>Ga0210390_10000309_pt1 | contig 53300 bp, 58 predicted proteins | sample IncBWH11OmetaG_FD_161050 | JGI IMG/M metagenome (GOLD analysis project Ga0210390, IMG submission 161050) | Forest soil microbial communities from Barre Woods Harvard Forest LTER site, Petersham, Massachusetts, United States - Inc-BW-H-11-O ... | reverse complement strand
GGCAGGCTGGGCCGCAGGCCAATGGCAAATGAATCGCAGTGGCTGCATGGGCTGAACGGGCCCAATCTTGCCCGTTCAAAAAACCAACGATGATGGGCTCGTCACCTTTCGCCTTCCGGACGCATCTCCCGGAACGCTAGGTCTATTCGTTGATTCATTCGAATTGGACATCTGCTCGGACAACATCCATCCTGTAGATCAAATTCTCATGGTGGGAGAAGTTTCCGACAATCACTGCGGAAAGGCAAAATACGACCGTGCTGCCGAACCAGGAGAGCCAGTCATTTTTGCCAAGCACCTGAATGTGTTCCAGAGGATTTACAAGCTCTATTACTAACCTCAGAAAATCTTCTCCGCCCTCCGCAGCGTTCCCAGCGATCCCACATTGGCAATCCGGAATACAACCAAATATTGGTTCTCATTCCGAATCGTGCCAAATGAAAATCTCCGGTACTCAAAACCGAATCCGCAGCACGAGCCGTTATAACTCACCTCGGCAATCTGGTTTTGAAACGCGGAATGTGTAATGTCGTAACTCGCGCCAATCGTCGTATTAAATCCCGGCCGCGTCAGGTCTCCCCAGCCAATTAGCGCGCGTATCTGATTCGACCGCGGCTCGAACACGAAATTTGGCGGATTATCCGCCACCGGCGTCGGCAAATTAATCGCCGAAAAATGCGCCAGCGTCAAAAACGACTCCTTGTAAGGTTTCAGCTTCAGCAGCGTCCCGATCGCCGTCAATTGCGCGCGCTGCGGATCGAAATTCACGATGAATTGCGTGTCCCAGTGCTTCCCCGGTTCCACGCGCAAATCACTCACCACCGGCGAAAAATGCCGAGGCTCATCCGCAAAAGCAAACGGCGTCAGTTCATCCGTCGCCTGGAACACGTTGCGCTGCCCCGCAATCAGCGCCCCGCCAAAACTGGGATTGAAAAAATGTATCTGCGCCAGGCGCCAGCTGATGAATTCCTCGGCGTTCCCGTTTTTCTTCCTGCGGTAAAACCTCTGCGTGATTCCATATTCGATTTGATTCGTGTCCGTCAGCGTCTCGTCTTCGTCAAACCGCACGATGCGATTGAAATCGTTGACGCCGTTCACGAAGCTATACTGCAAGTCCGGCTCGATCACATGCTTCCATCTTGTGCCGGAATCCGAATTTCCCCACACGCGCTCGATCGTCGGCGGCCGGATATCCACCGACAACTCTTCGGTCTGCCGCCACAAGCCCGTGTTGACGAACGAGCCGTTTTGAATTTGCCCGCCGTAGTACGTCGAGCGCAGCGTAAATGTCGGCGTCACGCCCACCCATGGGCCCCAGTGAAACGGCATCGTCACGCTCGGCGCAATTTCGCTGCGCTCCACAAAATTGTCCGTGTGGAAGCCGGTCACTGTATCCGAACGATGCGCCGCGTCCGAAAACACATCGAACGCGAAATAGAATGGAAGGTGCCGCCACGGCGCCTGATCCACGGAACCAAAACGCACTTCCGGCGCAACGCGCAGCGACACGTAGGTGTCCGGCGTCGCGCTCAAATAGTTCTGATAGCTCAGCGCCGCAATATTCAGGCTGAACCCCCGAAAATTGTTCGTTAGAAACGCCTGGTTCCGCACTTCCGAGTTCACCGCTTGCACGTACGTTTCGCTGAACGCCAGCCGGTACGTCAGCGACGACAAATCGTCCAGGTCCGCCACCGCGCGCCAGCCGTCTGGCAGCAACGCCGTGAAAAGTAAGCGTGCCTCGTGCCCGCCCTGATTCACGAGTGTACCGTCGGATTGCCTCAGTCCGCGGTCCACCACGCCGGTGTAGCTCACATCCAGCTTCGCGTTTTCCCACGGATGCATGCGCAACTCGCCGCGCTGCGCCCAGCCGCGCCGGCTGTAATAATTCAATCCCAGTGTCATGTCCGCCCAATCCGTTGGCGCCCAGTAAACCGCGTCACCGAAAATGAATCCCTTGCTCGTGCTGTCACCGACGTCCGGAATCAGAAGCCCGGAAGCGCGCTGTTTTTCCGCCGGAAAAGTAGCATATGGCAGGTATAACACCGGCACCGAGAAGAGCCGGAAGTTGCCGCTTTCCAGATGCACCGAAGTCCTCATGTAGACGGTCGCTTCCGGCGCATAAAATTTCCAAGTCGGACGGTCCGGCTTGCACACCGTCATCCATGCCCGGTGCACGCGATACGTCGTCGGATCCACGCGCTCCGCTTCCTCCGCCTCGAAATAAATCGGATTCGGACTGATCAGCAGTGTCGGCGTCGGCCGTCTCTGAATCGCAAAAGTCGCGCGCACGTGATGAAAGGTCCCGTGTCCCGTGCCCACTTCATACCGCGCGTCTTCGGCCTCCACGTGCTGCGTTTCGTAGTCGAGTTGCACGTGCCCGCGGGCGATCACCACTTGCGTGTCTTCGTTATATTCCACGTGATCCGCGCGCAGCCGCGTGTTCTGGTAACGCACGTCTACGTCGCCATCGGCGTAGTAAATCCGGCCGACCTGCCGCTGCTGCTTCGCCTCGAGCGTTGCTTCTTGCGCCACTCCGGCCGCTGAGGCAGGAGCACGCGCCGTGGGCTTGACTTGTTTTTTTGCGGCGGCTTGCGACGGTGACGGCGCGCTCCCGCCCTGGGTCCTGGTCACATGGGGACACGCAAGAAAAATCGCGGCCAGCAACAACAGCAGCGCGGCTCTTTGCCTCTTTGGTGGCGATGAAGGAAGAACGAATCTGCGAAGAGGTTGCAAGACGATTGCGCTCGGCATGCCTCAATAAAACTGCGTCGATCTCGCGAAAAAAAGAAAGTCGAGCCTAACACGCGCACCCGAACCCCGCAATCAAGTCCGGGTCCGTAACGTCCGTCTCTGCGAATTCTTGCTCTCGCTCACTCTCCTAAGAGCAGACTCTCCCGCGCCTCAGTTGCCTCATACGCGCAAACTACACCGAATTCTCCCGACTCATGGCTCCCCCAACGTGCTACTATGTTCGCGTTCCATCACTGGAACTACCGCAGCGCAAAACGGACCAGTGATACAAATTTGCTCGCAGTGCGGCGCGCTTTTGCTCGAGCCCGCCGAAAAATGCACTTTCTGTGACTCCCCACTCGTCGCTCAAGACGAGACTCCAGTGCCTGTCTCTGTAGGTCTATCTGCGCCTGCGGACCAGGCCGCGAACACCGGCTACGCTCCCCTCACCGTCGAACCCGAATGGCGCCGCGAAGTTTCCCGGCGTTTGGAGGCCTACCGTGTTCGCCGCGGCCGCTATCGTGCGGATGACTCTCAAACCGGCTTACCCTTCGCGTCCGCACCGCACGCTCAGGATTACGGCCGCGCAACCGAGGAACTGGAACTCACCGACCGCCCCCGCCCGCGCGCAGGTCAACGCTTCGCCGAGCGGCCCATGCAACGGCCCGCGCAAAGAAAACCCCAAAACGACCGCGTCGAAATCGATATTCAGCCCGAGCTCGATTTTTCCAGCTCCCCCGACGATCGCGCGCATCCCCAAACAGCCTTGGTCCCGGTCGCCGATCTCGCCGAACGCCGCCGCGCTGGCGCCCTCGACGCGCTTTTCCTCGCGCTCACCTACGCCGGCTTCCTAGCCCTCTTTCGTTCGCTCGGCGGCCAAGTCGTCATGGAAAAGGTGGACGCGATCGTCTACCTAGCTGCGTTCTATCTGTTTTACGCGCAATATTTTTTCTTGTTCACCACGTTTGCGGGAGCTACGCCCGGCATGCAGCTGCGCGGCATCACCATCGTGCGTCTTGACGGCAGCCTTCCGGACACGCGCCAACTCCTCTGGCGCAGTTTCGGCTACCTGCTTTCCGGCGCCACCATGATGTTAGGTTTTCTCTGGTCGCTATGGGATGAAGACCACTTCACCTGGCAGGATCGCATCAGCCAAACCTACATCACCGCCGCCACACCGCTAATGGAAATGGGCGCATTCGAAGTCCAGCCAACCCAGCGCCGCTTCGCCCATAAATAGCCGCCATAGACGGTAGTAACACACTAGGTGATTTACGAGAAGGTAGTGTGGACCGCCTTTGCGCCTTACTTTACCATTGGGGCGATGCCACCCAGCAGCCAGGATTCGATCGTCGCAGTTCAGCCGGAACTTCTTTCTGGCGAGTCGATTGTTTGGGCGGGACAGCCGAATACCGGCGTCATTTTCCACAAGCAAGATCTGTACATGGTGCCTTTCAGTCTTCTTTGGGGCGGCTTCGCCATCTTTTGGGAGGCAGGTGTCTCAGGACTGTGGGGATCGAACGGTAATCCGGGCTTTCCCTGGTCGTTCGGAATGCTGTGGGGAATCCCGTTTGTCGTGGCCGGTCAATACTTGATATGGGGCCGATTCTTCTATGACGCGTGGCTCAAGAGGCGCACTTACTACGCCCTCACCAATCGCCGGGTCATTGTGGTGCAGAACGGCTGGAGCCGGCGCATGGCCTCCTCCTACCTCGATTCTTTGCCCAACCTTGTGAAGGAAGGCGGCACCAATGGAGTTGGTACGTTGCGATTCAACCAATCAGACTCGCTATCGTCCAGGCAGCGCCAGTTCTCGGGGTGGAACGCACTCTCGGTCGGTGACGTGCCGACGTTTGTCGACGTGGAAGACGTGGACTCGATCTATCGTCTAATTTCGGACGGTCGCGACAGGGCCCGCTCCGCCAAGGCCGCTGTCTAACCCTCACGACAAACCCTAAAAATCCCCCACGTTCACTGCCAATCGGGGAAACCAAGCTTGTCTCGCTTAATGACGCGCAGCGTAAACAACGCCTCTTTCAGCGCCTTGTGTTCTTCGGTGCCATCGCCCTTTCGATATAAATCCTGAAGACGCTCTTGAATCAGGCTCTCTACCCTTTGCAATTTCTCGGACAGCTCTTCAGGGTCGGTTTCCGCTCTGATTTCCTCCAGAGCCGTTTGCCACTCCTGATACTTCGTTTCTTCGCTGCTCATCGTGCAATTTCCTTTCGGACTACCCGTCATCCAGCGGCTAACACGTCCGGACCGTCGCATTTAATAACCATTTTGTTGCCGGTCCGCATGTCCAGAATCACGTACTCACCCGGCGCTTCCGTCGCAAGTTTTTGAATATGCGCCGTTGCTTCTGCCATCGTCGCCGCCGCTGCCCGCCACAGCACGCTGCCTCCGGGTTCCTTTTGAAAAACGTCGAATACAAGGCTCATCAATTCACTCCTTCGGCGCCAAGGGGAACAATCGCGGTCTTGGGTTTACTTCCTCTAACCAGGGGGCTCTTCTGTTTGCGTTTGATCTCTTCCTCCGCGATTTTCTCGGCGACCTTCACTGGCACCTGCTCGAAATGTGTTCTTCGTTTAACCATGACGCTCCTTGGTTCCCATCTCAGAAGACCGTAACCGGTCTCAAGTCATACGGGTCAAATCTTTTGGGAATCTGTTGGAATTTTTATCGTCGTCTTGTCCCGACGACTCGGACGATTAGCGAATTGACTGCGCCCCATACCCTTATGCGGCCTGACGCCGTCTCGATTACGTCTCGAATTTTTTGCTTGACAAACTTTTTCACGGTTGGATACGATTACGTTACGTTAGTTTAACGATTCCATCTGGCGAGGTGACGGCATGGCGAACGCTCGAAGCAAGAATGCTCCGATGCACTTCAAGACCATGGTGCAGGCCGACGTCCCGCAGGGTCGCAACGGCAAGCACAGGCTGATTGTCTCGACGATCCTCGATGATTTAGATCAGTTGAAGGACGGCGCCGCGCTGAAAGTGCCGCTCGCCGACTTGGCGGCCTCGAAGGAAAAAATACGTTCAGCCCTGAATCGCGCCACGCGCAAAGCCGGCCGCAAGGTAGCCACAGCCACCGACGCCACATTCCTTTACGTTTGGAACGTCATCGAGTAGCAGCGGCGACAAATCACGCCGATTTCAGCGCCGAATCCCTTTGTGCGAATCGCAATTTCGCCTTGGCGGCTTCCTCGTCTCGATTCCGGGGCGATGAATTCGTTTTGAGTGAATGTAGAAGTCGAGTCGAGGCCTCCGCGATTTCATCCACCGCCGCCTCAAACGCCGCTTCGTTAGCCTTCGACGGCTTGCTGAACCCGCTGATTTTCCTCACGAACTGCAGCGAGGCATTCCGAATCTCTTCCGCCGTCACAGGCGGATCGAAGTTGAACAGAATTTTGATGTTCCTGCACATCGCGGTCACCTCAAGACGCCATAATCCGCAATTATAGGTCACCATCCCCCGCCCGCCATCTCAAACAATCAACTTCCCCGATCACGCCGTGTAACCAAAGCAGCAAACAAAAATCAAAGTCTGTAACCATTCGTAGTCATAAGCGTGCCGATAGCCGCTTTCGCATGCTGAAAAGAAAGGCCTTACGCCCGCCGCATGGCATTGAGCTTGCTCCTGCCCCAGCGCACCATCCGGCCCCCCTTGGGGGCGTCTGCTGCACCTACACCCAAAGAGGCGCCCCCAAAATGCCCATCCGCAAATGGTTTAACGGAATTGACGTCGTACTGACTGAGGGAGGGAGCAAATGTGGAAGGATGAAAGCAAGAATGAAGGTCCGCAGCACCAAATGACCGACATGCTGACGACCTATAAGCAAGCTGTCGAAGAGTTCTCCTTGAGCGCGGCAGAGTTCCTGGCGCACATTCCAATTCTAACCAAGGCCCGGGACGCCTATCAGCGCGCAATGGCAGTCAGCTCTCAACTTCGCCAGGTCCTGGACAAAGGCGACGAAACCCTGCGCCTGCTAATGAGCCAAATGGAGCAGGCCTCCAACGTTCAATTTACAGCGGCTGCCACCCCCGACAAGAAGCGCCCCGAACCGCTGAAAACAGAAACCACAACCCCAACAAACGGCGAAAAAGCCGACGCCGCGCACGCCTAGCACCGCAACACAATGGAGACGGGACCAGCCGCCCAGCCCTCCCGTCTCGTAATCCGTCTCAGGTGCACGGCCCGCCGCGTTTCAAGCTCTCGTCTTCAATGTCGCGCGGCGCACCAGCGAAATCTGGCATTCGCATAGCGCTCGGTGCGCGCCCCCGCGATATTTTCTATCTGGTTGTCGGTCAGGGCATGCGCTTGACAGTCACAGGGCTGGTTCTAGGCGTCCTGGCCGCGCTCAGCGCCGGATCGCTGCTCACAAGCCTGCTCTTCGGCGTAAGAGGGACAGATCCAATGGCGTTTCTAGCGGTGTCAGCTATCCTGCTGTTCGCCGCAATCCTTGCTTGTTATCTCCCGGCTCGGCGCGCCATGCGACTCGACCCCATGTCCGCCCTCCGCGACGAATAACGCGTGACCGGAGTTTTGCGGGCGGCTCGCAGGCCTATTCCGTGATACCTTTCCCGCCATGAATTCCTCGCTGGTTTTGGCCCTCGCATTTTGCATTGGCATTGTCGCAGGCCTTCGCTCGCTTACTGCTCCGGCGGTTGTCTCTTGCGCCGCTCATCTTGGCTGGATCAACCTCCATGGTACGCGACTCTCATTTATGGGCACGGCCACGGCCGCGCTGTTCTTCACGCTTTTTGCGTTGGTCGAGCTGACCACCGACAAATTGCCGAAGACTCCCAGTCGCACCACCCCCGTACCGCTGACCGTTCGTGTCGTCTTGGGAGCGCTTTCCGGCGCGGTTCTGTGCCTCGCGGGAAGCCAATCACTCGCTCTGGGCGCGGTTCTCGGCGCAATCGGTGCAGTTGCGGGAGCATTTGGCGGATATCAGGCGCGCCACAGAATCGTTACCGGCTCGGGTTTGCCTGACTTCGCGGTCGCGCTAGCGGAAGATCTGATAGCTGTCGGCGGCGGCCTGCTGATCGTTTCCCGGTTCTGACATCTTGCGGCAAAGAGGCAAAATCACAGCATCCTGACGCCGATTCGCTCCTGACGTAGTCCCTGCACCACCATTCGGCGTACACCCTCGCTTTGATACATCTATCTACATATATTGGGTAAATAAGTCAATGCTCATGAAGGGCGACCACACGGAACGCGCAACCACAACGGCCATGCCGCCAAGAGCACTCGCTCCTGGCGGAAACGCCTCGCTCCATGCCGATCTATCATCGCTTTCTGCCGCGGCCGCCATTTTTCATCCGCTCGCAGCGCCGATTCTCATCGTCACAGCGGGCGATTAGAAAACTTTGTAACTTGCAGACAACAAACACTCGCGTCACGTTCTAATCGTCACTTTTCCGCCGTATTCGCGCCCGCATTATCTTTTCCGACCGCTCGTCACTCGTCGCTTGTCACTCTCCACTGCGCTGCGGCTATAATTCCGACGTCATCCCATGCCGCGCCAGGTCTCCCATACCGCTGATATGGAAATGAAAGTCGTCCTCGAAAAATTTATCGGCTATCTGCGCTTTGAGCGCAACGCCTCGCCGGAAACCGTCGAGGACTACGGCGGCGATCTCCGGCTCTTCCAGCAATTTCTCACTCCGCCCGGCGAGCGGACTTTGCCGCTGCACGAGGTGGATCACCTCGTCGTTCGCGAATTCGTCGGCTGGCTTCTCGACCGCGGGCTGCAAAAGACGACGATCGCGCGCAAACTCGCGGCGCTGCGCACCTTCTTCAAATTCTGCGTGCGGGAGAAATATACCAAGCAGAATCCCGCGCGCCTCGTCAGCACTCCCAAGCTTCCCAAGCGCGTGCCGCGCGTGCAGACCGCCGAGGAAATCAATAATTTTCTGGACGCTCTGCCCGGCGGCCCGAAAGCGGCGCAAAGCCGCGCGCCCACCCGCGAACGGATCAAGAAACCCACCGCCGCCTCGCGCTTCGATGAACAGCTGATCCCCAAGCGCGACCGCGCCATCTTCGAATTGCTATACGCCTCGGGCCTGCGCGTCAGCGAACTGGTCGGTCTTGATTACGGCAACGTGGATCGCGCCGGGCAAATGCTCCGCGTGCTGGGTAAGGGACGCAAGGAGCGCGTCGTGCCCTATGGCTCGAAAGCGCAGGAAGCCCTCGAAGCCTATTGGCCGCTGCGCCATGAACTTCTCGCGCGTCCGCGCGTGAAATCCGACCCTGAAGCCGTCTTTGTGAACCACCTCGGAGGCCGCCTTACCGACCGCTCCGTGCGTTACATGATCAAAAAATATTGCAAGCTCGCGAACAATAATTGGGACCTTCACCCGCACTCGCTGCGCCACGCCTTCGCCACTCACTTGCTCAACGACGGCGCCGATCTTCGCGCCATTCAGGAACTTCTCGGCCACGTTTCGCTCTCTACCACCCAACGCTATACCCAGGCCAGCATCCAGCAATTGATGGCCGTGTACGATAAATCGCATCCTCACGCCTGAAATTTTTCCCGCCACCATTGGACCGGAGAAAGACCGTACGTTACTCTTCCAACGTGCGTTGACGTGCTGCATTGGCGTCCATCGATAACGGCGGAGATTCTGCACATTGAAACGTCTTACGGGTCTTGCAGTTCTCATATCGCTCGCGGCCTTTGCTCTTTTTGTTCCCTCAGCCTCTGCGCAGGATAACTACGAAATCCAGGTGTATGGCGCCGACACGGTCGAACCCGGGCATACGATGGTCGAGCTCCACAGCAATTTCACCATCGACGGCTCCAAGCAAGTGATCAACGGCCTATACCCCACCAACCACGCCGAACACGAAACCGTCGAAATCACTCACGGCCTCAGCGATTGGTTCGAAGTGGGATTCTACATATTCACGTCGGCGCGTTCCGGCCAGGGATGGCAGTGGGTCGGCGACCATATACGCCCCCGCTTCCGCATCCCCGAAAAGTGGCACTGGCCCGTCGGTGTCAGCCTGTCGAATGAAGTTGGCTATCAGCGCCGCCAATTTTCCACCGACACCTGGACTTGGGAAATGCGTCCCATCGTTGACCAGAAATTGGGCCGGTGGTATTGGTCGTTCAATCCCACATTCGACAAATCTATTCACGGCCTCAGTCAAAGCCAGGGCTTCGTTTTCTCTCCCAATTTCAAATTCAGTTACGACTTCACTCCCAAGATCGCCGGCGGCCTGGAGTATTACGGCTCTGTCGGTCCCGCTACCGACTTCCTGCCAATCCATCAGCAACAACATCAGATATTCCCCGCCATTGACTTGAATCTCGCGCCGCAGTGGGAAGTTAATTTCGGACTCGGCGTGGGACTTACCGGCTCTACCGACCACCTCATCCTCAAAGGCATCGTCGGCTATCGCTTTGATTTCTAAAGCTGCAACAACGCCGCGATAATACGGGCAACTCAGCCGCATCCCGGGCATCAAATCAGCAGGTGTTAGGCGGGGTCTTTACCAGATCGAAAACAAGGACTGCTGGGCATGAAAACTATGCAAGCCAAAACGTCTCAACTTATACCCGGAGTGCGTCCCACGGCGGGACTGCGGATGTATTTGGAAACGCTGTGCTACACGACGCGCGAACGGCTGGAACTGATCAACATCACGAAGGATCTCAATGAAGTCGTACGAAAGAATGGACTGAAGGCCGGCTTTGTTCTGGTCCAATCTCTGCACACTACCACTGCTGTCTTCATCAACGAATTCCAACAGGCCTTGCTCGACGACATCAGGTCATTTCTGGAACGCCTTGTGGGCCGCATTGACTACTGGCGGCACAACGATCCGAACCTTTCCGAATGTAGCCGGCAAAATGCGGATTCGCATCTGCGCGCGATGGTGCTGGGGCACACGCTTTCCGTCCCGGTGCGCAACGGCGAGCTCGCGCTGGGCTATTGGCAATCAATTATTCTCGCGGAGTTGGATGGCCCGCGCGAGCGCTCCATTCACGTGCAAGTGCTCGGCGTTCCGGACCATTCCACCGACTAGCTGTTCCGTGTTTATTTTTCCAGGCTTATACGTTGAGTGAGAGTGAGGTCGCAGGGATGAAGCCGTCGTTGCGCTGCGGGGTCACGCGCGGCGGTGGCATGGGATTCTTCACGCGATCAACTGGATTGTAGAGCGTGTCGCGTTCCACCGGGACGCAACCCGCCGCGCGAATCAGGCGCTCGAGTTCTGCGCGCGTCATAAACTCTGGCGTCGTGGCGCCCGCATCGTGATAGATTTTTTCTTCCACCACTGTCCCGTCCAGATCGTTCGCGCCGAACCGCAAAGCTACTTGTGCGATGCGCGGCGTCAGCATGATCCAGTAAGCCTTGATGTGATCGAAATTATCGAGCAGCAGCCGCGACACGGCGATCGCCTTCAGGTCATCGAAACCCGTGGGCGGCGGAATATGAGCGAGTCCTGTATTCGCGGGATGGAACGCCAGCGGGATGAAGGTGACGAATCCGTGCGTCTTATCCTGCGTCGCGCGGAGCTGCAGCAAATGGTCAACGCGCTCCTCGGCCGTTTCGATGTGACCGTACAGCATTGTGGCGTTCGAGCGCAAACCCAGTTCGTGGGCCGTGCGTGCGATTTCCAGCCAGCGCTGGCCGCTCACTTTGTGGTCGCAAATAATCTTCCGCACGCGCGGGTGAAATATCTCGGCGCCGCCACCGGGAAGTGAATCGACGCCCGCGTCCTTCATTGCCAGTAGCGTATCTCGAATGGAAAGCTTGGAAATCCGCGAGTAATACCCCACCTCAACCATGGTGAACGCCTTCAAGTGCACTTGCGGAAAGCGCTGCTTCAGGCCGCGAATTAATTCAAGGTAGTACTCGAACGGCAAGTCGGGATGCAATCCACCGACAATATGAAACTCCGTGGCACCTTCTGCGACTCCATCGCCGGCGCGCTTGTAGATTTCGTCCAGCGCGAAATTGTAAGCGCCGGGCGAATCGGGCGAGCGACCAAACGCGCAGAGTTTGCAGTGCGCCACGCAAACGTTCGTGGGATTGATGTGGCGATTGACGTTGAAATACGTGACGTTGCCGTGCTTCTTCTCGCGCACGTGATTCGCGAGCCAGCCGACGGCGAGCAGATCATGCGATTGATACAGCGCAAGCCCGTCTTCGGCATTCAGGCGCTCTTTCGCGAGCACCTTCTGAGCCACGGGCTCCAGGCGCGCGTCACTGATTCGCAGGGTGTTTAGTTGCAGCAGATCCATCGTCGTTTTCAAATCCTTCGGTCGCGCTTCAAGGCCGCATCACGAATGTCGCGGCGCCCCAGAAAAGCAGGAACAATAAACTAATATAGCCATTCACAGTGAAAAACGCAGCATTCATTTTGCTCAAGTCATTGGGTTTGACCAGCGAGTGTTCATACGCCAGCAACGCAGCAACTACTGCGATTCCAACCCAGGCAGGCCACGCAAGGTGAAAGGTCAGCGCGAGCAATACAAGCAAAGCCACCATCACGACGTGTGTTACGCGCGCCATTCGCAATGCACGAGCAATGCCGAATTTCTTAGGGATGGAATATAGACCCGCGGTCTTATCGAACTCAACATCCTGACAGGCGTAGAGAACGTCGAAACCTCCGACCCAAAGCGTAACCACGGCGCAGAGAATCAACATGCGCCAATCGAGCGAGCCGCGAATCGCGATCCATGCCGCGGCGGGCGACATGCCGAGGCAAAAGCCGAGTACAAAATGTGACCACGCAGTAAAACGTTTAGTGTAGGAATAAAAGAACAAGACCGCGAGAGCAGCGGGCGACAGCTTCAGCGCGAGTGGATTCAATTGCCAAGCGGCGAGCACCAACACTGCGGATGCAATCAATGTGAAGGTCCACGCGAAGCCGATGGACAGTTCGCCCTTGGGCAGCGCGCGATTCGCGGTGCGAGGATTGCGCCGATCGTACTCGACGTCCGCGATACGGTTCATGGTCATGGCGGCGGAGCGCGCGCCTACCATCGCCACGACGATCCAGAGTATTTGCCGCCAGGTGGGAAAGGCACCGCCTGCGCGAGCGGCTAGCAGCGCGCCAACGAGCGCAAACGGCAGCGCAAAGACTGAGTGCTCGAACTTGATCATTTCAAGCACGATGCGAATTCGGGTCCGGGTCATGATCGCATTGGCCACCGAGTCACAGAGTCACGGAGATAGAATAACAGAGCGTGATCTGTCGATTGCAACTTGCGGTTCCCTCTAGACCTATCGGACCTCACACAAAGCGTTACTGTCAACTTCTCCGTCGTTTTTCTCGCTGCCTCTGTGACTCCGTGGCAGACGACTCATCCTTCCGACCTTTCCAGCGGTACTGCTTTTCTTGGGGCAGGCCTAGCTGCGCCAGAACGCGATAGGCGAATTGCTCGACCAGGTCTTCGATTTTTTTCGGTGCGTAATAGAAAGCGGGCATGGCGGGCATCACGGTTGCGCCCGCGTCGTGAACGCGCAACGCATTTTCTAGTTGAATACGGTTGAGCGGAGTTTCGCGCAAGCAGAGGACGAGCCGGCAGCGTTCTTTCAAACAGACATCCGCGGCGCGCGTTAGCAAATCGGCGGCGGTGCCGGCCGCGATCGAGCCAAGTGCGCCCGCGGAACAGGGGACCACGACCATTCCATCCACCCGCGCGCTGCCCGAGGCAATGCTCGCGCCGATATCTTTGTTCGGAAGACACTCGATCTTTTTGGCAGCGGTTCCAATAAGGAGGGAAGGAAGTTTTTTGGCGTCCGTGGCGACAACATCGAGTTCCGTTGCGATGAGCCGCGTTCCGGCATCACTTGCGATTAGGAAAACATGCTGAACGCGCGGGTCTGCATCGAGCAATCGAAGGACCGCTTGAGCGTAGACTGCACCACTCGCACCGGTGATTCCGACCGTGATGATGCTTCCACTGGATTTTGGCATGGGCGATTGATGAGTCATCGAGTGTAGGTGCCGGGTTTCGGCAAAGTCAAGACAGCACGGACAGCTACAGCGTGCTTAGGTCACCGTTTCAGAATCTACCGCAGAGGGCGCATCAGAGAAATTCATCCGTCCCACTTTGGTGTGTCGCAGGACTTGTTGTTTGTTGACAATTGTTCGGTTATTTCCGAAAGTCTGTGGGGAGGCCGGTGCCCATCACACCATGATGAAGTACGAGGGAATATGAACTGGATCCGCACTCTGTTCGTGCGCGCGAAGCATTGGCAAATTTTCCTTCTATTCGTCGCTATATTCGCGATCGGGGAATTGCCCCTACTGGGCTACGCCACCTCAGCCGCGAGGTCGCCAGAGGGTTTTGCCGAAGCGTTTTTGGTGCTGGAAATCGTGACTGCCCTATCGGCGCTGTGCTATCTGCTCTGGCTGTGGTCCATGGGGTCGTTCTTGAACTCTCTCGCACAGCCAGTGCTTAGACTCAGGATCGGTGTATTTTCACTTACCGTCATCTTCACGTCGATTTATGTCTTCGGGTTCGTCGCGCTTTTTCAGAGTGTCAGCCCGATTGCATTCGGGGTGATAGTCCCGCTGCTGCTCCTCGCCGCGTTCTGCATGTTCTACAACTTTTATTTCGTGTCAAAAAGCTTGGCAATCGCGGAAACCGGCAAGAGCGCGACTTTCAACGAATATGCGGGGACGTTTTTTCTGCTGTGGTTTTACCCTATAGGCATATGGTTTATCCAGCCGCGCATCAATCGGCTCTACGCCAAGACATAGAGCGCTGAACTGGCGACTGGCGCGACCTAGACGCGTCTGGTTCCAGGTTAGGCTCGTTTGATGGCGCGAATGATCAGCAGAAGTAGGATGGCGCCGATGGTGGCCATTACCAGTTGACCAATCAGACCGTAGGCAGCGAGACCCAGCAGAGTGAAAACCCAGCCGCCGAGTACTGAGCCTACGATGCCGACGAGCAGGTCAAGCAAAATGCCCATGCCGGAACCCTTCACGATTTTCGCCGCCAGGAAGCCGGCGAGAATCCCGATGATGATTTCCCAAAGCAAGCCCATGAGTGCGCCTCCGAGTCGAGTGCGGTCTGAATAGCTGCGATCGGACAACAGTGCAGCTTTCGACTGGGCGCCAATGTAGCACGAATTACGGAAGATGCGCGGGCAGTGCGCGTTCTGCCGATGAAGCAACGCAGGAGGATCCGCTCGTGATGTTAGGATGGGGAGGCTGCAAGCAAACACAATGGATGAGCGCGAAGTTCGAAAATTTCTAGAAGCGGTAAAGAGTGGGACGCTGCCGGTGGAAAGCGCCGTCGAGAGGCTGCGCCAATTGCCGTATGAGGACCTGGGCTTCGCCAAGATCGATCATCATCGTTCGCTGCGACAAGGATTTCCGGAAGTGATTTTCGCGCGGAAAAAAAGCCCCCAACAGGTGGTGGGAATCGTACGCGGGATGTTGCGCGCGAAGGCGTCGCACAACATCCTGATCACGCGCGCGGACAAGAAGATATTTGCCGCGGTAAAGAAACTGGCACGCTCGGCAAAACTTTATGAATTGTCCGGGGCCATCACGATCGAGCGTAGCCGCGCGAACAATGGAAAAGGCTCGATTCTAGTCGTGACCGCTGGAACCAGCGATATTCCGGTGGCGGAAGAGGCGCTGGTGACTGCGCAAATGATGGGACACCACGCCGAGGCGATTTACGATGTAGGCGTTGCAGGATTGCACCGGCTGCTCGAGCATCGCAAACAACTCGCGGAAGCGCGCGTAATTATTTGCGTGGCCGGAATGGAAGGCGCGCTGCCTAGCGTGGTGGCCGGCTTGGTTTCGGCTCCCGTGATTGCGGTGCCGACGAGCACTGGTTACGGCTCGAGTTTCGGAGGATTGACGGCGTTGCTCGCAATGCTGAATAGCTGCGCTTCGAATGTAAGTGTGGTGAACATTGATAATGGATTCGGGGCGGGCTGCGTAGCGGGCGTGATTAATAGACTCTAGCGTTTTCGTCACAGAGACACAGAGAAATGAAAATGGAAAAGAGAAAACTTCGTCAGGATGACACGAGTCTCCTTCCGCGACTCAGTCTTGGAATATTGCAGATTGGATCGAAGCAAGCAGTGTAGCTTCTTCTTCGGGGAGTACTGTGCGGAGGTCGAGGATCACGCGGTTGTCTTCGATGCGGGCGATTACTGGAATTGACTGATCTGGCGCTCCTGCGCCCGAGGCGGCACTCTGAGGCTGGCGCAAGCGCGATTCCATCTGTGCTGGAGATGGATGCGGGCTTGCGATTGCGATCAAATGTGTTGGCAGCTGTTGATCGGGCGTGGAGCCGCCGCCGATCACTGAAAAGCCTGGTCGGACTTCGACAGTTATGTTGGGTTGCAGGTTAGCGCGCAATCTTTCACAGAAACTCTGTGCGCGCCTTCCGATTTCTTCCGCCGATAAGCGAATCATGCGCAGTGTGGGAATCTCGTCGAGCGCACCCTGCAAGTAGCTTTTCAGCGTGATTTCCAGCGCGGCGATAGTGAGTTTATCCACGCGCAGCGCGCGGAAGAGCGGATTCAGACGGATGCGATCCACGAATTCCTTTTTTCCTGCGATGATTCCCGCCTGAGGCCCGCCCAGCAATTTGTCTCCGCTGAAAGTCACGAGGGATGCGCCCGCGTCGCAACTGGCGCGCGCGACGGGTTCGCTGATGCCTTTGGCCGCGAGATCGGCGATGCAGCCCGAGCCCAGGTCCTCATACATGGGAATGTGAAAACGCTCGCCAAGCGCGACCAGTTCTTCCAGCGAGGGGCGCTCGGTGAATCCCGTGATGCGAAAATTCGAAGGGTGCACGCGCAGCAGAAGCCGTGTGCGCTCGCTAATCGCCCGTTCGTAGTCGCCGAGACCCGTGCGGTTCGTGGTTCCCACTTCCCTGAGAACCGCGCCGCTTTCCGCCATGATGTCCGGGATGCGAAAGCCGTCGCCAATTTCAATCAGCTCGCCACGAGAAACGATCACCTCGGCACCTTTGGCCAGCGTATTCAGGACTAGAAATACGGCCGCGGCGTTGTTGTTCACAACGATGGCAGCTTCCGCGCCGACGAGCCTGGCGAGCAAGCTTGTGGTGTGCACATCGCGCTTGCCACGTTCGCCGCGCGGGATGTCGTACTCAAGGTTGGAATAGTGCGTCGCCGTCTCGGCGATTTGTGCCGCCGCCGCGGACGAAAGCGGCGCCCGACCCAGGTTTGTATGAAGCACGACACCGGTCGCATTGATCACCCGGCGAAGCGAGGGAGCGAGAATTCGCTCGACTTCAGCGATAACACGGGATTCCAGCTGCGGCAGTTCGAATGTTGCGGTGCCTGGATCATTTGCTAGCGCCGGGTCGGCTCTCAGCTGGACGCGTAGTTGGGCGAGAACGTCGCGGACGGCTTGGGTAACGAGTGCGCGGCCGGACCGTTCGGCGAGCGCTACCAGCAGAGCCTGCCCGAGCAGCTCGTCCACCGATGGGATCGCGCGTAGACGCAGGCTTGCATCATTTTGCATCTTGGCCGCAGATTCCGGTGCCGGGTTCATGGCTAAGACATTTGAACACAATATGATACGAGCTGGCAATCAATGCGCTTCTAACGGGCGTTTCCCTTTGCGACAAAGGCGCCGACGGTCACATTGACGCGCGCGGCGGCGCACTCTACGCTGGGCTTACGGCTGGATTGAAGGTGATGCTGATGCGCGCTGGGTTGGCCGGAGTGTCCGCGATGCAGCACGGTTGCTAGACAAAAATATGGCGACAATCGACGAAGAGCTCGGGCAGATCGAGCGGGACATCCGCACGCTGAAGATTGAATTCGAGCAATATTTTGGCGGCGGGCGCTCGCGTCCACCCACGGATACGCAGTGGCGCCTGGAGACAAACTTGAAGCGCTACGCGGATCGCACGGCGGAACTCACCTCCGGGCAGCGATTCCGCTACAGCAATCTGGCGTCCACGTACGCCAAGTATCAAGACATGTGGCGGAAGAAATTAATCCAGAAAGAAAGCGGGACCACGCTGCATCACTACGGCGCTGCGGCGAAAGCGATTCAGGCGGAACGTTCGCGCAAAGTCGCCGTCGAGGCGATGCAGTCTCGCGCTGCAGAAACGGCCATTGCGAATGGAGAAAACGCTGATGCCGCAGTTTCCGCTGCAACTGCCGTGGCTCACGCCGCCGCCGAAGCTGCTGCACGCGCGGCTGAAGCCCGGCACGCGGCGAGTGATTTTGCCATGGCCTTTTCCGATCCAGAGAACGAAACCGAGAAGGTTGAGAAGTTGTATCAACGGCTAGTGGAAGCGCGCACGGAGACCGGCGAGAAAGCGGGAGTACCTAGCCTGAAGGATTTCGAAAAGTTCGTTCGGCAGAAAACGAAGGACTTGAAGAATAAAGGCGGCCGCGAAATCGAGTATACGGTAAGTATCGAAAACGGTCGCGTGAAGTTGAAGGCGCGGGTTTCAAATTGACGCTGCTGGCCGAATGCTTGCGCTTGGCGCCTGCGAGCTTAGGACATTTCCTGCACGGTACAAATCTGAATTGATTTTTCTCCTAGCGTCATCCCCTTCCGAAAAATTCCCGCAACGCATACACTAGCCTTCTTTCTCTTATGGAGGAATCATCGTGGCGGGAGAACACGGCGTGGCTAGGGCGCTGCTCAGCGTTTATGACAAGACCGGCGTGGTGGAGTTTGCGCGGGAGCTGGCGTCGTTGGGTGTGGAGATTGTTTCAACGGGCGGAACGGCGAAGCTGCTGCGCGAGGGTCGCGTGGCCGTGCGCGACGTGGCGGAGTTGACTGGATGGCCGGAGATGCTGGGTGGGCGGGTGAAGACGCTGCATCCCAAGGTTCACGGCGGAATTTTATTTCAGCGCGCGAAAGAAGCGGATCGAAAACAGGTCGGTGAGCATGGCATCGTGCCGATCGATCTGGTAGTGGTGAATTTGTATCCGTTCTCGGCGACTGCGGCGAAGCCCGGCGTGACGGCGGAGGAACTGATCGAGAATATTGATATCGGCGGGCCGGCGATGGTCCGTTCGGCGGCGAAGAATTTTCAGAGTGTGGGAGTGGTGACTGATCCGGACGACTATGCGCCGGTGGTGGCCGAACTGCGCGAGCAGCGCGAACTGAGTCTGGCCACCAGGCTGAGATTGGCACGCAAGGCTTATGCGCGAACCGCGCGATACGACGGCGAAATCGCGACAGAACTGGAGCGGTTGAAAGTAAATGAGGAAGCGCCAGACACCGTGTCGATCGGCGCGCTCGAAAAATTGCCGGCACGGATTCCCCTCGCGTTGGAACGGCGCCAGTCCATGCGTTATGGCGAAAATCCGCATCAAGCAGCGGCGCTTTATATTCCCGCTGGGGCTCCGGCGGCGGGACTCGCGGGAGCAAAGCAGCTGCAAGGCAAGGAGCTTTCGTACAACAATCTGGTGGATCTGGATGCGGCGTGGGCGCTGGCTTGTGAATTTCGCCGGCCAGGAGTCGCCATCATCAAACATAACAATCCGTGCGGGGCGGCAGAGCAAGACTCGTTAACCGAGGCTTACGTGAAGGCGCTGGCATGCGATCCGATTTCTGCGTTTGGAGGAGTGTTGGCGTTCAATCAAACGCTCGATGCCGCGACCGCAGAGGAAGTGGCGAAGCTCTTCGTCGAATGCATCGTGGCGCCGGGGTATGACGCCGCGGCGCTGGAAAAGTTCGCGGCCAAAAAAAACTTGCGCTTGCTGGAAATGCTGCGCGGCGAAATCGTGGAAGAATTGGACTTGAAACGAATCTCCGGCGGCATGCTGGTGCAGGAACCGGACCGGCACGAGCTGGCCGAATCGGAGTTGAAGGTTGTTACGGACCGCGCGCCTACGCCGCCGGAGAAGCGCGCGCTGATGTTTGGATGGAAGGTTTGCAAGCACGTGAAATCGAACGCGATCGTGTTTGCACGCGAGGGGCAGACGGTGGGCGTCGGCGCGGGGCAGATGAGCCGCGTGGATTCCGTGAAGATCGCAGTGATCAAGGCGGCGACTGCCGGACTTTCACTCGAGGGCAGCGTAGTGGCCTCGGACGCGTTCTTCCCTTTCCCCGATGGCGTCGAACAGGCTGGCAAAGCAGGAGCAACGGCCGTGATTCAACCGGGCGGCTCGGTGCGCGATGCTGACGTGATCGCAGCAGCCAACAAGCTCGGGATGGCTATGGTTTTTTCTGGTGTGCGCCATTTCCGGCACTAGGCGCTGCGCCCGCTTGCGGCTGGCGATGGTAGGTGATTTCGATAACTTGCGTATCGCCAGTCTCCGGGACCAGCTCCGAACGCGACGTATAGGTGTCCGCGTCAATGCGCGTGAAGATCGAGCGTTTGGGCATCCCGTTCACCGGATTTTCAAAATCGACTTTCCTTCCGTCGACGTTCGCGAGGGTCAGCACGGTAGCGTCTGATTTTTCCCACGGAACCAGCTCCGAGGTGAAATGCCGAAGGTACAAATTGATCCCATCGGGTTTTTGCACCATGCTGAACAGCTCGATGACCAGGGGCTTATCGCCTTCGATCAGCCGAAAAACTCCCAGCATCAGGCCCGCTTTCGGCGGCATCCAGACCTGCTCGGCGACACGCGGCCCCCAATCTCCACGCCAACGGCCTTCCAGCCAACCCAAGTCGGTGAGTCTAGCGGCGGGAAGCTTCTGAGCTTGCGGCGACGCTGCAGGCGGATCGGCAGCTGCAGCGAGGGTGGGCTTCGACTGCAAATTCGCGCCGGTGGACTGTTGCGAGCGGGCCAGCGGTATTGTGGTTAGCACAAGCACGGTTAGAGAGGCTAGGAAATTGAGAAGGGCGAATTGGAATCGAAACATCTTGTGCTGCCTCCCTAGGACTAAACCGGATGATGCCAGCGGTATATAGCGTAGTCTTGTGCTGATGTCAGGTATTTTCCCTGAAAGCTCAATCACGGAAGTATCCCGGAGCGCGTTGCGCGCGTCCAAGCTAATGTGCCATGACGGGTACGGGCAGCGGCTATTGCTTTGACGCATCCCCCGGGGTATACGATAATGGAATTTCGCAGCGGGCGCATGAGAACAATAATCTCTAGCACACTTGGGGCATTGATTGGGCTGTTCGCGGCTTCACCGGCCGCGTTGGCGCTGAGTTCCATTCCACAACCGTCTCGCGCTCCCTCTTCTAAGACTGCGCAATCGACCAAGCCTTCCCAGTCTGCCAAGCCCAGTGTGCCTTCCAGCGACGCGTCGCGTGGAGACGTTTATTACTACTTCACGATGGGCCACGTGGATGAGATGCAGTTCGAATTGACCGGCCAGTCGGATCTCGCGACGCAGTCCATTGAGTCGTACAAGAAAGCGCTCGAGCTCGCTCCGGGATCGCCAGTGATCATGGAGCGGCTGGCAGAGATTTATGCCAAGTCGCAGCATATCCGCGACGCCGTGGAGCAAGCGCAAGCAGCGCTGAAGGTTGATCCGAATAACGTAGACGCGCACCGGCTGTTGGCGAGGATTTACGTTCGCACGCTGGGAGATTTGAGCGCCGGCGACGTGCAAAAGGAGAACCTGGCAAAAGCAGTCGAGCAGTTCCAGGCGATTCTGAAGATTCAACCGGATGACGCATATTCGGAGCTGTGGCTGGCGCGGTTATACCGCTTTGAAAACCAGCACGGCGATGCGGAAAAGGTACTGCGGAATTTGCTGCAACACGATCCCGGGAATGGGCCGGCGCTCGAACAATTGAGCCAACTTCTGATGGATGAAGGGCGCTCACAAGAGGCAGTGAAGATTCTGTCGGATGCCGCAAACGATTCTTCCTCGCCGGAAGTTTACGACTTGTTGGGCGACGCGTATTCACAAGCGAAAGAATACGCGAAGGCGGAAGAAGCCTATCGAAAGGCCGTCGAGGAAGATCCGGACGACCCGGGCCATTTGCACGGCTTGGCGCAAGCGCTGATGGCGCAGGACAAGTACGCGGAGGCGCTGGAGCAATTCAAGCGGCTTGCGGAAGTGGAACCGGGCACCGCCGAGAATTATTTGCGCATGGCGCAGCTCTACCGCCGCCTGGGAAAATTCGATCAAGCGGAATCGAGCCTTCTGCGCGCGAAGCAATTGGCACCGGGAAGCCTGGAAGTGCTCTATAACGAGGCGCTGCTGTACGAGGATCAAGGGCGCTTCGGCGACGCCGTGAAAGTGCTGAGCGATGCGATCGCCGGGATGAGGAGCCAAGCGAACGGCTCGCGAAATCCCAATTCCTCATCAAGCTCCGACAATTCGCCGAACGCAGAGGCCAGTCCCAATGCGCTGGCGATTCTTTACGAGCAGCTGGGCCACGCGTATCGCGAACAGGAAAACTACACAGCCGCGATTCATACCTACGAAGAAATGGCCAAGCTCGGCCCAGACGCCCAAAAACGCGCGGAAATGATGATGATTGACACCTACCGCGAAAGCCACGATCTGGATCGCGCGATTGCCGAGACCAAAAAGCAGCTGGAAACGTCGCCGAAAGATGCGACTCTGACCGTGGCGCTGGCCATGCTCTACGGCGAGAAATCGGATACGGACACCGCGACGAAGCTGCTCGATGGCTTGCTGCGAGGTAACGACAGCGACCAGGAAATTTACTTGAATATCGCGCAGGTGCAGGAGCGCGGTAAGAAGTACGTGCAGGCGGAAGAGTCGGCGCAAAAGGCCGAGCAAATGGCGCACGGTAGTGACGACAAAGAAACAGTCTGGTTCATGCTGGGCGCCATCTACGAGCGGCAGAAAAAATTCGATCAAGCAGAGCAGGAATTCCGCAAAGTGCTGGATGTGAATCCCAACAATGCTTCGGTGCTGAATTATTACGGCTACATGCTGGCGGACCGCGGTGTCCGGTTGGACGAAGCAACCTCAATGATCGAGCGTGCGGTAACGCAGGAGCCGAGCAATGGCGCGTATCTGGATAGCCTCGGCTGGGCCTACTACAAGCAGAACAAGCTGACGGAAGCGGAAGAGAATTTGCGCAAGGCAGTCGACCGGCAAAGCCATGATCCCACGATCCTGGGCCACCTCGGTGATGTGTACGCCAAACTGGGTCAACAGGAACGCGCAGCGTCCTATTGGGAACGCGCGCTGACCGAATGGCAGAAAGCCGTGCCTGCGGACTACGAACCCGAGAAAGTAAACGAACTGGACGCGCAACTGAGAACCTTGAAACGGCGCACGGCGCAAAAAACCACGCCGGATTCGGCGAAACCGCAGTAAGCTCCCCCGCATGACTCGCCCGACAACCAAGAAAAGATCGGTGCGCCTGCCCGCGTTCGCGAAAATCAATCTGTGCTTGCACGTGGTGGGGAAACGCCCGGATGGTTACCACGAACTCCGCACGATTTTTCAGGCGATCACGCTGCGTGACACGCTCGAGCTTTGCCTGACACCGGAACCCGGAATATTTCTAGAAACGAACACCCCAGAGCTGTCGAACGGTCCGGAAAATCTCGTCTACCGTGCGATTGAGATGATCGGATGCGAGATTGAAATCCGCGGCGGAATTCGCGCGAAACTCGAAAAGAAAATTCCGGTGGCGCGTGGGTTGGGCGGCGGATCGAGCGACGCAGCGGCTGCGCTGATCGGCATGTTGCGACTTACCGGAAAGAAAATTCCACTCGAACGACTGTTGGAAATCGCAGCAGGATTGGGCGCGGACGTGCCGTTTTTCCTCTTTGGCGGACGGGCTTTGGCGGTGAATCGCGGGGATGAGATTTACCCGCTGCCGAATGCCCCGGAGCGGACGGTTCTGGTTGTTTCCCCGCGCGACATCGGAGTCAGCACCAAGCAGGCCTACCAGTGGGTTTCCGAGGAATTGACAAAACGCTCGGAACCCCCTAAAATCTTGAGGTTCTGCGCTCTGTGCTGGAGCCGGCTGGGGGCGGGCCTCTCGAATGATTTCGAGGAGCCAGTCTTCCGCCGCCATCCGCGACTCGGAGAAATCCGAGAGGGATTGCTCAAGCGAGGAGCCGCAGATGCCGCGCTGGCGGGTAGCGGGTCGGCGGTGTTCGGAGTATTCCGAAACCCAGCGCAGGCGCGCCGAGCCGCTCGTGCGTTCCCGGAAGATTCGGTTTTCGTCGTTGAAACCCTATCCAGGGAAGACTATGGCCGTGCTTTGGGCTGGCGTGTGGATTAACGCGCGCTGGGTGTAGCCCGCTAAGGGGAGAGTTTTGGCCGACGACAAATTCAAGATCTTCTGCGGCACTGCGAATCCGGCGCTGGCCAAAGCCATTTGCAAGTACGTGGGCGTGCCGCTGGGCCAAGCGGAGCACGGGCAGTTCAGCGACGGCGAGACGCGGTATCAGATTCTGGAAAATGTGCGCGGCGCGGATGTGTTTGTGGTGCAGCCGTGCTCGACTCCGGTGAATTTTAATCTGGTGCAGTTGCTGTTGATGATTGATGCGTTCAAGCGGGCGTCGGCATGGCGCATCACCGCGGTGGTTCCGTATTACCCATATGCGCGGCAGGATCGCAAGGACCGGCCGCGGGTAGCGATTTCGGCCAAGTTGGTGGCAGATTTGCTCGAGACGGCGGGAGCGAGCCGCGTGCTGACACTAGATCTGCACGCGCCTCAGATTCAGGGATATTTCAATATTCCGGTGGACCACCTGTTCGCTTCGCCGGTGCTGGTGGAATATTTTCAGAAGATGAACTTGGGTCCGATCACGGTGGTTTCACCGGATGCGGGTGGAGTGGAGCGCGCGCGATTTTTCGCGAAGAAAATTGATGCGCCGCTGGCGATCGTTGACAAGCGACGGATTGACGTGAACGTCAGCGAAGTGGTGCACCTGATTGGTGACGTGACGGGGCGCCCGGCATTGGTGATTGACGACATCATTGACACCGCCGGAACGCTGGTGAAAACGGCGGAGGCGCTGATGAATCATGGGGCCACTCGAGTTTTCGCAGCGTGCACTCATCCTGTGCTTTCGGGCCCGGCAGTCGAGCGGATTGCGAAGTCGAAGATCGACGCGGTGGTGGTATCGGATTCAGTGCCGCTGAGTGAAGCGGCTCAAAAGCTGGACAAGATCAAGGCTCTGAGTGTGGCGCCGCTGCTGGCACGCGGAATTCAATCCATTCACGAAGAGACTTCGATCAGCGAGTTGTTTATTTAGCGGGAGAGGAATTTATGGAGACATTTACAGTCGAAGGCAAGGTACGCGAGGGGCGCGGGAAGGGTCCCGCGCGGCGCACACGTCTGACCGGGATGGTCCCGGCAATTCTGTACGGCGGAAAAAAGGATTCGATTTCGCTGTCGGTGAACGCGAAGCAAGTGGCACGGATTCTCCGCTCGGAGACGGGTCACAACACGATCTTTACCGTACAAGTCGCCGAGGGCGCCGCAGAAAAAGCGATGGTGAAGGATTGGCAGGTGGATCCGGTCAGCGGGAAGTTGCTGCACGTAGACCTGTTCCGGATTGCGATGGACGTGCGCATGCGCGTCATGGTGCCGGTGCACACATTCGGCGAGCCGCAGGGCGTGAAGATGCAGGGCGGAATTTTCGAGACGGTCACGCGCGAAGTGGAAATCGAATGCTTGCCCGGCGACATTCCGGAAGAATTCAAGGTGGACGTCAGCGACATGCTCATCGGCAAACAATTGCGCGCCGCGGATCTTCCTTTTGATCCCAAGAAGATCAAGTTGTTGACTGACCCGACTCGCGTGATTGCTCACGTCGTCGTTCTGAAGAAGGAAGAGGAACCGGTGGCGGATGCGGCGGTCACTGCGGAAGCAGCGCCGGCCGAACCAGAAGTGATGAAGAAGGGCAAGAAGGAAGCGGAAGAGGGCGAGGGCGAAGCGGCGGAGCCTGCTGCGAAGGCCGAGAAGTCGGAGAAGAAGAAGTAGTTTCTCGAGGCGGCGGCATGAGACTGATCGTCGGCCTCGGAAACCCTGGCCCGGAATACGAGTTCACGCCGCATAACCTGGGTTTTCTGGCGGTCGACGCGTTGGCCGGACGCACAGGTATTCGCGTGACGCGGCCGGAAACGAAATCGTACGTAGGACTTGGAAAATTGGCCGGCAATGAAGTGGTGCTGGCCAAGCCGCAAACGATGATGAATCTGAGCGGCACGGCGGTGCGGCTGCTGCTCGAGCGGTATGAATGTAAAGCCGCCGAGATGATCGTCCTGAGTGATGAGGCCATGTTGCCGTGGGGCATGCTGCGAATTCGCGAGCGTGGCAGCGCCGGCGGGCACAATGGGCTGAAGTCAGTTATCGCGTCCGTCGGCACTGAATTTATCCGCGTGCGGATGGGAGTGAAGCCGGAATTTCCGCTGGAAGATATGGCGGATTACGTTCTAGGGACAATGCGCAAACCGGAACGCGAGATTGCGGCGCAGATGACCGCGGATGCCGCCGACGCAGTGGAATTGATTTTGAGTGAGGGCGTGGGCAAGGCGATGGCGCGGTTCAATCGCAGGGTGGAATCCGAGCCAGACGAGAGTGCCGAGTAACGTTTCGAATTTGCAGCAGAGACGAAGAGGAATCGAGGACATATGGAAGAGCGTCAGTACGACCTAATTTTTATCTGCCGGCCGGATACGCCGGAAGCGGACATCGATAAGCTGATTGCGACGCTGGAGCACACGGCTGCGGAGAAGGGCGCGAAGATCGAGTCGGTCGCGAAGTGGGGCCGGAAGCGCATGGCGTACCGCGTGCAGAAATTGCGCGAGGGATTTTTTGTTTACATGGTGCTGAAGTCCACGCACGGCGAGGTGGTGAAGGAATTGGAGCGCCGGCTGAAGGTCGCCGACCCGGTGATCAAATACTTGACCGTGCGGTTGGACGAAGAATTGAAGCGCCAGGAGAAGTTGAAGAGGCATCGAGAGCGGCGCGCGGCGCGGCGTCCGCGCAAGACGGTCCCGGCGGCACCTGCGGCGCCGGTTGCACCGATGGTGCCACCGAGCGAGCAGTCTGCGCCTTCGGCATAGCGACGGCTTTGGAGCAACGGTCAGAGGCCGAACTTCAGCGGCTGTAGTCCGCATATCGAGGGTTTATATTGTGTGGCTAAGGCCACGACCCACAAAGATCGGGGAATATAGTTAGGAGAATCGAAATGGCAGAAGAGAACACAGCAATGCAGCAATCGCACGGGCCTTCCTCGGGAGGCATGCGATCGTCAGGACCGGGCGGACCAGGAGGCGGCGCACGTCCCAGCGGGCCGGGTGGGCCAGCCAAGCGCGGAAAGCGCAATTTCGTGCGCAAGAAGAAGGTTTGCCGGTTCTGCGTGGACAAGGCGGACTTCATCGATTACAAGAAGGCCGAAATTCTGGCGCCGTTCATTCAGGAGCGCGGCAAGATTCTTCCGCGGCGCATGACCGGGACGTGCGCGCGTCATCAGCGTTGGCTAACGGTGGCGATCAAGCGGGCGCAGAATATTGCGTTGCTGCCGTTCGCCGCGGAGCTGTAACCGTCCACACGATTTCAGATGCAGCCGTGAACGAAACGAAGTGCAAGATGCCGGCAAGATGCCTGCCTACCGGCAGGCAGGCCGACGCAACGTTAACAGGATTCGAGGACAGCGCCATGCAGATCATATTGCAAGAAGACGTGGAAAAGCTGGGAACGCGCGGGGAATTGGTGGAAGTTGCCGAAGGCTATGCGCGCAATTTTCTTCTGCCCCGAAAGCTGGGGCTGGAAGCTACGGTCGGCAACCTGAAACGGCTAGAGAAGATGCGCGCCAACTTCGCGAAGAAGGAAGCGACCGAAAAGGAAGCGGCGCAGAAGCAAGCCGAGCAGCTTGCGGCTGTTTCGCTGGAATTCACACGCAAGGCCGGCGAAAACGACCAACTGTTCGGCTCGGTCACATCGGGCGACGTCGCCGAGGCGCTGGCGGCCAAAGGCTTTGAGATCGACAAGAAGAGAATAGTGCTCGCCGAACCGATCAAAATCATGGGCGAGTACGAAATCCCGGTGAAGCTGCACCGGGAAGTTACGCAAAACGTCAAGCTCTCGGTGAAGAAGGAAGAGTAAAAAGATATTTTCAGCGCAGTACCACAGGCGTCCCTAGCTCTTGGGGCGCCTTTTTATTTGCATCCCTCCGTGCAACGGTTGATTCACGGCTTCCGGCGCAAAGTTTTCCACTTTTCCGCATTCGTCCACAAGCAAAAGCGCGGAGGTGTAATTGACGCGAGCGGGCTAAATGCTCACAATCCGTTCCGCTTGTTCGCAGCAAGCTCTATCATCGATTTTTTAGGAAGCGCAGAGAGCATACAGCGCCTTGCGCCCGCGCTTGCGTAGGCGCAAAATCTAGCAAGTCACGAATTGGGTTAGCGAGACACAAACAGAACCGGGGAAAATGCCAGGCGACACAACTCTCGAACGTCCATTACCGCATAATTTGGAAGCTGAGCGCAGCATCTTGGGCGCGATCCTGCTGGACAACCACTCGCTGAATGCCGCGATTGAAAAGGTGCGTTCGGACGATTTCTTCTTGCCGCAGCACCGGCAGATTTTCGAGCGCATGGTGCAGTTGGGAGAGAAACAACAGGCCATTGATGTCGTCACGCTGATGGAGGATTTGACGCGGCGCGGCGAACTGGAGGCGGCTGGCGGGATTGCGTACCTTTCACAACTGGCCGATGGGCTGCCACGCGTCACGAACGTGGAGCACTACGCGCGGATCGTCAAAGAAAAGGCGGTGCTGCGGAATCTGATCTTTTCCGCGTCGGCGATTCAAGAGCAGGCGCTCGCAGCGGGTGAGGATGCGGACGTGATTCTGGACCGCGCCGAATCAGTGATTTTCCAGCTGGCGGAAGACCGCGTGAAGGCGGGGCTGATTGGCGTCAAGGAACTGGTTCGCGACAATTTCGAGCGGCTGGAAAAGATTTTCAGCGAAGGCCGGCGGATTACTGGCCTGGCGACCGGCTATGCCAACCTGGACAACGAGACCGCCGGGCTGCAGCCGTCGGAGCTAATTATTCTGGCGGCGCGTCCTTCGATGGGAAAAACGGCGCTGGCGCTGAACATTGCGGAGAATGTCGCGGTGCGCCATCGCGAACCCGTGGCAATTTTCAGCCTGGAAATGTCGAAAGAATCGCTATTGCTGCGCTTACTGGCTTCTGAGGCGCGGGTGGATGCGCACAAATTCCGCACGGGCCATATGAATCGGGATGATTGGGGCAGAGTGACTGGCGCGCTCACGAATCTGGCCGAAGCGCCGCTGTGGATCGACGATTCAGCTTCTTCGACCGTGATGGAAATGGGCGCGAAGGCGCGGCGCTTGAAACGCGATCGCGGGCTTTCGCTGATTATCGTGGACTATCTGCAACTGGTGGTGCCCACCAATATGGGACGACAGAGCAATCGTCAGGAAGAAGTTTCCGGGATGTCGCGGGCGCTGAAAGGACTGGCAAAGGAATTGAAGGTGCCGATTGTGGTGCTCAGCCAGTTGACGCGCGCGCCGGAACGCGAAGAGCGCAAGCCGCAACTTGCGGACTTGCGGGAATCAGGCGCCATCGAGCAGGATGCGGACGTGGTGCTGTTCATTAACCGGCCGAATTTTTACAAGACGGACTTGCCGGAAGAAGATCGCGCGAAGGCCGAACTGATTATCGCGAAGCAGCGCAACGGTCCCACGGGGAATTTGAATTTCGTTTTTCTCGCACGCCACACTCGCTTCGAAGAGGCCGCGCCGGATGCGTGGAGTGCGGGCGGTGAGCCGGAGGAGTAGAAGATCTCGCCGCTTTCTTTTTCCCCCTGCAGATTGGGGTGTTACCGACCCGCGGCGTCCAATCGCAGCCACATTGTGTCGTTCGGCCCGCGATGAATCAGAAATCTCGCCATTACCCTGTTTCCGCAAAATCACAACCCGTCCTAAGTGTCTGTTTATCAGCCAGTTACAGCTGCGTCTGGCGTGCTTAAAGCGCGCATGACAATGGTGGTCCGGCTGCAATTGATTCAGATTGGATGTTTACCCAAACGGCGCGCACGGCTTTGCTGACGGGAAATTCGTTCGCGCTCGCGCGCGGGAGTCTGGCATTCTAAAAGACGATGTCAAAACCAATCCATTTTGAGGGACGCCCGGTCTGGGCGGAAATTTCGCTGGAAGCCATCCTGCAAAACTTGCGCGTGATTCGCAAACACGTGGGCACTCAGCGCAAAATCCTGGCGGTGGTGAAGTCGAACGCCTACGGCCTGGGCGCTGTGCCTATTTCAAAAGCGTTGCAAAAGGCCGGCACGGAATGGTTCGGGGTAACCTGCGCGAACGAAGGCATCGAGTTGCGCGAAGCAGGAATTCGCAAACGCATTTTGATTCTCACTGGTTTCTGGCCGGGCGAAGAAAAGCGGTTGATCAAGAACAACCTGACGCCGGCGGTATTTCGCGTGGACGATCTTCGCCATTTGGAGCGCAGCGCCCAAGCGGTTGGCGGGAAAGGCCGCGTCCCTTTTCATCTGAAGATCAACACGGGGATGAACCGGCTGGGGATTTCGCCAGACGAGATCGAAACGTTTGCCCGCACGCTGGCCGATTGCAAGCATATTCAGCTCGAAGGAACGTTCACGCACTTCGCTTCGGCGGAAGATTTCACCGCGCAACAAACCGACGACCAGGAGAGAAGGTTTCTCATGTGCCTCGAACGCATGCGTGCGCTGGGCGTGTCTCCCGGAATCGTTCACATGGCGAATAGTGGCGCAATCTGTGCGCGGCCAAGCACTTGGGTGGACCTGGTTCGCCCAGGCGCGATACTCTATGGCTACCACCAGTCGTTTGACCCACCTCACAAGAAACAGGAAATTGCAGGCCAGATTCCGCTTCGGCCGAGCCTTTCCCTCAGAGCACGAATTATTTCCTTGCGCGAGATTACGGAGGGAGAAAGCGTGGGGTACGGGGCGCGTTTTGTGGCCAAACGGCCGGCGCGCATTGCCGTGATCAATGCCGGCTACGCTGACGGAATCATGCGCGCCAGAACGAACCGCGGATGCGCGCTTGTGCGCGGACGGCGGGTGCCCCTCGTGGGCACGATCTCCATGGATTTGACGACGCTGGATGTGACCGACGTGCCGGAAGCCGCGCTCGGCGATGTGGTGACGATTTATGGCAAGGATGGCGATGCGGCCATCGAAGTCTCCGACGTCGCACGCGAGATTGGCACCGTTACGTCCGACCTTTTGTGCGCCCTGGGTCGGCGCGTTCCAAAGTTCTACGTCTAACGCTCTCGCTCTGACTTGCGGTCGTAATAAGTCCCCAGGGAGTTAGCGCCGTGACAGGGTAGTGTCTCAGTTTGAAATATCCGCCTTGGGTGGAGAGCGCACCTCTGGTTATTGATCACACCGACAATGCGACACGCAGATCGTGTCCAACATCACCGTGCGACGTCGGCTTAAGCTATTCTGAAGAACCTGGGTTGGAGGTTTTGTAGCATGGCAAAGCTCGTGTATCGATTGAACCAGTCCCTGGACGGCTACGTCGACCACATGAAAATCGGGCCACCCGATCCGGCGCTCTCTCGTCACTTCATCGAGCAGGCGCGCGGCCTGACGGGCGCGGTGTACGGTCGCCGCATGTACGAGATCATGCGTTATTGGGACGATGATCTTCCGGATTGGGACGCGGAGGACCGCGACTTCGCGGCGGTGTGGCGGAGGCAGCGGAAGTGGGTTGTGTCGCGCTCGTTGAAGTCGGTCGGACCCAACGCCACACTCATCGAGGATGACTTCGAGGCGGTGATCCGCAGGCTGAAGGCTCAGTTGGAAGGGGAGATCGACGTAGCCGGACCAAACCTGGCAGGGAGCCTGACCAACCTTGGTCTGATTGATGAGTATCGACTCTACATCCATCCCATCGTGCTTGGTCATGGCCAGCCGTTCTTCGCCGGCCCCCGGCCGCGGCTCCGCCTTGTGGCCAGCGACCGCATTGGCGGGGATGTAATCAGGTTGACGTACGTTCCTGCTTAATCGCGCGACTCGCCCGACGGACTGCGCCGACTCGACAGGTCCGCTTAGGGTCGAAACCCGAATTTCAAACTGAGACATTACCCCGTGACAGCACCTCGTTGACTCCCACTTCCCGCGCGGTGCTATACTGTGGGCTTCATAAAGAATTCATAAGGACCCTCAGATCTTCCCGGCCCAGCGCCCAAACTTCATACGCCGGAAAAGACGTCGTGAGACGAACTTATTGGACGCGATTCGTCTTATACAGATTTTCATAAGGTGGGACCATGCAGAGGACTCCTCCCGTTCCGCATAATCGGCCATCGGCCGTTCCGGCTCCCGAAAATTCTGCGTTCAAACCTGTACCATCCACACGTCCCGGCCTAGACCGTGTCGGAACCTTTTGGGATATGCTGGGGATTCGCATCGTTTTCATGGCCGTGTGTATTGCGGCAGGTTTTCATTTTCGCCCGTTTGGAGTCTCCCCGGTATTTGGCGCTGGCGTTGGATTACTCTTCGGCTTAGCGGTCATACTCTTCGAGCTACGCTTGCGACATGCCAGCCTGCGTCGGCTGATCGGCGCGGCAGTGGGCTCGATCCTGGGTCTCCTCGGCGCTTACCTCACTTCGCTGATTCTGACGCATACAACGATGCCGGAGAGCACGCGGTCATTTTTCAGTCTGGCAGCATTCCTGGTGATGGCCTATATAGGGTTGATCCTGGGCGCGAACAAGGGCGACATGCTGAACCTGCAGGCGCTCGGCGGATTGTTTGGTAGTGAGCGCAGCCTGAAGCACTCCTTCAAGGTGCTCGATACCAGCGTGATTATAGATGGGCGCGTGGCGGATATCGCCGAGGCACAATTCCTGGATGGAACGGTGATCATTCCGCAGTTCGTGCTGCACGAATTGCAGTTGGTGGCTGATTCCGCCGACCCGTTGAAGCGTCAGCGTGGACGGCGCGGACTCGAAGTCTTGCAGCGAATCCAGAAGATGGCGCATTTGGAAGTTCAGATCGCCGAAGACGATTTCTTGCAGGTTCCAGAAGTAGACTTGAAATTGATTGAACTTGCGAAGCGCTACGACGCGAAAATCGTGACCAACGATTTCAATTTGAACAAGGTTGCAACGCTGCAAGGCATCGAGATTTTGAACGTGAATCAGCTGGCCAATGCATTGAAGCCGGTGGTGCTGCCCGGTGAGACGATGCGTGTCTTCATCCTGCGCGAAGGCAAAGAATATAACCAAGGCGTGGCCTATCTGGACGACGGCACGATGGTAGTTGTGGATGGCGCGCGCAAGATGATCAACAAAACGATCGACATCACGGTGACATCGGTGCACCAAACCACGGCCGGCAAAATGATCTTCGGACGATACGACGAGCGTGGAGAACAGCAAGTGCCGCGTGTGGCTGCGGGCGGAGGAACGCAACTCGGCGAAACACCGGCGCGTACAAGCGAAGGTGGCGGCGAGCGTCCTGCGCGACCGCTGTATCCGGAATCCGGCAGATCGTAACGCGCCGCTGGCTAAATCTCCGCCGTCTGCATCAAACGCGTGGCTCCTCTTCCCTTTCTCAACGTAGCTGATTGCGATAGACTGTTCACCCTTTTATGGGCCGCATCGCCGCTATCATCCCTGCTGCTGGTCTGGGCACCCGTATGGGCGCCGAAATGCCAAAGCAGTTCCTCGAATTGGATGGTATGCCGCTGGTGATTTTTACTTTGCGCCGCTTGGCGGCCTCTTCCGCCATCACTGATTTCTTTCTCTCGACGCGCGCGGACGATATCGTCCCGCTGCAGGACAAAGTGGCGAAGGCCGCGCTTGGGCGTCCGGCGCGTGTGGTGCATGGAGGCGACACGCGGCAGCTATCCGTGGCTAACGCGTTAGCGCAGGTGGATCCTGCAACCGACGTCGTGCTGGTGCATGATGCGGTGCGGCCGTTTGTCACTTCCGAACAAGTTGACCGCGTGATTGCGGAGGCGCGAAAGCGTGGCGCGGCGATTCTGGGCATTCCTGCGATTGATACGGTGAAAGAAGTGAAGCGCGCAAGCTTGCCCGAAGATGTAGCGTTGATCACCGCGACGATCCCCCGCGAACGCGTGGTGCTGGCGCAGACGCCGCAGGCGTTTTCCTATGCGCTGCTACGCGATGCCTTTCGAAAGGCGCAGATGGATGGAATCTTGGCGTCGGATGAATCAGCGCTCGTGGAACGATTTGGGCATGACGTGTTCGTGGTGCTTGGCTCGGAGCGCAATTTGAAGATTACTCGGCCGGCGGACATGGACCTGGCACGGTTTTACCTCGAACAGGAACGGCGAGGGAAATGACACGCTCAGGCATTGGTTACGATTTGCACCGGCTCGCCGAAGGCCGCAAGTTGATGATCGGCGGGATCGAGGTGCCGTTCGATAAAGGCTCGGTGGGACATTCCGATGGCGATGTGTTGGCGCATGCTTTGTGCGACGCCCTTCTGGGCGCGGCGGGACTTGGTGACATCGGCACTCATTTTCCGGATACGGATCCAAAGTGGAAGGGCGCGGCGAGTTTGTTGTTTCTCGAGCACACGCGGAAATTGCTGGACCAGCGCAAGCTGCGCATCGCGCATCTCGATGCGGTCGTAATCTGCGAGCGGCCGAAATTGGGGCCGTACTTCCCTGCCATGCGGGCGGCCTTGGCGAAATCGCTGGGGATATCCGCTGAGCAAATCAATCTGAAAGCGAAGACCAACGAAGGCACGGGCGAAATCGGACGCGGCGAGGCGATAGCGGCGCACACGATTGCGACACTCGAAGAATGAATCGACCGCAGAGACGCAGAGTGCTGCAGCGAAAAGAACCCAACAGAGTCGCCGCCAGCGCGCGCATACGCCGGTTGCCTTAATCGAACGGGATCGCGATGAACTGGCTTACTGGATTTCACGCGGTGGAAGAGGCGCTGGCGGCGGGGCGGGCGCTCGATCGGATTGTGATTGCGCGCGGGCGGCACGGTGAACGCGTGGAAGCCGTGGTGCAGCTGGCAAAGGCCAAGGGCGTGCCGGTGCGATTCGAAGACCGGCAGCAGATTGACCGTCTGGTGGGAACCCACGAGCATCAGGGTGTGGCAGCGCTGGGCGCTGCGAAACCCGCCATTGAGCTGGAGGATTTGCTCGCCACGAAGACTCCGCAGGGCTTGCTGGTCTTGCTCGACGGGATCGAAGATCCACACAACCTTGGCGCGATTGTACGGACGGCGCTGGCGGCCGGCGCAAATGGCGTGGTGATTCCCGAGAGGCGCGCGGCGGGATTGAGCGACACCGTCGAGCGCGCCTCCGCTGGAGCGCTGGCGCACTTGCCGATTGCGCGAGTAAAGAATCTTGTGCGCGCGATGGAAGAGATGAAGGAAGCGGGTTATTGGCTGGTCGGCCTTGATGAGCGCGCGGAGAAGAGCTACACGCAAGTGGACTTGAAGGGGGCAGTCGGAGTCGTGTTAGGCGGTGAAGGCGAAGGATTGCACGAGTTGACGCGCAAGCGATGTGATTTTCTGGTTTCGCTGCCAACCGCTGGTCCAGTGCGGTCGCTCAATGTTTCCGTCGCGGCGGGGGTGATGCTATTTGAAGTTGTGCGTCAGCGCAGGTCAACGGCACCACAGATGAAGACAGATAAACACAGATAACAGCATAGTCAGCTCGAAGTCGTTTGTTGCTTGCTCTTCAGCCTCTATTTATCGTATTTCAGAAGCGAAAAGACGTGCACACCGGGCAGTTTGGCGCGGCCATTTAGGAACGTGAGCTCGACGGCGAAGGCTGCGCCGGCTACGACGCCGCCCAATTGCTCGATGAGTTTCATTGTGGCGGCTGCGGTACCGCCGGTGGCGAGCAGATCGTCGCAGATCAGTACGGTTTCGCCGGGCTTGATGGCGTCCTTGTGTATGTCGAGCTGGTCCGTGCCGTATTCGAGCTGATAGGTGACCGATGCAGTCTCGCCGGGCAGCTTCTTCGGCTTGCGGACCGGGACAAAGCCGGCGTTGAGACGGTAGGCGAGGGCCGGCGCAAAAATAAATCCGCGGGCTTCGATGCCCGCGACGATGTCCACCTTGGTTCCATGGTATTGTTCGCATAAGCGATCTACCAGCGAATGGAAACCGGCGGGATCTTTCAGCAGCGTCGTGAGGTCATAGAACAGAATTCCGGGCTTGGGATAATCCGGGATTTCGCGGATCAGCGCTTTTAGGTCGTTCATTCGTCTCCTCTAGTATGTCGGCGGCGCGTTATGCGTCGCCGCAAGAGATCCAACATCACCACAGATAAACACAGATGAATTCATTGGGAAATTGATACTGAGCCGATACTTCCCATTCAGTGCTCGATCGAGAATCGCTTAGAGAATTGTTCGAGGAGCGGAGCTTCTTCTTCCGACACGCTGGAAACCAATGCTCCTTGCGGGCCGCGCTCGAGTTCCGCTCGCAATTTGGCAAGCGCCGAATCGCTGCCGACTGCATAGACCTCCACACGGCCATCGGATAGGTTCTTCGCATACCCCGCTACACCCAGGCGTTCCGCCGCGCGCAGAGCGAAATAGCGATAGCCGACTCCCTGTACCATGCCACTGACCAGAAAGCGCCTAGATTGGCGACGTTCGCGAGTGTCCGTCATGCCCGATGCAGCCGCAAAGCGGCAAACGCGTGATTTTAACAGAGGCTAGGCATGCATAACAGAGACGCCGAGGCGCTTTTTGCTATGAGTGAGAAGGATCTGCTCTGGTACAACCGCAAACCGGGTCCGCCGAAATCAAAATGAGTTAGAGTTGACCACGCGGGACCAACCCTGCATCTAAGAACGAAGGAACAATCGGGAATGTCAAAACTGACTCGATTTCTCGGTGGCTTTGCAACGGCCAGCTTCGCAGTACTGGCCTTTTCGGCGATATCCTTGCGCGCGCAGGACACCGGTCCGCAGGCTCCGCCGCCGAAATTCGAGGTGAAGCGAATTCCAGCGGAACCCCATCCTGGTCCTCCGCCCGTGCCAGAGCAGGTGATCATTCAGAGGTTCACGGCGAACGAAGAAGCGATGAAAAAAGCCTACGAAACTTACAATTTCACGCAATCCATCCGGATGGATGAACTGAGCGACCCCGGCGGAAAGTTCAGCGTGACCGGCGAAGTGTATACGCGGCCCGACGGCCAACGGTATCTGCGCGTAACCAAGCAGCCGGAGTCTACCTTGAAGCTGATGCATTTTTCGCTGGAGGACGTTCGAGTAATCGCCAGCATGCCGGAATTTCCGCTGACTCCAGACAAAGTTGCCAATTACGATTTCAAGTATGCGGGCCAGGAAAAACTGGATCAACTAAACACCTATATTTTTCAGGTGAAGCCGAAATTATTGAGCCGCAAGGAGCGGTATTTTCAGGGAGTGGTCTGGATTGACGATCAGGATTTCGCGATCGTAAAGAGCTACGGGAAATTCGTGAGCGAGATCGAAGGGAATGGGACGGCACTGCCGTTCACGATGTTTGAGACTTACCGCGAGAATTTCCAAGGGAAATACTGGTTGCCGACCTACACGCGTTCGGATGATTACTTCAAAAATGATCAGAATGAGGAATTGCCGCTGCGTTTGGTGATCCATAGCACGGATTTCAAACCGAGTAACGGGATGGGAGCATCCGGGGCCGAAGCAGCGCCTGCCGCACAGACTCCGCAAGCCGGCGCGGCAAGCAATACTCAACCTTCGCCCCACTGATTTCAGTCCGCGACCCTGAGGTGGCGCGGCAACTCGCGGATGGAATCGAGCAGGATTTCAGGCTTTGCCTCGCGGAGCCGCGCTGCCGTAGGGAAGGGGCCGAGGACACCGATGACGCGCACTCCGGCGCGCCGAGCCATCTCGATGTCTTCCGCTGTGTCGCCGACGTATACGCATTGCTCTGGCGCGAGGCGAAGGCGCTTTAGCGCCAGTTGCAGAGGAGCAGGATGCGGCTTCTTTTTCGCGGCGTCCTCGTTGCACACGCATGCAGAGAAATAATCAGCGAGTCCAAATCCCCGGAGCTGGCGGCGGACCCGAGCGCGATTTCCGCTGGTTACGATGCCGAGATCGAATTCCGCCGCGAGCGTATGCATGACACGCCGCGCGCCGGGCAACAGCCGCGGTCGTTCGAGTTTGTAGGCTTGCGTCCATAGGCGGTTGGCCTCAATCCACTTCGAGCGCGGAATCAACGCTGCACGGTACACGCGATACCAGTTCGGCGAGTAATGTAGGTTAACCTCACGCTCCGTCCATTTGATCTCAAGCGCTCGGAACATGGAGAGATAGGCGCGGACATCTGCAGTGTAAGAATTCAGCAAGGTGCCATCCCAATCGAAGAGAACGCCACGCGCGGAAAATTGGGTGAGTTTCATGGCGAAGCAATCGTATCAGAGCGTGGTCTTGCGGATAAGTAACTCCGGACGATCGCTTCCCGCTCGTATGGAAGTGAAAAAAGGGCTGAGGGTTTCGGCAGAGATCGCGACATTGCAGCCTAGACAATCTCGGGCCGGGCAAACGGCGATGATGTGGGCAACGCTCTAATGGCCGCGATAGCGCATCGGGATGATGTCGTCGCGACGTAGCGCGAAGTCATCAAAACTGGCGGCGTACCCACGCCATCCCGGCATGTCCACGTCCTCGGCACGCACGATGTGTACGGCGGTGCACATCTGCACGCTGCCTTGGCCGAGCGGCCGCTCGATGAGCGCGACTTCCAACTCGATGGCCGTGCCCGCAATGAAATTTCGCGGGGCGAGGAAATAGATGCCACTCGAGCTGATGTTGCGCGTGACCAGCGTGACCGGAATCGGCTCGATCTGATCGCCGACGCGAATCAGGCGTAGAGGCAGCGAAAGTGCGGCGCGCGGGTTGCCGCGGCGCTCTTGCGCTACTCCAATGGCATGTGTGGGAACGCGAGCGAAACGACGAGGCCCCGGTTTCCCTGAATGAGAGATGACGCTTACAGTGTGGCTTTCAAATTCACGCAGCGGCGAATCAGCAAACCGCTGACCCTTCCAATCCGGAGCAGCCCCCATGTACTGTCCCCCAAGAACAGCCTAAGACTCCCCCTGCCGGTGGACCGAATATGCGCGGAGTCCGGCTTGTCGTCAAGGGGGGTGAGGTGAAGGTGCCGTAAGATACAACACCCCAGATGGGACGCTAAGCACGTGCTTTCAAGGGCTTAGGGGCTGTCGGACGGCTGAGAACCTCAAAACGTTAATTTTTGTTGAGTTTCGGACTTTCGTATTCGTTTCGATCTGGAGAGGCTCGATCGGCAACGCCAAAATATTCGCTTTTCTGACGACGACAGCGAATGTCACGCGAACTGATTTTGGGCGCAATAAACGGATAGCAGCTTCGGTTGCGTTTCGCTATTTTGAACATGCAAGCGCTCGACGAGACGATTCAATTCATGGCACGAACTTCCAATTCGGGAATTGTGACGGCACAACAAGTGCAGCCATTCGAAGCTCGCTGGCATGCGGTGCGGAACCGTGATCGCGGCGCAGACGGCAAATTTGTGTACGCGGTTCGGTCCACTGGAATCTATTGTCGACCATCCTGCCCTTCCCGGAAACCTCGGCGTGAACAAGTGGAATTCTATTCTTTGCCGGAGGCGGCGGAGCAGAACGGCTTTCGTGCCTGCCGGCGTTGTAAGCCACGAAAGGTTCGCCTGCGCGACCCTCGTACGGCCGCTGTCGCTCAAGTATGCCGCGCGATTGAAGCGCGGATCGATGCGGACGGCGGGACAGTCGCAGGCGCAGGTGAAAACGAAGCGCGTTTGACGCTGAATGCTCTCAGTTCGTCGGTGGGGATGAGTCCGCACCAACTCGAGCGCGCATTTCGCAGCGTGATGGGAATTTCTCCGCGGCAGTATGCCGATGCGCAACGAATGCGCAGATTGAAGTCGAAATTGAAAAAGGGAGACGACGTGACTACAGCACTTTACGACGCAGGATTTGGATCGAGCAGCCGACTATACGAGCGCGCACCATCGCAACTGGGCATGACGCCTGCGACGTATCGTCAGGGAGGAGCGGGAATGCAAATCAATTATACAATTGTAAGTTCGCCGTTGGGACGTTTACTGGTGGGAGCAACACAGCGCGGAATCAGCGCACTTTACCTCGGGAAGGACGATGCGGCGCTACAAACCACCCTGCGGAAAGAATACCCGCGGGCGGAGATCAGCCGCGATCGCAATGGTTTGCAGGGCTGGGTCGGAAAAATACTGGAGCACCTTCGCGGCCGCGAGCCGAACCTCGATTTGCCGACCGATGTTCAGGCAACGGCGTTTCAACGCCGGGTGTGGGAAGAATTGCGCAAGATCCCGTACGGCACTACGCGGACTTACAGCCAAGTTGCGCGAGCGATTGGAACACCCAAGGCTATTCGTGCGGTCGCGCGGGCGTGCGCTACGAACCCTGTGTCAGTTGTAGTTCCCTGCCACCGGGTCGTCCGCGAAGATGGAAAGCTGGCTGGTTATCGTTGGGGAGTCGAGCGGAAACAGACGCTGCTCGAGCACGAATCCGCGCAGCGTGCTTTGGAACGGTCAGTTGCGGCGAAATACTAGCAGAATTGGTCGCGAAACGAAGTTGCCGCAGTCACGCATCAACCCTGCGGTTTCACCTTCTCGGTGCCCTTGGGCCAATGGGGTTTGAAGTTCGCGTCGCCAAGGTCGGGATTGGGCACGACCTTGGAGTAGCGAATGATGAAATAATCTCCTGAGCCGGTCTCGTTGAACTGCTGCTGCACCGGTAGCCAAGTGGATTCGTCGAGCCAGATTTGGATCTTGGAAATCTGATTGCGGGCTTCCTGGGATTTAGGCGTCAATTCCAGTTCGGCGGTCTTCTTGCCGTCTAGCGTGCGCTCCCCAAGCAACGTCACCAGGTATGCTTTCTGCAGATCTTTTCCGGAGGTGCCAAATCCCAGCAGCAGATATTGATCCACCAGGGAACGATGCTGGGCGAGGTTATATTCCTCCACGCGCTTCAGGCCCGGCGTATAGATATAGAGATTATCGCCCGTGCGCAAAATCGTTCGTGCATCGGGAGCTTTCATTTCCAGCAGCATCTTATCGCCGCGCACCAGAATGCTGCCGGTTTCGACGGACTTGTCGTTAACGACGACGGTTACCTTGGTGCGCTCCACATCCGCGGAAAGGCTGTGAAAATTCTTATCCGCACGATCCAGCTGCCGCAGAACACCGTCGAGCGTGATTGTGCCATGGCCCTGACTGGCAGCAGATGAAGCCTGAAGGTATATTCCGCAAATCACCGCGCACAGCACGACTGCTGATAAAAACCGCTTGCTGATCAAATTGTGCCCCCGTCTGGACCCACCAACCATTCACGCGACATTCATAATACTACACTGGATTGGACGCATCGCCCGGGCGGCGGGTTCCGGCTGGTTAAGTGGCGGAGGAGAGAAAATGGTGTATGTCTATCAGGGGTGGACGGTTACGTCGTAAGAGATGATGGAACCGTCGTCGCCGCGTACGGGCTCAATGCGCACCACCTGGAAGGATTCATCGCTCAAGTCGTCAACCGAGCGCGCCAGAATGTCGTGAGTTTCACGTTCGAGTTCCGGGCTTGCGTTCGGCGTGCGCTTATCGGGCGGAAGCATCGAGGCATCAAGGCGATACGTGTGCGTCTGGGCGGAGTCATCCTGGGAGCGAAACTGCACTTTGGAGCTGGCAAACGCGGAGACTTGCGGCCGATCGTGGAACCATCGTGAGGGCGTCGCGAGAACGAAGAGGACGATTACAATAACCATCACATCGTATGGCCAACTGCCTCGCTCATAGGACCAAAAAACAGTTCGAACGATGACCTGCCACAAGGAGCGCATGTCAGTGAACTGTGACGCCGTCGACGACTTCGCCGTCACGCATGTGCAGGATGCGATGTCCGTAGGCGGCGGCATCCGGGTTGTGAGTGATCATAACAATCGTCTGGCCCAGATCCCGGTTTAGCTCGCGGAGCAGATTCAGCACGGCCTCCGAGCTTTTTGTATCGAGATTGCCGGTTGGTTCGTCGGCCAGAACGATTTTGGGTTCGCTCACGATCGCTCGGGCCAGGGCGACTCGCTGCTGCTCGCCGCCGGAAAGTTCCGATGGCTTGTGTTTGAGTCGGGCGCTCAAACCCAGCAGATCAGCGACAACCTGGAACCGGTGAGGGTCGAAACCGTTACCGTGAATGTGCTGGGCGAGGGCGATATTGTGATAGGCGTCGAGCGTGGGCAGCAGATTGAAGCGCTGAAAGACAAAGCCTACCTTGTGGCGGCGAAGCAGCGTACGCGCCGAATCGCTCATGGTAGTGAGATCGTTGCCGTCGAGCAGGACACGTCCGCGCGTAGCCTGCGCCAAACCTCCGATCACGTGCAGCATCGTGGATTTGCCGCAGCCTGAGGGACCCATGATGGAGACAAACTCGCCAGGAAAAACTTCAATGCTGACGCCGCGCAGGGCCGGAACGTCCACTTTACCCTGGCGATAGACCTTCCATAGATTTTCGGTCTTGAGTATGGGCTCCAACAGCCGCTCCCGTGCCAGCGTCAGCGATTCTGGGGACTGAATTATTTTAGTCGGGTTTAGCATTTCTGCCTAGCATGGATGCGCGGACGCAAATTCCCGCGAACCGACACATGAAATTGGATTTGGCTGAGGCTACTCGTAGGCGAGCGCCTCAACCGGGTCTTTGCGGCTGGCCAACCAAGCAGGGTAGGCTGCACCGAGCAGGCCGCCGACAATTGCAATCAATCCAGCGCGGAGAACCCATGTAGGGGAAATAAGGATCGTAAGCGATGGGAAAAGCTTAATGAAAATTGAACGCATGAGGAAGCTGAGTCCCACTCCGCCAACGACCCCAGCGAGGCATAGAAGGGTCGTTTCGCTGAGCACGATCTGGACGATGTAGCCCTTGGATGCGCCCAGTGACTTCAGCACGCCGATTTCGCGCGTTCGTTCGATGATAGTCGTGTACATCGAGAGGAAAATCACCAGAAAACCGATGACGACGGCGATTCCGATCATGACGTTGATGAAAGCGCCGAGACCCGGCAGGTTCGAGGAGGTCATCAACGAAATGAAATCCTTGAGTGGACGAATTTCATAGCGTGGGAGCAGTTGTTTGATCTCGTCCATTACTGCCGGCGTGTGATCCGTGCGATCGCATTTGATGAAGAAGACCGAGGCTTTGTCATGCGCGCCGGCCATTTCCTGCAAGGTTGAAAGGAAGACAAACAGGCGCGCGCCCTTGCCGTGTTCGACGATACCGACCACATGAAAATCGTGGTCGAATAGGTGCAGAGTCTGGCCGAGTTTTATCTTTTTTGATTCAGCGTAGACGTCGTCCACAAGAATGTCGTTTGGACCCTGCAGGTCATGCCCTTCGTGGAAGACAAAGCCCCCGGTAACAGCGCGGAAACTGTCCAAGTCAATCCCATACACAATTTCGAGCCCGGTGGAATTGAATTGCAGCAGCACTGGCGCGACCGCTTGAACGTAATCTAGCTGCGCCAGCTTGTCTCCGATTGCGATGGGCATCGGCGCGCCGCTGAAGGCCATGAACACCGACGCCGAAGGCGGCTGGACCATGATGTCCGCGCCCACGCCTTCGATGCGTTTGGCGGACTCCGCGAGGAGACCGCTCGTAAGTCCCACGACTATGATTACGAGCGTAACCTCGACTGCCACCGCAATCACGGTGATAAGCGTGCGAAGCGGGCGGTGCAGCACGTTGTTTACGATCATGTAGCGGATCATATCTTTTTAGCGCTTCCAGACTTCAGTGCTGCTGCGGCTCCTTGGGAGTTTCACCGGGACTTTTGCCGGCTTCTTCGCCGACGCGCACCAATTCGGCGCCGGGAGGTTGCGCCAGTACGAATCGGTCCGCGCCAACTGGCTCGTTCACGGTCAACTTCTTGATGACGATCTGCAACTGATAGTCGTCGCCTGGACGGGTAATCGCAATTTGCCATGGATACCTCAGCGTTCCGACTGGCTGCCAATTTCCGTACGTCACATCTGATGCTACTTTGCCGCCGTCTGGACCGAAATTTTCAATTCGTGTGACGCGCAAGTCCGCACGGTTGAACCAGATTTTCCGTGCGATCTCCCAGTCCATTGAACCCGAATCACTGCCGTTAGTCGCTACAGCTTCGTTGTTGCGCCTGACGACCGTAAGCACGTAGTACCGGTCATTCTCCTCGCTTGCCTCTTCCATGAGGACCGGCGCGCGTTCGGATATCGACGGCCAGAAGAACGCATCGGTTAGATGTTGCGGCCTGAGATTCTCGATCGGTTTCTCGGCGTGTCGCTCAAGGTTCGCCGGGCCGACGATGAATTTGTTCTTCGACGGAATGTAAATGCTGAACGTGGTGCCGTCGCTGGCCATGTCGAAGACATTCTTGCCGATCACCGGGGCTTGGCCAATCACGCGAATGTTTGCCGGTCTGGCGGCCAGGACGAAGCCGTTCACTTCATGGTATTGCTCGATGACGCCAGAATACGCGGAGCCGGCAGTCAGCTTCATGGTCACTGCTGCGTTCAGCGACTGGACCGCCTGCGCCCAGTGATTGTAGAGGTCGATAAGCTGTGCCTTCGTGGCCGTCTGCAATGGCCCGGAAGCCTGCGACGGATTAGCTGCGGTCTTATGGCTAACGGCACAGCCGCAAGCGAAGGACACCGCAGTTGCAAGCAAAACCATCCAAATGAAGCGACGTTTCGTGAGTTGGAACCCCGTTATGACCACAAACCATGCAATTTAACAGCCGCTTCGAGGGGTGTCAACGAAGCACGGAGCGCGAGCGAGGAAAGGCCGAGATGGATTGTAAGTATGATAACAGGTGAGAGAACCGGACCGGCGAATCAGTCGTCGAGGAGGCTGCCGTTGGCCGGGCCTGCCTGCCCGATAGCGTCAGTGCCGCCCAGCGAGATTAGTAGGCGGCGTAGCTTGGCGCGATCTTCAAGATTCATGCCTACCATTTCAAAGCCAGCCTGATGCGAACGGACGAATCGCACCACCGCCTGCATGCTGATTGAGCGCAGCCCGGCAGGAATTTTCAATGTAGCTTCGGTGCCGACTGGGAGTTGAAGTTCACCGCTCAAAAGACCGCCATCGAGACTGAGTACGCTGATGGCTGAGGAATATTTTCCCTTCGCAGAAGTAACCACGGCGGGCACGTTGCGCGGCAATCGAACGCGGCGATAGCGGCGGTGACGCACAAAATCGCGTTCCGGTATAGGATCGAGCGGCGCCAGTTGCAAAACCTTCATATCAAGACCCGATTGCGGCAGAAAATTCTCAATCCATTCCGGGTCGAACTTGACGAGCGCTTGGGCCGCGGCCATACGAATTTCATCCGGGTAAATCCAGCCGAACGTCTTGCGCGCTTCGACGAAACGGCGCAAGTGACTCGCAGCCGCGGGCGCTCGCATGCGACCCAGCGCCTCGATGGCCTTCACGCGCAGGTATTCGGGTCCCTGAGGCAAAATTTCGCCTTCCGCGAGGCGCAGCAGCGTCGGCGCGGTATCCGCGTCGCCGCACATGCCGATTTCGTCCAGGGCCAGAGGGAGAATCATAACGTCAAACATTTCGAGCGAGTCGACGAGGAGCTTGCCGCGCTCGGGCGCACCGGCTATGGCAAGCTGACGAACGACCGCATCGTGAAAGCCGCGGCCGCCATCGCGCAGGCGCCGAGGCAACGATTCATCCACTGCCGCTGGATCGAGACGGCTCAACAATCCAGTCACGGCGGCAGCTTTCGCGGGCACGTCGTTCTTGAAAGTTTCCTTGAGGTGACGCACACAGGGAGCGCCGACTGATTTTGCAAGGTGGACGATGCCCTCACGCTCAGTACGCCGACAGGATCGTGCGAGGCGCTTCGAAAGATGTTCTGCGGCGCCCTGCGGCACGCGCATGAGCACGCCGACAAGACCATCAGGCATTGTTTCAGCGCCGAGGGCCTCTTCAATGAATTCCGGGATACGATTGTCCACGCCGATGCGAGGACGCAGGCTCTGTACCCAGCTGGGACGCGATTCTTCCAAATCAGCGAGTGAATCCAAAGATTGCTGCACGGCGCGATAATAGCGTCGCGCCGCGGATTCCTGGCTGAGACGCACAAATGCGGCACTTAAAAGCGTCTGCAGTTCGGGGTCTCTCTCCGCCGCCATCGCTTGACCGATCTTCACTAGCGCATCCTGCAAACGCTGGCTGGCCGCTTTGCTGTAGAGCTCGGCGAGTTGACCCAGGCCGATGGCTGCCTTCTTGCGGGCCTCCGCGTCTTTATTGGTGACGCACGAAGCGTATTGCAGCAGGATGTCACCTGCAGCATCCGATTCACCGCGGCCCATCAGCTCTTCGACGTATTGCTGCACGTTGCGCGGGGGAATACACCACGCTTCGGTGGACATGAGCACGGACTTCTTGCCCGACTCCGGCACGGCCGCCCAGAATTGCCGGTCGAGGATATCGGCGTGCGATTCCACCGACATTCCCGCGTTGGCCAATTTTTCTTCGCGCGATTTCAGCAGTTTGCGGAGCGTGTCGAGCTCGTGGCCCATGCGGTCGAGCATCTGACGCACCGCATTGACCTTCACTTCGCCACGCTGGTAGCGATCGATGGCGAACTTGATTGCGAGGTCTTCTGCGAGATGCAACAACATCGCTTCGTCGAGCTTGGCTGTAGGCGATTGCGCGGCCACGGTGGCGAGAGCCTGCTGCAGCGTAATTTTCGCGTTCTGTGGCAGCGCTGCAATTTTTAGCTGCCATGACGAAGCATCGAGTTGGGGATTCTTGGCAAGTTGCGCCTCGCCGAACTGCGCCAGCAGTTTCAGCAGGCTCTGCAACTCAGCTTCTTCGAGGCGGCCGATTCCACCGGCGAGGCCCGAAACACCGCCTCCCAGCGCCACTCGCACTGTTCCGGCAATGCCAGGGAGCGGCAAACTCAAATCTGCGCCGATTCCCGAGCCAGTTCCGGTTCCCACGAATCCGCCGCTTCCGACTATGTCCTCGGAACTCGCCACGTATCCCACGCCCGGTGCACTGAAGGTACCGGGTGCACTGGAGGTTCCCGCTGCACCGGAACCACCTGGAGCACCAGAGCCACCATGCGCGCCTTCGGCAGCAGTGATGAGCTGAATCATTTTCTCTGGGCTGCGGAACCATTCCTGAATTTTGTCGGCGTCAGCACCGAGTGTCTTCGCGGTCAGCGTCGCAGCGACGCGCGCTTCGGAAAATCCAGCATCTTCCGCCACGAATCGGATTTCGTTCACGCGAATTCCACAATCCTTCCGGTGGCCGAAATATGCTTCCAGACGCTCGGACAGTGTCCCCGCCTTCGGGCCGGTCTCCATGAAGCATTTCACCAAATTCGTGAATTCAGCGCGCTCCACGCGAGGCAGGAAACCGATGCTGGCGATCCCGGCAGCGTTCAGAAGATCAGCGAAACTGCGTTCGGCGAAGCTTGATTCGAGCGGAACACCGTCGAGCAACAGTTGTGATCCGGAAGCGCCAAGGAGCAGACCTCCATGGCCTGCAGCGGCCACCGCAGCCTGAAGTTCGGTCCAGGCAGAATCCAGCTGACCAGCTGAGCGAGTGTGGTCTAAGCCATAGAGACGAGCGTACTTAAGGAGGACATTCAGACTGCGAACGAAGGCGCGCGCATTCGGGACGGTGGGTTCGTTATGCACCATTGATTCGCGCGAAACGGGAGGCATTAACTTTTTCCCATGATCTACTGTACTAGGACTGGTGGTGGCGTAAATAGTACGAAGGAGCTAGGGTGCCGGACTAACAACTGGGGAGCAAACGGCTTAGGAGGCTAGGCGGACTTCCACGTCCTGTCCCTCGAGCGCGGGACGCACACGGCGAATCACTTCGCTGGCCCAAAGCTTTTCGCTCAGTAAAACCAGTGAACCATCTTCGAAATTACAGATTGCGCAGAAAACATAATTCGGGAACGCAGTGTGATAAGCGTCCAGACCCCGTCGGGCGAGTTCACCTCCGAGCGCCGCATCGCCCGTTGCAACTTTCTCTCCGGCGCGCGCACCGAATGTTTCGGATTGAAAGCGATCGATCAGGGGTTCCAGCACGGCAAGCTCTGGAGCGGAGATCACAATCGAGCGACTGCTCGCTTCGCGGAACTCGATCTGGCGAGGTTGGCAGTAATCGCGAACACGATCCAGATGGCTGAAGAAATCGAGCGCCCAAGTTTCGTTTGCGGCCGTCGCGCGAAGCACGCGACTCCAGATTCGCGCCGCATCGGCTCCCCGGATAGGCTCGCGGTTTTCGTCCGCTTCGGTGAGCTCCAGACCGATGGCGCGAACGTCGGGTCCGAGGTCGAGAGGTTCAATTTCGAGAAGGATCATTGGGCTTATTCTTCAGTTCCGGAGAGGTCTTCTTCGAGTCCTGGCGTAGGGAACTTGTTTAGAAAATCCACAGATTGCTTGCGGACTTCGAGCCAATCAAAAAATGCATCCGGCGTTTCCAGCCAAATAGCGAACCAATGCGCGATCTCTTCTTTTTCGGCGCGCTTATTGGCATCCACCTTGTGGTTGCGTGAAATCATTTCCGCGCGGCGCCGGCCAAGACGGGCGACTTCGCGGACCCGCTCGGCAGCCGCTTGCTCGCTATCCAATAAAAATTTTCTCAGCAGTTCGTCGAGCCGCACCAGGCACATTTCGGCTTCTTCGAGCGTTGAAAAATGAAGCAGGTCGGTGAATTCCTCTTCGTAACGCCCTTCGGTATCGGAACGGGTGGACCACACGACGCGCATTCCTGCTTCTTCGAGAACGCTGACAATATAGTCAGGCGCGGTCTTTCCCTGTGCGCCGAGGTGTGCGATTAATTGCCGGCGGATTTGCTCGATTTCCGCAGGCGTGTATCGTGGCTTGGCCAGTGCGCGGGCGGCTTCCAGAATTAGAGCCTTCTTGGTGGGCGACCCCCCTTCATCCGGCGCTCGCGAGTGGGTGGGACTCACGACGGGCCTCGGTGGGGCGCCTTCTTTTCAGCGGTTTCGGGCGGAGCGTCGCCCGAGAGCAGACGCCGATAGCGGGCTACGTTTCGGTTGTGTTCAGCCAGAGTCTTACTGAAGAAGTGGCCGCCATTGTCATTGGCGACGAAATACAAGTAATCAGTCACCGCAGGAGCCAGTGCGGCACGCAAAGATGCTTCGCCAGGATTCGCGATGGGCCCGGGAGGCAGGCCCGGATATTTGTACGTGTTGTAGGGGGAATCGATCTGCAAATCCTTCGAATGGACGATCTTGACGGGACGACCAGCGAGCTCGAGCGCGTAAGCGACAGTAGGGTCGCATTGCAAGGCATCGCCAAGTTTCAAGCGATTGTAGAACACGCCGGCCACGAGGGGGCGTTCGTCCCGACGAGGCGTCTCGCGTTCGACGAGCGACGCGAGAGTCACGATCTGCGCAGGCGCGAGGTTGACGGGAGGACCCTGCAGCCCCGCGGAATTCAACGATTCCCACACCGCGCGAAAATTTTGAACCATGCGCCTCACGGTCTGCTGGCAAGTGGTGTGACGCGTGAATTCGTAAGTCGAAGGGAAAAGGAATCCCTCGAGGCTTTGCGCGTTCGCAGCTAAGTCAGAAATCAAGGTCACATCTTTGGCGGCCGTCAGGAACTCATTGCGATTGCAGACACCCTGCCGGTCAAGCTCGGCCGCAATATCAAACATGGTCCAGCCTTCGGGTATCGTCACAGTGTGGACAAAAATTCTTCCCTGAGCGATTTGCCAGAAAACTTCCCGTGAAGTAACGGGGTGATCGAAATAGTATTCACCCGCCTGCATCAGCGCACGAACGTGCCAGAGGCTGAAGAGCACGAAGGCAAGGCGGTTGCGGATTACATCGTCGCGGCGCAGGATGCCGGCGATGCCCCAGCGTGATGTGCCGTGGGGAAGATCGACGAAAACCTGTTCTGGGCGATGACCGCGATACGGCCTGCTGATTTGCGAATCCAGCCAACCAGCGCCGGCTCCAATGGCCGCAATCACAAGAAGGGCCAATAGACCAAGCCGCCGCATGGCCAGTTATTCCCTCTCGGCCGCAACATGCTGCGAGTGAGAGCGGTTGCGGTCGAGATATTCTCGGAGGAGAACGGCGGCGGCCACATCGTCGATGGACGACTTCTTGCGCCGGTTGGGAGATTTTTGTTGCGCTACGATTTGCTCCGCCTCCCAACTGGTTAGCCGCTCATCCAGAAGTTTCACTTCGATTCCCAGCTCCTTTTGCAAACGTTCGGCGAATTGCGCGGCTTCGTCCGCCATTTCACCGGGTTCGCCAGTGATGTGCAACGGGTGGCCCATGAGGATACGCGCGACGCCATGTTTTCTGCAAATTTCTCGCAGCCGTCTGAGATCGTTGCGACGGTTGGTGCGCAGCAGAGTCAACAGCGGTTGCGCCGTCATTTGGAGTTCGTCCGAGAGTGCCAGGCCGATTCTCTTGCGGCCGTAGTCAATTGCCAGAATTCGGCGCGGCTCGGAATCAGGTATTGCCGTGGGAGCACTCCGGGTAATGGAACGCGCGGTGGCTGATGTCATCTTCTCCCATTATACGCGAAGGCTTGCCACCGGCCGCACACTCGCAATGGTGACGCGTTCCAAGCAGTTGCCTTTTCAACAGATATGGCGTATTAGCAAGCGACTGAAAGCGGCCGGCCGAACTAAATAAGCAACTCGGCTTTTCATCACGGCTGGCGCCCGCGCTCGCTGGTTTCCCATAGCGGCCAGAATCCCGCTTCTTTCATTTCTCCGCCGAGCCCGGTGTCGCGTAGCAATTGCTCGATTTCAGCGCGGGACTGGCGCGTTCCGATGCGTTGTTCCGCATCAGCAAGCGCGAAAACAGTGACCGCGGAGATAGCCACCTGACGCTGGAGCTGGGCGATATCCACCTTGTCAAACGTGTCGGAGGCAGCGTGGTAGTTCAGCATGTAGTTCCCAGGTTCCTGATTCGCGACCAGCGTGGGCACGCCTTCGATCAGGAAATCAAAATTGTCGGTGTCCATGCTGGCGGCGAGCGTGAAATCTTTCACGCCGAGAGACGACACCGGCTTAAGTGTTTCGCGAACCGACTCGACAACATCTTTGCGGCCGGCCAGCGAGTACCCCGTAACTTTCCCGATTCCTGAATCGAAAATCACCGCAGCGATCATGTGGTCGAGTTCCGCGCGATGCGAATGTGCGTAGGCGGCCGAGCCGAGCAACCCTTGCTCTTCTCCGGTGAAGAGGACGAAACGGATTGAACGGCGAGGAATGGTTCCGGAGGCGTGAATCACGCGAGCCGCGTCAATCACCATTGCCGCGTTGCAGCCATTATCGAGCGCCCCGGTGCCAAGATCCCAGGAATCCAGATGCGCACCAAGCAGAACAAAATCTTCGGGCTTTTCCCGCCCGCGGATCTCCGCGATGACGTTCTCAGAAGCCACTGGACCCGTCACATGATTGGGCATCTCCCAGTGCACCCGCAGCTTCTGACCAGCGGCCAGAAAACGCGACAGGCGTTCGGCGTCTTCCCGAGCCACGACCGCTTGAGGCAACTTTTCCAGTTCGCCATTGATTGCCAGAGTGTGGCGATAGAGCAAAAGATTCGGGCGTGATGACATCCATAAAACGCCCACGGCCCCGGCCCTCATCGCCCGACCGATGATGGCGGGTCCCATCGAGTATTCACTGGTCAGATCGTCCCAGGTCACCAGAAATTTCGAGTGAATAAGCACGATTGCGCCGTTCGCTGCAACTCCGGCTTTGGCGAAACCCGCTTGGTCGCCTATTCCGGCATCTACTACATCCGCCGTGATTCCGCCTTCGGGAATCGCCGGCGACCATCCGATCGAAACCAGTCGAACAGGAAAAGAAGCCGGGACCAAGACCTCCAGATGTGTATGGCCTTCTGTCCAACCGATGGGAATCGTAAATCTTTCCGTGTGTACTTCGTCAACGCCGGCCTGGCGGAACGCCTGGACTGCCCAGTCCGCCGCGCGGTCGGCGGCGGGAGTTCCTGTGACGCGACCGCCAATTGTGTCGGTAAGATAGCGCAGGTTCTCTTCTAGCGGCGACGGTCCGAGCGCAGACTGGATCATCTGCGGAGCTAGCTCAGCGCACGACTTTTCCACAGAGCAAGCACCCGATCCTTGAGGGATTTGGCCTGCGAGCGGCGGGGGCTTCAGCGGAGGAATCTGAGCCGAAGTACCGATCACCAGAAGGAACAGGCACGAAACGCCGATCAGAAAATAAAAGATTGTGCGCAAGGCTGCGGTCCTTTCAGCGATCAATCACCCATCATGGGAGTGAAGTTTAACTCGAAAGCAAAAACATGGCTATGATCCTAGTAGAACCAGGACTTGAGTCTTGTTGCGAAGCGTTGTGAGTTTTTAGTTGCTGAACGCGACACCATTCGCGAGAACACCCAGCAGGCGGAATATTTTGCAGAGGCCGGGAACTTTCTACCTACGACGGCGAACAAGAAGTCAACTTTCGCCCGAGTTATCCTGCTCATTTGGAGACAATTAAAATAAGTGTGCGTTTGGCATGGTGGCTGCGGCGGGCCAATACCCCGGCTAGGGTGAACGCTGTACATTGCTTACGGAACTTTACGGCTAGACCTAAGTTGAGGCAGCGACCCTTTCTCAGCAAGCAGTGAAGACGAACGGCTCCATAAACAAGACGCGCAATATCGAAATCCAAATCAAAAAAGCTTTGCCGCATGCAGTCCTGGGCTAAGCGGACGGGAAGGCTAATTTGAGAAAAGTTCGCGTTTTTCCAAAGTTTGAAAAGCATGAAAGAAGGCAAGAGACGAGCGTCCCTGACGTGTTTCTATTCTGCCAAGAGTCCACTGGCAACGCCCAGTTTCGGGCTACATCGGGCGCGGACCTAGAGTGTACGGTCGAGCGGATCGCAGGACTCCTGGCGATGCAATGCTTGGTGCGAGGCCAGAACCCAACGGAATTTCAGGTGATGGTGCCCGCCGAGGGTTCGTTGGTGAATCGCCTGGTTTCCCGCGCGGAGGAATTGCTGCGGGAAGGGCGCTCTATCGCGTGCCCGACGTCTCTAAGCGCCCGGCAGCGCGAGGTGCTGGACGCTGTGTTGTGCAATCGAGCGAACAAGGAAATCGCGTCGAAGTTGAATATAACGGTCCGCACTGTTAAGTTCCATATCTCTTCTCTTTTGAGCAAGTTTGGTGTGGAAACACGGGCGGACTTGGCGCGCCGGGCTTCAGGATTCATGCGCCCGACTCTGGTCGAGAACGAAGCCGCATCGGCGGATCAACAAGACCGGAATCACAGGTCACCGGCTCCTGAGTCGACCGGCCAAAGAATGCCTTTTTCGATCTCAAACAAGTCAGGGAGCATGCGGTTTCCCGGGCGAGTCCTTACTGCGTAAGCCGACGAACACGGGCGGACTTCCGCGTAGCTGCGGAATCCGCCTCGCTGCCTTTTCACTCCGTCTTTCCATCGGTAACAGTAGTCTTGGTACTGCTGCGTCTGTAGCACCATGAAAGGCGAGTTCGTAGATCGCGTCGCTGACTATCCGTCCGCGCAAGCTCGATGTAACTGCGTGCGCCAGTCCGCCAATTCGATGCCGAACGTCCGCGCACTATGGGCGTTGGCAAGCACCGAGTATGCCGGACGCCTTGCGGGTGTGGAATATTCCGCGGTGGTGATTGGGGTCACCTCGCG
>Ga0210390_10000308_pt1 | contig 53434 bp, 45 predicted proteins | sample IncBWH11OmetaG_FD_161050 | JGI IMG/M metagenome (GOLD analysis project Ga0210390, IMG submission 161050) | Forest soil microbial communities from Barre Woods Harvard Forest LTER site, Petersham, Massachusetts, United States - Inc-BW-H-11-O ... | reverse complement strand
TAGCGTAGTAAAAGGACGTAGCCCCGGGAGGCGCCTGTTGTGGGGGACGTCCTCCTGTTGCGGGAGTACGGGCTTGGTGTCCCAAACGCATCCAGAGAGGACGTCCTGGTGAGCAAGGCTAGCGGTATTTCGCGTTCGGAACGGCGGCGGAACGCGCGGAAGGAACGGCTGCGGGCTTTGGTGCCGCGAGACGGCGCGGTGGTCGGCATTGACCTGGGCGAGGGTAAGCAGGCCCTTGCCGTGATCGATCATGATGTGCGGGTGTTGTGGCGCAAGACGGTGCGGGTGCCGGCGCATCGCCTCGGGGAGGCGATTGAGCTGGCTGCCGGGGCGGCGCGGGCGGCGGGGTTCGCGTCGGTGACGGTGGCGTGTGAGCCGACCGGGCCGCGGTGGATGCAGGTGCAGCGGTTGTGCGCCGAGCGGGGCCTGCCGCTGGTGTGCATCCAGCCGCTGGTCAGTCATATCGCCCGTGAGCAGCAGGATTACACGACGCATAAGCGGGATGAGTCCGATGCGGTGCTGATCGCGCGGCTGGCAGCCGAGCTGCATTGTTATGTGCCCGAGCAGCTGGATGCGGCGTGGGCGCAGCTGCGGGACCTGGGGCGGCGGCGCGAGCAGCTGGTGACGGCGCAGACCGCGTCGGTGCTGCGGATCCGGTCGTTCTTGTCGGTGGCGTGGCCGTCGGCGGTCACCGCTGCGGTGCACCCGTTCGGTTCGCTGACCTGGCTGGCCGCGGTGCAGGTGGTGACGGGAAGATGCGGGGCGGACCCGGCGCGGCTGGGCCTGGGCGAGCAGGAGTTCTGCGCGCTGGTGGGCGATGCGGCGCGGGCCTGGGGCGCGGTGCGGGCTGATAAGCGGATCGCGCGCAAGGTGCTGGCGATGGCCGATGACCCGGACGCGGTGGGCTGGTCGCGGCGCGGCCTGTTCCGCCGGATCGGCGATGAGCTCGCCGACCTGGCGCGGACCCGCGCCCTGCTCCGCGCGGTGGAGGCGGACATGGCCGCCGTCCTGGGGGACGAGCTGGGCCTGGCCCGGCTGGGGGATATCCCCGGCCTCACGCTGGCGGGCGCGGCCGTGATCTTGGCCGAAGCCGGCGACCCGGCCCGCTATGAGACATCATCGTCGCTGGTCAAGCACGCCGGGCTGTCTCCGGCTGACAACGCCTCGGGCGCGTTCGAGGGCCCCTCGCATATCTCCCGGCGGGGCCGGCCAGGCCTGCGGACCGCGGCCTGGCGCGCGGTGTTCCCGTTGCTGGCGCACAACCCCGTCATGGCCGCGAAGCACCAGGCGCTGATCGCCGCTGCCGAGCAGGCCGCGGCCGCCGTCGGTGCCGGGCCCGGCTCCGCCCGCGCCGCCCGCGCCGTCAAGGCGGCGCGCGCCAGGGCCCGGGTCGCGTGCGCCGCCTCGCTGCTGCGCTGGATCTACTTCATGGCCGTCCACGATGCCGGCTGGGACCCGGTAGCCGCCTCCGGCGGCCGCCTGTCCCCGGACGAACCCGCGGCAGCCGCCTGACCAGCGATTCCCGGAAAACGCCAGGATAACCGGCACCCGAAGACCAACCTCCCCGCAGACGGGAGGGCGAGCCCGCATTAGCGTCGGCGGCAGCGATGACCCCGTGATCCACCCTGGGCAGCCCTCCCCGGTCCCCGGTCCTTCCCGCCAGCCCGGTTGAACGCTGTCGGGGCAGGCCCCCACGGCCGAGCCCGCTTGAGCTACGCAGGGACGGGAAGACACCGGGCCATACCAGGCAGCCGGCACCCGCGCCGGACGCACCGGCGCGGGCTTTCAGCATGCCCCCATCCCGGCCACGCGGCCAGCGCAAAGCGGCCACGCCCCGCCCGCAGCACCAGACCGCAGATCAACAGCCACCACACGAAAATCCCGCGTGCATCGCCCGGGCCACGTTGACAACGTCCCTTTACGATGGTGGATCGGTTTCCATGCTGGGCCATGGAAACCGATCCACGTTATCTAGGTCGAGCTCCAGGGGACCACAGAAACGTGAGGATGGTGTGTCTCGACGGGCGGAAGGGAACCGGGGGAAGAGGGTGGCCCAGACTAGGTGGCTGACCACTGCCGGGATTGCGTTCGTGCTGGCGGCGATGAGCGCCGGATGCGGGGCTCACGGGACCGGTTCCGTGGCCGCCGCGCGGTCGGCCACCGGGGGTGCGGTCGGGTACTGGACCGAAGGCAGGCTGCTTGGCGCCAAGCCGTCGCGCGAGTGGGCGCTGCCCGGGTCGCAGGCGTCGCCCAGGGCGGCGCCGAGCGCGCACAGCCCGGTTATCGCCGCGCCCAGGGTCGGCGCGCTCTTCTCCCGCAACGCGAGCGGAAACCACTTCTGCACCGCGAGCGTGGTCGCGAGCCCGGGACATGACCTGCTGATCACGGCCGCGCACTGCATTAACGGCGGCAAGGGCGGCGGCTACAACCAGGACATCGTGTTCATCCCCGGGTACGAGGACGGGGATGAGCCGTTCGGCGTGTGGACGGTGAGCAAGCTCCTCGTCGACCAGGACTGGACCACGGCGTCAGACCCCGACTACGACGTGGGCTTCGTCGTGCTCAACCCCAACGGCGGGAAGAACATCCAGGATGTCCTGGGAGCAAACGAGATCGCGTTCAACGCCGGATACACCAACCTGGTGCGGGTCACCGGGTACCCGTCGAGCGCCGACGCGCCGGTGACATGCCTGAACCGGACAAGCATGCAGAGCGCGACCCAGGTCAGGTTCGACTGCGGCGGCTTCTTCGGCGGCACCAGCGGCAGCCCGTGGGTCACGGATTTCGACCCACAGACCAGGACCGGGCACATCGTCGGTGTGATCGGCGGTTACCAGGAAGGCGGGGACACCGACTCGATCTCCTACAGCGTTTACCTGAACGACGGCATCCGCTCGCTCTACGAGCAGGCCGTAGCGCTTGGCTAGGGGGCCGCTAGCGCGGGCAGGGGCGGCTAGTGCTCCTCGGCGGTGACGTCGGCGCCCAGCGCCCTGAAGCGCTCGCCGACCGTCGCGTGACCGCGGTCGATCAGGTACCCAGAAGACACCACGGTCTCGCCTTCCGCGGCCAGCCCAGCCAGGATGAGCGCGACCCCGCCACGCAGGTCGTGCGCCACGACCTCGGTGCCGCGCAGCGCGCTCGGGCCGTGCACGATCGCGACATTGTTGTCGATCTCGACCTTGGCGCCCATCTTGTTGAGCTCGGGCACGAGGGTGTACCGGCCGTCGAAGATCGTCTCCCGGATGTAGCTCGCACCGTCCGCCATCGTCGCCACCGCCATGATCGGCGACTGCAGGTCGGTGGCGTACCCCGGGTAGGGGCTGGTGATCACGTTGATCGGGCGCAGCGGCCGCTCCCGGCGCACCTGGAGAACGGCGCCCTGGGCGGAGAACTCGACGCCCATCTGCTCGAGCTTCCAGCGCACCACGCCGAAGTGGTCGAGGTTGGCGCCGACCAGGTTGATCTCGCCGCCGGCGGCGGCCGCGGCCATCGCGAAGACGCCGGCGTCGATCCGGTCTGGCATCACGGTGTGCTCGACGGCGGTCAGCGATGACACGCCGCGGACGGTGATGAAGCCGGTACCGCCGCCGCTGATGTCCGCGCCCATCTTGGTGAGGAACGCGATTACGTCGAGCACCTCGGGCTCTTGCGCGGTGTTATCGATGATCGTCGTTCCCGGCGCGAGGGACGCCGCCATGATCAGGTTCTCGGTGCCCGTGTGCGACGGCGTGTCCAGGTACAGGTGGGCGCCACGGAGCCCGTCGGCGGTGATGCGGATGACCGTGTCGCCCTCGTCCACCGTCGCGCCGAGCCGGGCGAAGCCGCGGTAATGGAAGTCAAGGCTCCGGCTGCCAAGGTTGCAACCGCCGACGCCCTCGATAACGGCCTCGCCGAACCTGTGCAGCAGTGCGGGCACGAACAGCACCGAGCCGCGGAACCGCCGGGCGATCTCGGCGGGCAGCACCGGCGAGGTCAGCCGCGAGGCGTCTACCACCAGCGTGCGCTCGCGCTCGTGGAACTCGACTCTGGCCCCGACCGCCTGCGCGAGTTCGACGGCGCGCCGCACATCCTCGATCGGCGGCACGTTGCGGAGCACGGTCCGGCCTCTGTCCGTCAGCAGCGCGGCCGCGATCATCTTGAGCGCCGCGTTCTTGGCGCCTTGGATGAAGACCGTGCCCTCGAGGGGCGTGCCACCACGGACGCGGTAGCGGATCTCGGTGCCCTGGGTCATGTGGATACTGCTCCTGTCCGATCCGAGGGGGAACTGCGAGAAACTGCGCGTCACGTCGGTGAACACGCCATGGCGAACGCTCGTCCAGTATGCCACCCGATGGGCGTGCTCAGGTGAGTCGCGCTAGTCGGTCGAAGACGTGTCCTAGGCGAGCGACATAAGGTTCTGCGAGGAATGCCCGGTCAAGAGTCGCTTCGTCGATGACCATATTCCGGTTCTTACCCTGTGTAAGCAAAGAATCACGGAATGGAACATCATTGTCCCAGGTGTCCATGGCGGCCGCCTGTACCAGCGCGTAAGCATCCTCCCTGGACAACCCGCTGCTCACGAGTTCGAGCAGCACCGCGGAGGAGTACAGCAGGCCGTTGGTCACGTTCATGTTGGCGCGCATCCGAGCAGAGTCCACCACCAGTCCCTCGACCAGTCCGACCGTGAGATGCAGCATATAGTCGGTGGCGATCGCCGCGTCGGGCAGCGCGATCCGCTCCACGCTGGAGTGGGAGATGTCCCGCTCGTGCCAGAGCGGGATGCCCTCGGTGACAGGGGTCACGTAGGACCGCACTACCCGGGCGAGCCCGGTAATACGCTCAGAACGAATGGGGTTCTTCTTGTGTGGCATCGACGACGAGCCCTTCTGGCCCGACCTGAACGGCTCGGCTAGCTCCCTGACCTCGGTACGCTGCCCGTGCCTGACCTCGAGAGCCACCGCCTCGCAGACGGTTGCGAGCACCGCGAGCGCCGATACCCATTCGGCGATCCCGTCGCGCATCACGACCTGCGTGGCGGCATCGGCGGCGCGCAGGCCCAGCGCGGGCATCACCTCCGCCTCGACCGTCGGGTCGATGTTGGAGTACGTGCCCACCGGGCCCGATAGCTTGCCTACCGCGACCGCTTCCCTGGCGCGCCGCACCCGGTCCCTGGACCTCGCGGCCGCGAACGCGAAGTCCGCGACCCGGTGTCCCCACACGTCCGGCTCGGCGTGCACGCCGTGCGTGCGGCCGGACCGCAGCGTGTCGCGGTGCGCGAGCGCGTGGTCGCGCAGCACCGCGACCAGTCGGTCCGCCTTGGTCAGGATGATGTCGGTGGCCTCGGCCAGCTGCACCGCCAGGGCGGTGTCAAGCAGGTCGGAGGAGGTCATCCCGTAGTGCACGTAGGCCGCCGCGGACCGCGGGGTGGTGTTGTCCGCCCATGCGGTGAGGAAGGCGATCACGTCGTGCTCCGTCACTGCTTCCACCGCTGCCACCGCTTCGGGAGAAGGAGGGGGAGCAGAACGGACCGGGGCGACTGCTTCGGCGGGAACCATCCCCGCCCTGGCCTGGGCCTCGAGGACCAGCGTCTCCACCCGGCACCACAGCTCGTACTTGTGCGCCTCGCTCCAGACCCGGCCCATTTCCGGAAGCGTGTACCGCTCAATCACGCATCAACAGTATCGTGCGCGATCCTCCGCTCGGTGACCAGCGTGCCCGCCACGACCACGGTCAGCAGGACGATTCCGGCGGCCGCGGACGCGGCGACCGCGACCGGCCACGCGGCGAGCGCTACCGCGGCGCCGCCGGCCCGGTACCGCGAAGGACCGATGCCGAGAACGCGCCGGAACATCACATCGCCGGCCAGGAACAGCAGCACCCCGCCGGCAAGTGCCAGGGCCGGGCCGCCTGGCAGCGGGGCGCCGGGGTGCCCTAGCGCGTGCTTCAGCCCGGCCGCGGTCGCGACGACGCCGAGCAGCATCGGGATGTACGCGTAGAAATAAGCGTTGAGCGCGAGCTGCGGGCGGACCGCGCGATCCGCCGCCGTGATCGCCGCCTCGGCGCGATCGTCATCGCCCGTGCCGAAAAACGCCCACCACAGCGCGGCGGTAAGCGCCAGGCCTAGCGCCGCCGACAGCGCGAGTGCCACTGTTACCCGCTGGCCCGCCGCGCCGATCCCGATGTCGGCCACGGACTCGCCGAAGGCGACAATCATCACCGCCCCGTGCCGCTCCACGAAGTGCGCGGGCGCGATGTCAAATAGCCCCCGCGGGTGAACGACCAGCGGGGACAGCACCTGCACCGCCAAGGCGGCGGCCCAGAGCCCGTACGCGGGACCGGATGGTACGAGCCCGGCGACGATCACCAGCAGCGCGGACATCAGATTGAACGGCAGCACTAGCCGGATGTTCTTGTTGACCCGCAGATAGAGCCCGCCGTGGACGAGGACGACCAGCAGGTAGCCGAGTCCCAGCGCGAGCCCGTCCCGGCCATGGCCGGCGGGAGTGCCGAAGGAATGCGGGATCGCCAGCCCGATGATCAAGAAGCCGGCCATGCCGAGCAGGAGGAGCAGACGTTCCGGGGTCTGCACGGGGGTGCGGCTGTTCGTCAGCCAAGCGTAGGCACCGTACATCCACCACAACACCCCGAAGATCAGCACCACCCGCCCGGCCGCCGCGACGCTCATGTCGCGCGCCAGCAGGCTCGTCAGCTGCGTGATCGTGAAGACGAAGACGAGATCGAAGAACAGCTCGAGCGTGCTAACGCGAGCCGGCAGTTCAGGCTGTTGCGGCTCGCTCGGCGATGTCATGCCGGTACCAGCTCCCGCGCATCCGGACGCATTCCACCACCTCATAGGCCGCCGCCCTGGCGGCGGCGAGATCCGCGCCCGACCCGACCGCGTTCAGCACGCGGCCTCCTGCTGACACTAGGGATGAATGTCCCATTGAGCTCGCTATGGGCAGCCTCGTGGGCCATTCATCCTTCCAGGAGGTGCCTGCGTGCAGGAGGTAAGCCCCGGTTCGTTCCGAATAATTGTCTAGGTTGATCTCGTCGCCCTTGACCGGGGCGGCGGGGTAGCCTTCCGCGGCGATCACCACCGTCACCGCGGCGCCGGGCAGCCAGGTCAGCGGCGGGGCGGAGGCGAGGTCGCCGACGGCGGCCGCGTGCAGCACACCCGCCAGCGGGGTGGCCAGCCGGTCGAGGACGACCTGCGTTTCCGGGTCACCGAACCGTGCGTTGAACTCCACCACCTTGACGCCTGCCGAGGTCAACGCGAGGCCCGCGTACAGCAGCCCGCGGAACGGCGCCGACCTGCGACGGAGGATCTCGATCGCGGGCTGTAGGACCCCGTCCATGACGCCGGCGACCAGGTTGGGCGGCGCCCAGGGGAGCGGGGTGTAGGCCCCCATGCCACCGGTGTTCGGACCGTGGTCGCCGTCGCCGGCGCGCTTGAAATCCTGCGCGGGCAGCAGCGCCACCGCGGTGGCGCCGTCGGCGAGCGCGAACACGCTCACCTCCGGCCCGTCCAGGTACTCCTCGATGACCACGCGCCCGCACGCGGCGGCGTGGCGCTTCGCCTCGGCCAGGTCTTCGGTCACGAGCACGCCCTTGCCGGCCGCGAGCGCGTCGTCCTTCACCACGTACGGCGGGCCGAACGTGGTGAAGGCGATATCCGCCTCGGCCTGGGTGTGGCAGGTGAAGGATCGCGCGGTGGGGATGCCCGCGTCCGCCATGATCTCCTTGGCGAACGCCTTGGAGCCCTCGATGCGGGCCGCGGCGGCGTCGGGGCCGAAAGTTGTTATCCCGCCGCCGCGCAGGGCGTCCGCGACGCCAGCGACCAGCGGGGCTTCCGGGCCGATGACGACCAGATCGGCGGCGAGATGCGTTGCCAGCCTGGTGACGTCGGCCGGGTCGTTTGGCTGGACAGGGTGGAGCTGCGCCAGCCCGGCGATGCCCGGGTTGCCCGGGGCGGCGTGCAGGGCTGTGACCTCAGGGTCGCGGCTGAGCGCGCGGACGATCGCGTGTTCCCGTCCGCCGGAACCGATCACGAGTACTCGCACGGGGCGAGCCTATCTACAGCAGCGGTCGTAGCTGCAGGGTCTGGTCGCGGCGCGGGCCGACGCCGACCGCGGCGATCGGCGCGCCCGACAGCTCCTCGATGGTCTTCACGTAGTTGCGGGCGGCGGCAGGCAGGTCGTCGAAGGTCCTGGCCTTCGAGATGTCCTCCCACCAGCCATCGAGGTACTCGTAGACGGGCTTGGCGTGGTGGAACTCGGTCTGTGTCATCGGGATCTCGTCGTAGCGCTTGCCGTCCACCTCGTAGGCCACGCAGACCGGCACCTTGTCCAGGGTGGACAGCACGTCCAGCTTGGTGAGGAAGAAGTCGGTGACCCCGTTGACGCGGGTCGCGTACCGGGCGACCACCGCGTCGAACCAGCCGGTGCGCCGGGCCCGGCCCGTGGTCACGCCGTACTCACCACCCGTCTTGCGCAGGAACTCGCCTTGCTCATCGAGGAGTTCGGTGGGGAACGGGCCGGACCCGACCCGGGTGGTGTACGCCTTGACGATGCCGATCACCTTGGTGATCCGGGTCGGCCCGATGCCGGCGCCGACGCACGCGCCGCCCGCCGTCGGCGACGACGAGGTGACGAACGGGTAGGTGCCGTGGTCGACGTCGAGCATCGTCGCCTGAGCGCCCTCGAGCAGCACCACCTCGTCGTTGTCCAGCGCCGTACCCAGGACGACTCCGGTGTCCGCCACATAAGGTCGCAGCCGCTCGCCGTAGGCGATGTACTCGTCGGCGACCTTGTTAGCGTCGATACCGCGGCGGTTGTAGACCTTGGTCAGCAGCTGGTTCTTTTCCCTGAGCACGAGGTCGAGCTTCTGGCGCAGGATGCCCGGGTCGAACAGGTCCTGCACCCGGATCCCCATCCGCGCCACCTTGTCGCCGTAGGTCGGGCCGATGCCGCGGCCCGTGGTGCCGATCCTCGCGTTGCCCAGGAACCGTTCGCTGACCTTGTCCAGGGCACGGTGGTGGGGCATGATCAGGTGCGCGTTAGCGCTGACGAGGAGCCGTGCGCAGCTCACGCCTCGCTGCTCGAGGCCGTCGATCTCTTCGAAGAGCACGCCTGGGTCGATGACGACGCCGTTGCCGATGACCGGCGTAACGCGTGGGGACAGCACGCCGGACGGCAGGATGTGCAGCGCGTAGCTCTCTTCGTCGATCACGACGGTGTGGCCGGCGTTGTTCCCGCCTTGGTACCTGACGACATACTGAACGCGGTCACCAAGCAGGTCCGTCGCCTTGCCCTTACCCTCGTCGCCCCATTGGGCGCCGATCAGCACGATGGCCGGCATCTTCTCACGCCTTTCACACGACTAAGCCCCTGGCAGCGCAAGCGCGTCAGGGGCTCTTGCGTTCAGAGTTTACCGAAAGGCGCAGGTGAAACCTAGTCGGCGGGTGGGTCTGGCAGACTCGTCCCATGAGCACGCATCAGAACCTGTTTGGCGAGCCCGCTCCGACGCTGCTGCCGGCCGACGAAGAGCCGGCGCACCTGATCGAGTCGGGCACGCCGGCCGTGGACGTAGCGGCCAGGTACCCGGCGTTCTCGCTCGCCTGGGCAATGCTGGCCGAAGAGGCGTTCGCCGCCGGTCGTCCCGTCGAGTCCTACGCCTACGCCCGCACCGGCTATCACCGGGGGCTCGACGCACTGCGCCGCAGCGGCTGGAAGGGGCACGGGCCGATCCCCTGGTCGCACGCCGCGAACCAGGGATTCCTGCGCGCCCTCGCCGCCCTCGGCCGCGCCGCGGACGCCATCGGCGAGGATGACGAAGCCCAGCGCTGCTGGACGTTCCTCGCCCAGAGCAGCGCCGAGGCCGCCGCCGTGCTGCACGACTCCTAGTCGAGCTTGTGGCCTGCCGATAGCAGGTCCTGGCAGGCCAGCGTGACGCGGGCCGCCATGCCGTTCTCGGCCGCCTTGCCGTACGAGCGCGGGTCGTACGCCTTCTTGCTGCCGACCTCGCCGTCCACCTTCAGCACGCCGTCGTAGTTCGTGAACATGTGGCCGACGATCGGCCGGGTGAACGCGTACTGGGCGTCGGTGTCGACGTTCATCTTGACGACCCCGTAGGAGATCGCCTCCCGGATCTCCTCAAGCGAGGACCCGGAGCCGCCGTGGAAGACCAGGTCGAACGGCTTGTCCTTGCCGTACTTGGCGCCGACCGCCTCCTGGATGTCCTTGAGCACTTCCGGCCGCAGCTTGACGTGGCCCGGCTTGTAGACGCCGTGTACGTTGCCGAACGTCGCGGCGAGCATGTACCTGCCGCGTTCGCCGAGGCCGAGCGCTTCCGCCGTGGCCAGCGCGTCTTCCGGCGTGCTGTAGAGCTTCTCGTTCATTTCGCCGACGATGCCGTCCTCCTCGCCGCCGACGACGCCGATCTCGACCTCCATGATGATGTGGGCCTTGGCACACTTCTCGAGAAGATCCTTGGCGATCTCGAGGTTCTCGGCCAGCGGCACGGCTGAGCCGTCCCACATGTGCGACTGGAACAGTGGCTGCTTGCCCTCGGCGACCCGCTTCGTCGACAGTTCGATCAGCGGACGCATGTAGCTGTCCAGTTTGTCCTTCGGGCAGTGGTCGGTGTGCAGCGCCGCGTGGATCGGGTACTTGGCGGCAACCACCCCGGCGAACTCGGCGAGCGCTTCGGCGCCGGTCACCATGTTCTTGACCTTCTGGCCAGACAGGTATTCGGCGCCGCCGGTCGAGATCTGGAGGATCCCGTCGCTGCCGGCGTCCGCGAAGCCCTGGAGTGCGGCGTTCAGCGTCTGGCTCGATGTCACGTTGATGGCGGGGTATGCGAAGCCGTTTTGCTTGGCCCGGTCAAGCATCTGGGCGTAGATCTCTGGGGTCGCGATGGGCATGGCGGTGCTCCTGATCCCTGTTATCCCTTGGTCTCGGCTGAACTCTATTATCCGGGGTCGTCCGGGAACGCGACGGCCGGCGTCAGGGAACTACGACGAAGATGTAAAACGCACTCCCTGGGATGCTGTACAAAGGTGGCCATGGGCCAGAGCTTCCTCGTGTCGCACGCCATCTACGCGATTGTCCTGTTTGGCGTGCTCGAAGCCATGTGTATCCCCATCTCGTCGGAGCTGACGTTCCTGCTTGGCGGTGCCATCGCCTCCGGCGGTGTCGCGGCCACGCACCAGCACCCATCGCTGGCCTTGGTGATCATCCTGGGGACGATCGCCGAAATGGTCGGCTCGTACATCGCCTACGGCGTCGGCCGGGCAGGCGGGCGCCCACTGGTGCGCCGCTGGGGCAAGTACGTGCTGGTGACCGAGGCGGACGTGGCCCGCGCCGAGCGGTTCCTCGTCGGCCGGGGAGTGTGGGCGTTGCCCGTCGCCCGCATGCTGCCGTTCGTGCGCGCCTTCGCGTCGATCGTGGCCGGACTGGTCGACATCCCGCCCCTGCGGTTCGGCGTGCTCAACTTCATCGGCACGCTGGTGTACGTGGTCGTGCTGTCCAGCATCGGCTACAGCCTGGGCAGCGAGTGGAGCAAGATCAACCACGGGGTCACGACGGTTAGCTACGTGCTCGTGGCCGTCGTCGTGCTGGCGATCATCGGGTTCGTGGTGCTCCGGTTGCGCGAGTTCCGGCGCGAGGCCGCGGCGAAGGGCAAGCACAGCCAGTCATCGTCCCGGGAGCGGCTGGGCAGCTAACCGGCCGTCTCGTCGCGCCAGCCCGCCTACAAGCCGAGTTCGGCGAACTCGTAGACCGCGCGGTACGGCAGGCCCCGGTCAAGGACGCGCTGTCGGGCGCCGCGTTCGACGAGCACCGCCACGCCGACCACCTCGGCGCCGGCCTCTTGCAGCGCGTCCACGGCGGTGAGCACCGAGTTGCCGGTCGTGGAGGTGTCCTCGACGGCGAGTACCCGCCGGCCGGCTACGTCGGGACCCTCGATCCTGCGCTGCGTGCCGTGCTCCTTCTCGGCCTTCCGCACGACGAAGGCGTCGATCGGGGTGCCCCGGCTGGCGGCCGCGTACATCATGGCGTAGGCCACCGGGTCGGCGCCGAGCGTGAGGCCGCCGACCGCCTCGTAGGGCAGGTCCGCCGTTGCGTTGAGGAGCAGGCGGCCGGCCAGCGGCGCCAGGCGTCCGTCCAGCGTGACCCGGCGGAGGTCGACGTACATATTCGTTTGCTGTCCTGACGAAAGCACGATGTCGCCATGGATTACAGCCTTGGCTTTGATCCCCGTCAGCAGTTCTTCCCGGTCGTTCACAGCACCCGAGCATATAAGGCGGGCCGATTGGGTAATTGCGCGGCTACGGACAGAAGTTTTCTCGTGGGCGCGGAAGGCTGATCCGACACGATGCTGACGAGCGTGAACCCCTGGTACGCCTGGGGTTGCAGCCTGTGTAACGAACGGCCGGCCGGCCAGATGGCTATGTGAGGAATGCGCGGAAAGGCCAACGCGGCTGGCTTACTTTATTACTCTAAGAGAGCAGAGAACAGTTGGCCACCACGCTCCGGTGGCCTCTGAACAGGATGTTCTCGCGCCGAGGGGAAGGACGGTGTGGCGTGGATCGCTGCGCGCTGTTCGTAGATGCTAGCTATGTGCTAGCGGACGGCAGCATGGCGGTGCACGGGACGCGCCGCCGTGAGTCCGTGTCGTGGGATTACGAGGGGCTGCTTCAACTGCTGGCCAGCCTGGCTACTGAGCGGTCAGGACTTCCGCTGCTTCGCTGCTACTGGTACGAAGCGACCGTGGAGGGCCGCCGAGGCGAGGATCACGACACCCTCGCCGACATCCCTGGCGTCAAGCTCCGGATCGCGAAGATGCGGCCAGGCCGCCGCGAAGGAGTGGAAAGCGAGATCCACCGCGACCTGGAGACCCTCGCGCGAAACAAGGCGGTCAGCGACGCCTTCGTGGTCAGCGCTGAGGAGGATCTCGCGTCGGTCATCGCCGAAGTTCAAGATCTCGGCCTGCGGGTCACGCTGCTGAATATCGCGGCCGAGGGAGAGTGGACGGTTTCACGGGCCCTGCGCCAAGAGTGCGATGACCTCGTGGACATCAGCAGCGAGCATCTTCGGCCCTACGTGGAGCTGATCTCCGGCGCGGAGCCGCCGCATGCCGACGAGCACGACGGCGCGTCGCTCGTGGCGCTGCGGCCGACGGCCAACGGCTATGCCGCGACCGGGCGCACGGCCGCGTTCGCGTACCCCGCGCCAGCGGCTGTCTCCGCTGTGCCCGACGCCGCCGCCACGCAGGAGCCGGCCGGCCGGCCGGATCCGTCGCCCGCCGTCCAGGAAGCGCCATCGGCCGCCCCCGTCGCCCCGGCGGCGTCAGCCGCGTCGGCCCCGTCGGCCCCGTCGGCCTTGCCCGTCCCGTCGGCCCTGCCCACACCATCCGCCCCGTCCGTCCCGAGGGAGCCGGTTCAGGTACCCGCGGCCGCGGCTGCGGCGTCGGCCGGGCCTGAATACGCCGGCATCCCCGCGGACATCGGAATCCAGCAAGACGGGTACGCGTTCCGGCAGGACGCGGTTCCCGCCGTTGGCCGGGATGCCGGGCCAGGCCGGCACGACGCCGGCACCCGGCGGGAGCGGCAGGAACTGTACGCGGCCCCGGTGGCGCTTCCGGCGGCTGCCGTCAGCCAGCCACCGGAATTCGTCAGCCAGCCGGAATTGCCGGTGGCCAGGACGCGTCAGCCAGCGGACCTGTCCGGTTACGCTCCTGGTGCCGCGCGCGACCAGCTTCCCGCCGATCCGCCGATCCGAGACCGGTTCGCGCGGGAACCGCTGCTGGGCGAGTCTGGCCCGGCACTGCAGTCCGTCGCAGGCGTGCCAGGTACGGCCCAGATCCACCGGCTGCCTACCCGCGGCGGTGGCCCAGGCCCCCAGGGAGTCCAGGCGCCCGGCCAGCTTTCAAATGGGCAGTCGCCAGTCGGCCAGTCCCCAGCGGGGCAGCCCTCGGCTGGGCCGCCCACGCTGTCGGCCTCGACGGCGGCGCAGCCGGCGATCGGGGCGCCCGCGGCGCTGGTCGCGCCGATCGTTCCAGGTCCCGGGTACGGTCCAGGGCACAACGGTTCCCCGTACAGCGGGCCGCAGCCTGTCGTTCCCGGTGGCCCGACGTCGAGTCCGTCAGGGCTGGCATATCCGTCGGGTCCGTCGGGTCCGTCGGGGCTGCCGGCGTTGCCGGGCGGCCAGCCTGATGGGCTCGGCCTGCACGGTATCGCCAACCCCATGCCGTCGCCGGGCCCGGCTGGCCAGGGCAATGCCAGCGGGCCGCTGTACGCGGCCGGCCCGATTGGCTACCCGAACGGGAACGGTCAGTCCTCAGTTTCCCTGGCCGAGGCCGTTCAGTCGGCACACGACGAGGGCCAGGAGTTCGGCGCTTCCGTCGCGCGAGACGCTCCCGCGTTGTGGCTGGAGGCGGTACTTGCCAGGAAGCCGCGGATGCCGTCAGACCTCGAGGCCAGGCTCCTTCAAGGGTCCGCCCTGCCTATCGATTTCCTGTTGCACGACGAGGTAAGGCACGCTCTGCGGCGCGGGTTCTGGGACGCCTTGGAGCGTGCACGCCGCTAGCCGACCGTATGCCGTGAACCCCGGAGGGGACTAGAAATCCGTGCGAATGGAAGAGGACCGCTGGGGTACCGTGGGTAGAGTGGCGGGCGTCGATGAGTTCGACGAGATCGAGTTTCAGGCCGCACGGACAGGCAACCACGTGCGAGCCGCTGTACGCATGAGCCAGTTGGCCGAGGAGGCCGAGCCAGGCGAGCGTGCCGAGTCGCACATGCGCGCCGGCGAGCAGTGGATGATGGCCGACGACCCGCAGCGGGCCGCGGCAGAGTTCGACGCGGCAATCGACGACGGCGGGCCCACGTTCGCCGACCCAAGGGTGCACCTGGCCAGAGCGCTGTTGGCACTCAACCGCGACAGCGAGGCCGAGTCCCTGCTGACCACCCTGACCGCCGACCGGGAAATAATGTCCCCGCGCACCTGTGACCTCCTTGCCGAGTTGCTGACCGAGCAGGGTGACCTGCCGGGCGCGCTCGACTGGGCGACGGCTGGCGTGGAGCAATGCATCCAGCGCGGCGACAACGCGGAACTTCAGCTCCTGCTCCGGCTGCGCTTCAGGATCCGCGTCGATCTCGGATTCGATGAGGACGACTACGACCGGATGCTCGACGGCTCCCGTCGATAGCGCGTTTAACGTTCCCGGGGCCTGGGCCTGCTAGGCGCTTGTCATAGCTCTTGCTGGCGCTCCAGGTAGTTCAGCGCCACCCAGCCCACCGGCACGGGAAGCCAGAAGGTTAGCAGGCGGAAGAGCAGCACCGCGCTGACCGCGTTGGCGCCGGGCACGCCCGCGGCCGTGAGCCCGGCCGTCAGCGCGGCCTCGACGGCGCCGAGCCCGCCGGGGGTCGGAATTATCGACCCCAGCGCGCTTCCTGTCAGGTATACGAAGGCGATCCTCGCGAAGGGAACCGACCGGTCAAACGCCGCGACGCAGGCGGCCAGGCACAGGATGTACGAGAGGCTGAGCAGCAGCATGCCGCTGATACCTTCGGCGAGCTTTCGCGGATGCTGGGCAACCTCGACCAGTCGCGGCAAGACCTGGTTGAAGGTTGGCGACAGGCGCGCCCGCACCAGTCGCCGGCCGGCTGGGATGGCGAGTACCGTGCCTGCCAGCACCACCAGCCCGGCAACCACGAAGTAAGCCCACGTCGGTGGCCTGATCGCGCTCTTGGTTCCCGCTCCGGCGATCGCGGCCGATATGACGAGCAGCAGGATGTGCAGGGCGAAGGCCACTACCTGGGACACGCCGACGCTGGCGACCGCGACGGGTGCCGGTATCTTCCTGCGTTGCAGATACCGAACGTTCAGCGCCGCACCGCCGACGGCGGCGGGGGTTACCAGCGTGACGAAAGAGCTGGCGAGCTGGACGAGGAGAGTGCGGAGAAAGTTCAGCCGGTCGGTGACGAACCCGGACAGCGAAAGCGTGGCGCCCACGTAGGTCGTCGCCGACAGCGCGAGGGCGACGGCCCCCCAGCGCCAGTCCGCCGTTCGCAGCAGGCTCCCGACCCTGGCCCCGGCGAGCTCACCGGCCAGCAGGTAGGCGGCGATAACGGAGGCGACCAGCGTCAATAGGGTGCGCGGCCGGATGCGTTCCAGCTGCACGGGCGGGACTTCGCCGCCTGGCACCGCCGCGAGCAGGATCTTGCGAACGGCTGGCAGCACGTCGCGCCGACGGCGCAGCGCGTGCCTGGTGGAGCGGGCAAGAGCTACCGGCCGCAGCAGCGGCAGCACGGCCACCACATCGCTCCCGCCAAGCCTCTCGACCGCCAGCCCCGCAGACTTCTCCGGCCCGGCGAACAACGCGAGCTCGGCGATGAGCTGGGCTAGGTCCAGGCGTATCTGCAGGTCACTCGCCGCCACGTCGCCGTCGCCAGGGTCAAGCAGCATGACGACGCCGTTGTCCGTGAACCCGATGCGGTCGGCGGTGAGACCGCGGTGGGCGACGTGATGGGCGTGCAGCCGGGTCACCGTGTCCCAGATGCACCCGAGCTCGGCGTCGGTGCACCCGGGATTTCGCTGCATCAGCGTGGTGCCTTCCCAGTGATCGAAGGCCAGCACGGCGGCTTCCGACCCGACCCGGACCAGGGTTCGCAGCCGCGGGGTGGGCACGCTCGCCTCTTCGGTCGCGTAGGAGAGCAGCGCCCTGCGCTCGACCGTTCGGCTGACCGACAGCGGGGCGTTGCGGGCCACCTGCCCCTGTACCCGGAGCCAGCGGTAAAGCCGGTAAAACGCGCCGGCCGCCTCCTGGTCCCGGTCGTACACGACCGCGTCGAGTTGTCCGCCGTCCTGCGTCGACACCGTGTAGTGACGGGATCCGGCGGGTGCACTCACCCCGGTCTGGGCCGGGTGTACCCGCCGGATCGCGGTCACCGCCAGGTTCCCGGCGGACAGCGCCGCGGCGATGTCCCGTGCCGACGGACGATCCGACGTCGAGCCCGCGGCGTACCGGACGGCCAAGCCGATCGCGCGGCCGGCCAGCAAGGTGAGCAGGACGGACAAAACGGTCGTATGCCCGGCCGCTAGCTGAACGATCGCGTACACGCTTACCGCCAGCCCCAGGGCGTTGCGCCAGGCCGGCCGTCCGGTCAGCCCGACCATCGTGGCGTAGGCGACCAGGCCGGCCAGGGGCGGATCAAGGGCGTCGACGTGGTTGACACCCGGGTGCGACATGATGATGGCGTAGTACAGCCGGGAGGCGGTGGGGCCCGAGAGCACGATGTTCGCGACCTCGGCCGCCGCGCCCGCCAGCGCGCCGGTCGCCACCGCTTCCGCGAGGTGGCGGACCTGACGCCTGACGAGCAGGGTCAAGGCCAGTCCCACGGGCAGGATCAGGAGCGCGAACAGCGCGATCGGAGGGACGACGTCCAGCAGGGCGCGCGGCAGCCGCTTGCTCGCGCCCACGATGTCCGTCTCGACCCCCGATGTCGTCGCGCTCGCGGCGACGGCGACCACGGCCAGCACGAAGATCCAGACGCAGGACACGATGCAGCGCAGCGCGTCGATCGGCTTGCGGATCCGGCGCTCAAGCTCGTCTGTCACCTGGATCGTGCCCGGCTGCGTCACGCCACGATCGTTTCATCTGTTAGCCCTGACGCCTACACGCAGCACCCTTTGATGCCCCGGCAATGATCCGGAAAGGGACCGTGCCGGGGCATCAGGTGAATCAGCTGACCTTCGCCACTGGGCGGACCGTTAGTTCGTCCGCGGCCTCGTCCCGGTCGACGATTACCTCGTCGCCGTCGGTGATCTCCCCGGACAGCAGGGAGCGAGCCAGCTTGTCGCCGATCGCGGACTGCACCAGGCGGCGCAGTGGACGGGCGCCGAACACCGGGTCGAAGCCGGTCAGCGCCAGCCACTCCCTCGCGGCGGGGGTGACGGTCAGCGCGAGCCGCCGCCCGGAAAGCCGCTTCGCCAGCCGCTCGATCTGGATGTCGACGATCCTCGTCAGCTCCGACGTGGATAGCGAATCGAAGACGATTACGTCGTCAAGCCGGTTGAGGAACTCGGGCTTGAATGCGGCCCGGACCGCGTTCATCACCGCGTCCCGCTTGGCCCGCTCGTCCAGCGCCGGGTCGGCGATGAACACTGAACCGAGGTTCGAGGTGAGGATGAGGATCGTGTTGCGGAAGTCCACGGTCCGGCCCTGCCCGTCGGTCAGCCGGCCGTCGTCAAGGACCTGCAGCAGCACGTCGAAGACCTCAGGGTGCGCCTTCTCGACCTCGTCCAGCAGGATCACGCAGTACGGCCGCCGCCGGACCGCCTCGGTGAGCTGGCCGCCCTCCTCGTAGCCGACGTAGCCGGGCGGTGCGCCGACCAGCCTGGCCACCGAGTGCTTCTCGCCGTACTCGCTCATGTCGATGCGGATTATCGCCCGCTCGTCGTCGAACAGGAACTCCGCCAGTGCCTTCGCGAGCTCGGTCTTGCCGACACCGGTCGGGCCGAGGAACAGGAAGGAGCCTGTCGGGCGGTCCGGGTCGGACACGCCGGCCCGCGCGCGGCGCACCGCGTCGGAGACGGCCTGCACCGCGTTCGCCTGACCGATCACTCGGTGGCCAAGCTCGGCTTCCATCCGAAGCAGCTTGCCTGTTTCGCCTTCGAGCAGCCTCCCGGCCGGGATGCCGGTCCAGGCGGAAACGACATCCGCCACGTCGTCAGGACCGACTTCTTCCTTCACCATCGGGGCCGGGTGGCCGACCAGGCCCGCGCCGTCCGCCGCACCGCTCGTGCCGCCAGCCTCAGAACGATCCGTGGCCACTGCCTCCGCGATCTCCGCGTCGAGCGTGGGGATCTCGCCGTAGAGAAGCCTCGACGCGGTCTCGTAGTCACCGTCACGCTGCGCCCGCTCGGCCTGGCCCTTCAGGTCGTCAAGCCGCTTCTTCAGCTCGCCGACCCGGTTCAGCCCGGACTTCTCCTGCTCCCAGCGCGCGGTCAGCGCGGTCAGCTGCTCCTGGCGGTCGGCCAGGTCGGCGCGCAGCCGCTCAAGGCGCTCCTTGCTCGCCGGGTCCGACTCACGCGACAGCGCGAGCTCTTCCATCTTCATCCGGTCCACGATCCGGCGCAGCTCGTCGATCTCCACGGGTGAGGAGTCGATCTCCATGCGCAGCCGGGACGCGGCCTCGTCCACGAGGTCAATCGCCTTGTCGGGCAGGAACCGCGCGGTGATATACCGGTCGGATAGCGTCGCCGCGGCGACTAGGGCCGCGTCGGAGATCTGGACCTGGTGGTGCGCCTCGTAGCGGCCCTTGAGCCCGCGCAGGATCGCGATCGTGTCCTCGACCGACGGCTCGCCGACGAGCACCTGCTGGAAGCGGCGTTCTAGCGCGGGGTCCTTCTCGATCCGCTCACGGTACTCGTCAAGCGTGGTGGCGCCGACCATGCGCAGCTCGCCGCGGGCGAGCATCGGCTTGAGCATGTTGCCAGCGTCCATGGCGCCTTCCGCCGCGCCCGCGCCGACGACAGTGTGCAGCTCGTCGATGAACGTGATGACCTGGCCGTCGCTCTGCTTGATCTCGTTGAGAACGGCCTTGAGCCGCTCCTCGAACTCGCCGCGGTACTTGGCGCCCGCGACCATGCTGCCCAGGTCGAGCGCGATGAGCCGCTTGCCGCGCAGCGATTCCGGCACGTCGCCGGCCACGATCCGCTGCGCCAGCCCTTCGACGACGGCGGTCTTGCCGACACCTGGCTCGCCGATCAGCACCGGGTTGTTCTTGGTCCGCCTGGACAGCACTTGCACAACACGCCGGATCTCGGCGTCACGGCCGATCACCGGGTCAAGCTTGCCTTCCCTGGCTGACTGGGTGAAGTCGACGCCGTACTTCTCGAGCGCCTGATACGTACCCTCTGGGTCCTCGCTGGTGACGCGGGCGCTGCCGCGCACCTTGGCGAACGCCTCGGTCAGCGCGTCAGCGGTCGCACCGGCTTCGCGCAGCAAGGTGGCCGCCTGGCCACCGTCGGCAGCCAGGCCGACGAGCAGGTGCTCGGTCGAGACGTACTCGTCCTCCATCTGGCGGGCACGGCCGGCGGCCGTGTTGATCACGGACAGCATCTGCCGGGACAGCTGAGGGGCGCTCGCTGAGGCACCCCGCATCTGCGGCAGCCGCGCGATCTGCTCCGCGGCCTCCTTGGCGAGTACTGCCGGGTCGGCGCCGACGGCGCGCAGCAGCGGCGCCGCGGTTCCGCCGCTCTGCTCGAGGAGCGCGGCGAGCAGGTGCAGCGGATCGACCTGGGGGTTGCCATCCGCCGCCGCCTGTCGGATCGCGACAGACAACGCCTCCTGGCTCTTCCTTGTCAGCTTGTCGTCCATTGGTGGGTAATCCCCCTTGTTCCTTATTCACTTTTGCCCTGCTGGTCGCCCTGCGCGGCGGCGGGCTGCCAGAAGGTAACGCGGGTGGTGGCGCGGACCGGCACGAGCGTCGCCGCCGGGTCGGGAGCCGAAGTCCGCCGCAGTTCAGCGAGCCGCGCCGCGACCGCCCGGGTCGACTCGAGCTCGGCTCGCAGCTGCGCGACCTCGCTGTGCAGTTCGGCCGCCATCAGCCGGGCCTGCTCGAGTTCCCGTTCCAGGTCGAGAATCCGCTTGATGCCGTTGAGGTTGATCCCCTCTTCCTGCGACAGCCGCTGTATCTCGCGCAGCGCGAGGATGTCACGCATCGAGTAGCGACGCCCCCCGCCCGTGGTGCGCCGCGGTATCACGAGTCCGACCCTCTCGTAGCCGCGTAGCGTCTGCGGATGCATGCCGGACAGGTTCGCGGCTACGGAGATGACATACACGGCCATGTCGTCCGACATCTCGTACGAGCTGCTCATTGTCATCTCCCTTCTTTGCCAGCTGGTATTTCCGATGATCTTCCGGCTCAGTCCTGCCGCGCCTTGCGGAGCAGTTCTTCCCGAGGGTCAGGGCCGGACGTCGCTATCCGAAGGTCTTCAAGCGCCGACCTGGCCTTGTTGTTCAGTTCTTGCGGCACGGTCACCTCGACGGTGGCCAGCAGCGCGCCAAGGGTTCCGTCCTTACGCCGGACACCCCGGCCTGCGACGCGGAACACCCGACCGTTGGGGGTGCCAGGCGGGATCTTGACGGTCACGGCGGCACCGCGGTGCGTGGGCACCTTGATCTCCGCGCCCAGCGCGAGCTCGGTGATCGTCACGGGGACAGTCACCGTCAGGTTGTCCCCGTTGCGGCCGAACACCGCGTGCGGCTTGACGTGCACGCGCACGTACAGGTCGCCGGCCTTGCCCCCGTGCTCGCCGGGGGCGCCCTTCGCCGGGATCCGGATCCGCTGCCCGTCGGCGACGCCCGCGGGGATCCGTGCCTGGATCGTCCGCGAGCTCATCGCACGGCCGCTGCCGCTGCACGACGTGCACGGGTCGTCGACCACCAGGCCGCGACCCCGGCAGGTCTTGCACGGTTCGGGCATTCCGAATCCGCCAAGGTTCTTGCTCTGCTGGCCGGTGCCCTGGCAGTCCGGGCAGACCCTCGGCACGGTGCCAGCCTTGGCGCCAGTGCCGTGGCAGACCGGGCAGGGGCCCTCGCCGGTTAGCCGCAGCGTCACGGTCGCGCCGTCGATCGAGTCGCCGAACGACAGCGTGCTTTCCGTCTCCACGTCGGCGCCGCGCCTGGCCCGGCTCTGCGTGCCTCCTCGGTTGCGGAAGATCCCGCCCAGTACGTCGCCGAGCCGGTCGCCGCTTTCGCCCGACCCGCCGAAGATGTCGCCCAGGTCGAACCCGCCGAACCCGCCGCCTGCCCCGCCGCGGTTACCGGTAGGAACCCGGAACCCACCGCCGAACAGCGACCGAGCCTCGTCGTACTCTTTGCGCTGCTTCTCATCGGACAGCACGTTGTACGCTTCGGTGATCTCCTTGAAACGCTCTTCTGCGTCGGCGTTGCCCTTGTTCGCGTCGGGATGGTATTTCCGCGCGAGGTCCCTGTACGCCTTCTTGATCTCGGCCGCTTTCGCGGTCTTGGGGACACCCAGCGTCTTGTAGAAATCCTTCTCCAGGTAGTCCTTTGTGCTCATCTGGCCTCGCTGGGCTGGTTAGTCTTCCGCTTCTTCGCCTGATTGCCATTCGGCCGTGTCGGCGTTTCCGTCCGGCCCCGTAGCGGGCTCCGCGACGGCCACTCGGGCCGGCCGCAGGATCCGCTCGCCCACCTTGTAGCCGGGCTGGAAGATCTCCACGCACGTGTCGTCAGCGACATCAGCCGAGTAACTGTGTGTCAGTGCCTCGTGGATCTTCGGGTCGAACGCGTCGCCGCGCTGGCCGTAGCTCACCAGGCCCATCTTGCCGACCGCGGCTTGCAGCGAGTCCGCGACGGACTTGAAGCCGCCGGACAGCTCGCCGTGCTCCCGTGCCTGGCCGATGGCGTCGAGCACGGGCAGCAGTTCGCTGAGCGCGCTCGCGACCGCCGCCTCGCGCGCCGTGGCCCGGTCCCGGTCCACCCGCTTGCGGTAGTTGGCGTACTCGGCCTGCAGCCGCTGCAGGTCCGCGGTCCGCTCGGCGAGCTGGGTCCGCAGTCCCTGGACGGCAGCCGCCTCGGCCTTCTCGGTCTCGGACGCTGTTGGCTCCGGAGCCGTAGTGGCCTCTGTGTTCACCTCGTCGGCCTTCCCGTGCTTGGCGCCGGCAGGGGCGCCGGGCCCCCCCGACCGGCTGGCACCACTGGTGCCAGCCGGCTGGGAGGCCGCGTGCTTACCCCGCCGTGGCTGTCCGGTCACCGGGTCGATCCGCCTGTGATCGCGGATTACCGGGCCAGAGCCGGTCTCGTCGGGGGCTGTCATCAGGCGGCTCCGCCTTCGCCTTCGTCCACGATCTCGGCGTCGACGACACCCTCGTCCTGCGGGGCCTCCTCCTCGGTGGCGCCGCCTTCGGCGTTGCCCGCCGCGGACTGCTGGGCCTGGGCGGCCTGGTAGATCGCGGTGCCCATCTTCTGGCTGACCTGCGCGGCGTGCTCGCTCGCGGTCTTGATCGCCTCGATGTCGTTGCTGTCGATCGCCTTCTTCAGGTCGGCGATCGCGGACTGCACCTCGGACTTGATGTCCCCGGGAACCTTCTCGTCGTTCTCGGCGAGGAACTTCTCGGTGCTGTAGACCAGCGTGTCGGCCTGGTTGCGGACCTCCGCCTCCTCGCGCCGCCTGCGGTCTTCCTCGGCGTACTGCTCGGCGTCGCGGACCATCCGGTCGATGTCGTCCTTGCCCAGCGCCGAGCCACCGGTGATCTGCACCGACTGCTGCTTGCCCGTGCCCAGGTCCTTAGCGGACACGTTCACGATGCCGTTGGCGTCGATGTCGAAGGTGACCTCGATCTGCGGGATGCCCCGCGGCGACGGCGCGATGCCGGTCAGGTCGAACATGCCGAGCTTCTTGTTGTACGAAGCGATCTCGCGCTCGCCCTGGTACACCTGGATCTGCACCGACGGCTGGTTGTCATCGGCCGTGGTGAAGATCTCGGAGCGCTTGGTCGGGATCGTGGTGTTGCGCTCGATCAGCTTGGTGAAGATCCCGCCCTTGGTCTCGATGCCCAGTGACAGCGGGGTCACGTCGAGCAGCAGGATGTCCTTGACCTCACCCTTGAGCACGCCGGCCTGCAGGCAGGCGCCGACCGCGACGACCTCGTCCGGGTTGACGCCCTTGTTCGGCTCCTTGCCGCCGGTCAGTGACTTGACCAGGTCCACGACGGCGGGCATCCGGGTGGAGCCGCCCACGAGCACCACGTGATCAATGTCGGCGACCTTGACGTTGGCGTCCTTGATGACCTGCTGGAACGGGGTCTTGCAGCGGTCGAGCAGGTCCGAGGTCATCCGCTGGAACTCGGCCCGGGTGAGCCTGGTGTCCAGGTGCAGCGGGCCATCTGGGGAGTGGGAGATGTAAGGCAGGTTGATCTGCGACTCGGTCGACTGAGAGAGCTCGATCTTCGCCTTCTCGGCCGCCTCGCGCAGCCGCTGCAGCGCCATCTTGTCCTTGGACAGGTCCACGCCGTAGCCGGACTTGAAGTCCTGAACGAGCCAGTCCACGATCCGCTGGTCCCAGTCGTCACCACCGAGGTGGTTGTCACCGTTGGTCGCCTCGACCTCGACCACGCCGTCACCGACGTCGAGCAGCGAGACGTCGAAGGTGCCGCCGCCCAGGTCGAAGACCAGGATCTTGGCCGAGCCCTCCTTCTCCAGGTGGTAGGCAAGCGCCGCCGAGGTCGGCTCGTTGATGATCCGCAGGACGTTGAGGCCCGCGATCTGCCCGGCCTCCTTGGTCGCTGTTCGCTGCGCGTCGTTGAAATACGCCGGAACGGTGATCACCGCGTCGGTGATCTTCTCTCCCAGGTAGGCCTCGGCGTCCCTCTTGAGCTTCTGCAAGATGAACGCGCTGATCTGCTGGGGGGTGAACTTCTTGCCGTCGATCGTCACGGACCAGTCGGTCCCCATGTGCCGCTTGACCGAACGGATCGTCCGGTCCACGTTGGTGACGGCCTGCCGCTTCGCGACCTCGCCGACCAGAACCTCGGCGTTCTTGGCGAACGCGACCACAGACGGTGTGGTCCGCGAGCCTTCCGCGTTGGCGATGACCGTCGGCTCGCCGCCTTCGAGAACGGCGACCACGGAGTTCGTCGTCCCGAGGTCAATACCTACCGCACGTGCCATGAGCAGTCCTTGTAGTGTGTGAAGTTGAGTCTTCCGGGCTCAAGCCTGCCCCAGGCGAGTCCCGGTGTCAAATGACTTGAGTCACTTACGCTCAACTTTGCTGATCGCCGGATCATTCCCGCGGCCGCACAAGATTTTCTGGCGGCACGCGCGAAGGGCTGACTGGACGATAACCCCTGAGAACCGATAAGTTACTCATAAGTAGCATATTGGCGGCCCCCGGGCGCGTTGACGCGTGACCTGGGCGGCCGGTACGGTTCGCGGGCGGGCGAAGCGGCCTGGCTAGGCTTGAGCCCCAGACATGAGGAGGTTCGGGCGTGGTCCTGCGCATGATCGTCGGCCTATTGCTCACCTTTGCCGCGCTCGCGATAGCAGGGCGCCGGGCGTGGTGGCTGAAGCGGCTCGCGTTTTCCGGTCAGCCCGCGCCGGAGCGAGTGGCGTTCGCGAGGACCCACCCGGGCACCGAAGTGGAAACCCAGCTGACCGAGGTGGTCGGGCAGCGCAAGCTGCTGAAGTGGACGGTGCCCGGGGCGGCGCACGCGGCCACATTCTGGGGTTTCATCGTCCTGCTGTTGACGATCATCGAGGCGTACGGGGACCTTTTCTCCAGGACGTTCGCGATCCCGGGCATCGGCCACTGGGCCTTCATCGCATTCATCGAGGACCTGTTCGCTGTCGGGGTGCTGGCCGGGATCATCGTCTTCACCGTGATCCGGATACGCGACAACCCGGATAAAGAAGGCCGCAAGTCGCGGTTCTTCGGCTCCCACACCCGGGCGGCCTGGGTAGTGCTGGCGATGATCGCGGCGGTGATCATCACGCTGCTGATCTACCGTGGCGCGCAGCAGAACACCGGCGCCTTCCCCTACCCGCACGCCTGGGCGTTCGCGTCCTGGGTGGTGGCGCAGATCCTGCACCCCCTGGGCTATGGGGTGAACAGCGTCCTTGAGGTGGTGTTCATCCTGGCCCAGATCGGGGTGATCATGGCGTTCCTGGTCGTGGTCGCCTACTCCAAGCACCTGCACATCGGGCTGGCCCCGGTCAACATCATGTTCTCCCGGCGGCCCAACGCACTGGGCCCGCTGGAGCCGATGCGCAGCAACGGCAAGGTCCTGGATTTCGAGGACGCTGACCCGGATACCGACGTGTTCGGGATCGGGAAGATCGAGGACATGACCTGGAAGGGCATGCTGGACCTGGGCACCTGCACCGAGTGCGGCCGCTGCCAGTCCCAGTGCCCGGCCTGGGTGACCGGTAAGCCGCTGTCCCCCAAGCAGGTCATCCTGGACCTGCGCGACCACGCCTTCGCCAAGGCCCCCTACATCCTGGCCGCCTCCGACGAAGCGCGGGACAAACTGCCTGAGGCGGTCAAGGCCGAGGCGGAGCGTCCGCTGGTCGGCACCAAAGACCAGCACGGAGTCATCGACCCGGACGTGATCTGGTCGTGCACCAACTGCGGCGCCTGCGTTGAGGAGTGCCCGGTCGACATCGAGCACATCGACCACATCGACGGGATGCGCCGCCATCAGGTGCTGGTCGAGTCCGCGTTCCCGCAAGAGGCCGCGACGATGCTGAACAACCTTGAGCGCAGGGCCAACCCGTGGGGGATGGCCGAAGACCGCCGCGGCGACTGGATCGCCGAGCTTGACTTCGAGGTCCCCGTTGTGGACGGCAAGATCGGCGCCGAGGTCGAGTACCTGTTCTGGGTCGGCTGCGCCGGAGCGCTCGATGACCGGGCCAAGAAGACGACTAAGGCCATCGCCGAGTTGCTGCACACCGCCGGGGTCACGTTCGCGGTCCTGGGGCCGATGGAAGCATGCACCGGCGACCCCGCCCGTCGGCTGGGCAACGAGTTCGTGTTCTCCATGCTCGCCCAGCAGAACATCGAGACGCTCAACGACGCCGGGCTGGCCGCCGGATCGGGCAAGAAGATCATCGCCTCGTGCCCGCACTGCTTCAACACCATCGCCCGCGAGTACCCCCAGCTCGGCGGCAATTACGAGGTCATCCACCACACGCAGGTGCTGGCCAAACTGGTCGAGGACGGGAAGCTGAAGCCGGTGAACCCGGTGCAGGAGAAGATCACCTACCACGACCCGTGCTTCCTGGGCCGGCACAATAAGGTCTACACACCCCCGCGGGAGATCATCGACGCCGTGCCCGGCACCACGGCAGAGGAGATGCACCGGTGCAAGAACCGCGGGTTCTGCTGCGGGGCCGGCGGTGCCCGCATGTGGCTGGAAGAGCGGATCGGCAAGCGGATCAACACCGAGCGTATCGACGAGGCGCTGGCCCTTGACCCCGACACCGTCTCCACCGCCTGCCCGTACTGCCTGGTCATGCTTGGCGACGCCGTCAACGCCAAGAAGGCGGCAGGCGAGGCGAAAGAGAACCTGGAAGTCATCGACGTCGCGCAACTGCTGGTCCGGTCGGTCCGCTCCGGCTCCTCCCGGGGTGAGGAGACCGGAGCAAAACCCTAAAACCGTTATCCGGAACGAGCGGTTGGTTTCCCCCACCAGCCTGCTATGGCCGGCTCCTGGGGGGTCCGTTCAGGATAATGGTTGCGAATTATCTCCAGCGTCACGATGTGCGCGTGCCGGAAGCTGGCAATGACCCGCACCTCCGCCGCCCAGCAGGCGGCGGCCAGCACATGGCGTGCGGCGAACAGGTCACCGGCCGTGATGCCCGCCGGGCACCACAGCTGGACCCGCTCCCCGAACGCGGTCGGCACCGTGTTGAGCACGAACGGCAGCTTGCCCGTCCTGTTCTGTACCCACGCGTGGGCGCAGCCAGCCCGGACGCGGTGCGCCGTGATGACGCACCGGACCCAGTCGAAGATCCGGCCGCGGGCAGGCGGCCAGCACAGCAGCGTGCTGAGCGCCATCAGCCCGGCCCCCGCGGTGGCGGCGAGCGCGATCAGGCCGAAGCTGGCCGCGATCAGCGCGGATAGCGTGCCGGCCGCGACGAGGATCCCGAGTTCCCACCGCCAGTGCCAGCAGAACTCGACCGGGCCCGGGCGGCGGGTACTTCGCAGCGCGGACTCGATGCTGGACATCACTGACGGGTCGTTAGGCCGCTGCGGCCGCCCGGACGCCATCAGGTTTCCTTGTTCGTGTTGGGTTCGACGCGGCCGCCGTGCGCCTCGAACTCCTCGCGAAGGGCGTTAAAGCGGGGATCGCGGTACTGTCGGCCGAGGCCGCCCGCTGTGACGGTGGCGGCCCAGCCCCGCCAGCCGGCCTCGGCGTCATTCATGGCGAAGAGGCGGTTCCCCAACCGCCGTGGCAGGTCTGTCAGGCAGGCGACGACGCCGGCGGTGGCGCTCCGGAGAGCGGCCGTTACACCGACGGCCGGCCGTTCTTGTATCGCGGCTCCAGGCGCTGCCAGGCTCTCCAACATCGGCGGGCCAACACCTGGAACCTTTCTCGTTTCCGCTACGTTACTAATTGGCCATCGGGGGTTGCCTTTCCCCAGCGCGGAGGTACCGTTGATCACGTCACTAGCCCTTCTCGGTGGTTCCTGAGGACGGGTGGTGTTTCGCTGGGCCGGTGTGGCAGCACTGGCCCAGCGGTGTTTCTGGGCTAGCCGGCAATAAAGGGCCGGCTGGATGCCAGGAGAGCCGCGTTTGCGTCTGTGGCGTGTGATGTTTGGGCGTACGCTCATGCACAGCGGAAGCGGACGCCGTGATTGCAGTGGAATAGCAGGTCCTCCTGTCCGTCGCTGCCCCGTGCAACACCCGCTGGCTAGCGATCTTGATCGGTAACCTTCGGGTCACCGCTCGACCCCGTTGTCGGTGCGGGTCGCTTTGAGGACGCTGACTGCGTTCTGATTTCATGGTGCACTGGGCGCTTGCCGTTGGCAAGTGCCAAAATCAAGTGCCATACTCATGTGCCAGCAGGGTCTGCAGTTTCGCGCCCAAGTGCCCAGCACAAGCGGAAGGAAGCGACCTCCAGTGCCGGAAGTGCGCAGCCCCACACTCCGCCGACGCGAGCTCGGTTCCCAGCTCCGCGCACGCCGCCTGGAGCTAGGGCTGACCGTAGACCAGGTCGCCCAGCACCTGCTCTGCTCGCCTTCAAAGGTGAGCCGCATGGAGACAGGCCAGCGCGGAGCGACGCTTCGGGATGTCCGCGACCTGTGTGCCTTGTATGGGATCACCAACGAGGAGGAGTCCGAACGATTGATGACGCTCGCCCGGGAGGGCAAGCAACAGGGCTGGTGGCAGTCCCACGAACTTAACTTCTCCACCTTCGTAGGCCTCGAAATGGCGGCGGTGTCCACAAAGTACTGTCAGTCGCTCGTTATACCCGGACTGTTTCAAACTGCCGAGTATGCACGCGCGATGCATGACGTCGTCGTGCAACCGAAACTGAGCGCGGAGCGGATCGACGAACTAATAGAAGTCCGGCTTAGGCGGCAGCAACTACTCAAACGGGACCCGCCACTCGTCATTTCGGCGATCATCGATGAGGCCGCGCTGCACCGTGTTGTCGGCGGCCCGGCGACCATGGCTGCTCAGCTAGCCCACCTGGTTGAGGTGGCCGCTCTCTCAAGTGTTACACTCCGTGTAATTCCATACGAGGCTGGTGCGCATGCCGCAATGGACAGTATGTTCAGAATCTTGGAGTTCAGCGCTCCAACGCCCAGTGTCGTGTACGTTGAGGGTCTGGTCGGGCACATCTACCTAGACCAGCCTAAGGATATCGACAGATATGAAGAAATATTCGAGAGCCTATCCGGCATCGCGTTGACCCCAAAAGGGTCCGTCGAGCTAATCAGGCAAATTGGTGACATTCGCAAAAAATTACCGTTTGAGCGGTAGCATAATGGCCTGGACGATATGTGGCAGCCCATATTACACGGGCGTACTCAGTCGTTGGTTGCACCTAACTGTTCTTCGAAGGAGATGAGTAGAATGTACCTCGCCGGGGATTCTGAGCCGAAAAACTGGAGGACATCGCGACACAGCATCGGCAACGGTGAATGTGTTGAGGTGGCGTCGGTAAATCAAGATGTCGTGGTTCGTGACTCCAAGGATCCATCTGGGCCGAGCGTCCGGTACCCGATTAGTGTTTGGCGCGAGTTTGTGATGCGTGAGCGCCGCGGAAAATAACTGACCCCTCAGTCGTTATCGGTTGACAAACGCGCTGACCGCTGAACTCATACCTTAGTGCGGTAGAAATTGAGGTAGGAACGTGAAGGCGTCGGGCCGCGCTGGTCCTGGTATCTCGAGCCGTAGACGGACGAGCCATAAGGGTGCTCGGCCGGAGAACTAGTCCGGAACAGGCACAGCTGGCCGATTTTCATTCCTGGCCACAGCTTGATCGGCAGCGTCGCGACGTTGGACAACTCAAGCGTGACGTGGCCGGAGAAGCCAGGGTCGATCCAGCCCGCGGTGGAGTGCGTGAGCAGTCCAAGCCTGCCGAGACTCGACTTGCCCTCCAGTCGCCCGGCGACGTCGTCGGGCAAGCTCACGATCTCGTAGGTAGAGGCCAGGACGAACTCGCCGGGGTGCAGGACGAAGGGTTCCTCGCCGTCGGTCTCCACGAGCCGTGTGAGGTCCGGCTGCTCGACGGCTGGGTCGATGTGCGGGTAGCGGTGGTTCTCGAACACCCGGAAGTACCGGTCCAGCCGGACGTCGATGCTGGACGGCTGGATGAGCTCCGGGGCGTACGGATCAAGCTGCACCCGCCCCGAGCTGATCTCGGCCTTGATGTCACGATCAGAGAGGAGCACGCGAGCAACCTACCCGTTCCGGTACGATGTCTGGGCAGGCACGGCAAGACTCGTTCCGCCCGGTACGGTCTGGCCGCGCACGCGGGTGTAGTTCAATGGCAGAACATCAGCTTCCCAAGCTGACAGTGCGGGTTCGATTCCCGTCACCCGCTCCATCCAAGAACGCGCAGCATGGTTCGGTGCAGCCGCCCGCGTCCGCGAGTTGATCATGGAGCGCCTGGCCTCTTGATCCACAATGAATGTCCCATTCAGCTTGCTATTGGCAGCTGTGTGGGCCATTCATGCTGGCCTTGTTGGGACGGACGAAGGCTTCGTGGCGGAGGTGGTCGTCCTGGCCGTCAGGCGGTGAAGTCCCAGCGGGTGTGGCCGAACGGGCCCTTTCTGAACCCCACTGCCTGGACTGGGATGAGCTGGTAGACCAGCGATGTCCCATGACCGCCGAATGTGCCGTCGTCGGCGACTTCGAAGGCCCAGTCGTCCCCGTATTTCGCCAGGAACGCATCTGCCACCTGGTGCAGCAGCGGCAGGTCGCGCACGACGACGGCCTCGCCGTGCAGGACGATGTCGAAGCCCTGGTCCCAGGTGTTGCAGCCGGTTGTCACCGCGCAGTTCCGGTTGGCTGCCAGGTTCTTCGACTTTTGCTCACCCGGCCCGCTGCTGAAATACAACGCTCCGTCCATCCAGACCGCGACCACCGGGGTCACATGCGGACGACCGTCAGCCCTAACACTAGACACCCAGAACAGGCCAGCTCTCTCCAACTCAGCCACCGCGTCTGGCCACGGTGTCGCCTGGGCGTTCTCTTCGCTGTAGCGGGCGTCCAGGAAGGTGACCGGCGACAAATTTGGCATGGCTTCTCCTTTCATCAACCCTCTGCGAGGTGAGACTTCTGGCAACGGCCGGATTCATCGCAAGATCGGTGACGGGCCGAATCACTCCCTCGCTCGTGCCCGTTGCGTGCCCGTTCGGAAGCGTGCTCACGGTACGGCTACTAGTCGAGCAGCCGTTCCCACAAGATCTCGTCGCGCCAGGCCCCGGCGGTGAAGATACGCGAACGGAGGACGCCGCACGGCAGGAAGCCGTTATTGCGGAGCACGTGCTGTGAGCCCAGATTGTCCATCTGAGTTAGGGCCTCGGCGCGATGCAGCTCAAGCTCAGTCGTCATTACCTCGAGCGCCTGGCTGACCGCACGCGTGGCATGCCCCCGTCCCTGATACGGGTACGCGATCCAGTAACCGAGCTCGGCCTTCCGCCACGCGCGCCGCAGGATGTTCTGCGCCGTTACCTGCCCGATGACAACCTCGTCGGCCAGCACCACGCCCGGCCACACCTCACCGTTGTGATACCTCACAAGCATGTCTTCGATGCGACCGCGCTGCTCGGCAGGCGTGTACCACCCCGGCGGGCGCTCCGGGTCCCACCGGGCGAAGGCTTGAGCATCGCGGCGGAGGTAGGCGGCCAGCACCTCGGCGTCGCCGGGCTCAATGAGACGGATACTGGTTCGCGGCGTGTTCATGTCACCTGGCTTGGTTGTGCGGGCCGATCGGCAACGGAGCGTATCGCAACCAGGACGAGGCCTCTGCATCCGGCACACGCCCCACCCATCGCAGCCTTATGGCTCAGGCAGGTGCGGAGGCCAAAGGTCGGACGGTGCCCGCTCGATGAACAGGTGAATGTCCGGGTTCGCCGACGGTCCGAATCCGTAGCGGGCGTAGAGGCCGTGGGCGTCGGCGGTCGCGAGTGCCCAGCGGCGGAGTGCCTGGAGATCGGGATGGGCAACGACACAAGAGACAAGGAACTTGCCGAGTCCCCGACCGCGGTGGTCTGCCTCGACGTAAACATCGCCGAGGTAGGCGTAGGTCGCACGGTCGGTCACCACCCGCGCAAACCCCGCCTGCTGACCGGAAGGCGCATACAGCCCAAACGGCAGTGAATTGGCGATCGAGCGCTCAACCACGTCGCGCGGGATGCCTGTCGCCCAGTAGGCGCTCGCGAGGAAGCGATGGATGCGGTCAATGTCGAGGCGAACCGGATCGGTGGATACGACATATCCGTCCGGCGCGGCCCATTCGCAGGGATCAGGCATCCGCCGATTCTTTCAGAGCGCGGGCCGTATAGCCGGCGGGCCGCGAAGCGTCTGGCAGGATGTCGGTAGCTACCCAAGCCGCCTCGGGAGGGAACCGGTGCCTGTCCGCTTTCAGTTGGTCATCGACTGCGCCGACCCGGACCGGCTGGCCCGGTTCTGGGCAGCCGCGCTGGCATATGAGCTCGCGCCGGCGCCTGCTGGCTTCGCTACCTGGAACGACTTCTACCGCGACGTGGGGCTGCCCGAGGAGGACTTGGTCGACGGGGCGGACAGGATCAGCGACCCTGAGGGCCACGGGCCGACCATCTGGTTCCACGTCGTCACGGAAACCAAGGTGGTCAAGAACCGGCTGCACCTCGACATCCACGCCAGTGGCGAGCGGACGGACCCGATCGAGACTCGCAGGAAGCGAGTCGACGCGGAGGCCAGGCGGCTGGCCGGCCTGGGCGCGACCATCACTGGCGCATTGGCCAGCGAAGGGCTCGACCACTACGCGGTCGGGATGAAGGACCCGGAAGGCAACGAGTTCGATATCAACTGACCGCGGTGCCCCCGAAGCGCCTCGCTGGCGCTGGCCCCAGGCACGGCAGCCGGTTTGGCCGACCTCAGGCGGGCATCCGTTATGGCTACCGCAACGCCAGCGCCGTACGCTGGCAGGGTGTTCACCATCAAGGTGAAGCGTCCGCAGTCCACTGCGGCGCGAGTCTGGAACGCCGCCCAGGGCGTGCTGTTCCCCATCGTCCTGGTCACGGCGATCGTGCTCAAGCTCACGGGCGTCGTCGACTGGTCGTGGTGGTGGGTGCTGTCGCCGTTGTGGATCAGCGGCCTGCTCCTCGTGCTCGTGGTGCTCATAGGTTGCGCTCTGCTCATCGCCGCTCGCTTGCAAGCACGAAGACAGGCGCGCGTGTGGGTGGACATGGCCGGGTCAGAGTGGTTCAGGGAGTTTGTCGCCGGGAAGACAAACCCGCGTGGCTCTGGCGGGGACCTCGGCGCCCAGGATGGAGAGGGACAGGCCCCAAGCCGGTCGGACGGGTGAGGCCACGGAGCTGACCGTTGACGAGTCAGCGCACCCGGCGGAGCGCGTCGCGATCGAACGCGGCGAGAGACGGGTAGCCGTCGACCGCCATGATCAGGTCGAGCTCGGCAAGCATGCAGCTAAGCACGTGCTCGATCCCCGCCTGGCCGCCGACCGCGAGGCCGTAGGCGTACGGTCGTCCGATGCCCACCGCACGCGCGCCTAGCGCGAGCGCGGTCACCACGTCGGCCCCGCTACGTACCCCGGAATCGAAAATTACCGGCGCCGTGCCCGCGGCGTCGACAACACCGGGCAGGCAGTCCAGGGCCGGCAGACCACCGTTCGCCTGACGGCCACCGTGGTTCGAGCACCACAGGCCGTCGACTCCGGCGTCGACCGCCCGGCGCGCGTCCTCCGGCGCGCAGATGCCCTTCAGCAGTAGCGGTAGCGACGTTAGTGACCGCAGCCAGGGCAGATCGTCCCATGACAACCGTTGATTGCCGAACAGCCGCGACCATTGGCCGGTGGCCGCCTGCATGTCTTCCTCGGGCGGCAGCGCCAGGCGGCTGCGGAACACGGGGTCGCTGGTGTAATTGGCCAGGCACAACCCCTTCAGCTGCGGGAAGCTCGCCAGCGCCAAGTCGCGCGGGCGCCAGCCCAAGGTCAGCGTGTCCAGCGTGACCACGATCGCCGAGAATCCGGCGGCCTCGGCGCGGCCCACCAGGCTTTCGCAAAGCTCGCGGTCGGCGGGCGGATAGAGCTGGAACCACCCGGGCGTCTGGCCGAGCTCGGCCGCGACAGCCTCCATCGGATCCTCGGTCAGGGTCGAAGCGACCATCGGCACGCCTGTCGCGGCCGCCGCACGGGCAGCAGCCAGATCGCCGTGCCCGTCCTCGGCGCACAGCCCGATCACCCCGACAGGCGCGAGCAGCAGCGGCGTAGCGAGGCGCCGTCCGAACAACTCCACAGACACGTCCCGCTCCGCCGCGGCCGTGAGCATCCGCGGCATCAGCCCCCAGCCCTCAAACGCCCGCACGTTGGCGCGCTGCGTCCGTTCGTCCCCCGCCCCGCCCGCGACGTACGACCACATTTGCGCGGACATGGCCTTCTCGGCCTGTCGTTCCAGTTCCGCGTACGACATCGGCAGAGCCGGGCGCTTGCCGGTCAGGCCGTCGAGATAAATGCCGAACTGCCAGTCGCCGTAATTGCTCATCAGAAGATTCAAGCGCAACCTGGGCCAGCGCGGGAAGGGGGCGGCCGAAGTGGACCAGGTGGGCAGTGGGGTGGCGAGGCCGGCGCAGGTCAGGCCGTCAGCCACGGCCGCAGCTTGTCGGGGTTCCTTACTGCCCAGATGTGCTTGATCCGGTCGCCTGCGACATCGAACGCGAATACCGTCACCGTGATGCCGGCCAGCTGAGCCACCAGACCGGGCTGACCGTTGACGGTACGCTCCAGGATCGTCATGTCGGGCGCCAGGTTGGCGAACTCGACGACCAGGCGCGCGATCTGCTCGCCGCCTTCGACCGGGAGAAGGCGGGCCGCAACGCGGCCTCCGCCGTCGGCAATGACGGTGGCGTCGGGGTCGAGCAGGCCGATTAGGGCGCCGATGTCCTTGGCTTCCCATGCCTGCTTGAAGTTCCTGACGATGTCGGCTTGCTCGGCTGTGGGGATCGCGGGAGCCTGTGAGGCACGGATTCGGCGGCGGGCCGAGGAGGCCAACTGGCGGCACGCCGCCGCGGAGCGGCCGACGATCTCGGCCACTTCGGCGAAGGAGTAGCCGAAGACGTCGTGCAGGATGAACGCGACGCGCTCGGCTGGGGTCATCGTTTCGAGCACGACCAGGAACGCCATGCTGACCGACTCATCGAGGGTGACCCGATCGGCTGGGTCGGCCACGGGGCCGCCGGGCTGCGTGCTGATCCACTCACCACGTTCGGGCAGCGGCTCCGGGATCCATTCGCCCACGTAGCGTTCCCGCCGGGCACGTGCCGAGCCGAGCACATCCAGGCAGATCCGGCTGGCGACAGTGGTCAGCCAGGCGGCGGGGGATTCGATGGCTTCCTGCTGTCGCGTGGACATGGCGTACCACCGGGCGTAGGTCTCTTGCACGGCATCTTCCGCCTCGGCCAGGGAACCGAGGAGCCGGTAAGCGAGATTAATCAGATGTCGCCGCTCGCTCATAATCGCGTCCAGGCCCGGGTCGGGCCCACCGTGTCCTGGCTCGGATGGGGTGGTCATGGTGCCGCGGCCTCCCTTGGTCGCACCTGCCCTCACCACTTCGACGAGACAGCGCACGGGAGTGTGAGGTCACCCTGCCGCCTGACATTCCGCGGGGCTGCGTCGTCGCAGGAGTAAGAGGAACACGACGATTGGAGACAACCATGGCATCCTCCGAGCAGGCAGCCGGACCGGCCCTGAAGGAACTTCTGAAGGACGGAGCGGTGGCCGGGGAGTGGATCGTGGATCCGTCGCGATCCGCCGTCTCGTTCAAGAGCGGGAGCATGTGGGGCCTGGTCCGGGTGCACGGCGTCTTCCGCCAGGTCACGGGCAACGGCACGGTCTCTCCGACAGGTGAGGTGAGCGGCGCCCTCACGGTTAGCGCGGCGTCCGTCGACACCAAGAACGCCAAGCGGGACACCCACCTGCGCTCCGCCGACTTCTTCGACAGCGATAAGCATCCGGACATCGCCTACACCGTTCAGGGAATCCGGCCGTCAGGACAGGGCGTCACCGTGACCGGCACGCTCAGCATTCGTGACCGGACGCGCCCCCTGACGTTCGACGGCTCGGCTACGGTCCACGGGGACGGCGAAGTGTGGCTCGACGCGACGATGGACATCAACCGGGGCGACTTCGGGCTCACCTGGAACCTGATGGGCTCAATGTCGATGAACAGCACCATTACCGTCCACGCCGTTTTCACCAACCGCTGAACACCAAGCGATATAAGTTCAGCGCCGGACCGGATGCTGGGTATACCGGACCGAGCCGCACTCCTGGCACACGCGGAACGCCGCTGCCTCCTCGGCGAGCTGCAAGCCAGCTTCGCGATCGACGGGAGCTGGCCCCTCGATGAACGCCTGTCGAACCCCCCTGGCGCGCATTCCCGACGTTGCGCCCGGAATCGGTATCACTCGCCTGCCGGCGAGTTGCCGCGGCACGCGCCAGGAGTAGCCGCAGTCAGCGCAGGTCCTCTCATACTCGCGGGCCAGCCATCGAAGGCGCATAACGTGATCGTCCGCCCTCCGGGCGGGCAGGGCAAGGCTTTCCGCCGGTTGGGTCGGCGAAATATCGGGGTGCGCGAATCGCGGCGAGCTAGTACCGGTCATGTCGGCTATGACGTGCGGCTTTCGGCCCGGCGCCGGAAAAGCGCGGGTACTGGGTTCCAACTTCCTGAGGGCTCGTGGAGAGGGCGGTGACGGTCGGGCCGCGGAGGCAGGCTGCCGCGGGGACCTCCAGGAGGAGCCACCCGGTAATCTAGTGGGTGGCCGCGCCCTCCCCATCGCAAGGAGTCATGGCGCGGCGTAGGGGAACCAGTGCTCCGTTCAGGGAATCGTTTTTGTTATTCCAATGTTATCGACGGGGTTGTCAGCCGAGTAAGGAGAACTGCCACCGTGTCGGTGACGGATGTTGAGAAACGGCCTGCGTCGGGTGCCGCCGTCCGCGCCGAGGCGGAGCGGCGCCGGACGTTCGCGGTCATCAGCCACCCGGACGCGGGTAAGTCCACGCTGACCGAGGCGCTCGCGCTGCACGCGTCCGCCATCAACCAGGCGGGCGCGGTACACGGCAAGGCAGGGCGGCGCGGAGTCACCTCCGACTGGATGGCGATGGAACGCGACCGCGGCATCTCCATCACCTCGGCGGCGCTGCGCTTCGAGTACGACGGCGCGGTCCTTAACCTGCTCGACACCCCGGGCCACGCGGACTTCTCAGAGGACACGTACCGGGTGCTCGAGGCGGTCGACTGCGCGATCATGCTGCTTGACTCCGCCAAGGGCCTGGAGCCGCAGACGCTCAAGCTGTTCGACGTGTGCCGGTCGCGGCATGTGCCCGTGGTGACGTTCGTGAACAAGTGGGACAGACCGGGGCGTGAGCCGCTCGAATTGCTCGACGAGATCGAACAGCGGATCGGGCTGCGCCCGACGCCGGTGAACTGGCCCGTCGGCGTGGCCGGCGAATTCCGCGGCCTGATCGAGCGCAGTACCGGCGAATACACCGCCTACACCCGCACCCCCGGCGGCGCGGCGCGGGCGCTAGAGGAGCACTTCTCCGCGGACGAGGCGCTAGACCGCGAAGGCAAGGCGTACGAGGTCGCGGCCGACGAACTCGCGCTGCTCGACGAGATCGGGGCCGCCATCGACGTGCCGTCGTTCCTGGCCGGGGAGTCGTCACCCGTGCTGTTCGGGGCGGCGCTGCCGAACTTCGGCGTCCGCAGGCTGCTCGACGCGATGCGCTCGCTGGCCCCGGAACCGTCGCCCCGGCTCGACGTGGCCGGGGTCGCGCGGCCGGTTGACGCGCCGTTCTCCGGGCTGGTGTTCAAGGTGCAGGCCAACATGGACCCGGCGCACCGGGACCGGGTGGCGTTCGTCCGGGTGTGTTCTGGGCGGTTCGAGCGCGGCATGGTGCTCACCCACGCCGCTACCGGGCGGCCGTTCGCGACGAAGTACGCGCAGGCGATGTTCGGTCAGGACAGGGAGACCGTGGACGTGGCGTTTCCCGGCGACGTGATCGGGCTGGTCAACGCCACCGCGCTGCGCCCTGGAGACACGCTGTTCGCCGACGTGCCGGTGGCCTTCCCGCCGATTCCGTCGTTCGCGCCGGAGCACTTTGGCGTCGTGCGCTGCAAGGACGCCGGCAAGTACAAGCAGTTCCGCCGCGGTATCGACCAGCTCGACACCGAGGGCGTGGTGCAGGTGCTGTCCTCCGACCTGCGCGGTGACCAGGCGCCGGTGCTCGCCGCCGTCGGACCGCTGCAGTTCGACGTGGTGCTGCACCGGCTCGAGCATGAGTTCGGCGCTCGTTCCGAGCTTGACCATCTCGACTACTCACTGGCCCGGCTCACCGACGCCGACGGCGCGGTGGCGCTGGCGGGCCAGCGGGGCGTCGAGGTGCTCACACGGCGGCTGGACGGAGTCCTGCTCGCGCTGTTCGCCGACAAGTGGCGGCTGAACGCCATCACGCGCGACAACCCGGCGGTACGGCTCGACCCGCTGCTCGCCGGTAACGAGTAGCGGGCTGAGGGCTGTCCCGGGGAGCCGACGCGTTCGAGGCCAGAGCGGCGGGCTACTTCATACGAGGGACGTCGATCTGATCGAAGTCACCGTAGCCGTTGGTGACCCCGCCGCCGCCCGACCACTGCCACATCAGGGCGTACTTGCTTGCCGAGGTCAGGCCGCCGAAGAACTGCGCGCACGTGTTTGTGCCGCGCAGGCACCAGCCGATAGGAGCCTGCGAGACATGGGAGGTCTCCGGCAGGTAGGTCCACTCGTAGGTGTTCGGGATCTGCGAGGCTGTGCCGGTGCCGAAGATGTTCGCCCAGATCGGGGCGGAGGAATAGACGCCGACCTTGTACTTGGAGTGCGTGGTGATGTAGGTCGCGAAGGCGTTGAACTCGGCCCTGTCAACCGTCGCTGGGGTGTGCAACTGCTTCACAACCCCGCTGCACGGCGAGGTATAGACCTCGTTCCACCCGTTGTCCCGCGCTGGTGCGATCCCCGGCTCCTCTATGTCGGCCCACACCACGGGGGAGGTAACGTGCAGGCTCGCCATGGCCGCCAGCGCTTTTTCCGCCTGGTAGGCACCCCAGTTGGCCGCTTGGGTCGCGGTGCCGTTCCAGTCCGGATCGACACCGGGACCGCCCATGAACCAGTAGACGCCGGTACCGATACCCAGGTTGTACTTGGTGTAGTTGGTGTTGGCCTGCGCGCTGTTGGTCGATGACCAGGCGCGGAAGTAATAGTTTCCGCACCCCCCGACGATCCCCTCCCAGTTGCCCGCCATGCCGATGTAGCCGCCGTAACTGCTGCCGGTCACAGGCTCGTGGTACGGGCCACTCCCGGCCACGGACATAGGCCAGCTGTCGGTGCCGTAGATGAAACCACTAGGGCCGTCATAAATCGTCGCCGTCGCCGCGTTCGCGGCCAGGGGAAGCATGACCGCTCCCGCCGCGACCAGACTCACCGCCAGTCCCAGCGCCTTCGTCAGTGCACGCATGTGCAGCCTTCCTGAACAATCGCGCAAAACGTCTGTGCATCTCGTATGACGCACCAGGTGCGGCGATGGTTGGGCGATCCGCCCTCCGTTACCAAGTGTAGTCGGCGGCGGGAGAGGTACAGCTCGGCCCGGGACGGCTAAAGCTGCTCGCCGGGGATCTCTAGCTGGCTGATCGCCTGGCCGTAGGTCATGGCGGCGAGCTTGGCGATGTTGCCGTGCGCGCCGAGCGGCGCGGCGTATTCGGCGCCGACAGCCATCGCGTCCAGGTCGCTCTTGGTCGCCTCGGGGCCGATGAAGCACGGCGCGATGGCGAGCCGGTTCACGCCCATCTCCTTCAGGCGCATCGCGCCCTCCTGAAGGGACGGCTGGCTGTCCAGGGACACAGACATGACCGGCAGGGCGAGCCTGGCGGCGAGCAGCACCGACGTCACGTTGGCCGCGGCGGCGGCGTCCGGGCCGCCGACGGTCGCGATGAGGATGCCGTCAGCCGCGGTGACGATGCTGAACAGCCGTACCCGGTCCGCGCGCGCGAGACCTGCCTCGGACAACCGGATGTGCAGGACCTCGGCGATCAGCGCGTTGGAGTTCATGAACCCGCTGACGAGCGCGTTCGCCTCGCTGGCGGCCACTGCCTCGCGCAGCCTGCGGGTCAGCGGCGGGTTGGGCGTGGCGATCAGCGGTACCACCACGGCGCACAGCGCGCCGGCCGGACGCCGCGCGGCGGCGTCCGCGAGGATGGCCCGAACGTCGGTGGGATCGGAACGGCCGCCGCCGTCGATGCGGGCGGCGCGCACGTCTACCGCGGGGTTATCGACGCGGAGTATCGCGGCTAGCTCGCCCACCGGCCCCGATGTGAGATCGGTGTCGCCACCCGGGACGGCGAGCACCAGTGCCGGGGCGCTCTGCGGCAGGCTCGCGGGCACCGCACGGCGATGCCGGCCGGCCGGGCGGGGCGGGCGGACCGCCGACTGGCGGCTCGGCATGGCCTGGCGACCGGGAAGGTTCTCGGGCTGGTCTCCCGGGCCTGGACGCCTCACGGGCTGCTCCGGGTTCGGGTGCCTGGCGGGCAAGTCCTGGTTCGGGTGCCTGGCGGGCAAGTCCTGGTTCGGGTGCCTGGCGGGCAGGTCGGTCGGGAACTCTCGCGACGGCAGCGACCCGCCCGGCTGCCGGGAAGGCATGCCGTCGTTAGGCTGCCGCGTGGGGAGGCCTCCCGAAGGGTCGCGAAGATCCGTCACGAGTCGGAAGCCTAGCCTCAAGGTGCCCGTGATGCCTCAAAAGCGCCGAAACAGCTGAACACGGAAACCCCTCAGCGCGAAAATACCGCAGCCGACAGCGACGCGCTCATGATCTCGAGGGTGCCAAATTAACTACTAGCGAGTAACATAGGACTACGTCACCCGAGCTGCGGAGCGATACATGAGCCACTACAAGAGCAATCTCCGGGACATCGAGTTCAACCTCTTCGAGGTGCTCGGCCGCCAGCAGGTCCTTGGCACCGGCCCGTTTGCCGAGGTCGACGAGGAGACTGCCCGCGACATGCTCGCCGAGGTCAACCGGCTTGCTATCGGGCCAGTGGCTGAGTCGTTCGTCGACGCCGACCGCGACCCGCCCGTCTTTGACCCCGTGACGGGGAGCGTGACGCTGCCTGAGTCGTTCCGCAGGTCGTTCCGTGCGTTGATGGACGCGCAGTGGTGGCGTCTGGCTGTTCCGCCGGAGCTTGGCGGCACAGTGGCGCCCAGGTCCCTGAGCTGGGCGGTAGCCGAGGCCGTCCTGGGGGCCAACCCGGCCGTATGGATGTACGCGAATGGCCCTACGTTCGCTGCCATACTGTCCGAGATCGGGACCCCGGAGCAGAAGCGCTTCGCCGAACTGGCCATCGAGCGGGAGTGGGGCGCCACGATGGTGCTGACCGAGCCGGACGCCGGCTCGGACGTGGGCGCCGGGCGCGCCAGGGCGATCGAGCAGCCGGACGGGACCTGGCACATCGAAGGTGTCAAGCGCTTCATCACCGGCGCCGAACACGACATGGCAGAGAACATCTTCCACCTCGTGCTCGCCCGGCCCGACGGCGCCGACCCGGGGACCAAGGGCCTGTCGATGTTCCTCGTGCCCAAGTTCCGCGTGAACGAGGACGGCTCGCTGGGCGAGCGCAACGGCGTCAAGGTCACCAACGTCGAGCACAAGATGGGCTTGAAGGTCTCCACGACCTGTGAGCTGACTTTCGGGGCCGGCGGGCCGGCCGTGGGCACGCTGGTCGGCGGCGTGCACGAGGGCATCAGGCAGATGTTCATGATCATCGAGCACGCCCGGATGCTGGTCGGCAGCAAGGCGATCGCCACGCTGTCCACCGGCTACCTCAACGCGCTCGAATTCGCGAAGAACCGTGTGCAGGGCGCGGACCTGACCAGGCAGACCGACAAGACCGCGCCGCGGGTGACAATCATCCATCACCCGGACGTGCGACGGATGCTGATGCTGCAGAAGGCGTACGCGGAAGGCATGCGGGCGCTCGTGCTGTATACGGCCACGCAGCAGGACGCGGTCCAGCTAGCCACGGCCGCGGGCACCAGGGACGAGGCCGCGGCGGCGCGCAACGACCTGCTCCTGCCCGTGGTGAAGGGGGTGGGCTCCGAGCGCGCGTACGAGATGCTGACGCTCTCCCTGCAGACGTTGGGCGGCTCCGGCTTCCTCCAGGACTACCCGATCGAGCAGTACATCAGGGACGCGAAGATCGACAGCCTCTACGAGGGCACCACCGGCATCCAGAGCCTTGACTTCTTCTTCCGCAAGATGATCAGGGACCAGGGCGCCGCGGCCCGCTCCCTGCTCGCCGACATCACCGCGTTCGCGCAGGCCGGCGACGAAGGCCGCGACGGAAACGGACGGCTCAAGACCGAGCGCGTCGCCCTCGCCGAGGGGGTCACGCAGGTCGAGGCGATGCTGTCAGCGATGACGAACTTCGTGATCGGCTCGCTGGAGCGCTCGGAAGAGATCTACAAGGCCGGGCTCAGCTCAGTGCGGCTGCTGCTCGCCTTTGGCGATCTCATCATCGGCTGGCTGCTGGCCAGGCAGGCCGAGGTGGCGGAGCGAGCGCTGGACAACGCTGACACGCTCTCCGCGGCCGACCGCGACTTCTACACGGGCAAGCTCGCCGCGGCCCGGTTCTTCGCCACGACGGTACTGCCCCGCCTCGAGTCCGACCGCAAGATCATCGAGGAAACCACCCTCGACCTGATGGACGTCCCTGAGGGCGCCTTCTAAGGCCGGGCGCTAGAACTCGAACTGGACCGCCGCGCGCTGCGCGGCGAGCGGCAGGACGAAACGCCGCACGATCTCGCGATGCCCAGGGTCGTCACGATAGGCGAGGTAGCCGGCCTCGTCGTCGAAGTCGGCGCTCACCGCGAAGTCGAAGTTCCCCTGGTTCAGGGCCACGTCCTCGCCTGAGGCGAAGGCGCGTATCGACGGGACCATTGACGGCAGCTTCGCGATCTCGGTCGCGACTTGCTGCTTCTGCTCCTGCGTCGCGTCGGCGTTCCACCGGAAGACCACGGTGTGACGGATCACGGTCAGAGTCCCATGTCGTCGAGTTGGCGCAGCAGGTCAGTGGTGGCAGGGCGGCCGGGGTGGCCGGGGCTAGCAGGGCGGGTCGGGCCGGCCGGGCCGCCGTTGCCAGCACCGCGGCTGTCGTCGGCGCCCGAGCGGATTCCGGTCGTCCATCCGCTTCGCCACCCGCTGCCGCCCGAGGTGACCTCGGCCGGGGTGCGCGTGCGCAGGAACCAGGCCGCGACCACCCCGCCGAACAGCCCGCCAAGGTGCCCGATCCAGCTGATCCCTGGCGTGCCGGGGATGGCCACCTGAAGGATGGTCCAGTACAGCACGCCCGCGACGATACCCACGCCGATGTCCAGCAGGTTCCTGTCGAAGAAGCCACGGATCAGGACGTATCCGAAGTACCCGAAGATCAGCCCGCTCGCTCCCACGGTGGGTTCGCCGCTGCTCTGGAAGAGCCACACTGCCAGCCCGCTCGTCACCACGATGATGAGACTGACCAGCAGGAACTTCCCGATGCCCCGGTACGCCGCGAGCACGCCGAGGACGAACAGCGGCACCGTGTTGCCTTCAATATGCTGCCAGGACAGATGCAGGAACGGTGCGGTGAAGATGTCCGCGAGGCGACCCACGTTGTGCGGATAAATCGCGAATTCCGTATCGAGCCGGTACCCGTCGGCCCAGTTGAACACCTGCAACACCCAGATGAGCGCGACAAAGCCACCCACGAGCACGAACGCGTCGCGGACCTTTCGCACGGACATCCCGGACACCTACCCCTCGCTGCGGCGGCGGCTCACGACCACGCGAGCATCCGGACCGGATCTTCCAACATCGAGCCTACGTCCCTAAGCACCGCTGAGCCGAGTGCTCCGTCCACGATCCTGTGGTCAAATGACAGCGACAGCGTCGTCACCTTCCTGATGGCGAGCTCGCCCTGGTGCACCCAGGGCATGTCGCGGACCTGTCCGAAGGCCAGGATCGCCGCTTCTCCTGGCGACAGGATCGGCGTTCCCGAGTCGACGCCGAACACGCCCACGTTCGTGACCGTGATCGTGCCGCCGGACAAGTCGGCCGGTGTCGCCTTGCCCGCACGCGCCGTGGCGGCCAGTTCGTCGAGAGCCCGCGCGAGCCCCGCCAGCGGCAGCGCGTGCGCTCCCTTGACGCTCGGCACGAGCAGCCCGCGCTCGGCGGCCACCGCGATGCCCAGGTTGACGTAGTGCTTGACGACGATCTCCTGGGCCGCCTCATCCCACGACGAGTTGATCATGGGGTTCCTCGCGACGGCGACGAGCAGCGCCTTAGCGATGAACAGCAGCGGCGACACCTTGACCCCCGCGAATTCCGGCAGTTCGCGGGCCCGCCGCACGGCGGCCATCGTCTCGGTGACGTCCACCTGGAGGAATTCCGTCACATGCGGCGCGGAGAACGCGCTGGCCACCATCGCCGCCGCAGTGTGCTTGCGTACTCCGCGGACCGGGATCCGCTCTTCGGTCCCGCTGAGGCTGGGCGCCGCCGCGATCACTGGTCCGGTGCCGGTTACCGCGTCTTCATATCCAGAACGAACCGTGGCTTCTCCGGCCGCGCGCTGCACATCCTCCCTGGTGACGGACCCTTCCGGCCCGCTCCCGGTCAGCGTGCCAAGGTCCACGCCCAGGTCCTTGGCGAGCTTACGCACGGGCGGTTTCGCGAGCGCGGCTCTGCTTCCCCCGTGGGGCGACGGTGTTCCTGGATAGGACGCGGGCCGCGTTGACGGCGCCTTTCGCGGCCGCCGGGTAGTCGCTCCCGGCTTGACCCCGTAGCCAACGAGGACCGCTTGCCGCACAGGAGGCTCCTGCCCCGTGTCCTGCTGTCCGTCAGCGGGATTAGGTGCCGGTGCCGGTGCCGGTGCCGGTGCCGCGGCCGTCTCGCCGCCCGTGCTTGGCGCACTCCCCGCCACTTCCACCGCGATGATCGGGGTGCCCACGTCGACGGTGTCGCCCTCGGCCGCCAGCAGCGCGCTGACCGTTCCGGCCCACGGGCTGGGCAGTTCGACGACCGCCTTCGCAGTTTCTATATCGACGATGATCTGGTTGATCTCGACCGTGTCACCTGGCTTGACGTGCCAGGAGACGATGTCGGCCTCGGTCAGGCCCTCGCCCACGTCGGGGAGCCTGAACTCTTTGTTCATGGGGTCCTTTCCGGGCTCAGAAGGCGAAGGCGCGGTCGACGGCGTCCAGGATCCGGTCCAGGTCGGGCAGGTAGTGCTCCTCGAGCTTGGCCACCGGGTACGGGGTGGCGAAGCCACCGACCCGCTGCACCGGCGCTTCCAGGTGGTAGAAGCACCGCTCAGTGACCCGGGCGGCGATCTCGGCGCCGAGCCCCGCATAGACGGGCGCCTCGTGCGCGACCACGCAGCGGCCGGTCCGGGTGACCGAAGCGGTGATCGTCTCGACATCGATCGGCGACAGCGACCGAAGGTCGATGACCTCGATCGACTTGCCCTCCTCGCGGGCCGCGATCGCCGCTTCCACGCAGGTGCGCACCAGCGGCCCGTAGCTGAGCAGGGTGATGTCGTCACCTGGCACGACGATCCGCGCCTGGTCGAGCGGCAGAGCGCTGTCCAGCGGGGCCGCGGTGTCCACCTCGCCCTTGTCCCAGTAGCGCCGCTTCGGTTCGAAGAAGATCACCGGGTCGTCGCTAGCGATCGCCAGCTGGATCATGGCGAACGCGTCCGCCGCGTCCGCGCAGGCGACTACGCGAAGCCCCGCCGTGTGGGCGAAGAAGACCTCGGGTGATTCGCTGTGGTGCTCAACAGCGCCGATGCCCCCGCCGAACGGGATGCGGATGACCACAGGCAGCGTCACCTGACCACGCGACCGGTAGTGCATCTTGGCGAGCTGGCTGACGATCTGGTCGGTGGCCGGGTAGACGAAGCCGTCGAACTGGATCTCGCACACCGGCCGGAAGCCGCGCAGCGCCAGGCCGATGGCGGTGCCGACGATCCCCGACTCGGCGAGCGGCGTGTCCATAACGCGGTGCTCGCCGAAGTCCTTCTGGAGCCCGTCGGTGACCCGGAACACCCCGCCGAGCCTGCCGACGTCCTCGCCCATGATCATCAATTTGCGGCCGGCCTCAAGCGAACGACGCAGGCCTTCGTTCAGCGCCCGGGAGAGCGTGAGCTTGGTCATCGCCCAACCTCACTTTCAAACCCGCTCAGATAGGCCGCGTACTGCGCGCGCTCGGCGTCCAGGATCGCGTTGTCGCCGGTGTACACGTGGTCGAACACGGTGAGCGGCGCCGGGTCTGGCAGCGCTCGGCAGGCCTCTCGCAGGTGTGCGGCCAGTTCAGCCGCCTCTGCGTCGACTTCTTCGAAGAACGCGGAATTGGCCTGGCCGGTTCGGGCCAGGTACGCCCGGACCCGCTCGATCGGGTCGCGCAGCCGCCAGGTCTCGAGCTCGCTTGCCAGCCGGTATCGCGTGGGGTCATCGGTGGTCGTGTGCGCGCCCATCCGGTACGTGAAGGCCTCGATCAGGGTGGGGCCCTGGCCCTCGCGCGCGGCGCGCAGCGCCTGCCTCGTCACCTCGTAGCAGGCGAGCACGTCGTTGCCATCGACCTGGACGCCAGGGAAGCCGAAGCCGCGGGATCGCTGATACAGCGGAATGGGGCTCTGCCGTTCCTGCGGGGCCGAGATCGCGTACTGGTTGTTCTGGCAGAAGAAGACCACCGGGGCGTGGAACACGGAGGCCCAGGAAAAGGCCTCGCTCACGTCGCCTTGGCTCGTGGCGCCGTCACCGAAGTAGACGATGACCGCCTCGTCCTCGGCGCTCTCCTGCCTGATGCCCATCGCGTAGCCGGTGGCGTGCAGCGTCTGGTCGCCGATGACGATCGTGTACAGGTGGAACTTGAACTCCTCCGGGTTCCAGCCGCCGTTGTCGACGCCGCGGAAGAGTTCGAGCAGGCGTATCGGCTCGACGCCGCGGCACCACGCGACGCCGTGCTCGCGGTACGAGGGGAACGCCATGTCCTTGGGTGTCAGGGCGCGTCCCGAGCCGATCTGGGCGGCCTCCTGGCCGAGCAGCGAGGCCCACAGGCCCAGCTCGCCCTGCCGCTGCAGCGAGATCGCCTCGGTGTCGACCCGCCGGACCAGCACCATGTCGCGGTACAGGCCCTTAATGTCTACATCTCCGAGCGGGTATTGGGGGTGTTGGACCCGTTCGCCCTCGGGTGTAAGGAGCTGAATGAACTCGGTGTCATGGGGCGCGACCATGGTCGCACCGCCGATTTCGACGGTCACGTGCCACTCCTTTCGGCGAGACCGGCCGGTGGGGTTGCCACCGTCGGCCTGACCGGCCTTGATGCCTTGGCAGCTGTACGCTTCATGGGCGCTGGCTACCCGGCTGGACGCTTTATACCTGACGATATATGCCCTGTTTGCCCTGGGAGGATACGTGACCAGAGTGATCGTTGAAGTAATGCTCAAACCGGAGATCCACGATCCTCAGGGCGAGGCGGTTCTCAGTGCATCGCACCGTCTCGGCTTCGGCAATGTAACAGAGGTTCGCCAGGGAAAGCGGTTCGAGCTCGAGATCGATGGCCCGGCGGGCGGCGAAGCGCTCGCCGCGGTCGAGGAGCTCGCCCGCGAGCTGCTGGCGAACCCCGTCATCGAAGAGTTCACCCTGCGCGCGGCCGAGTAGCCTCCCTTGCTATCCCGCACCTGGGAAAGTTGGGGTTCGCGGTCGCGTTTACCTGCGCTGGAGCGCTGCCGGGTAGGCTGCGGACGTGCAGATTGGCGTGGTCACCTTCCCCGGGTCGCTCGATGACGCGGACGCGGCCCGCGCCGTGCGCTACGCGGGAGCGGAGCCGGTTTCGCTATGGCATGCCGACCGGGATCTGCGCGGCGTCGACGCGGTCATCCTTCCCGGCGGCTTCTCCTACGGCGACTACCTGCGCTGCGGAGCGATCGCCCGGTTCTCGCCGGTGATGGCCGAACTCGTCCCGGCCGCCAGAGCGGGGCTTCCCGTACTCGGCATTTGCAACGGCTTCCAGATCCTGTGCGAGGCGCACTTGCTGCCTGGCGCGCTCACCAGGAACGCCGGCCTGCGTTTCATCACCCGCGACGTGCGGCTCAAGGTCGACAATGCCAAGACTCCCTGGACCGCGGGATACGTCAGCGGACAGCAACTGCTGGTCCCGCTGAAGAGCGGCGAGGGCGCCTTCGCCGCCGACGAGGCCACACTCGACGCCCTTGAGGCCGGCGGCCGGGTGGTGGTCCGTTACGACAGCGACGCGCCTAACGGTTCCGCCCGGGGTATCGCGGGAATCTGCAGCGAGGCCGGCACCGTGGTCGGCTTGATGCCGCATCCCGAGCACGCGATCGACGCGCTGACCGGGCCGTCCGCCGACGGGCTTGGATTCTTCGCCTCGGTGGTGCGAGAGTTCGCGGGAGCGGCCCGGTGAGCGACAAGGACACGGTAGAGGTCGCCGCCGACACGCCCGAGCTGAGCCAGCCGTTCGCGGCGCTCGGGCTCACCCCGGACGAGTACGAGAAAATCCGGCAGATCCTCGGCCGCCGACCGACCGCGGCCGAACTAGCGCTGTACTCGGTCATGTGGAGTGAGCACTGCTCCTATAAGTCATCAAAGGTGCACGTGCGCAAGCTCGCCCCGAACGAGCAACAGTCGACCGCGCTGCTCGCCGGCATCGGCAGCAACGCCGGGGTTGTCGACATCGGGCAGGGCTACGCGGTCACGTTCAAGATCGAATCGCACAACCATCCGTCATTCGTCGAGCCGCACCAGGGCGCGGCGACCGGCGTCGGCGGCATTGTCAGGGACATCCTGGCGATGGGCGCCCGCCCGGTCGGGGTGATGGACGCGCTGAGGTTCGGCCCCGCTGACGCGCACGACACGGCGCGCGTGCTGCCAGGCGTGGTCAGCGGCATCTCCTTCTACGGCAACTGCCTGGGCCTGCCCAACATCGGCGGCGAGCTCGCCTTCGATGCCTGCTATTCCGGGAACCCGCTGGTCAACGCGCTGTGCGTGGGTGTGATGCGGCACGCCGACCTCAAGTCAGCGGTCGCTACCGGGCCGGGTAACAAGGTGATCTTGTTCGGCTCGCGGACCGGGCCTGACGGCGTGGGCGGAGCGTCGGTGCTGGCCAGCGCGACGTTTAGCGGAGCCGAGGGGAAAGCGGCTAAGCGGCCCAGCGTCCAGGTGGGCGACCCGTTCATGGAGAAGCTTCTGGTGGAGTGCTGCCTCGAGCTGTACGCCGCGGGGCTGATCGAGGGCATCCAGGACCTCGGCGCGGCCGGCATCGCCTGCGCGACGACCGAACTCGCCGCTGGCGGCGATGGGGGGATGAACGTCAACCTGGACGACATCCCGCTGCGCGACCCCGCGCTCGGCCCGGCCGAGATCTTGATGAGCGAGTCGCAGGAACGCATGATGGCGGTCGTCTCGCCTGCCAACATGGCGACCTTTTTCCAGGTGTGCGCCAAGTGGGATGTCGAGGCCACCATCATCGGCGAGGTGACCGGCGACGGCACGCTGACCATGACCTGGCGCGGCGGGACGGTCGTGCGCATCCCGCCGCGAACCGCTGCCGACGGACCGGTCTACAACCGGCCGATGTCCCGCCCAGCCGACTTGGACACGCTCCAGGCGGCCGGTCCGGACGGTCTGGAGCGGCCCAAGGACGGCCCCGCGCTGCGTGAGACCTTGCTCACCCTGCTCGGTGCGCCGGAACTCGCGGACAAGAGCTGGGTGACCGCGCAATACGACCGCTACGTGCGGGGCAACACCGTCCTCGCGATGCCCGAGGACGGGGGCCTGCTCCGGGTCGACGAGCAGTCCCAGCTCGGCATCGCGCTCGCCACCGACGGCAACGGCAGGTACTGCCGTCTCGACCCCTACGAGGGCACCCAACTGGCGCTGAGCGAGGCTTACCGCAACGTCGCCATGACCGGGGCGCGCCCGATGGCGGTGACCAACTGCCTGAACTTCGGCGCTCCCGAGGATCCCGCGGTCATGTGGGAGCTCGCCGAGGCCGTCCGGGGCCTCGCCGACGGCTGTGCCGAGCTCGGCATCCCGGTCACGGGCGGCAACGTCAGTCTGTACAACCAGACGGGCAACAACGCGATCCTCCCCACTCCGGTAATCGGCGTCCTGGGCGTCCACGACGACGTGCGCCGTCGCGCCGGCGCGGGCTTCACCACAGAAGGCGCCCAGGTCGTGCTCCTCGGCAGCACGCGAGACGAGTTGGGCGGCTCTTCCTGGGCGCACGTCATCCACGGCCACCTAGGCGGCCACCCGCCCACAGTGGACCTGGACGCGGAACGCCGCCTAGCGTCCCTGGTCGCCGCGGCGGCCCGCAACGGCCTGCTAGCCAGCGCCCACGACCTCTCCGACGGCGGCCTGGCGATCGCCCTAGCCGAATCCTGCCTCCGTGGCGCCCAAGGCTGCCGGATCACCCTCCCAGGCGACCCCTTCACCGCCCTCTTCAGCGAATCGTCTGCGCGGGCGTTGGTCTCGGTAACCCCAGGCCGGGAGCCCGAGTTCGCGGCGCTATGCGCCGCGAACGAGACCCCCGCCACAGTCCTAGGCGCAACAGGCGGCCCCACCCTGGCAGTAGCAGCCACCTTCGAGGTCCCCCTAGCCGAACTGCGCCAGGTGTGGGAAAGAACACTCCCCGCCCTCTTCAGCTAGGCGACCCCAATAGCACGGAACATCCTCCGTCCTCCAACACGGACGATGTTCCACGTTGTCTGGGGTCCGTAACCGGGGAGGCTCACGCGGCTAGTGGGATTTCCTCCAGGGTGGCGAGAGTTACCCAGGAGGCTGGCGCCCGTGAGGGGGGCTCGTAGCGCGGCCCGAATTGTGGGACCGGAGAGGCCAGCCCTGGGGTTGGGTGCGCAAGAGGTTAGGCCCGCGTAGCGGGGGCGCGGGTGGTGTGACCGGCGGCATTCGGGGGCTGGTTCCAGGCCCCCGATGGCCGCCCGGGAACACCACCAAGCCCGGACCCTCGCAAGGTACGGTCACTGTCGTGCCACCACGCAAACCCGACCCCAACGGCCCCGCCGCTGTGGCGGAGGTTGCGCGGGCCCTTGAGCTGGGAGAGGAACCGCCGCTGGCGGCGCTTCGGTCGGCCGCCAGGTATCTGCTGCAACTTCTTGAGGCGGTGGCCCCCGGCCGTTCGGTGGAAATGAGGGTGCCGCCGGTCGCGGCCGTGCAGTGTGTCGCTGGTCCTCGGCATACGCGGGGCACTCCACCGAACGTGATCGAGACCGATCCGCTGACCTGGTTCCGGCTGGCCACGGGGCGGCTTGGCTGGGCGGAAGCGCTCCAATCCGGGGCAGTCAAGGCAAGCGGAGCACGAGCGGATGTTTCCGCGTATCTGCCGCTGGCCTGAGCAACGAGTGTCTTCCAGTGAGCAGAGGAAATAGACTGGCGTAGTGGCTAAGCCAGACGGGCGTCTTACGCATGATCTTGATCCTTACGACCGCCCGCCGAGGGACGCCTGCGGTGTCTTTGGCGTCTGGTCGCCGGGCGAAGACGTCGCCAAGCTCGCCTATTACGGGCTGCACGCGCTGCAGCACCGCGGGCAGGAGTCGGCCGGGATCGCGGTCAGCGACGGCAGGCGGATCGTGGTGCACAAGGAGATGGGGCTCGTCGCCCAGGTGTTCGACGAGCCTTCGCTGACCGCACTGCGCGGCGACATCGCGGTGGCGCACTGCCGGTATTCGACCACCGGCGCTTCGGTGTGGGCGAACGCGCAGCCGACGTTCAGGTCGACACCGGAGGCCTCGCTCGCCCTCGGGCATAACGGGAACCTCACGAATACCCGCGAGCTCGCCGCGATGCTCCCTCCGGAGAACGGCTACGGGGCGCCGCAGGCTACCTCGGACACCGACGTGCTGACGGAATTGTTCGTTCGCGGCCCGGCCGGGCACGGCACCGTGGAGGACGCGGCGGCGCACATCCTTCCGCTGGCCAAGGGTGCCTACTCGCTGGTGTTCATGGACGAGAACACGCTGTACGCGGCGCGTGATCCGCAAGGCTTCCGGCCGCTCGTGCTCGGTCAGCTGGCTGCGGGGTGGGTGGTGGCCAGCGAGACCGCCGCCCTGGACATCGTTGGCGCCGCTTTCGTGCGCGAGGTCCGGCCCGGCGAGCTCATCTCCCTGGACGAGCGGGGCGTCCGGTCGCGGATCTTCGCGCCCGCAGCGCCGAAGACGTGCCTGTTCGAGTACGTTTACCTGGCGCGCCCGGACACCACGATAGGCGGGCGCGGACTGCACGCGACCCGGGTGCAGATCGGCCGGACGCTGGCGCGTGAGCACCCGGCGGACGCCGACCTCGTGATCCCGGTGCCCGAGTCCGGTACCCCGGCCGCTATCGGATACGCGGAGGCCAGCGGCATCCCGTACGGGCAGGGCCTGGTGAAGAACTCCTACGTCGGCCGTACGTTCATCCAGCCGAGCCAGACGATCAGGAAACGCGGCATCAGGCTGAAGCTGAACCCGCTGCGCGACGTCATCGCTGGTAAGCGGATCGTCGTCGTCGATGACTCGATCGTGCGGGGGAACACGCAACAGGCGATCGTGGCCATGTTGCGCGAGGCGGGCGCGCTCGAGGTGCACGTACGGATCGCGTCGCCGCCGGTCAAGTGGCCGTGCTTTTACGGCATCGACTTCGCGACCCGCGAAGAGCTCATCGCTGGAAGCGGCACGGTGACGGAGATCCGCGACTCGATCGGCGCGGACACGCTGGGCTACGTCTCGCTGGACGGTCTTGTCGCGGCTACCGAACAGCCACCCGGGTCGCTGTGCCGCGCCTGCTTCGACGGCCAGTACCCGGTCCCCATCCCGGACAGCGACCACGGCAAAAGCGTGCTCGAGCCGCTTGCGAGCGCGTAAACGACGCTGCCTCGGCAGGTCGTGGTCCACCGACCGGCGTGCGCGGTGGCCGCCATCGAACTCCCTGCACCGTCAGGACTTGGACCAGGCGCCCTCGTCGTCCTCGTCGTCCTCGTCGCCGGTGTAGTCATCGTCGGCAGCATCATCGTCGTCGTCGTACGCAGCGTACGGGTCGTCGTGGTTCCCGTCCCGCTGGTCCGACCCGACGCCCAGCTCCTCACGCAGCCGGTCAAGGTCTGTGCCGCCGCTGTTGTACTTGAGCTGGCGAGCAACC
>Ga0210390_10000306_pt1 | contig 53622 bp, 52 predicted proteins | sample IncBWH11OmetaG_FD_161050 | JGI IMG/M metagenome (GOLD analysis project Ga0210390, IMG submission 161050) | Forest soil microbial communities from Barre Woods Harvard Forest LTER site, Petersham, Massachusetts, United States - Inc-BW-H-11-O ... | reverse complement strand
GGCCCGGGAGTTGCGGGCGACTGAGGAGTTGTTGCGCCGTCGTCGGCCGCGGGTGTGGGACCGGCGCGCGGACCGGGCCGAGACGGTCCGGGAGGATCTGGACGGCGGGGCGGATGAGCAGGGCCCGGACCGGGTGATGCCCGCGGTGGTGCCGTCCCGGGAGGCGGCCGCGGAGATCGCGCTGGCGCTGACCGCGACCGAGTATTCGGCGCAGGCGCAGGTGGAGCTGACCGCGGACCTGTCGCGGCGGCTGCCGGGCGCGTTCGCCGAGCTGGACGCGGGCCGCGCGGACCTGCACCGGCTGCGGGTGCTGGCCGAGGGTACCCAGTTCCTGTCCGACGAGGACGCCGCCAGGGTCGACGCGCTGCTGGCACCGCGGCTGGGCGGGTGGACCACCGGGGACTTGAAGGAAAGAGTCCGGCGGGCGGTGATCGCGATCGACCCCGCGGCCGCGGACCGCCGGGCGGCGCACGCGGCGCGCAAGGCCCGGTTCAGTGTGTACGCGAATGCGGACCAGACCGCGACGGCGGCGGTGGAGCGGATGCCCGCGCACCTGGCCGCGGCGGCCAAGGCCCGGGTGAACGCGATCGCGCGGGCGGCGAAGGCGGCCGGGATGACCGACCCGCTGCCGCTGCTGGAGGCCAAGGTCGCCACCGGCCTGCTGCTCGATACCTTGCCCGACATCCCCCCGCCCCGGGACGGCGGCTCATCGGACGGCCCGGCTGGCCCGGCCGATCCGGGTCCGGCGGCCCCGGGCGATGACGGCTGGCCGGCTGGCTGGCTCGCTACCCCGCCCGCCCCCGCCGGGGATGACAGCCCGGCCGAGCCCGACACGCCTGCCGGGCCCGACGACCCCGGCGCGGACTTCACCGGCGATGACTCGCCGGGCCCGGCAGGCCCTCCCACGGACGATGACCCCGGCGTCGAGGACCGCGGCCAGACCGAGCCGGTGAACTTCACCCCGCCCGATTCCGGGGGCGACCAGGCAGGGCCGGTGAACTTCACTCCCGCGGGCACCGGCCCGCCGGGCGGTGAAGTTCGCCGGACGGGGGAGTTCAGCTGGCCGTTAATTCCGGACCAGGCGGGGCGGGACGGCCCCGGGTGTTACGGGGTGCCGGGCTGGCTGATCCCGAAGAACCCGGGCCGGGCCCGGCTCACCGTGCCTTGGCGTACCTTGACCGGCCTCGGCCCCGAACCCGGGGAACTGTCCTGGATCGGCCCGATCACCCCCGGCCAGGCCCGCGACCTGGCCGTCGCCGCGGCCGCCGACCCATCGTGCACCTGGCGGCTGATCATCACCGACGACGAGGGCCACGCCACCGCCGTCACCACGCTGCGCACCCGCCGCGACACCAGCACCGCTAGCCCGCCCGGCCTGGTCAGCGAGGTCACCGTCACCATTCAGAGCACCCTCGCCGCCGGACTGGCCCGCGACGGCCAATCCCGCGACTGGATCACCGCCGCGATCACCCGCCTCACCGGCGGGCCGACCAGCGCCGGATCCCCGCCCGGCCGCGGCCAGCCCGACCCCGGCAACCTCGCCGACCTGCTCATCAAGGCGATCCCGGCGGCGAACATCGCCGCCGCCGAGGCCGCCGCACGAGCCGCGGCCGACGCCGCCGCAGGCGGGTGCGCGCACACCATGCAAGCACCCGGCTACCGGGTCCCGGACCGGCTCCGCCGCTGGCTGAACACCCGGGACCGGATCTGCCGCAACCCGATCTGCCGACGTCCCGCCGCACAATGCGACCAGGACCACACCCTCGCCTACGACCGCGGCGGAAAGTCCTGCACCTGCAACCTCGGGGGCCTATGCCGCCTCCACCACCAGCTGAAACAGCTGCCCGGGTGGCAGCTCACTCAAGACGCCCAGGGCTACTTCACCTGGACAACCCCCGCCGGACTGACCTACCGCAAGGAACCATACCGGTACGCGGTCTGAGGGCTAAGCTTCCGCCTCGCGGTCGTGCGCCGTGTTCCCGCAGCCATTCAACGAGCTGCTGGCGCTGGGTGCCTAGGGCCGCGGCGGCCTCAAGCGGCGAGCTGCCGTAGCCGGGGGCGGCGTTGATGTCCACGCCTCGGGTCAGCAGGAGTTCGGCGGCGCGGCGCTGGCCGCCGCTGCACGCCTGGAAGAACGCCTCTGTCAGCGCTTCCTCGGAGGGGGGCGTCTCGTCGAGCAGGTCGATGAGCCGGTCGTATTTGCCTAGTGCCGCGGCGTGCCAGAGCTTGTCCACCCGCGCACCCCGGTTGACCAGCAGCTTGGCCACGTTCCAGCAGCCGTATCCGATGGCGTTGTCCAGCGGTGTGCCGATCGAGCCGTCGGGCATCTCCAGGTTCGCGCCGCCATCGATGAGCGCCTCGGCCACGTCCGCATCGTCGCTGGACGCGGCCCAGTGCAGCGGGGTCTCGGCGAACGTGCCGCCGAGGGTGCGCGCGTCCGGGTCGGCACCCGCCTCGATCAGCATCGCCGCGATGGCGGGCCCGTTTGGCGAGAACCCCGGCCAGTCGGTGACCACGTGCAGCAGCGTGCGCGCGGAGCCATCCGCGCACTCGATGTACTCCCCGCCCAGTCCCGGGTTGGCGTCAAGCAGCCGGCGGACCGATGCCCCGTCCCCGCGCCGGACAGCCTCGATGACCTCGACCACGAGCGGTTCGCCCTCACGCGCCATGGCAGCGTCCTCTCCGTGTCTTTCAACGAGAATAGGCGCACCAAAACGCGCGGCGGATAGGCACCCCGCGCGGAGGTGTCCCGTGTTGCACGCGCAATTCCAAGGCGGAATTGCGCTGTGATAACAGCAAGATGAGGAGTAGGGCACCTGAGAGAGACAGCCGGGGACCGTTCGGGATAAATTTCTTGAATGAAGTGGCTGCGGACGGCGGGGAGCGGCGTGGTAACCGCGGACGGCGAGCCGGTCCTGCTGCGTGGCGTTGGCGTCGGCGGCTGGCTCAACATGGAGAACTTCATCACCGGCTTCCCGGCGACGGAGTTCTCGCACCGCCAGGCGCTGCGCCGGGTGCTTGGCGAGCGGCGGTCGGGCCTGCTGCTCGGGTCGCTGCTCGACAGCTTCTTCGGGCCGCAGGACGCGGCGTTCATCGCCTCGCTCGGCATGAACTGCGCGCGGATCCCGGTGAACTACCGGCACTGGGAGGACGACGCGTGGCCGGGGGAGATCAATCCGGAAGGTTTCGGGCGGCTGGACCGGGCGGTGGACGCGTGCGCGGCCGCCGGCCTCTATACGGTCATCGATCTGCACGCGGCACCGGGCGGGCAGAACCACCACTGGCATAGCGACAACCCATTCCACCGGCCGCTGTTCTGGCAGCACAGGGCCTTCCAGGACCGGGCCATCAGGCTGTGGGAGACGATCGCGGGCCGCTACGCCGACCGGCCGTGTGTGGCGGGGTACAACGTGCTCAACGAGCCGGCCGACGAGTCGGCGACGGCGCTGACGGACTTCTACCGGCGCGCGGTGAAGGCGATCAGGGCGATCGACGGGCGGCACATGCTCTTTCTCGACGGGAACCACTACTCGCGCGAGTTCCCCGCCTTCGGCGAGCCGTTCGAGAACACCGTGTACGCGGTGCACCAGTACCCGGAGCCGGGCGCGGCGGACGGCGGCCCGTACCCGGGACCGACCGGCGGACGGCACTTCGACGCGGCGGAGGTCGCCGCTGACTTCCGGTCGTTGACCGGCTACATGCGCGAACACGGCCTGCCCGCGTGGGTGGGGGAGTTCGGGCCGGTGTACGGGGCAGGGGCAGAACGCGACGCGGAGCGCAGGCAGCTGCTCGCCGACCAGATCGCCGTGTATAACGCGGCGGGCGCTGGCTGGTCGCTGTGGACGTATAAGGACATCGGAGTGCAGGGACTCGTCGCGACCACGCCTGAGTCAGGCTGGATGCGTGTTACGGAGGAGGTGCGCGCGAAGAAGGCGCGGCTGGCCGCCGACCACTGGGGGACGACGACCGACGGCGTGCGCGACGTCCTCGATCCGCTGATGGCGCGGTTCGCGCGGGAGTTCCCCCGGTTCGACCCGTACCCGTTCGGCGCGCGCAGGTACGTCGAGCAGCTCGTGCTGAACATCTGCTTCGCCGAGCCGCTCGCCGACGAGTTCGCCGCCTGCTTCGCCGGCGCCTCCGACGAAGAGCTTGTCGCACTCGGCGAAAGCTTCGCCTTCGGGAACTGCGAGCCGAACGCCGAGCTCTGTGCGCTCGTTTCGGCTTACTGCTTGCAGTGATACCCGAAAGTTTCGGGCATTGCCGACTCCACTACTGAAATGGCGCAGGAGCCTCGCGATGTCGGGCGTTCGCCTAATCTACATGATTGTCACCTTGCCTCGTGGTCGCGAAGTGATTAGATTGCTGATTGAAAACTTTCGACCTTATTCCGAAAGTTTTCGGTCGAGCGAGAGGACTGCGAAGATGCGTCTGTCACGAGACTTCTGGAAAACCGGAGTGCCGGTCGGCGCCGCGGCGGCGCTCACCGTGGCACTAGTGGCTGTGGGCCAGGCCGGCTCCGCTGGCGCGGCGCCCGCCTCTGCGGCGCAGCCGGGGGCGGTCGACGTCAGCGTCAATTCCCGTCAGGTGTACCAGCCGATCGACGGCTTCGGCTTCGCCGAGGCGTTCCGCGAGCCGGTGATCACCGCCCTTCCCGAATCCGAGCAGCAAGAACTCGGCGCACTGCTGTTCAGCCCGAAGACCGGGGCGGGCTTCAGCATCGTGCGGTTCGGCCTCGGCGGGGCCACCGACCCAGGCGACGCGATCAGCGGTCCCGGCGACTACCAAGAGCAGATATGGCTCGGCAAGCTCGCCGAAGAGTTCGGCGTCCACCAGTTCTACGCCGATGCGTGGAGCGCTCCCGCGCAGTTCAAGACCAACGATTCCCTCGACAACGGCGGCTACCTGTGCGGAGTTCCCGGCGAGACGTGTGCGTCCGGTGACCAGCGCCAGGCGTACGCCGACTACCTGGCGGGGCAGGCCGAGGGGTTCGCCGAGAACGGCATCCCCCTAAAGGCCGTCGACTTCGTGAACGAGCCTGAGATCGGCCCCGACTACGCGAGCATGCTCATGACCCCGGCGCAGGCGGCCAACTTCGTTCCGTTCCTGGGCCGGGCGCTCCAGGCGGCGCACCTGCGCACCAAGGTGGCATGCTGCGACGCCGAGGGCTGGACCGACGGTGAGGCGTACACGCAGGCGGTGCTCGGCGACCCGGAGTCCGCCCGCTACATCGGGCTGATCACCAGCCACGGCTACACCGCGCCGCCGGACGTACCGCTGACCAGCGATCGTCACGTGTGGGAGAGCGAGTGGGCCGACTTCAGCCCGTTCGACGCGACCTGGGACGACGGCACGAACGGCGACGGGTTCACCTGGGCGCAGGACATCCAGAACGGGCTGACGGAAGGTAACGTCGACGCGTTCTTCTACTGGTGGGGCGCGTCCGCGAGCACGGCGAACTCCGGCCTCATCCAGGTGGAAGGCCCGACCATCAACCTGTCCGACCGGTACTGGGCGTTCGCCGCGTTCGGCCGCTACATCCGCCCGGGGGCGGTTCGCATCGGCGCCACCACGTCCGACGGCTCGCTCGAGGTGTCGGCCTTCCGCAACCGCGACCACTCGCGGGTCATCGAGATCCTCAACACCGGCGCCACGGACCAGCCGGTGTCGCTGAGCGGCGTGCGCGGGCATCACGTGGCCGTCTACGTCACTGGCGACTCCGACCAGCTGACCCCGCAGACCGGTCCGCTCACCGCACCGGCCAGGTCCTTGCTCACCGTGGTCGTCTCCTAGCGGCTGTCTGACGGATTCCGAGCGCTGGCCGGTCTCGTCGGTGCACATGGCCACCATGCCCGCCTGGCGCGATCATCCTCGCGTATTGGGAAGGGCCACGGCCCGGTAGGCGTCCTCGCACAACTCGGCGATCTCGGCCCAGTCGACGATGCCGTCGAGGCGGACGCCGATCCAGCCGCGTCCGCCGACGTACGGCGGCTTGAAGAACTTGCCGGGCGAGGACGCGACGAGTTCGGCCTGCGCGCCAGGCAGCCCGGCACACCACAGGTGCGGGAAGTCGTGATCGTGATGGCCGGACGCCCATAGCGTGACGAAAGCTCTCTTATCCCGCACAAAGAACGTGGGGGCGCCGTGGCTGGGCCTCTCGGTGACGTCGGGCAGCGCCAGGCAGATCGCCCGCAGCCGTCCAGAAAGGTCGACGTCCATGGCAAAGGAGCGTAGACGTCCGCTCCTTTCCTGCGCTACAGTCTCAATCTGCGCTCGTTCCGCTGCTGAGAGTTACCGAGTATGGCAGCCTTCCCAGTACGAGCGTGCTGACTGGGAGCGTGCTTGCTGGGAGGCTGCGTTGACGACATGCTGGGGCGCTCCGCGCCGGACGTACGACATCAGATGGAACAGCCTGGGTGCGGGCGACCGCGCCGACGTGGTGATGCGCACCGATATACACCACGCGGACGCGCGCGAGCCCCTGGTCGGGGGGCTCAGCCGGTTCGTCCCTGGATTTTTGCTGCCAGCGCGCCAGAGGACTTTCGGGGACGGAATATCTTCCCCGCTGTCCGAACGGCGTGGCTGAAGTCCCTGGCCCGCCACGCCCGGAAGAGGGGAGAATGTTCTAGGACGTGATTCCGGGGGTCGGCAGGATGAGATGTTGTCAGTGATGCGCGAGCGTGAGCGTGGTGTCCTGCGCGAAGCATGGGACTCGGTGGGCGGTGGGTTCTGTAGGGTCCTGGCCATCGAGGGAGAGCCGGGCATCGGCAAGACCGCGCTCGTCCGGGATTTCCTCGCCGAGGTCAGCGAGCCGGTCATCCGGGTCCACGGGATCGCGGGCGGTCCGCCGGACCCCTGGGGCGTGCTCACGGAGATTTTCACTCAGTTGCCGAGCGTCAGCCAGTTGCCGAGCGTCAGCCGGTTGCCGGGCGTCAGCCAGTTGCCGGGCGTCAGCCAGTTGCCGGGCGTCAGCGCCGCCGCTGGCAGCGCGGTGAATCCGGAGGATCTCCCCGCGGCGATCCGCGACACGCTCGCCGCATACCTGCGATCCGGCCGACGCCTGGTGGTATTCCTCGATGACGCGCAGTGGGCCGACTGGCAGTCACTGGCCGCGCTCTTGGACATTGCCCGGCTCCTGCGGTCCGAGCCAGTGCTGCTCATGGTGGCGTACCAGACCGATCCGGGGTTGCCGGGCGTCAGCGCCGGACGGGCGTGGGGAAGGATGCTGGACAGCGGGCAGGCGGCAGTGCTGTCGGTGCGAGGGCTGCCTGCCGAGGACATCCTGCGGCTGGCTGTCGCCCGCGGGTGTCATGGTCTCTCGCTGCGCGACGCGGGCCGGTTGTACGAGGTGACCGGAGGTAACCCGGGCTATCTCGTCGAGCTGTTCCCGCTGCTGTCGTCGAATCCGATCGTGATCGATGAGGCCCCGCTGCCCGTGCCGGCCAGCCGGGCGGTCGCCATCATGGACAGGTTCGCGGCCTGCGGTCCCGTGACCAGGCACCTGCTGTGCGCCGCGGCCGTCCTCGGCCACCGCTTCAGCGTCGCGACGATTCGCGTCGCCAGCATCGACGAACTATGGCCGTACATCTACGAAGCGATCGATCGCGCGTTGCTCGAGACCGTGCCGGGGCGGGTAGCCGCGAGCTGAGGTTCCCGCGGCGGGTCGTCGGAGATGCCATCTACTGGGGCGTACCGGCACGCGAGCGCGTGGCCTGGCACCGGCGCTGCGCGTCGCGGCCGGGCGGGCGCAAATCCGCGCTGATGGCTTCGGCGAGGGTGGCGGCCGAGATCGCGATCGCGCGAGGCGACTACGACCACGCGGTCGAGGACTGCGAGCGTGCCCGCGAGCTCGCCGCCGACGTCGGGCTGCCCTTGGAGACCGCGCGCGTCGGCCTGAGGCCTCCTTGGTTCCTGAGGGTCCGCTGACCCCTATCTCAGGGTTCGCGCCGGAAAACCGGAGGGTGCCGCGAATGCCCTGGTCAGTCCTATATTGGGCGCGCGGGCGGGTGGCCATGCCGCAGAACGGGGGCCGCAGTATGGACACCCGCCTTTCACGGCCCGCGTCCGGCCCGCTGACGCGCTGCCCGGCGCGGATGTTACGGAAACGGCACGATCCGTTTCAGCGTGAAGGCCGGGCGAACCTTTAGGGTGGTTGGATGTGTTGGCCCGGGGCCTGCGAGTCGCGAGCGACGTTGATTACACGGTATATTCAGATAAATACGATCGGAAAAATTGAGAAGGACGCGGCTTGATCACCTTCGAGGCAGTGACGAAGCGGTACCCGGACGGGACCGTGGCTGTCGACGCGCTCGACCTCGAGGTGCCCGCCGGCAAGATAGTCGTGCTCGTGGGACCGAGCGGCTGCGGGAAGACCACCACGCTGCGGATGATCAACCGGCTCGTCGAGCCGACCGAGGGGCGGATCCTGCTCGACGGCAAGGACGTGCGGACGGCGAACCCGGCGCGGCTGCGCCGCGGCATCGGTTACGTGATCCAGCAGACCGGGCTGTTCCCGCACCGGACCGTGGAGGACAACATCGCCACGGTCCCGCTGCTGAACGGCTGGCGCCGCGCCCGGGCCCGGGCCCGCGCGCGTGAGCTGCTTGACCTGGTCGGGCTCGACCAGGCGCTGGCGCGCCGCTACCCGCACCAGCTGTCCGGCGGGCAGCAGCAGCGGGTAGGCGTGGCCAGGGCGCTGGCCGCCGATCCGCCGGTGCTGCTGATGGACGAGCCGTTCAGCGCGGTCGACCCGCTGGTGCGGGCCTCGCTGCAGGATCAGCTGATCGCGCTGCAAACCGAGCTGCACAAGACGATCGTGCTGGTCACCCACGACATCGAGGAGGCCATCAAGGTCGGCGACCTGGTGGCGTTGTACCGGCAGGAAGGCCGCTTGGCCCAGGTCGGCACCCCGGAACGGCTGCTCGGCGCGCCCGTCGACTCCTACGTCGCGGACTTTGTCGGCTTCGACCGCGGCATCAGGCGGCTGACGTTCTTCCCGGCGGCCGGGATGACGCTGAGCACCGGACCGGTACTCGGCGCCGACGCGACCGTCGCGAAGGCGAAAGCCCTGGGCGAGCCGTGGATCCTGGTCGTCGACTCCGTCGACTCCGGCAACACCGGCGACGCCGTCGGCACCGTCGCCGGCCTCAACGGCGGCAAGCCGCGCGGCTGGGTTCCCGCGGACCGGCTCGCGGACCTGCCCGACGGCACCCGGCTCGACCAGGTACCCACTGTGAGCGTAGGACACACGTTCAAGGTCGGCGCCAACTCGCTGCGCGCCGCCCTGGACGCGGCGGTGCTGTCACCGGCCGGGCTCGGCGTCGGTGTGCACGACGACGGCAGCGTGGCCGGCGTGGTCACGTTCGACCAGCTCAGGGACGCCATCAGGAAAGCCGGCACCGCGGCGGACGAGGCAGCCGAGGCCGAACACGCGCGGGCCCTGCCATGATGTGGTCCTGGATCCCCTCCAACGGGTCGCTGATCTGGCAGCTGACTCGGGAAAACATCTATATCGGCGTGGTCCCGGCGCTGTACGGGCTGGCCATTTCGCTGCCGCTGGGGATCGTCGCGGCGCGCTGGCGCTGGTTCTACCCGCCGGTGCTGACGCTGGTCAACGTCATCTACGCGATCCCGGCGCTCGCGCTGTTCATCGCGCTGATCCCCACCCTCGGGCTGACCAACACCAACGTGATCGTCGCGCTGACGCTGTTCTCACTGTGCGTCATCCTGCCGAACGTCGTCGCCGGCCTGCGCGGCGTTCCGGATCCGGTGCGGCAGGCGGCGACCGCGATGGGGTACGGCCCGCTGCGCCGGCTGGTCATGGTCGAGCTGCCGCTGGCCGTCCCCGTGATCATGGGGGGGCTGCGGGTCGGCGTCGTGTCCAGCATCAGCCTGGCCAGCGTCGGGCAGCTGATCGGCGTGTCCAGCCTTGGCTACCTGTTCACCGACGGGGAGCAGCGGTCGTTCCCGACCGAGATCTACGTCGGCCTCGTGCTCATCATCGCGCTGGCGCTGGCCTGTGACCTGATCCTCGTCGGCGTGCGGCGGGCGCTGACCCCGTGGGCGGTGCGCGCATGAGCTTCTTCAACTACGCCTGGGACTGGGTGACGCAAAGCGCCCACTGGCACGGGCCGGGCAGCATCCCGCAGCAGATCGTCGCCCACCTGGGCTACGCCGGCCTACCGTTGCTGATCGCCGCGATCATCGCGATACCGGCCGGCGTCGCGGTCGGCCACACCGGGCGCGGCTCGGTGTTCGTGGTCAACCTGGCCAACTCCTGGCGCGCGATCCCGACGCTCGGGCTGCTGGTCCTGCTGGCGGTCTACCTCGGCTTCTCCTTCCTCACCTGGCTGCTGCCACTGGTCGTGCTGGCGATCCCGCCGATCCTCGTCAACGCCTACGAGGGCGTGGCCGGCGTCGACCCGGGCGTGCGGGACGCCGCGAAGGGCGCGGGCATGACCGCCTGGCAGCAGGTGACCCGGGTGGAGGTGCCCATCGCGCTGCCGCTGATCCTGGTCGGCCTGCGCACCGCGGCGATCTTCGTGGTCGCCACGGCCACGATCGCGGCCTACATCGGCCTCGGCGGCCTCGGCCGGTTTATCTTCGACGGCCTGGCCAGCTACCAGTACGGGCCGGTGGCGGGCGGCGCGCTGCTCGTCGTCGGCCTCGCCGTTCTCGTACTCGGGTTGTTCGCTTTGCTAGGCAGGGTGCTCGTCCCGGCGGGCCTGCGCAAGCAGAGACGTTCCGAATAGCTATATTCCGGATGGAAAGGTCCTACAGATATGCGTAGCAGAACAGGCCTGGCCGCCACCGCGGCCCTCGCGGCCATCACGGTCACCGCGGTCGCGGCGTGCGCAAGCGGCGGCGGCAGCAGTTCAAGCTCGAGCACCACCACCCCGAGCGCGACCACCGCAACCTCCAGCAGCAGCAACCCGCTGTCCCAGGGCTCGGCGTCCGGCACCGTCGTCGTCGGCTCAGGGAACTTCCCCGAGAGCGAACTGCTCGCCGAGATTTACATCCTGGCGCTGCAGGGCAAGGGCATCAAGGTGACGCCGAAGCTGAACATCGGCTCCCGCGAGGTCTACTACCCGCAGGTCCAGAAGGGCACCGTCTCGATCATCCCCGAATACAACGGCACGCTGCTGTCGGTCGTCGTGGACCCGACGAGCACCGCCAAGACGACCGCGGCGGTCGACGCGGCGCTCGCCGCCAAGCTGCCCTCGTCGCTCGAGATCCTCAACCCGGCGTCCGCGCAGGACAGCGACTCGGTGACGGTGACCGCGGCGACCGCGGCGAAGTACCACCTGAAGACGATCGCGGACCTGGCGCCCTACGCCAAGAGCTGGACGCTCGGCGCCCCGCCGGAGTTCAAGACCCGCTCTGACGGGCTGGCGGGCCTCAAGGCCAACTACGGCCTCGTGTTCAAGAGCTTCGACCCGCTAGACGAGTCCGGGCCGATCACGCTCGCGGCGCTGCAGGACGGCAAGGTGCAGGCGGCCGACGTGTTCACCACGACGCCGTACATCATCACCGATCACCTGGTGCCGCTGTCGGACCCGAAGAACAACTTCGCCGCGCAGAACGTAGTCCCACTGGTCTACAAGCCGGCGATGAACTCCACGATCACCAGCACGCTCAACGCGATCTCCGCCAAGCTGACCACGCAGGCCCTGCTGCAGATGGACAACGCGTTGATCACGCTGAAGGCGAACTACTCCACGGTGGCGGCGGGCTTCCTGAAGGCGGAGGGCCTGAGCTGAGCGCGTAAGAGAGGCGCCACGCTTCAGTTACGCTGAGTGCTGAGCATCCCAGGTGGGTATGGAACGTACAGTGGCGTGATAAGGAAGGCACGCCGTCCCCCCGGAGCGCAGCATCGTGGACAAACCAGCGCAGTCCCTGGCGGTGTCCTGCCCTCGGCACAAGGGCCCGGACCAGATCAGGCTGGTGTCTGTGGTGTACGCGGAGGCGGAGCCGACCCAGTTCAGCCCCGTGCCGGTCCTGCGGTCCGCCGACCGGCTCGCCTGGGCGGGCACGATCTGCGGGCTGGGTGGCGCGGCGCTGCTCTGGATCGGCACCGCCGTCCGCGGTGCGGTGTCCGGCACGATGCTCGTCCTGGCCGGCGTCTTCTTCGCCTACGGCCTCGCCTGTTACGGGCTGGCCGCCGCGCGCCGGGCGAGCGTCCATCGGGTCAGGCGGGGGATGCCGCGCGCGCTCGAAGTGTGGCAGGCCGCCTGGTACTGCGAACGGTGCGACGGAGTGTTCTTCGCACCGAGCACCGCGCCCGCGGGCGCCGAGGCCGACCAACTGATGAGCGCGGGGGAGTTCCAGCACCTGGTCTGGGACGCGGGCGGTTACGGCGCGACGGCCGCGCGATCCTCAGGCTGAAATTCTCTCATTTATCCCGAACGGTCCCCGGCCGTCTCTCCCGCGGGACGATGCTCCGTTCCGGTGGCGGCATGATTATGGGTGTTCTTTCTTTCACAAGGGCTTCACGAAGGGGTCGTGCGTGGTCGAGATCAAGACGCCGGGAGAGATCGAAGCGATGGGCGCCGCGGGGCGGGTGGTCGCGGACATACTCGCGACGGCCCGGGCATTCGCGGCACCGGGTGTGACGCTCGCCGAACTGGACGAGGCCGCCAGGGACGTGCTCGCGAAGGCCGGGGCGACCTCACCGTTCCTGCACTACAAGCCCAGGTTCGCGCCGACCCCTTACCCCGCGGCCATCTGCACTTCCGTGAACGACGCGGCGCTGCACGGCATCCCCGACGGCTATCGGCTGGCCCCCGGCGACCTGCTCAGCGTCGACGCCGGAGCGACCCTCGACGGCTGGGTGGGCGACGCGGCGATCTCGTTCACGGTCGGGCCTCGCCTTCATAAGGAGGGCCGCGACGAGGCCGCGCACGACCGCGACGAGCGGCTGATCGCCGCCACGCGGGAGGCGCTCGGGGCGGGGATCGCGGCGGCGGTGCCCGGCGGGCGGCTCGGCGACATCTCGGCCGCGATCGGCGCCGTCGGCCGGGCCGGCGGCTACGGCATCTCCACCGACCTGGGCGGCCACGGCGTCGGCCACACCATGCACGAGGACCCGCACATCCCGAACCTCGGCAAGCCCAGGCGCGGCATGAAGCTCCTCCCCGGGCTGGTCATCGCGATCGAGCCGTGGTTCATGGGCGGCGGCAGCGACGACTGCTACCTGGACGATGACGGCTGGACGATCCGGACGGCGGACGGCAGCCGCGCCGCTCACAGCGAGCACACCGTCGCGATAACAGCGGACGGCCCGGTCATCCTCACCGCGTTATCCCCGCCGCGGCCCTGAGCCTCGCCACCCCGCCCCCCCGTAGCCACCACATCAGCCCCTCCCGTGACGACTTCGCATAGACCACGACCACTTCTCATAGACCACGACAATTTCTCGCCCGTTATGTCCGGGTATGGGACTACGGTTTCTAGGCGAAGCGCCCGCGCAGAAATAACACGTCAGTTCCGGCTCCGGACGCCTCACATATGCCAGTTACCAAGATCGTCCGCCTTGGAAAAGCCCGGTTTTCGATACTGCTGAATGTTTGACCGGTCAGAGCCGGTCAAACATTCAGCAGTACGTTCTATCTTGATCGCCACGCAGGACTGATAGCACGCCGACGCAAGAGAAGCGGGCAGCGGCGTTACCAGCGAGGCCGAGGTTGCCCGAAGGGCTAGATGCGGCCCGGCGCTGAGTCCTAGAAATCAGCGTGTTGTTTATCCGCGAGCCCGAAGTGGTCAGCATGTGTGCGAAGTCGAATGGGCGCGGTCCGGGGCTCGACCTCCAGGCAGCGCTGATCGCCGCCGCCGGCTGCCTGATCGCGATCGGCCTGGCCTGCGAGGTCCCGTCGAAGCGCCTCACCTGTCGTGAGTGATGTCATGGCCGGCGGCGTGCCGCACAGTGGGCTCATGCGCGCTATCACCGTCATCCCGGGCAAGCAGGGCTCCGTCGCCCTCAGCGAGATGCCGGAACCGCCGGTGCGGGACGGTCCCGTCCTGGTCCAGACGCAGGCGGTGGGCGTCTGCGGGACCGACCTGGAGATCATCAACGGCGACTACGGGACGGCGCCGCCGGACGATGACCGGCTCGTCATCGGGCACGAGGCGCTGGGCCGGGTGGCGGACAGCCTGCCGGGCAGCGGGTTCGCCCCCGGCGATTTCGTCGTGGGCATCGTGCGCCGGCCCGATCCCGTGCCGTGCCCGGCATGCGCCGCCGGGGACTGGGACATGTGCCTCAACGGCGGCTACACCGAGCGAGGGATCGCCGGGCGACATGGGTACGCCAGCGAGCGGTACCGCATCCACCCCGAGTACCTGGTGGCCGTCGACCCGGATCTGGCCGAGCTTGGCGTGCTGCTCGAGCCGGCCACCGTGGTCGCCAAGGCCTGGGACCACATCGAGAAGATCGGCCGCCGGTCGACCTGGGCGCCAAGGACGGTGCTGATCACGGGCGCCGGCCCAATCGGCCTGCTCGCCGCCCTCCTGTCGGTCCAGCGCGGCTACGAGACGTACGTCCTCGATCTGGTGACCGAGGGCCGCAAGCCCGCGATGGTCCGCCGGCTGGGCGCGACCTACGTCCACAGCGGGGAACTGACCCAGGCGGCCGCCGAGGCCGACGTCATCATCGAGTGCACCGGCCACGTCCAGATGCTGCTCGAGGCGGGCGGCGAGCGGGTCCGGCACCGCATCATCTGCCTCACCGGAGTCTCCGCGGCCGGGGCGGCGTCCACCATCGATCCCGGGCTCCTCAACCGCAACATGGTGCTGCACAACTCGGTGGTGTTCGGCTCCGTCAACGCCAACCGGCAGCACTACGAAGAGGGCGCCCGCGCGCTCGCGGCGGCCGACAGGACCTGGCTCGCCGGCCTCATCACCCGCCGGGTGCCGCTATCGGACTGGGCCCAGGCCTACACTCGCGAGCCCGACGACATCAAGACCGTCCTGGACTTCACCGCGTAGGAAGGACCAGAGGATGTCCCAGCTCCAGTACGAAACCTTTCTCGTGCGCAGGGAGGGCCTCACGCGGGACTTGCCCGCGGGCCACCCACGGCCACGGCGATCACGTCTACGGCATCGGGCAGCTGCGGGAGGCCTTCCCCGGCGCTCACGCCGTGGCGACGGCCGGAACCATCGCGGAGGCCCGCGTCCAGGCCAGCGACGAGTACCGCGACGGATTCTGGGGCAGGCTGTTCCCGGCCAGATCCCCGCAGCCGGCGCTACCGGCCGAACTGCCCGGCGACACCATCCTTCTCGAGGGCCACGACCTGCGCGTCATCGAGGCAGGGCACACCGACACCACGGGAACGACGGCGCTTTGGTCCCGAGCCTGCGCTTGATCGTGGCCGGCGACGTGGTCTACAACAACACCCACATGTACCTGGCAGAGAGCACGACAGCCTCCCGCCGGGAGTGGAACCACAGACCACCACCCCGGAAGAGCTGTACGAAGCGGTCCTGCGAAAGCACCCTCGCCGCGCCAACCCCGGATCCCTGTGGGGCGCCGCCAAGCTCGTCAAGGCCGGATAAAGGCCGCCTGCTTCGGGATCTACGCCCGTGTCCGTGCGCGCTTGCGAGATAGCGCCGCACGCTCTAGCAGGACTTGCTTAAACTGGTATAAAGTAGATTCGCTTGGCTATGGGGAGTATGCGCGGTGCGCTTTCGTTAGGAATTGGGGCTATTATGGACAACCTTGAACATCCGACGCAACCGATACTCTTGCGTCACGCTCAGCCGTCAGTCGCGTTGCCAGTAGCGCACAGATACGATCCGGGACTCGGGATAAACGTCATCACAGACGCGAACGGTAATGTGTGTCCGGCGGTCGAAGGCCCGGACGCGGCGATACTTACTAAAACTCAAGCGATCGAGGGCGAAGAATAAGCACGGTGCACTGTGACTGTGCTCGTGCTCACGGATACCGGCGATCTCGCCGCCGACCTCATCGTCCTCGAGTTGCAGCGACGCGCCATCCAGTACAGACGGCTGAACCTGGATCATTTCCCCGACCACTTGCAGATCGCTTATGATCCGGTAAGTTCGTCAGCTGTGTTTCTCACTGAAAGTGACGAATTTTGTTCCGATGATGTGAGTGTCGCGTGGCATCGGCCCACGCGGCCTTTCGTGCATAAAGATCCTTACATCCAGCGGGAAACTCAGGTATTCCTGCGTTATCTATGGCGAGAGATGGCCTGGGCATGGGTGAATGATCCCACAGCCGTAGAGAGAGCCAACAACAAGCTGTGGCAGCTCCGCATAGCTTCGGAGATAGGATTCCATATCCCCGATACCCTAGTCGGCAACGAGAGCAGCCGCGTCGTTGGCAGGCTCAAACCGGGCCCGATCATTGTGAAGACCATTGGCGGGGCCACGATTGAGCGTGACGGTGCCCGTCATGACTTGTACACGCAGCTCATTCCACTTTCCGAGCTCGACGCGGCTGCCGTGCGGGCAGCCCCCTGTATCTTCCAAGAACAAGTCAAACCGGGACCGGACGTTCGGGTGACTGTCGTTGGCAGGCAAGTTTTCGCGGCAGTCATAGATGCTCCAGCTGGCTATGTAGACTGGCGTGCGGCGCCACGGGAAACCGTGACTTACCGTCCCACCGATCTGCCCGCCGAATTGGCAGAGCGCTGCCTTGAACTGTGCCGGATCGCCAAGCTCAGCTATGGCGCGTTCGACTTCATCCGTCAGCCCGGAGGCACATACGTGTTCCTCGAAGTCAATCCCTGCGGCCAGTGGGGATGGATCGAGCGCGCCACCGGGCAGCCAATCACGGAGGCGATCGTTGACATCCTCGTCAGCCACGAGGGAGGGGCGTGGTAGCCATGCCGTACAGGGAAAGTCCCTTCCGCCAGGTCATACCCGGTTGGCAATACCCGGAGGCGGTAGCCCAAAAAGACGCTCGATATTACGAACAATACAATGACGCCATCGCGGGACTAGTCAACCCCCCGGCGAAGCCCAACGACTACGGCCCGGCGATACTGGCCGCCAGCCAGCGGATGTACGACGACGAAATGTCCAGGCGTGAAAGCATTAATACCCGTAGCGGTGCCGTGCTGAGCACGGGAGGCATACTCGGCGCGCTCTTCGTAGCCGCGGGGCAACTCGGACTGATGCAGCAGAAGGGCTCGTATCAGGCTGTGGCTTGGTTTGTCCTAGCCGCCTTCCTGATCGCGCTCGTGTACGTAGGCCTTTCTATCGCTATGGCGATCGCGGTTCAAGCGTCACTAAGGGGTAATGTAACGGACCCCGGCGATCTTGTCGTCAGTTTCGGCGAACAGAACTCTAACGAGTATTCCCTGCGCTTGGCGAAGAAAAACCTTTTCTACACGGTTAAGAACTACGAAGTAAACAATCTTCTCATGTTTCGCCTGCATTCCGCTCAGCGTTGTCTCCGCAACGGAATCTTTGCGATTATAATCGCGGGGATGCTTTCTCCGCTGGCGCTGCACACAGGCGCAGCTAGCAAGACCAGCTCGTTGTCATACCATCATCGGCAGCGAGCATGCGGCGTCCTCAACGAAGGGCACTCCGCCGTAGCGCTGGATGAGCCCTGCCGGCTGGGTGGCAGCTACCTTTGATGTCGCTGTCATCATATTCGTCAGGAAAGCGAATACCAGCTCCGAGTCTGAATTTATCACGATGCTGCTAACGGACGCTTGGTAGACCACCGCGGCTAGGCCGCGGTTCTGATCGATGGCGCACAGATAGCACCCAGTATAGATGTCCCGGTTCTGCTCGTTTACCCAGCGCAGCGCGCCCTCGACATCTGGGACGTCGAGAGCGATACCTGCCGCCATACGCAGCCACCAGGTAGGCTGACCGTCGTTCTCGAATCCGAATACGACGGCAAAGCCATCTCCGCATCGAATACCGAAGCTGTTCGCTTCGCTGCCCAGCACCTTGAACGGGACACCAATAAATCGAGGGTCCTGCGCGTCGGTCACCAGTTTTTGCAGCACCTCAGGCGGCGAGTAATACCTGGTCACAGTGAGCCTTTCCCGAACTTCGGACTGAGCAATCTTGACCCATTACGACTATGACGCGGTGCCAGACCGCAAGGTTTACAACGTCGATTGCGTAATTGAGTGCGCTGTAGCAACCTCGATTACGCGATTGATGTCGCTGGCAGCCGTCGATGTGGGTGGGACGGGCAGGTCAGCCCAGGTAGTGCAGGCGGGTCAGGGGTAGGGAGGTCGCCTCGTGGACCGGGACTAGCGCGCCGTTGACCCTCACCGGGGCGTCCTCCGCGGGGACGGAGACCACGGGCACGTGCCCGTTGAAGACCATGTCCGCGCGGGTCAGGCCGCGAGCGCCTTCGATCGGCAGGTAACGGACCCCAGACGGCAGCGCGGCGCGCTGCTCCGCGGAGGACAGCACGGAAGCGGCGCAGAAAACCGCGGACAGCTTCCGCGGCGCCTCCCCGAGCCCGCCGAAGAACGCGCGCATCACCCGCGGCTGTGTGATCCGCGTCGACCCCGATCCGGACCCGGACGCACCCCACGCGACGAACCCGGACTTCAGCACCAGTTCGGGGACGGTACCGAACCGGGCTGGCTCCCACAGCACGATGTCCGCCAGCCGCCCGGCGGCCAGCGACCCCACATGCGAAGCCATCCCGTGCGCTATAGCGGGGTTCAGCGTCAGCTTGGCCAGGTACCGCAGCACCCGGTCGTTGTTCACGAACCCGGGCCCGGTCTCCCCGCGAACCCAGGCGCGCACGTGGGCCAGTTGGAAGGTGCGCCGGGCCACCTCGGCGATCCGCCCCATCCCCATCGAGTCGGAATTAACGATGCTGATCGCGCCCAGATCATGCAGCAGGTTCTCGGCGGCGATGCCGTACCGGCGGATCCTGCTGTGCGCGATCCCAAGATCGCTGGACAGCCGCGCGTGCAGCTTGTGCACCGTCATCGTCATCGGCACCAGTTCCGCGACGGTCGCCACGGTCAGCGGCAGCGTCGGGGTCGTCGACGACCCGAGCACGTGCGGGTAGTTGAGCACCGACAGCACGTCAGGGTGCCCGCCGCCGCCTTCGACGTGGTAGGCGTGCACGGTGCGGCCCGCGGTCGCGGCGATGGTGTCGGACAGGTAGCCAGACTCGTTCAGCGTGTCGGTGTGCAGCGCGACCGGCAGGCCGGACGCCTGCGCCACGCCCAGGCACGTGTCGATCTGCGCGGGCGTCGCGCCCCAGTCCTCGTGCACCTTGAACCCGCCGGCCCCGTACGCGACCGCCTCTTCCAGCAGCCTGGCAGAACGGCTCGATCCGCGCGCCAGGAACGCCGCGTTCACCGGCACTCCCGCCCAGCCGGCGATGAGCGCGCGCATGTTGTACGCCGGGTTGGCGCCCACGTCCCAGACGCCGCCCATCCCCATGCCCACGATCGTGGTGATCCCCGCGGACAGCGCCGCCTCGGCGATCGCCGGGCTGGACAGGTGGACGTGTGAGTCGACGATGCCGGCGGTGGCGATCAGCCCCTCGCCGGGGACGATCGCGGTGTGCGAGTCGACGACGAGGTCCACGCCGGCCTGCACGTCCGGGTTCCCGGCCCGGCCGGTGCCCGCGATCCGGCCCTCGGCGACCCCGATGCTGGTCTTGCGCACGCCGAGCACCGGGTCGAGCACGAGCACGTTGGTGATGATCATGTCGAGCGCGCTGTCGCGCCGGACCCCGCCGCCCGCGCGCGCGGTGACGAGCACGCCGTCGCGCGCGGTCTTGCCGCACCCGCCGATGAGCTCGTCCCCGGGGAAGACGTCGTCGTCCTCGACCTCCACCCACAGGTCCGTGTCGGCGAGCCGCACCCGGTCCCCGGTGGTCGGCCCGTACCGCGCCGCGTACTCGCCGCGGGTCAGCGAGCTCATCGAGGGAACTCCACGACGACCGCCTCCCGCTGCTCGCCGGGCCGCAGCAGCAGCGCCTCGCCGGCCGGCAGGTCAAGGCGGCAATGCCGGGCGGAGCCCGAGATCGCGACGGCGGAGTTGATCTGGTCCAGCGGGAAGTGCGAGGAGATCCACACGTCGCGCGGGCCGATGTTCGTCAGGACCACAGACCTCCGCACGGCGCCGGCCGCCAGCGCGATGGAGCCTGGCGCCGGAAGGGTAACCCCGGTTCGTTCCGAACAAAGATCTTCTTTTTCTTCCGAACGAAAGGGGGCGTCTACATGGACCAGCGTGCTTCCCCACGGGAACAGCGCCTCGACCTCGAGCACCGGGACCAGGCTGGGGACACCCGGCAGCAGGGCGGCCGGCGCGAGCACGTTCCTGGCGCGGTCGATGACTTCGGCCAGCGGCACGCCGTCCCACGCCATCTCGCAGATCTCGTCACAGACCAGCGCGACCGCCTCCGTCGCGCCCAGGGGCGCGCCGCGGGCGAGCCGGCGCCGGGCCAGGTCCGCGGCCGCCGCGAGCAGCAGCCGCTCCCGTTCGCGGGGCGTCAGGTGCATGCCGGCGCCAGGTCGATGGCGGGGTTGCGGTCGAAGAAGCCGAACGGCTTGAGCGTGAACCCCGTGTATTCGCACGGCATGACGGGAAAGTCCTCCGGCTGGCAGAAGTGCGTGACCCCCACCGTGTGCCAGAGCACGATGTCGGTGTCGGTCACCGGGCGGTCCGCCGCCGTCCATTGCGGCAGGCCGGCGCCGCCTGGGTGCTGGTTGGTGAAGTCGCCCGCGGGCCGCCGCTCGTCGGGGCGGTACGGCGTCACCCACAGGTGCTTGGTGGCGAACGTGGCGCGCGCGCTGATCGCCGCTTCTGGCTGGGCCAGCAGCGGGGCGCTCGCGTGGGTCGGGATCAGCTTGTAGGCGACGGGCTCGCCGCACGCGTTCAGCACGCCGTGGTTGACGATCTTCCAGTACCGCGCCTTGTCGGGCGCGGCCATCCGCTGCGCCTGGGACTCGGTTTCCAGCAGCGTCGACCGCGTGGTGAACGCGTTGCCGTAGGGGTTGCCGGGGCCGGAGGGGACCGGCACCGCGTCGACCTCGTACACCGAGTTGGCCGGTCCGTCCAGGCACATGTCGAGCCGGAAGCTGAAGATGTGCTGGTGGTGCGGCCCGGCGAGCTCTGGTGTGACGGGATTGGCGTACGGGACGCGGGTGCCGAGGGGGACCGCCTGGGTCTGGATGATCCCGGTCAGCTTGATCTCGGCGGTGATCGTGCCGTCCAGGTAGAAGTACCAGAAGAAGCCGTACTCGTAGTTGCCGACGGTGGCGATGGACGAGACGACCATCCGGCGCGACCGGCGCGTCTCTGAGGTCTGGTTGAGAGGATCCACGTGCTTCCAGAGGATGCCGTAGTCCTCCTCGTGCAGGCAGATCGCGTTTTTGAGCGCGGTGGCGTCGCCGTTTTCTTCGACGCTGACGGCGTCCATGTAGACGATCTCGCCGAGGCAGTCGCAGCCGGGTTCGAGGGAGTTGGCCGTCTTGCCCAGGCCCACGTCGCCTGCGTCGAACGCGTTCTTCCACCAGTGGTTCAGCGACGTCGACCCGTACGGCACGATCATCTCGGACATGCTGGCCCGGTACAGGATCGGCCGCGGCCGCGCCCGTTCACTGTCCACCCAGCACACCTCGTGCAGCACCAGGCCCTCGATCGGGTGCAGCGAGAGCCGCAGCTGCCACGGGCCCCAGCGCAGGCAGCCGTCGTCGAGGGTGAAACCGGGACCGTTTGGCTGGAGGATGCGCAGCGGGCTGAGTTCCTTGTGCGGGTGGGTGCTCGCGGCGTCGTAGCGGCCGGGGTCTGTTGGCAGGGGGACCACCTCCCCGTCCTGGACCTCGATGACCTCGCCGGTGTCCCTGTCGACGATGGCGACCAGGTTCTCCACCGGCCTGGCGTAGGGGTTGCCGCCCGGCCCGTCGGTGACGTAGGCCACGCCGCGGCCGAGCCGGCGCCCGGTCTTGTCCACGTCCAGCCCGAAGTTGCTGGCGGTCCACGGGTCCACCTGGACCCGCGACAGGTCGGTGATGCCGCGCCGGGCGAGGCTGGCGCGGAAGGCGGGGTCGGCCTTGACCTGCTCGGCGTTGGCCGCCCACTCCTCGTCTGTTACGGGAGGCTGCACACCGGGCACTGTCGCGGCGCTGACGACCCCGGCGCCCTGGCCGGTGTCGAGGCAGACGGTGACCATCCAGGTCGCGCGCTCTGGCTTGTGGTAGACCACGCACATGACCTCGCGTGGCAGCGGCGTGCCGTCCCAGCCGCTCACGGTGGCCTTGGGCGGCTCGGCGAGCGCGCAGTAGACGAGCCGGCTGCCTGTTCCGACGGTCCGCAGGGCAAGGCTGGCAGCCGTGCCGACCTCGGCCACGGTGAGCGGCGCGAGGGGGTGACGGGCGGAAATTTCCGCGCGGCGGTCGGGGGCGACTGTCATCGGGACGCTCCATCTTTGGTGTGGTGACCACGCCGTAGATGCCCGTCCTGTTCGCCGGTTACGCTGCCGCGACCGGACCTAGTTCGCGGACGCCGCCCGGGGTGGCCAGGCAGAGCATCCTGATCGGTGCGTTGTGGGTGGCGGCGCCCTCTTGGAGGGCGCTGAGCCAGTGCCGGTCGGCGTCGCTGAGGTCGGCGATTCCCGGGCGGCTCAGCGTGATGATCGCCGTGCCGTCGGGCTCGTCGGTGCCGGATAGCAGCCGGGACACCACGTGGCAGACGGTGCTTGCGATCTGCGGGTCGGGCCGGGCGGGGATGCAGTCGATGGGTACGACCACCTCGTTCTGCAGGCCGTCGAGGTCCAGGAAGAACAGCCACAGCGCGCGCAGTCTCCTGGCCTCGTCGTCGATGATTAAGGCGACCCGGGCGAGGACGTCCGCGTCGGTTCTGACCGGGGTGGCCAGCAGTTCTGAACGTGGAGTTTCCATACCAGGCAGTCTGCCATCACATTCTGACATTTCGCAGTCCTGTAACTACATTCTGTTTATGAAGCTATGGTTAACGGCGTTGCTTTTGCTGATCGCGAGGTAGCCGGCGACGATCACGGTCGCGGCGCACAGGGCCGACGCGCTGAGCCCCAGTGACAGGCGCAGCCCGACGATCGCGCCGAATATGCCGACCGTGAACCCGCTGCCGATGCGCATCCCGTTGGCGCCGACGCCGTAGACGCCGACGACCTGGCCGCGCTTCTCGCGCGGCGCGCGCAGCTGCACGACGGTTTGGGTGATCGACATCGCGGCCAGGTTGGCGACGCCGCCGATGACGAGCAGCAGCGCGGCGGCGACGTAGTCGTGGCTGAACGCGAACGCGACCGTGGACGCGCCGTACACCACGGTGCTCCACAGGGCCGCCCGTACCGACAGCCGCAGCCAGCCTGTTCCCTCCAGCAGTAGGCCGCCGAGCACGCCGCCCAGGCCGTTGGCGAACAGCAGCACGCCGTAGGCCGTCCCGGTGCTTGACGTGCCCATGCTGGTGGCGATGGCGGGCATGACGGTCTGCAGGGCGGAGCCGACGAAGAACGAGCCGAGACCGGCCAGCACGACCATCGCCGCCAGCACCCGGTCCCTGCTCACCTCTTTGAAGACCCGGACGGCGCCGAGAACGCCGATCCGTGTCCGCGCCGCGACGCCGTCACGCTGGTGACCGGTGAACTTCGTGCGCGCCATCGCCGCGGTCAGCGGCACGTAGATCGCCACGTTGGCCCAGATGCCGTGGACCGGCCCGAGGCCGAGCAGCAGCGCGGAGCCGACCACCGGGCCGCACAGGATGCCCAGGCTGCGCGCGGTCGAGTTCAGCCTGATCGCGCTCGGCAAGTCGGCGGGTCCGACGAAGTCCTCGAGCATCAGCTGTTCCGCCGGTCCCCACAGCGCGCCGGCCATGCCGTGCAGCACCAGCAGCAAGCAGGCGTTCCAGACCCGCAGCGTCCCCGTCGCGAACAGCACGCCCCAGCTGACCGACACGGCCATGAACAAAGCCTGCGCGCCGGAGATGAGCTTGCGGCAGTCGTGCCGGTCCGCCAGCGCGCCGAAGTACGGCGAGAGCAGCAGGAACGGCAGCCAGTGGCTGATCACCTCGAACCCGGTAAGCGCGGAGGAGTGGAACTTCTGCCACAGCACCCAGTACGTGATCACATGCTCGATGTTGTCGGCCATCATCGCGAGCGCGGCGCCGCCGAGGTACAGCCGGCACGGCCCGCTGCGCAGCGCCGCGAACTTGGCCGGCTGGCCCGGTTCTTGCACGATGTGCGTCGGCACGCCACACGCAGCGCACATATCACTCCAGGGGTCTGGGGGGCGTATGCCCTACTCTGACCCGTATGTCTATCATCCACAAGACGACGCTGATCCCGACCAAGCTGGAGCTGCTCACCGCGTGGCTGCCGGCGCAGCCGTGGTATGTGGCTGCCGGGCGCCCGCCAGAGCTGACGAAGGCCGGCGGGTTTCGGCTCGACGACCCGGCCGGCGAGGTCGGCATCGAGTTCATGGTGGTAGGCGATGACGCGGCGGGAGCGGCGGTGTTCTACCAGGTACCGATGACCTACCGCGGGGAGCCGTTGGCCGGCGCGGATGACGCGCTGATCGGGACGACCGAGCATGGGGTCCTCGGCCGGCGGTGGGTCTACGACGGTGTCCGCGATCCGGTTCTGGTCGCGCAGCTTGTCGCGTGCATCCAGGGCGACGCCGAACCTCAGGCGCAGAGCATCAACGAGACCCCCGACCCGACGGTCACCGTCCGCCCGGTGCCCGGCGTCCGACTGACCGCGGCCGTCTTGCGCGTGGCCAGGGTCCTCGAGGCGGACGGCACAGGCCTGCCGGGCCACCCGTGCCTGTCCGCGCCGTGGCGGCTACCGGATGGCGCGCAAGCTCGCGGCGTCTTCGTCAGTGCCCTTACGTGACCGCACCGGTCAGACGTCGGCGAGCACGGCGTCGAGGGGCCGCGGAATCCGGTCGTTGGTGATGGCCTCGACCAGGATCCGCGCGTAGCGGAGCTTGCGCTGCGAACCCGCGCCAAGGAATCGCCGCTGCTGCGCTTCCCGCGCCCTGCCCCGCCAAGCGGGCTGCCTCTGCATGGTGCGGAACGACCTAAGATCCCCCTGCGCCTCGAAGACGTCCTCGACCAGCGCGGCGCCCGCGGCGCGAATGAGCTCATCCTCAAGGTCCTCGACGCAGACGTGGAAGCCAAGCCGCTCGCCGACCGCGGCGAGGCCGCGCCGGAACGTGCCCTCCTCGGCGGCGTCGCACAGGCCGGCCAGCCGGACACCGGCGTTCTCGGGCCCGAATCGCCGCAGGTAACGCGTGACCCCGTGGGCGCCGCCGATCGGCACGATCACGACGCCTTCCGCGGCGAGGTCGCGGCCGCGTCGGACGGCGAGCGTCTCCAGCGCGATCTGGTCGCTGATGCCCTCGACGAGAACGATCGCACGGGCACCTGCGGTCTTCGCTTCGAGGATCTCCATCAGGTGCCCACCAATAACCATTCCCGAGGATCGTGCCGCGTTACATATTGTCACCTCATGCGGCTCATCTCGGTCAATGTCGGTAAGCCACGCCCGAATCCGTGGAAGCCGGTCAAGCAGACCGGCATCGACAAGCGGCCGGTCACGGGACCGGTGATGGTGACAGCACCGGGTCCGAAGGGCACCGGAGCCGTCGGCCTGGCCGGCGACCGGGTGTACGACGTGGCGCACCACGGCGGAACAGACCAGGCCGTGTACGCCTACGCCCGCGAGGACCTCGACCGCTGGCAGGCCGACCTGGACACGCCGCTGCGGAACGGGGTCTTCGGCGAGAACCTCACCACGGAAGGCCTGGACGTCACCGGCGCGCTGATCGGTGAGCGCTGGCGGATCGGGCCGGACGTGCTCCTGGAGGTCAGCTGCCCCCGGATCCCGTGCGGCACCTTCCAGGGATGGCTCGCCCAGGCCGGCTGGATCAAACGGTTCACCCAGGAGGCCAGGCCCGGGGCCTACTTCCGGGTCCTCGAGCCGGGCCTGATCCAGGGCGGCGACCCGGTGACCATCGAGCACCGCCCCGCCCACGACGTGACCATCGCCGTCGCTTTCAAGGCGCTGACCACGGAACCGGACCTGCTGCCCCGCCTCCGGTCCGCCGAAGCCCTGCCCACCCGGAGCCACGACCTAGCCCGCAAGCGCACCGGCGCCGCCTAGAGTCGGGTTCCATGACTCAGACACGTGACCTGGCCGACCGGTTCCATGAGCGCTGGCTGCACGACCACCCGTTCACCGCCACCACGTACGGTATTCCCGGGTACGACCATCTGCTCCCTGACGACTCCGAGGAAGGGCACCAGGCCCGGCGGGCCGAAGCGGAGCGATTCGCCGGCGAGGCGGACGCGATCGACCGCGGGCGGCTCACGCCGGCCGATACCGTCACGCTCGACTGCACGATGGAGGCGGCCGCGCAGGAAGTGGCGATCATCGATCTGGCGGCGGACGACCATCGGGTCACCGCCATGCACTACGGAGGACCCGCTCTGCTCCTCGCCGTCGCGGCACGGACGGTATTGGTTGACACCACCGCCGCCGAGGCCTACCTCATCCGCCTGCGTGGCAGCGGTGCGTGGCTCGACCAGGTCACCGAGCGCCTGCGGGCAGGCGCGAGTCGCGGGCGGTTGCCGGTCGCCCTGCTGGCCGAGCAGGCCATCAGCTGGGCCGACGCGCTGCTGGCCGCACCGCAGACCAGCCCCGTGCTTTCCCCGAAGCCGCCGGAGGGCTGGGCTCGCGCGACGGCGTGGGAGGAAGAGCGCCGGTCGGCCGTCACGGATGTCGTGTACCCGGCGCTGGCCAGGTGGGTGGACACCGTCAGGGAACTGCTCCCGCGGGCACGGCCCTCCGACCGCGCCGGGCTTGGCTGGCTGCCTGGCGGGGACGCGGATTACACCCGGGCGATCCGGATCTACACCACGCTGCCGCTGTCGGCGCAGGACCTGCACCAGACCGGCCTGGATCATGTCGCGGCGCTGGAGGCCCGCGCGCTGGAGCTGGGTGCCGGACTGGGACTGACCGGACGCGATGAGGTCTTCGACGCGTTGCGGGACTCGGCCGGCAAGATCCCGCCAGAGGAGGCGGTCGCCAGGGCGGTGCGGGCCGTGCGGCGAGCCGAGGAGCGGGCGGCGGAGTTCTTCCCCGCACCGCTGCCGCCGCCATGCGAGGTGACGCCCATGCCCGAGGTCGTGGCCAGGGCCGGCGCGGCACCCCATTACACGCCGCCTCGCTTGGACGGCGGACGGCCAGGAACGTTCTGGTTCAACACGCTGCGGCCCACGCCGGGCACCGGATGGGACACCGACGTGGTGGCCTTTCACGAGGCGGTGCCAGGCCATCACCTCCAGCTGTCCCGTCTCCAGCTGCTCACTAGCCTGCCCGCGCTGCAGCGGCAGCGCAGCCTGCCGGTCTTCTCAGAAGGGTGGGGCCTGTACGCCGAGCAGCTCGCCGAGGAAACCGGGCTGTACGCCGACGATCGCGGCCTGCTCGGCGCGGTCAGCACGTCCCTGATGCGGGCCGTCCGGCTGGTCGTGGACACGGGACTGCACGCGTTCGGCTGGAGCCGCGAGCGGGCCCTGGAATACGCGGTCGACCACGTCCCGATGCCGCCCGAAGTGCTGGCCGCCGAGATCGACAGGTACATCGTCATGCCGGGGCAGGCGCTTGCCTACCTGACCGGCAAGCTGGAGATCGCGCGCCTCAGGGATGACGCACGCCGGCGCCTCGGCCCCGCGTTCTCGCTGCCCGCCTTCCACGCGGCCGTCCTGGACCACGGTTCGCTCCCGATGCCTACCCTGGCGCGCAGCATCGACGCCTGGCTGGGGGGCCAGAGGCCCCAATGAGGGGACCGGCGTGGCAATCCGGCGGCGGATGATCAAGACTGGTGGTAAGCGGCCCAAAGCCCAAAGGAGAGTGCAATGACGAACGATCCCCAGGAGTCGGGCATCCTTGGCCAGGAGCAGAGCACGGATGAGCTCGGCCCGGAGGCCGGGGGCACGGACGTCCTTGGCCACGAGCAGAGCACCGACGAGCTCGGCCCGGAGGCCGGGGGCACGGACGAGCTGGGACCCGAGGAAGGCGGCACGGACATCCTCGAGCCGCAGTAACAAGGCACTCCGGTTCGATAACAGCAAGAGGCTCGCAGGGTAGCCTCTGCCTTGGTATCTTCCTCGGAAGATAAGTTTTGCTAAGCTTTTGGCATGCCTTCGAGAAACCGGGTCGCGGCTCCCGTCGGCGACGCCGCGCCCGACCTGAAGATCCTTTTCAGCGAGCTGGTACGGCTGGAGACCGAGCTGTGGGACGCCGTCGAAGAGCGGCTGAAGAAGGACCACGGCGTGAACCTCCCCACGTACGAGTTCGTCCAGGTCATCTCGCGGGTCCGGGACTGCCGGGTGCAGGACATCGCCGCCGAGCTGAGCATCACCGTAGGCGGCACCAGCAAGATCGTCGACCGGATCGAGGCCGCGGGGCTGTGCGCTCGGCGCGCTAACCCCAGCGACCGCCGGTCGTCGATCATCGAGCTCACTCCGCCTGGAAAGCGCCTCGCGAGCAGGGCGGCGGCGACGGTTGATGACGAGTTGCGGAAGCGGATCGGCACCGCGATGCCAGAGCGTTCGCTGGCGCAGTTCACCAAGACCCTCACCAAGCTGCGGTCGGCGGTCCGCTCGTCCGGCGCCACGGAAGCGGCGGCCGAGTCGGCGTAGCCAGCGCCGCCATCGTCATCCGGCCGCGGCCTGCCTGATCGGGTCGGCGGCGGTGGGATCATGCGCTCTTCGGTTGTGACCAGGTACCAGCTCGGCTTCATCCGCCAGGTCGGCTGGCCGACCGCCCCGCCGCCGCGTCGACGCCCCAAGGGACCTGCGAGTCGGCCATGAAAGCGGCCTGTTCGTCGGGCACGTCGGCGGCGAACGCCGCGGCGAATTCGCCGCCGTCGAGGAACAGGAAGCCGTTCTTGGGCGGAAGGATCGGCGGCACCGGCGCGCCCGGTGGCGGATCGGCGATCAGCACGTCGGTCGAGCTGTTCGCGGTGCTCATGGGTTGTTCCTTCCCGCCTTCGCTATGGTTCCATGATAGTATCTTCCATGGAAGCTTAAGTGCAAGGAGGCCGTTAGCGTGACCACGATCGGGATCATCGGAAGCGGACATGTTGGTTCGAACCTCGCCAAGGCCGCGATCGCGCACGGGTATGACGTGGTGCTCAGCGGCTCGGGCAAGCCGGACGGGCTGAAAGCCCTAGTCGGCGAGCTCGGGCCGAAGGCGCGGGCGGCGACGGCCGGGGAAGCCGCCGAGGCGGCAGACTTCGCGATCGTCGCCACGCCGATCGGGGCAGTCGGATGGATCCCCGTCGAGCCGCTGCGAAACAAGGTGGTGATCGCGACGATCAACTACTTCGCGCAGCGGGACGGGCACATCGCTGAGATAGACAACGGAACCCTCACGGTACCCGGGGTGCTGCAACGGCACCTGCCGGACAGCAGGGTCGTGCGGGCGTTCAACATGATCGACGCCGCGGACATCTCCGGTGACGGGCACCCGGCGGGCGACCCGAAGCGGCGGGCGATCGCGATCGCCGGGGACGACGCGGCGGCCAAGCAGCTGGTGGCGAAGCTCGTCGACGAGTTCGGCTTTGACGTGGTGGATTTGGGCGGCCTGGCTCAGAGCTGGCGGGTCGACCCAGGCCAGAAGGGTTTCGTCACCCGGCAGAGCGCCGATGAGCTGCGGGCCAACGCGGCTGCGGCACGCCGCTTATGACGGTGGTCACGAACGCGCGGGTACTGCTGGACGCGCTCGCGACGGCGGACGACATCGAGGTCGACGGCTCCCTGTCCGGCATGCCGGCGTTCTCGAGGACGTGACCGTGATCGTGCCGGAAAGCGAGGTCGCGATCGGCGGCGGCGCCGCCGACATTGGACGGGCCAGGCTGCGCAACGTGCGTGACGGGCTGACGGTCGCCTCGGCCGACGTGCGCGGCCAGGAGGAGCGGCCGCACGGGTTCGGCGTGGGTCACCCTCCTTCGACATGGCCGGCTGAGGAGCTAGCGTGAACGGCTGGCACGAGACTTACAACGACGAACCCGGTCCTGGCGTGGTCTGCGGCCACCTCCGCATGATCGCCACCCCGCCGGTGCCCGCGGATCCGGCAGATGCCTGTAAGGAATGCCTGCGGGAGAACACGACGTGGGTCGAGCTTCGCAGGTGCCTGGTCTGCGGCGTCAACAGCTGCTGCGAGTCCTCGCCCCGCAGGCACGTGCTGGCGCACTACCAGCAGACCGGCCACCCAGTGGTGGCTACCGCGGCCGGTGACCAGGAGTGGGGCTGGTGCTTCGCCGACGGTCTCGCTCTCACCCGAGGAGACTGAGCGACCACACTTTCTTCCGGATAGACCAAGCTAGACCAAGGAGCGGCTATGCGCGCAGTACAGCTGAACGACTGGGGGATCGAGAATGTTCGCCTCGCGGATGTCCCGGACCCCGTGCCGGCGGCAGGAGAGGTCTTGATCGCGGCAGAGGCGGCGACGATCAATCCGGCAGACCTGGCGATGATCACAGGCCAGTTCGCGTCGTGGCTTCCCGCGAGCGTCCCGGCTCCGTATACGCCGGGGTGGGACTTGGCCGGGCGGATCGCGGACGTGGGGGATGGCGTTGACAGGTCTCTGGTGGGGTCTCGCGCGGTCGGGTTCTCGAACTGGGTCGAGGCCGGGCACGGGATGCAGGCGTCGCTGGTCGCCCTCCCGCGCGGCAACATCGCGATCGCGGCCGACGGACTGCCGTCGGCGCAGCTCACGACCGTTTCACTGAACGGGCTCACCGCGTGGGCCGCGGTCAGGGAACTCGCACTCGAGCCCGGCCAGACGCTGGTAATCGCCGGCGCGGCGGGGTCGGTCGGCGGCTTCGCCCTGGAACTCGCCTCCGCGCGCGGGATCCGGGTCGTGGCGGCGGTCTCCGAGCGTGACCGCGACTACGTACTGAGCCTGGGTGCGACGGACGCCGCCGCCCGGGAAGACGGCAACCTCGGCGCGGTCGTGCGCAAGATCCTCCCCGGAGGCGCCGACGCACTGTTCGACACGACGACCTCGCTCGGCACCACCGGGCTCGGCGCGGTCAAGGACGGCGGCGCCTATGTCACGTCCACGAACCCGCCCGAACCCGAGCGTGGCATCCGGGCCACGAAGATCTACGGCCTGCCCGACGGCGACGCGCTCCAGGCTCTGGTCGACATGGCGACGGCGGGTCGGCTGCACACGCCGGTCGCCCGTGAATTCGACGCCGACCAGCCGCGGGAGGCCTACGAGGAGTTCGCCTCCGGCCCCCACCGCGGCCGGATTGTCCTGACCTTCTAAGGCGGGCCTGTCTCACGCGGCCGGCGTCCTTCCCGGCCGCAGCCGGACGTGCTCGAACTCGACGAAGTGGTCGAGGACGGCAAACCCGCGCATGCGGCCGAGGCCGCTGCCCTTGAAGCCGCCTTCCTCGAACTGGTCGTGCAGCGTACCGCGAGTCGTTGGCCAGCGTGATCGCCTCGGCTTCGGTGCTGAACGTCTGCATCGTCAGGACCGGGCCGAACACCTCGTCCTGCACGAGCGGCATCGACTTGTCATGGGCCGTGCAGCCAGCCGCGAGGGCCGGCGCCAGTGAGCGAATGCCCAGTGCCACCGGCGAGTTCCACGGGGCGATGATGCCAGCCACCCCCACAGGCTGGCGGACCACCAGGCTGAGCTCGTCCTCGCTCACCTGGCTGTTGGTGCCGGTGTCCGTCAACGCGAGCGCGGCATTGAACCGCAGCGTCTCAGGCGCGAACGCCACCTCCAGCCTGTCCTGATCGTGGACCTTGCCATTCTCGAGCCCGAGCAGCTCGACCAGGTCATCGGCCCGCTTGTCGAACCGGTCCGCCATCCGGTTCAGTACCCGCGCCCGCAGCAGTCGGTCGGTGCGCCAGGGCCGATAGGCGAACGCGCGCCTGGCGGCCTCGATCGCGGCTTGCGCTTCCTTCGGGCCCGCCATCGCGTACGAGCCGATGACCTCCCCGGTGGCGGGGTTCACCGAGTCGCGGTGCTCACCGGAATCGGCCCACTGACCGTCGATCCAGTGCCTCGCGACGGATGCCGCCGTTGTGCTCACGAGCTCTCCAGAAGTGACGCCGTCTGGTACGGCAATATGTATAGCATAGAACTAGCTTCTATAGAATATAGTGACCAGGCGCGGACGCGGAAGGCAGAGCTTATGGCAGACGAGAAACCAACGCCGGAGTTCATGAGCGCGCTCGGCACCGAGTACTTCGTGCTTCAGTCCACGGCTAGCTCGACTATCAGCGAGAGCGGCAGCCGGGTCAGCATCTACCTGTCCTCCCTGGCCAGTGGGCTGGTAGCGCTGGGCTTCTCCAGCGCCTCGCCCAGGGCGTTCGGCTCGCTTGCCTTCACGGTCCTGCCGACCGTGTTCGTGCTCGGCTGGTTCACCATCGTCCGGCTGATCGACACCAGTGTGGCCAACATCGTCTCGCTGCGCCGGATGGAACTGATCAGGCGGTATTACGCGGCGCTCGCCCCGATCGCTCCGCCCTACTTCGGGACTGGCGAGTCGGCCACGACGCGGCACAGCGTGCGGTACGGCCGCTGGTCGTTCCTGTTCACCATGGCCAGCATGGTCATCACGGTCAACTGCGTGCTCGGCGGAGCCACGATCGCGCTGATCTGTGACCTGGCCTTCAAGGCACCGCTGCCCGCCGCCGCCGGGATCGGGGTGGTCTCCGGCCTCGCCTTGCTCATGCTGAGCCTGCGGTACGAGCACCGGCGGCTCACTCCGGTCGTCCTCAGCTCCGCCACCGCCGTGACCGGCAGTGGCCCGGAGATCACCTGACAGCCGGGGACCGTACGATCGACTGCATGGTGGATCCGGCCGACTTCGCTACCCCGCTGCTCGAGCGGGACGCCGAGCTGGCGCGGTTCGGTGCCCTTCTTGACCAGGCACGGTGTCCTGAGTCACTGAAAACTTTGCAGGCTGTAAGCTTGGCGGGTGCCGAGTCCGAAGCTTGTCCCGGTGGTCTTGTCTGATGCCGAGCGCGCGTCGAATACGGTAACCAGCCGGAACCCGCAGAAATCCACGCCATCAGGCTGGCCTGGGAAGACGCCGAAGACCTCGCCGCCTAAACCACGAAAGTCGAGTCACCCCAGAGCAGCCAATTCGCTGAGTGTCGCCGTTATGAATTCGCCTTCCCTGCTCAGCGGGTCCAGTTGATCCACGATTTCCTGGCTGGTCTGATATCCCGGATCGGCGGCGCGGGACTGAAGGCGTTCCATGGAATCCTCCAGCTGGTCCCGATATTTCTCCAGACTACCCACAGCATAATCGAATGTGGCCAGGCACTGGGTTGTCAGCGAAAATTCAAACTGGGATTTCACTGTTGCCGCGAGACTATCTAGATCCGCTATCCATTCTTGTTGCATTAGCTCGAGCGAAGTGGCCCTCCGCTTAACTAGTTTTGCACCCATATATACTAGGGTGATGGCACCTGCAACGGCCGCGGCCGGCGGGAATACGACGCTGGCCGCGAGCGCTGTACCGACCCAGACGCCGGCCGCGGCTATGGGCACGGTCACGCCGAGCACGAGAGCAGCACGCTGAACGATGTCTTCTTTGGTGGTCCGCTTGGCCCGCTGCAGCGAAAGGTCGAGTTCCTCTATGTTGAAGCTATTGAGCTTCGAGCTTCGCAGTTGCTCAGTCGAATCATTATCGGCAAGGCTGCTGCGCACCTGTCCGATTAGGTCCTCCCTGAACTGCGCTAGCTGCCGATCCCAGCGGGCGGCCGGCCCGCCGGGCGCTTCCATCCATTCCTGTAGCACATTAGTCCTGACTACCTGAACCTCATTCGCCTCGCGCGTGCCCCGGATGTCAGAGCTGCGGATGGTCGCGTCCAGCTTAGAATGGAGATGGCTCGCCAGCTTATCGAAGGTACGCGATGCTCGCCTGACACGATCTTTCACGGATTCATCTAGGTCACGACGGAGCGTGTCGATAGCTGTGTTCGCCCGTCGCAGGTTCTCTTTCTGCACTTTCAGCTCGGTAGTAACCTGCTCGATGGGGAGTCGCTCCTCCCGCAGGCGCGTGCTCACGACGGCGGCCAGTGGGGCGATCTGGTCCCTGGCCGCTACCGCGATGTCCGCGACGTGCTTCCGTCCGGACTGTTGCTCGATCAACGTCCGAAGGACCTGGCGCAGTGAATCCATCTGGCTTGGTGCCCTCTGGCGACTTGCATTGGCGCCCGCCCCTGCCTTCTTGTACATCGCGGCACGTGCCTCCACGGCCGGGGAGACCGCAATGAATCCGTCTCCAATGAAGGTAGCGTCAGGCTGACCGTTTATCTTGAAGTTATCCGCTAGATACTTGTTGTTCTCAGCCAATATGGTCCGCCACGCAACCTCGTTCCTGTGGTTCAGCTGGGTTGCCTCGTCGATCCCCGTCAATACCCATATGACCCGCTTTTTCCAGGCGCGACAGTGGGTGTAGAGGTCGCCGATCAGACTGAGATCCTTATCATCCAAAGTGCGGACGGCACGCGTGACATAGATAAAGCAATCCGCATTAACAATAGCCTTGTTGATGATGACATCATGATCATTTATGGGAGACCCGTAGCCAGGGAGATCATCTAGTTTGGCCGGGATCATGAATTCGGAGAGCAAGATTTCAACCTGGGCGACGTCGCGGTCCCAGTGAGCCCGCAGTCGGTTGGAGACGTCACCGGTGGCCGTCGCATACGCGGCAAGGACCGCCGGCGCCGGGCTATTGCAGATATCCTCCCACTCGGGAGAGTCGGTGAACAGAACCCTGAGGAAGCCCGCGCCCGATGTTTCGAATCCGGAACACTCCGCCACAGGGACAACCTGCGCCGGACAACTGCTGGTCGGTTCTGGTGAGGACGGAAGAAGCCCGATGAACTTCTCGGCCACAAAACCGTCGCTTGGCACCTCTACTACCTCAAGGTGACCCTGTAGTCCGCTGACAAGGAAGCTCTTGCCTGACGAGAAGGTTCCGAACATAGCCACGTTGATCAACGTAGAAGCCGCCCGGGTGCGCAGATGAGCGAGCGTGGTCCCAACCTCATCGCTGACAACCGAAGTCGTCGAAAAAACCGATGCCGCAGCCAATTCCTCTGACCATATCTCCGCACGCTCTAGGGCATCGCGGAGTTTGTGGTGCAGCTCACTTACCTGTGTCACGGACATGGATAATTCTTACGCCGTCCCCTAGCTCGTCGCAAGGGGTTTGAATCACGACCGTTTCAAGATCACTCGACTTTCGCAGTTTTGCGGTTGGCGGGACGGCGTGATTACTTCCCGGTCGGCGGCCCTGCGTAGCGAGCGAGGGTCTCGTCGATTCCCTGCTGGGGCGTGCCGGTGAGCGGCCCGTAGGACCGGAGGAACTCGTTTTCGCCGTATTGCCCGGTGGTGGCTTTATAGATGTCGATGGCCCATTCGTCCGGGGAGCCCTGCCAGCGCATGCGCAGGAAGGGCGTGGGCTGGCGGTGTCCGAGGAGGGCGACGGCGACGTAGCAGTACCGGCCGCGGAAGCGGACTTCCGACGGGCCGAGGCGGGGCCATCGCTGTTGGTCCCGGCCGGGGCACCTGTCGACATGGCCGTCGACGACACCCTTTTCAACACCACCGACCCCCGATTGCGCTCCACCAGCGTCAAGGAACCGCTGCCCGTCGGCGCCGTCACCTGACGGTGGTTACCGGGACAGAGAGCGCAGTTCCGCGGCCACGTCCGCTGCTTCGGCGGCGCCGATTCGCTCGAAGATCTCGAGCGCCTGGCGCAGCGCGGCGGCGGCGTCCGTGGCGGTGCGGCCGGCCGCCAGGGCGCACCGGCCCAGGCCGGTTAGGGCCCGCGCCTCGTCCAGGGGACTACCGATCTGGCGGGAGAGGTCCAGCGCCCGCTGGTGAAGTGTCCCGGCCTGACCGAAGTCGCCGCGGGCCCGGCTCAGGTTCCCTTCCTCGTTGAGCGTCGTGGCTTCGCCGTACCGGTTGCCCGTGTCACGGTGGATGGTCAGCGCCTGGTCCAGATCCCTGGCCGCGCCCGGATAGTCCCCGGTCAGCCTGCGCACGCCGCCAAGCAGCGTAAGGGCGTTGGCCAGGCCTAGCCGGTCGCCCAGGTCATGGCAGATGCCGAGCACCTCCACCAGGTCCCTGGCCGCGGTGGCGTAGTCCGCGGCCGCTGCCCGCACATCAGCCAGGTCCAAGAGGGCATGGGCCTGGCCGAGCCGGTAGCCGAGGTCGCGGTGGATGCTCAGTGCCTCTTCCAGGTCCCGGAACGCCTCCTGATAGCGCCCGGTCAGCCGGCGCACGAGACCCAGGGAGTTGAGGGCGCCTGCCTGGCCGAGCCGGTCACCAGTATCGCGGTGGATGCCCAGCGCCTCCTCGAGAGATGCGGCCGCGCCCGGATAGTTCCCGGCTGTGAGGCGCATCCTTCCGAGGTAGGTGAGAACGTACGCCTGGCCGCGCCGGTCGGCGGTGTCGCGGTAGATGTTCAGCGCCTCTTCAAGGGCTGCGGTCGCGGCCGCGTAATTCCCGGTCAGCACCCGCACGATCCCCAGGTTGGTGAGGGCGCCGGCCTCGCCGCCCCTGTCGCCTATGTCGCGGTAGAGCGCTAGCGCTTCTTCCAGGTCGCGAGCCGCGCCCGGATGATCCCCCGTCAGCCGCCGGATGTCCCCCAAGTTGGTGAGGGCGCCGGCCTGCCCGCGTCGGTCGCCGAGCCGCCGGGCGGCGAGCACCGCGATGGCGTGCCGGGTGACGGCCTCGGCCCACGGGCCGTCGTGTTCAAGCAGCCCGGCCAAGCCGGCGGTCAGCGCCACGACATCGCCGCGCTGGCCGACCGCGGTTGCGTGATCCAGGCAGGCCAGGAGGTTGGCGCGTTCGGTCCGGGCCCAGGACAACGCCTGCTCGCGGTCGGACAGGACAGGCATCGAGGCCGGCGCGATCCCGGCCGGGCGGGCGGCGGCTGCGGTGCGGACCTGACGGGCCAGGAGGGCGTCGGCGCGGGCGGCGGTGTGCTGGTAGTAGCCCAGCAGGCGATCGCTGGCCCGGTCCCGGTCAGTGTCCGGGTCGAGACGGTCGGCCAGAGCCCGGGCATGCTCGCGGATAAGGTCATGCATCCGGTATCGACCCTTGGCCGGCTCGGAGAGCAAGTACCGGTCATAAAGCGCCTCAAGGCGACGACGGGCGACGGTGAGCCCGGTGCCGTCGAGGGCGGCGGTGGCATAGCCATCGATGTCGCCGCCGGGGTGCAGCCCGAGCCGACGGAACAGCCGCTGCTGGTCCAGCGCTAGTTCCGCGTACGACAAGTCGAACGCGGCGGCGACAGAAAGGTTCTCGGTCGCCAGCAGCTCCAGCCGGTTCACGGCCGCCCCAAGCTCGGCGGCCCGCTCGCCCGGCGGCCAGGCGGGATGGTGGTGCAGTTGGCGGGCCAGCATCCCGATCGCCAGCGGCAAAAACCCGCATAGCTGGGTGATCTCGGCGACCGCCGGGTCAGCCGGGCTCAGTCCCGGCCGTCCAGCCAGCCTGACCAGCAGCGCGGCGGCCTCCTCAGGCGGCAGAGTGTCCAGGCTGATAGTCCTGGCCTCCTCCAGCGCCGTCAGCCTGCGCCGACTGGTGACCAGCACCAGGCTGCCCCCGCTGCCGGGCAGCAGCGGCCGGACTTGGTCACTGCCGGCCGCGTCGTCCAGGATCAGCAGCAGCTGCCGGCTAGCCACCCGGTCCCGCCACAGTCCCATCCGCGCTTCCAGGCTCGGCGGAATCTGTCCGGCCGGGACGCCGACGGTCATCAGCAGGCTTGCCAGCGCGTCGGCGGGACCGACCGGCTGCCGCCCCGGCGTATGTCCGTGTAGCGGCAAGAAGATCTGCCCGCCTGGGAACAGCTCCGCCAGCCGGTGCGCGGCATGGATGGCGAACGCGGTCTTGCCTACACCGGCCATGCCGCCAATCGCGTGGATGCTCACCATCGAGCTGGTCGTCGCCGCGGCGTCCACCAATGCGGCCAGCTCCTGTCCGCGCCCGGTGAACGAGGCGACATCGCGCGGCAGCGTGCGGACCCCGGCCGCCATCTCGTCCGCCGCGTCCTGGCCGGCCCGGTCCCGTGCGATGGCCGCGAACTCGTCCCGGGCCGGTCCGGTCAGCCGCAGGGCATCAGCCAGCAACCGCACCGTGTCCTTGTGCGGGACGCGGACCACGCCTCGTTCCAGGTCGCTGATCGCCCGCGGGCTCAACCCCGCTGCCCCGGCGAGTTCCTCTTGCGTCAGCCCGGCCCTCGTGCGCAGGCCCCGCAGCACGGCGGCGAACCCGGCCGGCGGCTCAGCCAAAACCTCTCCCTGTGCCCACAGACGGCGTGATCTCGCTGAGCATACATTTCTGCGTGCGGATCTTCGTGGTCACCGTACGGCGCTGATGCTTGGCTTGACTGCGTGCGGGACATCGAGAGCGTCATAAGCGGCATTATGTGCTCAGACGAACCGGCCGTCGTGCTGTCCAGCCTGGCGAGAGCCAGCAGCCCGGCCTTCAGCGACGCCTGCGCGGTCGAGCTGAGCGAAGGGACCGAATCGCTCTTCGAGATCACCTTCCCGCTCCCTGATGAAGCCGCCGTACCGGCGTATCCAGGGAAGCGGTGGAAAAGCGTCACCACGCCGTTCCAGGCACCATCGGGACACGGGTTCGCGTCGTTCGCCGGAGTGCTCACCCACTCCTGGGCCGAGCGCGACCCGACCGAAGACGACGCGATCATCGCCCGGCTCCTCGTCGGCCATGCCCTGGCCGCCCTGCAGCGCGAACGCATGGCCCTGGCGCTGGCCGACGCCGACGACCGGGCCGCGAAGCTGGCGATCGAGTTGATCACGAGCAGACCCGGACGGCCCCGGCCCCGGCGCTATCTGCAGCCAGTTGACGGCTAGAACGACAGCACAAGCCGACCGCGGACACCTCCCGCTTCCAGGCGCCGGTGCGCCTGCGCGGCCTGCTCGGCCGGGAGGACCTCCGCGATTCGCAGGGTCAGCGCGCCCTTGGCGGCCAGGTCGGCGAGCTCGGTGAGCCGGCCGCCCTCGTGCAGGTGGTTACCGACGAGAACCAGGGAGATCTTGATGTCGCGTTCGGTCTCGCCCTGGAAGGGGCGGACCGCCATGAGCTCGCCACCGTCGCGGACCGCAGGCAGGATGGCGGGCCCGAGCAGCGCCGCGTCGAGCACCGCGTCCACGCCATCGGGGTACAGCGCGCGCACCGCCGCCGCCATCCCCGGGCCGCGCTCCACCACGTGCCGGGCGCCGAACGACTTGATCAGCTCCGTGTCCTCCGGCTTCGCGTCGCCGATCACGATCAGCCCGTCGCGGGTGCCGAGCTGGATCGCGTAGCCGCCGACCGCGCCCGCCGACCCGGTGACCGCGAGCGTCCGACCCGGCGCGAGCGCCAGCATGTCCAGCGCGGTGCGCACGGTCATCGCGTTCATCGGCAGCGTCGCGGCGGCCTCGATGGATACACCGTCCGGCACCCGCGCGAGTTGATCCGGGGATACCAGCACGTACTCCGCCTGGGCGCCGCCGCCTGGTTGCCATGGGGACACCGCCGCCATCACCCGGTCGCCCGGGTGCCACGACGACACAGCGGAACCGACCTCATCGATCACGCCGGCCAGGTCCATGCCCGGGATGTACGGCGGCGCCACGCCGTCGGGCAGTCGCCGGCCACCCAACCGGAACCCGAGGTCGGTCGGGTTCACGGTGGCGGCCGCGACACGCACCCGCACCTGGCCGGGCCCGGGGGAAGGAATCGGCAGCCGGACGACATGAAGCACCGACGGGTCACCGAACTCCGTGAAGCCGACCGCCCGCATCTCGTTCGGGCCGGGGCCGGACTCTTCGCTCATCGCGTCTCCTTCTGACAGATCTCCAGCAGTTCGTCCACGCCGCGCAGCCGCAGGTGCGGCTGTTTTTCTGGCGGCAGGTGGTCGTAGGCGGCCGCGTCGCCAAGCCCGGTGTCCACCGCGATCGCCAGCGCCCGGCCGCGGTGCGCCATCGGCACCTCCAGCAGCGGGTCGTCGCCGACCACGGCGACGTCGGCCGGCCGCACGCCCAGCCGGGCGGCCGCGGCGCGCAGCGCGTCGAGCGACGGTTTGCCCGTGACCGTCAGCCGGCACCCGGTCAGCGACGTGATCATCGCGCAGATCGCGCGCGAGGTGCCGAGGGCCCGGCCGTGCGCCGAGGCGAAGAACGGCGTCTGCGACGCGCTGAACAGCCGCGCGCCCGCCCACACCGCATGGCATGCCGCCTCGAGCGCGGGCATCGTGAACTCGGGGAACCACCCGACGAACACCGCGTCGACCGCTGCCTCCGCGGAGGGCGTCACCACCTCGATGCCCGCGTCGCGCAGCGGCCCGGCCAGCCCCTCCCCGCCGAGCACCATCACCCGGCGGAACTTCAGCTTGGTGAACATCACCACCGCGCTGCTCGCCGGCGTCATCATCAGCTCGTCGGGCACGTCGAGTCCGGTCTCGCGCAGCACGCGCGCGAAGTGGGCCGGGGCCCGGTTGGTCCCGTTGGTGAACACCACGTACGGCATCCCGCGGCCGCGCACCCAATCCAGCATCTCCGCCGCGCCCGGCAGCGGCCGCAGCCCGTGGTTGACCCGGTCGCCGAGGACGAGCGTGCCGTCCATGTCGAAGATGAAGCCCCTGGCGCGGCGCAGCCGCTCGCGTGCCTGCTCCGTCACCGCGCACCCCGCCCCTTGAGCTCCAGCCGGAACCCCGGCTTGTCCACGGTCAGCTGGTCCACGGCGGGACGCTGGCCCAGTTCGCGCAGCAGCCGCAGCAGCGGCTGCGCGTCCGGGTTGTAGTGCGTGACCGCGGGCCCGGCGGCCAGCATCGCGTCCACCTCCGCCCCAGGCATGCCGAACCGTAGCAGCAGCTCCTCATCGCCTACCCGGTCGCCGAACCGGTGCCTGAGCTCCGCGACCGACAGCGGCGGTGGCTCGTCGGCGAGCTCGCGAGCGCGGGGCCGGGACAGGATCCGGTCGAGCACGTCCGGGTCCACCGGCATCGTCGGCTTGCCGAAGCTCCCGAGCACGTACCTGATCACCTGGTCGGGCACCTGGTCGTAGCGCGCGCCGCCGCTCAGCACATTCGCCAGCGCCTGGCCGATCACCATCTGCGGGAACGGCGTCACCATGATCGGGTAGCCGAGCTCGGCGCGGACCACGGTGATCTCCTCCATCACCTCGTCGAACCGGTGCTCCACGCCCAGCTCGGCGAGCTGGCGCCGCAGCGTCGTCATCACCCCGCCCGCCACCTGGTGGCGCATGAACGCCGCGTCGAACTCCCGCGGCTGGCCGGCGGGCAACCCCTCCGCCGCCGCGACGCCATCGAAGTACCTGGCGACGGCGGCGAGCAGCCGGTCGTCCACGTCGACGGAGTGACCGCTGGCGCGCAGGTTGGCCACGAGCTTTTCCGCGTCGGGCAGCGATGTGCCGTTGCCGAGTGCGCCACAGCCGACCTGCAGCACCCGCACGCCGAGCTCGGCGGCGGCCAGGCAGGTCAGCGGCGACAGTCCCAGCGAGGCGTGCGCGTGCAGCTCAAGCGGTTTGCCATGCAGGCTCCCGAGGACGGCGGGGATCAGCGTGCGCGCGCGTTCGGGTGTGAGGATCCCCGCCGGGTCCTTGATGTACGCCCGGTCGATGTCCCCGCAGGCCGCGACCCGCGCCGCGATGCCCGCGTAGAACGCGTCGTCGTGCGCGGCCGACACCGTGTAGGTGAGCGCGGCGATGACCTCGGTCCCCGACGTCCCGCCGGCCGCCTTGATGATCCGCGCGGTTTCCCGCACCGCGTCCATGTCGTGCGTCGGGTCGAGCACGACAAACCGGTCCATGCCCGCGTTGACCAGGCACCGGTAGACAAGCTCCATCACCTCGGGATGCGCCTTCTCCCAGGAGATGAACCGGAACCCGGTGCCGATGAACTGCAGCAGCGTGTCCGGCATCGCCTTGCGGGTGAGACGGAGCAGGTCCCACGGGTTCTCCCGGTGCGTGCGCACCGACACGCCCATCGCCGTGCTCGACGAGAAGTCCAGCGCCCGGAATCCCACCCGGTTCATCACCGGCGCGATCTGCGCGATGTGCGCGGTCCGCAGCCCGGTCGCCCCCCACAGCGACTGGTTGCCATCCCGCAAGGACACGTCGACAAGCTCGAGGCGCCCGGCGGAAGACTTAGCCATGGCTGGCTCCGACAGTAATCCACCGCTCCAGGTACCCGGTGTCGACGCCGCCGCGCTCGAACTCCGGGTCGGCGAGCAGTTCCCTGTGCATGCGCAGGTTCGTGGTGACCCCGTCGATCTCGCACCGGTCCAGGGCGCTGCGCAGCGCGGCGAGCGCCGCGGCGCGACTGTCCCCGTGCGCGATCACCTTGGCGAGCAGCGAGTCGTAGTGCGGCGGGACCGCCGAGCCCGCCTGGACGTGCGTGTCCACCCTGACGTCCGCGGGGAACACCGCGTTGGTGACCGTGCCCGGGCTCGGCAGGAAACCGTTGCCGGGATCCTCGGCGTTGATCCGGCATTCGATCGCGTGCCCGGAGAACGTGACGTCCTGCTGACTCAACCGCAGCGGTCGACCTTCGGCGATCGCGATCTGCTCGGCGACGAGATCGAGCCCCGTGATCTTCTCCGTCACCGGATGCTCGACCTGGATACGGGCGTTGACCTCGAGGAAGTAAAACGCGTCGCGGCCGGAGTCGACGAGGAACTCGACGGTCCCGGCGCCCCGGTAGCCCAGTCGCCGGCCAAGCGCGACCGCTGCGGCGCGAAGCCGGGCCGCGTCGCCGACCAGCGGCGCTGGGGCCTCCTCGATCAGCTTCTGGTAGCGCCGCTGCACGGAGCAGTCCCGGTCGCCGAGGTGGATCACCCGGTCGCCGTCGCCGAGGATCTGCACCTCGACGTGCCGGCCGCGGGTCACGTACCGCTCCAGGTACACCCGCGGGTCCCCGAACGCCGCCGCCGCCTCCGCACTGGCCACCGCCACCGCCTGCGCGAGGTCCGCCGGATCGCGCACCACCCGCAGCCCGCGCCCGCCGCCACCCCCCGCCGCCTTGACCAGCACGGGAAACCCGATACGGCCCGCAAGTTCCCTGGCGCTCGCGTCGGGCGGGACATGGCCGCCGGGGAGCACCGGCAGCCCCGCGGCGGCGGCGTGCTCGCGCGCCGCGAGTTTGTCGCCGGTCGCCTCGAGCGTCCGCGGGTCCGGCCCGATGAACACGACACCCGCCGCCGCGCAGGCTCGCGCCAGCCGGGCGTTCTCCGACAGGAACCCGTAACCGGGATGGATCGCGTCCGCGCCCGCGGCGACCGCCGCGGCGGCCACGGCGTCCACGTTCAGGTAGCTGGCCCGCGCGGGCGCCGGCCCTATCCGGATGGTCTTGTCCGCCAGTCGCGCCGGCCGCGATCCGGCGTCGGCGTCGGAGACGGTCAGCACGGTCTCGATGCCGAGGCGCCGGCAGGTGCGGATCACCCGCGCGGCGATCTCGCCCCGGTTGGCGACGAGCACCCGCTGAAAGCCCCGCCCCCGGCCAGCATGGCGTCCGTTCACGCCGGCTCCGGCGCGATCCACATCAGCGTCGCCCCCTGCGCCGTGGTTTCGGCGTTGGCCAGGCAGATCTCGGCGACCCGCCCGCGCGTCCCCGCGTGCACCGAGTTCATCAGCTTCATCGTCTCCACGATCGCCACGACCGTGTCCTCGCCGACCAGATCCCCGACGTCCACGAACGGCGCGGCCCCCGGCCGCGGCGCCCGGTAAAACGTCCCAGGCAACGGCGCGCTCACCGCCGCCAGCCCGCTCACATCGGCGGCCGGACCAGGCTGTGACGTTGGCGCTGTGACCGCCGATCCGTTCGGGGCTGGCGTGACAGCGGTAGGCTCGGCGAGTACCTGCGACGACTCCGTCCAGCCCCCACCCGGCGCCCGGCGAAGCGTCAACCGGAACCGCGGCGTCTGAAGGTCGAACTCGTCGTACGGCAGCGAGTCCAGCACCGCCAGAATGTCCGCCACATCGTCATTCGTCAGGTCCACGAGGCGGCCCCCGACGGCAGGACCCATGATCGTGGATCACTTTCCATGCCCGGCCATGGAAACCGATCCACGTTAACGCCAACCCGGTGGTGTTCTAGCGAGGCGGCGTCGGGTGCGGCGCGTGCGCTGGCGCCGACGGCGACCACCCTCAACCAGGTCACTGGGGCTTCCCGAATAGGGACAGGACGTGGTCGGCCGCGCGGGGCTTGGGGGCGGCTACCGGGGCGGGCTCGCGGGCGGCCCACACCGTCTCCGGGCGGCTTTGCAGCAAGACGATCCGTTCCGCCGGCGGGGCGTCGCCGGACAGCAAAGCCCATTCGATGTCCTGGGGCGCGCCGTAGTGGGCCTCCACCCGGCGGCCGGTTTCCGCTAGCGTCCGGATCTCGTCGTCGGTCAGGCATGGCTGCGAAACCAGGTTAGCGGGGGTGTCTTCGACGGTCACCCCGCCTCCGTTCGGAAGAAAAGAATGGACGCGGCCCTTCGCGCCAACGCGACGGCCGCTGATCTCGCCGGTGATCTTGCTGATGACGAAGCTGTCCGGGGTCACATCGCCAGAGACCAGGGCCGACCCCAGGCCCCATGTTCCCTCGATCGCCACCACCGAACGGTCCCCGCTCACCGGCGACCGCGTGAACATCACCCCGGCGGCGCGCGGGCGGACCATGAGCTGCACGACTACCGCCATGCCCAGCGAGTCCTCGGGCATGCCGAGCCGGCGGCGGTAGGCCACCGACTCGTCGTTGTACAGGCTCGCCCAGCAGCGCCGGACGTGGTCTACGACCGACGACGCGCCGCAGACACCCAGGTAGGTGTCCTGCAGGCCGGCGAACGAGGCGGCGGCGCTGTCCTCCATCGTCGCCGACGACCGGATGGCGACGTCGGTGTCGATCATGATCTCCTCGGCGCCGCCGCCCGTGCCGAGTCTCCCGTACGCCGCGACGATTTCCGTGATAACAGCATCAGGCGGCGGAGCCGCGACGATCCGGCCGCGCACGCTGGCCGCGGCCGTCGCGATCCCCGCGAGGTCAGCGGCGTCGAGCGCGGAGATCCTCGCGCGCACGTCACCTGACGGGTCGATCGCGGCCATCGCCGCGGCGAAACAGGACACGGTGACGACGAACCCGGGCGGCACGGGGATACCGGCCCGGGCCAGTTCGCCGAGGCTGGCGCCTTTGCCGCCCACGGTCGCGGCGCCGCTCGCCGCTGGCAGGGTGACGACGAAATTCACTCCAGCACCCGCACCGTGCCGCGGTCCCCGTCCACCCGGATCCTGTCCCCGGTCCTGATCCGCTTGGTGGCGTCGCCGGTGCCGACGACGGCGGGCATGCCGTACTCGCGGGCGACGATCGCCGCGTGCGACATCGCGCCGCCGATGTCGCTGACCGCCGCCTTGATCTTCCCGAACACCGGCGCCCACGACGGCGCGGTCACCGGGCAGACCAGGATCTCGTCCTCGCGGATCTCGCCGATCTCGTTGACGTCGTGCAGCACCCGCGCGACGCCTTCGACGACGCCCGCCGAGGCCGCGACACCGTGCATCTCGGTTTCGTCGGGATGCAGCCACGAGTTGATCCGGTCGGCGGTGACGCCCCACAGCATGCGCACCGCGGGGTCGTTGAGTCCCTCGGGTACCGGGCCGAGCGCCGGCGGCGGCGACCAGTCACGGAGGACTTTGAGCATGCGCTTGCGTTCGGCGATGATCGGCGGGAAGTGCGTTCCGCCGAGCGGCGGGCTGCCCGCCGACCAGGCCAGCGAGACGTCGGCCAGTGCCTGGTCGACCTCGCTGTGGTGCAGGTGGAAGACGTCGTCGGCTTCCGCGACGACCCCGAAGCGAGCCAGCAATGACCCGAACGCCTTGATCTTCTGGAAGAACCGCGTGGTGAACCAGTGCTCGCAGTAGAACTTGTGGTCCTCGACGAACGGGAAGACCAGCCGGCACAGGCCCAGCATCTGGTCGAACGCGGCCCTCTCGTCGTCTGTGTTGAGGAGATCGCGGTAGCCGGTGGCGATCCGATCCCGCTCCTCGACAAGCCGCGCCGTCGGCCTGGGCTTCAGCGTGCCGGCGCGCACCGCGGCGACATAGCCGGGCAGTGCGGTGAACGGGACCGTGAGGTCGTCGTTCCACGACAGGTGGTGGTGGTAGAAGCCGTCACCGGTGGACACGTGGAACCACGGGTCGCGCGCCCCCTCGAACGCGTCCAGCCACTGGGCGCCCGCGTCGCCGCGCGCCGCCAAGGCGGCCAGCACGTCGGCCGCCGCGCTGCCCTCGACGAACAGGTCGTCGACGCCCAGGTCGACGGCAAGCCGCGCCAAGGCCCGCAGTTCGTCGTCCGGCCGGTACATGATCACGTCGATGCCGGCCACCATCCGGCCGACGGTCTGGTCGCTGATCTCCGGGAACGCCTTGTTGCAGAACTCGAAGAACACGACGTACGCGCCGTAGCCGAGCATCAGCATCTCGGTATGGTGGTGCCACATCTTCGAGTACAGCGCCAGGCACCTGGCGAAGTTCTCCTGGAGGTAGTGGTTCTGCGCGACGCCGCGTGATTCGAAGACGACCGCGTCGTCCTCCCACTCGGGAAGGGCGGGGACCTCGATGGACTCGATCTCGTCGATGAGACCGCGCACCCGTTCCTTCCAGCCCTCGTACAGCGAGTCCCAGTTGTCGTAGTAGTAGCCCGCCCGGGGGCCGAACACCTCCGCGCGCCGGCCGATCTCGGCCGGGTCGAGCACCGGGTTGGCCGTGATGTAGACGCGGCCGTTCACGATCCGGTGCTCGATGCCGAGCGTGGTCGGGAAGACGAAAAGGCGCGCGGTGTTCGCCCCGATCGCCTGGTACGGGATCTCCGACGTGATCGTGTCGAAGGCCGGCATCGGCTCGGGGAAGTGCATCGAGTTGTAGAACCAGAAGCGCTTGTCGTCGTCGGGCTGGAAGCGCGTGAAGTACTGGTACATGGAGCGCCAGTTCTCGGCGCCCGGCACGTCAGTTATCTGCGAGGGGAGCGGAAAGCCATCGTGTTCCATCGTCGGAACCCCCTGGGTTGGTGTTCGATTTTATGTTGTGTAGTCCCGCTGGGTACGCGCGTAGTCGAGGAACGCGTCCAGGGAGGACGGGTCGGCCATCGCGCTGGTGTTGGCGGCCTTCTCGACCGGCGTGCCGAGCAGGATCTTGCGGACGGGCACCTCGAGCTTCTTGCCGGTCAGCGTCGTCGGGATGGCCGGCACCTGAATGATCTTGTCCGGGATGTGCCGCGGGGTGTACTCGCGGCGCAGCCGCGTCTTGATCTCATTCTCGATCTTCTCGTCCAGCGTGTGGCCCTCGGCCAGCTTGACGAACATCGGCATGAAGAACCGCCCCTCGGGCAGGTCCAGGTTGACCACGATCGCGTCGTCCACCTCGGGAATGCCTTCGAGCACCGTGTAGATCTCCGCGGTGCCGATGCGGACGCCGAACCGGTTCAGCGTCGCGTCGCTACGGCCGAGCACCTGGCAGCCGCCGCGGTCGTTGGTCCTGAAGAAGTCGCCTTGCCGCCAGATGCCAGGGAACTCGTCGAAGTACGTGGCCCGGTACTTGGTGTGCTCGGCGTCGTCGCCCCAGAACTTCACCGGCATCGACGGCATCGGCTGCGTGATCACCATCTCGCCGACCTCGTTGACGACCGTCTCGCCCTTGTCGTTGAACGCGTACGCGGCGACGCCGAGGTTGCGGTGCTGGTGCCAGCCCGCGTAGCACGGCAGCGTCGGCGTGCCCCCGGTGAACCCGGTGCACACGTCGGTGCCCCCGCTGCCCACATGGCTGAACAGGTCGCGCTTGACGTTGCGGTAGAACCAGGCGCCGCATTCCGGGGACACGGGGGAGCCGGCCAGCATCACGGTCTTCAGCGCGGACAGGTCGTACTTGTCCTTCGGCACGACCCCGCGCTTGGCGAGCATGTCCGCGTACGCGGGGCTGCCGCCGAACAGCGTCACCTTCGCGTCGGCCGCCATCCGCCACAGCGCGTCCGGCTCCGGGTAGCCGGGGTTCCCGTCGTACAGCAACGGCTTGACGTTGATGAGCAGGGCGCTGACCAGGAAATTCCACATCATCCAGCCGGTCGTGGTGTAGAAGAACAGCACGTCGCCTGGCCCCAGGTCCATGTTCAGCCGCTGCAGCTTGAGCTGCTCGATCAAGATGCCGCCGTGGCTATGGGTGATGGCTTTCGGCAATCCGGTGGTGCCGGAGGAGAACAAGATCCACAGCGGCATTCCGAACGGCCCGCGGGCAAACTCGAAGTCCTTCGGGTTGATCGCGGGCTGGTCGAGCACGTCGTGCCAGTTCTTCGCGTGGTCCGTCGGCGCTGGTATGTCGCCGAACGGCAGGTAGATGACGTGCTCGACGCAGCCGAGGTCCTGGATGATCTGGTTGAGCTCGACGCTGCGGTCGTAGTCCTTCCCGCCGTACCGGTATCCGCCGGTGCAGATCAGCACCTTCGGCTGTAGCTGGCGGAACCGGTCGAGCACGCCGCGCCAGCCGAAGTCGGGGGAGACCGACGTCCAGATCGCCCCGATGCTGGTCGCGGCGAGCATCGCGGTGACGGCCTCGGGAATGTTCGGCAGGGTCGAGGCGACACGGTCGCCGGGCTGAACGCCCAGGCTCCTGAGCTGGGTCGCGAGGATGCGCACGTTCTTGCCCAGCTCGTCCCAGTACAGCGGGGTGACTGGCTTGGTCTCTGAGTGGTAATAGAGCGCGACCTCGCCCGGCCGCTCCTGGTGCAGCACGTTCTCCGCGTAGTTCAGCCGGGCGCCGGGGAACCACTGCGCGCCGGGCATGGCTCCACTCGCCTGTTGGCCCACACCAGCCGGGCTGGCGAGCACGGCCGTGGGCTTGCTTTCCACGACGATGTCGTTATAGTCCCAGATGGCCTGCCAGAAGCCCTCGAGGTCGGTCACCGACCACTGCCACAGGTCCGGATAGCCATCGAAGCGCAGGCCCCGGGTTTCGTCGAGCCAGGCCATGAACTTCGTGATGTTCGCGTCGGCGATCCGTGCGGGAGATGGCGTCCAGAGCAGGTCGCCGGCCTTGACGACATTGGGATGGGCGTCTGCGCTCACATGGCAGAGGTTCGCACATCGGGTTGCCGGGAGGCAATGGCGAAGCGACTCATTTGTCGCCCGCAGGTCTTGGTTGCCGGCCCCAACACGCGCTGCTCGGCGGCTATGTGTGACATTCGCCGCGGCGCGGGACGGGTACACTGCCATGGATGCGCACCGATTCGCTTGTCGCCGTCGACGTCCACGTGCACATCGAGGCCGACGGCCACGGTTGCTTCTCCCTGGACGACGAGCTGATGGCCGCCTCGGCCAAATACTTCAGGGCGGACCACGATCGGACGCCCACGCTGGAGACCATCGCCGACATGTACCGGTCGCTGTCGATGGCCGCCGTCGTGTTCACCGTGGACGCGGGCACCTTCACCGGCCACCAGGCGCTGTCGAGCGAGGAGATCGCCGACAAGGCGGCGGCGCACGCCGATGTGCTGATCCCGTTCGGGTCCGTGGACCCGCTGCGGGGGGCTTCCGCGGTCTCGCAGGCGCGGCTTTTGGTGGAGGAACACGGCGTCCGCGGGTTCAAGTTCCACCCGTCACTGCAGGGGTTCGCGCCCAACGACGCCGCCTGCTATCCGCTGTGGTCCCAGATCGAGTCGCTCGGGGTGCCGGCGCTGTTCCACACCGGCCAGACCGGCATCGGCGCCGGGCTGCCCGGCGGCCGGGGCATCAAGTTGCGGCTGTCGGACCCGATGCTGCTCGACGACGTGGCGGCGGACTTCCCTGGCCTCACGGTGATCCTGGCGCACCCTTCGGTGCCGTGGGCGGACTCGGCGATCTCGATGGCGACCCACAAGTCGAATGTGTACATCGACCTGTCCGGCTGGTCGCCGAAGTACTTCCCGCCCGCCCTGGTGCGCGCGGCCAACTCCTACCTGCAGGACAAGGTGCTGTTCGGAACGGACTTCCCGCTGCTGACCCCGGAACGCTGGCTGCGCGACTTCGAGACGCTCGACCTCAAGCCCGACGTCCGCCCCAAGATCCTCAAGCACAACGCGATTGCCCTGCTCGAGCTGGACCGCGACTAGGATTCGCAGGCATGTTGCGCGGAGAGCTGACCGGGCTGCGGGCCCGGTTGCCTGCGGACGTTGATGTCCTGCATGCCGAGTTGTACGACGACGTCGAGACGCGGGTTCGGGCGGACACCCGGCCCTGGATGCCGCTGCCGGCCGGGCCCGCGTCGCCCTACTGGGTGGAGGTGCGGGCGGGGGAGGCGTCGCGTGCCGACAACGCGGCGATCTTCTCCGTCGTCGAGCTCGCGACGGGTGAGCTCGCGGGAGAGGCGCTGCTGTGGGCCATCGACCGGCACAACCGGTTGGCGCATGTGGGGATATCGCTGCGCCCGGCGTTCCGCGGCCGCGGCTTCGGCATCGACGCGGTGCGCGTGCTGTGCCGGTACGGGTTCGCGATCCTCGGGCTGCACCGGCTGCAGATCGAGACCCTGACCGACAACCACGCGATGATCGCGATCGCGGACCAGGCCGGCTTCGTCCGCGAAGGCGTAACCAGGCGTTCAGAGTGGGTCAACGGCGCCTTTGCCGACTGCGTCATCCTCGGGCTGCTCGCCGACGAGTTCCCCCGGTGAACAGCGACGGTGATATCACTTGACCGTGATTATCATCCACAGTCCCTGATGAGCATTCACACCCGGTTTGCGCAGGTGGCGTGCGCAGGTGCACAGGGTTATGCACAGGTAATCCACCGTTATGCCCAGACTGCGCACAACCCGCGCCGGCGTTGCGCACAGGAATATCCACAGTCTCTGTGGATAACTGTGGTTCACGCACGTTCACCACGAGGGCGTCCGCTGGTCATCTGTCTTCTTCGCCCGCAAGCGACGATGGGGCTTCGCCGACGGCGGCAGGCACGTCCGCCAGCGCGACACGATTCCGGCCGGCCTGTGGACGCGAACCGAGCCGCTGCGCCTCGCGGAAGATTTCATTTTCTTGGCAGACTCCAAATAACCGTAGTCTCCGGTTCCCGACATTGACGGACAGCGAATTGATCACTGCTAATACCGCCAGTCACGCACGCAACAGGCAGCGGCTCGGCGAACTCCGCGGACAACGCTCATTATTTTGTTATCAAGCAGTGGCTTACTAGTCGCCCGAACTGTGCTCAACAGTGAGCCATCGCGGGTATAGCATCCCTGTAAAGCGAGATAAGCAGTTGGGGGGCAGGGGGACAGGGGGGCAGGAGCAGTCGCAATTGGCTGGTGAAGCCGAACATCCTGCTATGACGCGTGCCCTAATCCGCTGCGCAAACACGGATTCAGGGGGGATTCATGCGAATTTCACGTCGGCGCCTTGTCGTTGTTGTCGCTCCGGTGACGGCTCTGGCTCTAGCGGCACTTGTTACGGTTATTATCGCTCCTTGGAATTCTGATTCTCAGCGGGGGCACGGCTTAGCGGACGCTCCCCACGCAAGCGTCCAGGCTCAGCAGTCAGCAACAACTCCCGGGGAAACATCTGCACCGTCGTCATCTCATTCACCTCAAGGATCTCGGCGAGCGGACGGAACATCCGGTAGTCGCGGAGCCGGACATAGTCCGGGCACTACAAGTTCCTCGTCCTCGTCCCCGTCCTCGTCCGCGCCGGGCGGGGGCTCGTCAGGGTCGCAATCGCCCGCACCGTCAGGCTCCTCCGGGCCCTCGGCCTCGCCGTCGTCCTCCACGTCGTCCTCCCCGGTGCCCTCCCCGACGCCGCACGCGCACGTGCCGACGCAAGCGGAACTGCAGGCGGCGCTGCTGACCGCGGCGGAGGTGGGCCCGGGCTTCAGCGTTCAGGCGCCAGGATCGGGGATCAGCGACGGTTCGCTGACCAACGCCTGTCCCGCGGTCGCGGGCGGGAGCAACCCGAGTGAGACAGCGATCCGCGCGTTCGTCGCCAACCCGGGCACGCTGAGCATCGACGACGTCACCGAGGAACTGCTCCAGTTCACGGTCAGCGGCGCCGAGGCGCAACTCGACCAGTTTGCCCAGGTCGTAAACGCGTGCGGCAGCTTTTCCTTGACGATCCCGACGTCGGAAGGAAACTTCCAGGTTCAGATTGGCCTCGCCAACGAGGCGTTTCCCGCCGTTGGCGACCAGACGGCGGCGATCCGCGTCACCGCCAACGTGATCACGCTCGGAGTCACCGTCACGGGCGACGTCATCGCGGTGCGGTACGGCGGAACCGTGGTCCTGGTGGTGAACGTCGCGCTGGAGGTGAGCAGCGATCTAACCAGGTCGGTCGTCGATACGGCATTCGCGAAGGTGGCGGCGCGGTGGTAGTGACGTCTCCTGAGGTGCCAGGCGATGAGGGCGCCCCGGTCGTCCGCATGGAGCAAGGACTTCGTGCGGGCGTCCGGGGGCTCTTGAAATCCGGGCGGCTCCGCCAGATGCCCTCGGTAACCGTCCTGGCGGCGATGTGCGCGTCGGCCGTCTCGCCTGTTATCGCCACCGCCGCCGGAATGGACCCGATCGGGCTCGCGGGCATGGGCGTCCTGTCCGGGTTGGGCGGCGGCGTGCTCAGCGGGCTCGGCGTGGGACTGCTCGACAAGTACCACGAGCGCGATGAACGCCAGCCGACGCAAGAGGAGGTCGAGCCCGAGATCAGGGCGCTGCTCGAGCAGCGCCTGACGGCAGGCGACGCCCAGCAGGCCACGCGCTTGAGCGCTGACATCTTCGAGCTTTTCTGGCGCGTGGACGCGGGCAAGATCCTTGCGGAGACGACGGATGACGCCGACACCAGGTCCGCGGTCTTCGAACTGGTCTCGGCCGTCAATCGCGTCAGCGAAGACTTCGCCGGGGGAAGGTTCCTGCTCGAAGACTTGGTGCTGGCCCTAGAGAATCTCGACACGAGCATGCGGGGACTGCGAGACGAAGTGGCCGTCGTGTCCGTTTTCGAAGTTCGGATACTTCAAATCGTCAACAGCATCGCGGCGCGCCTGGACGGCATCGCAGGCGATCATCGCGTCAGCGGCGCCGCGCCCTCAATTGAGGGGTGTCCGTACCTGGGGCTTGTGCCGTTCAGCGAAAAGGACGCACAGGTCTTCTACGGCCGCGAAGAGATGGTGGACAAGCTGGCGGACAAAGTGCGCCACCATCCCGAACGCGGCGGTCTTATCGTGGTCACCGGAGTGTCGGGAGCGGGGAAGTCATCACTGCTGCGTGCGGGACTGCTTTCGAGCCTAGGGAAAGGTGACCGGATCCCCGGGTCGGAGTACTGGATCCACCAAGTCATCACGCCGAACGGCAATCCGTTCGGCGAACTGGCCGCCTCCCTTGCCGCGCTTAGCGTGGACGGTCGCCGACGGCATATCCAAGAGGAACTGATAGAGGCTCCTGAAGAGGCGTACCTGACCGTCCGGCAGGCCTTCGAAGAGCGTGATAAGCGGCCCGGCCGACCGCGGACCCTGGTCGCGCATGACACAACCCTGCGGCTGCTGCTGATCGTGGACCAGTTCGAAGAGGTATTCACGTTGAACCCAGGTCAGGAAGAGGAGGAAACTCGCACGAAGTTCGTCACCGCACTGCGTTGGATAGCGAGC
>Ga0210390_10000305_pt1 | contig 53649 bp, 43 predicted proteins | sample IncBWH11OmetaG_FD_161050 | JGI IMG/M metagenome (GOLD analysis project Ga0210390, IMG submission 161050) | Forest soil microbial communities from Barre Woods Harvard Forest LTER site, Petersham, Massachusetts, United States - Inc-BW-H-11-O ... | reverse complement strand
CCCAAATCAATCGCCAGGTCGGATGAGAACAGGCTGAACACCGACCGCATGTTGTAAGTGCTTTTCGTCACGTCTTGCTTCCCCCAGGATCCACTTGAGCGCCGTTGCGGCGACGAGTTAATTTGCCGTCCTTCCGATGCTGCCGGCAGGCATTGCGTTCGGCCCAATCAGGCTGTTTCGTTTAAGGGATTACTACTTCGACGCGCTTCGTGGCGGTTCCGCCGCGCCGGTTCTGCCCCGTCAGAATGATTTCATGGCTGCCCTTGACCATCGCCGGCAAAAAATGGCGGAAATGCCCGTCGGCCTGAATGCTCGCTACCTGCTCGCCGTTAATAATCAGCGCCGCGCCCGGCTCGGTTCTGCCAATCACTTCCACCACGTTTCCATTCAGTTCGGTGGAATCCACTTCCAACAGCATCTCCTGCTCTTTACCGTGCACCACCAGAATGAATTTGAAAGGATCGCTCGCGTCGCTTATCTTGTTGTCCACGTCAATCGCCCGCACCCGCCAGAAATAATCGCCGGGATCGAGTCCAGTGATGTCCACGTTTTCATTCGGGACTTTTTTATCCATCACCACGTGATTGAACGCAGCCGTCGTGCTGATCTGAAATTCATACTGCTTCGCCGTCGCTACCGCGTTCCATGCGAAATGCACTGCATCGCGCTTCGGATCCGTCACAGTGATTGGCTGCAAATTGAGAGGCTGCACCAACTCCGGCGGCGCCAGCACTTGCGATTTCGACATCTGCCCGCCGCCAGTAGGGAAGGTCACTTTCTCAAACTGACCGATGTCCATGTGTTCGCTGCCGCGGTTTAATTCCGCGCTACCAGATGACACTGTGATTTCCTGCTGCTTCGTTTCCGGATCGCTGCGCACCGCCGCGCGCGTATTCGCCTGCAAAGAAGCCACCGCATTCTCAAACGATACTTCGGCCTTCGAGCCGGGGACTTCCCACGTCCCGGTGGCCAGGTCCACTTGACCGGAAGAAATATGCACGCCTACCGAAGACGCGCGATCGTGCTCCACCAAATTTTCTTCCACCGTCACCAGCGTGTCGCCCTTTACCGTGTATTGCGTTCCGTCAGCGAACGCGATGCGCGCCACCCCCTCTGGCCCGGTTTGCACTAGGTCGCCTTTGTCCAGGGTCAATTGGTAGTCCGCGCTCGTCCAGGTCACGGAGTTTACTTTCTTTACCTGCACCTTCCCATCCAGGTTCACGAACCGCGCCTGCCGCGCGCTGATCGTTGCCACTCCGCTGTCCTTCGGAGTAATCGATTCCGAGATATGCCGCACCAGGCTCGCCGTCGTTTCGGGAAACACCAAGTAGGTAGCCGAGCCGATGATCGCCGCAATCACGATCACATATAGCGCCACGGTCTTATACGTGACCGTATGCCAATACACCTCTACGCGCGAGATTTTCGGTTTACCCTGCGCCGTTAGTTTGCTGTCGCTCATCGTAATTTTGGGGCTAATTTAGAAATCTAGCACACGGGTATAGGCCATACAACTCGACGCGAAAACAGTTGCGAAACTGCTACCCCCTAATGATTCCAATCGGTTAACGGCATCCCAGCCTCCCGCGAACCGTCGTAGTTCTGGTACCAGCTTCGCGCCATTTTGGTGGTTGACCCCAGCCAGCCTATTTAGGGAGACTAGGATGTTCGCGGTGGCTTCGTCCTGCGTCTTCTGTCCCGCTGCGAGCAGGTTTCATGGCGCTCCGGCTTTCATCGGGAAGGCCTCTGCCATACAAGGAATTTAAATATGAATGAAATCATCGGCGAGCTTTTGCCACCCACGCGCGTGATGCTCACACCCGGCCCTTCGAATATGGACGCGCGTGTCTATCGCGCCCTCAGCACTCCTATTGTCGGCCACATGGATCCCTGGTTCATCGAAATGATGGGCGACGTGCAGGCGCTATTGCGGCGCGTTTTCCAGACGCAGAATCGCATCACCTTTCCCATTTCCGCGTCCGGTTCGGGTGGCATTGAAGCAGCGGTTTTGAATCCGCTCGAAGCAGGTGATGAGTGCATCGTCTGCAGCAACGGTTGGTTTTCCGAGCGCATGGCCGTGATTGCCGAACGCTGCCCGGGCGTGAAAGTGATTCGCGTCGAGGCGCCCTACGGCAGCACCGTGGATCCGGAGGATGTGCGGCGCGCGGGCAAGGGCAAGAAAATCAAATTCGTCGGTCTCGCGCATGGTGAGACGTCCAGCGGCGTCGTGCAGCGTCTCGCGGATTTCCGCAAAGTGGCGGACGAACTCGGCGCTCTGCTCGTCGTTGACGCGGTAGCCACGCTTGCAGGCATGCCGCTCGACGTCGACCGTGAAAAAATAGACATCTGCTTCAGCGGTTCACAAAAAGCAATCAGCGCGCCCCCGGGCATGTCGCCCATCACCGTGAACGCGCGCGTGGAAGAGCTCATGCGCGCGCGCAAAACTCCCGTAGCCAGCTGGTATTTCGATTTCACGCCTATCATGACCATGTGGGGCGGCGAACGCACCTATCACCACACCCCGCCGATCTCCTTGATCTATGGCATGCGCGAAGCTTTGCGCCTGGTCCTCGAGGAAGGCCTGGAGGCGCGCTGGGACCGCCATCGCAACAATCAGCAGGCGCTGGTCGCGGGCCTCGAAGCCATGGGCCTGGAAATGTTCGTTGCTGATCCCGCCGATCGCTTGATTACTGTCACCGCCGTCAAAATTCCCGCGGGAATTGACGATCGCAAAGTTCGCCTGCAATTACTCGATGAGTTCAACATCGAAATCGCCGGCGGCTTTGGCCCGGTGAAGGCAAAAATCTGGCGGGTGGGATTGATGGGCTATTCCAGCCAGAATGCTAATGTGTTGCTGTTCCTGGCCGCGTTTGAAAAAGTTCTCCTCGACCAGGGATTGCGCGTCCCCGCCGGCGCAGGCGTCGCCGCGGCGATTCGCAGCTATCAACACGCCGGGCACGGCGCGGTAGCAGTCGCGCGGAAGTAATCACAGGACGGAAATCTCAGCGCGTGCAACACACGAACACCGGGGAGTGTATGGCCAAGTCTGAAGTAGCGTGGATTCCGAATATCGGCGCCATGAGCGATTTCATCGGCGCCTTCGACGTCCCATCCAAGGTTACGGACTACGTCTATCGCTGCCGCTTCTCGCACTGCTGGAATGGAATCGCGACGCGTCACGCCGATACGATGGACTGCAAATTTTTCGTGGATGGCCGCGGCGTGGTGCTCGGCCTGGCGCATCCCGGCTTCGTCGAGTTTCAAGGCCGCACCGGCCGCGACCTCAGCGATCGCGAGGCCAGTTACGTGGGCGCGGAATATCTCCGTGAGCGCCTGGAACAGGAGGACGAGCACACCCTCTACGACGTTTCCACCGCCGACGTCGGACGCATTATCCAGAAACTCGGTATCCGCTGATCTCGCGGAGAAGCCGTCTTTACTGTTTCGCCGGCGCCGTGAAATTCTTTTGCGCCAGCGATCGCACGTAGATCACCAGATTCCAGATTTCGTCCGGCTTGCTGCGGTCTCCCTCGCCCGTCATATCGCCTTTGCCATTCTTGATGATGTAGAACAAATCTCCGTCGGTCATCTCCTTGAGCGACGCAGGATCGCGGTAATCCAAAAGCTTTAATTTCATGTCCTCCGCGAGCTCGCCTTTGCCGTCGCCATCCTTCCCGTGGCACATCGCGCAATCAAAACCGTAGGTTTTTTTGCCCGCTGCCAACGCTGCCGGAGTCGCTTTCACGGGATTCGGGAGTTTCGACGCCTCGGGTGGGATTTTATATTCAGCGGCGGTGCCCGCAGCCGGCGCTTTCTGCTCTTGTCCAGCGGCAACCGCGCAACACAACAGAACGAGGAGCGAGACAACGCGAACGGTGTTCCGCATAGGGCCTCCACAATGCACGCGCATTAGATGGGTGAAGGCGCATTCTACTCCCGTGGCGCGAATCCGGCGTAAAGTTTCTTCGTGTTCCATTCTCGCACCACGCGGCGCACCCTGGGCTCAGGCGTCGGACAGCGACTCACCGAAACCCGGCTCTTCATTCTTTAGTTCGGCGGCTTCCAGAATTTCCCCGCAGTCCAAGCATTCGACGTACTGCGCATCCTCATCCTTGGCAATCAATTGGGTTCGTTTGTGCTGGCAGGCAGGATCGGGTGTTAACATGATCGTTCCGCGAATCTCCGCGCATTATATCACTTGCGACTTACGCAAGCCGCGGCGCCGGTTGACAAACGCGCCGATTGACACTATCAGTCTTCTGGCAGTCTCCTGGGGCGGGCCGCTGAAAAGAGAGAATCGTTGATGGCAGAACAGGTCACGCAGAAACGCTTGGGCACCGTGCTTTTTTACGGCATTGTCGCCGTTCTCGCGTACTTCGCGTTCCTGATCTTCGAGCCTTTTCTGCCGGCGCTCTGCTGGGCCATCATTATTGTCGTCGTTTCCTATCCCGCCTATGTCCGGCTCGCGCAACGGTTCCGGCCCACGCTTGCTGCCTTGATCTGCACGGTAGGCGTGACGGTGGTCCTGATCGTGCCGGCGCTGCTGGGAATGGCGGCGTTCGTGCATCAAGGCGTGCAGGCCGTCCAGCACATTCAAGTGCAAATCGCCAATGGCCACTTCGATTGGGTCAATCGCGTGTGGCTCGAACTGCAGTCTCGCTTCCCCGACAACGACTCTACCAGTCTGGGTACCCTTCTCAGCCGCTACGCCGATAATGCTGCCGCATATGTCGCCGCGCGGCTTGGGACGCTTCTGAAAAATACCGCGCTATTTCTATTTCATCTCAGCGTCACCATGTTGGCGATGTTTTATCTCTACCGCGACGGCCCCTCGTTCATGGCCAGAATGCGCGAAGTCTTGCCATTCGAGTCGCTGCACAGCGAGCGCATGATAAAAGAAGCGAACCATCTCATTTTTGCGAGCGTGGTCTCCAGCTTGGTGGCGGCTGCGGCGCACGGCATTCTCGGCGGCCTCGCTTTCGGCCTCGCCGGAATCACTGCTCCTGTGTTTTGGGGCGTGATGATGGGATTTTTCTCGCTCGTGCCGGTAGTAGGTTCCGCACTGATCTGGGCGCCCGCAGCTATTAGCCTGATCGCCGAAGGCCACATCACCGCTGGCATTTTGGTCGCGGTCTTTTGCAGCGTGGTGGTGGGCCTGGTGGACAATCTTCTGCGTCCCTGGGTCATCAGCGGTCGCGCGGAAATGGGCGGCCTCGTAGTTTTCATCAGCGTGCTGGGTGGGATCAGCGTCTTTGGACTGCTCGGCGTGGTCGTGGGGCCGATCATCGTAGCCACCGGAGCCAGCGTGCTCGACCTGTACGCGCCCAGCTCACCCGCTGGAAACATCGGCGTGCGAACGCATGGGAAGAAAAAGCGCGCCGTGCTAGAGTAGCGCCCTTCGGACACACGCATGAGCAAGAATTCCAAACCAAAAGTCGCGGCAAGAAAAAGCGTGGCGCTAAAACACGCCGCGGCAAAACTCGCGGGGCCGAAACATGCAACCTTGCCGCCGGAAAAACTTTGCTGGCGCTGCGATCCCGCCACCATTCCGTTTGAGACCACCGCCGAAGTCCCGCCGTCTTCCGGTGATCCCGGACAGGATCGCGCCCTGCGCGCGTTACGGATGGGAGTGGAGCTCACGGCCCCCGGCTACAATCTTTTCGTCTGCGGACTTTCCGGCACCAGCCGCGGCGGCATGATCGTCCGCATGATCGAAGGCCTGCACCCGCAAAGCGAACCCGCTCCCGATCGCGCCTACGTAAACAATTTCAAAAATGCCGACCGGCCCCGCCTGCTCACCCTGCCGCGCGGCCAAGCCAATGCGTTCAAGAAAGAAGTCGAGTCCGGCATAGACTTTCTGCGCCGCCGCATTCCGCAAGTGTTCGAGGGAGAACCTTTCCAGCGCCAGAAGACGCGCATCGTCGAACGCTTCACCGTGCGCGAAAAAGAATTGATGGACGATTTCACCCGCCGCATCGCCCGCGAACAGTTCGCTCTCGGGCGCATGCAGGTCGGCGCCGTGGCCCTGCCCGAAATTTTTCCCGTGCTCGATGGCGCGATGGTCCCCATCGAAGAAATTCCCAAGATGGTGCAGGAAGGCAAACTCGAAAGCGTCGCCGCCGAAGAGCTCGAACGCAAATACGATCAGTTCCGCCAGGAATTTACAGTCGTGTACCGCAAGACTCTTTCGCTTTCCCGCGAGCTCGCCAGCGAAATGAGTTATCTCGAGCAGGAAGCTGCCTCGGTCCTGGTGGACGGCGTTATCGAAGAACTAAAGGAAAAATATCCCAGCGCCCAGATCGCGGAATATCTCGAAGAAGTCCGCCACCACATTCTCGACAATCTCGAACCATTCAAGGAACGCGAAGGGGAAGAAGATCAGCCGCCCTCCGAAGGTGGTGGCGGCCCGCGCGTCGAGCGGCAGGAGCGCGATCCCTTCCGCGTGTACGGTGTGAATGTGATTCTCGCGCACGGCGAACGCGAACAATGCCCGGTGATTTTCGAGACCATCCCCACTTACGCGAATATGTTCGGAACGATTCATCGCAGCTACGATGCCCGCGGCGGATGGAGCTCCGATTTCATGGATTTGCGCGGCGGCTCGCTTCTCCGCGCCGATGGCGGTTTCCTGGTGATGTACGCGCTCGACACGCTGACGGAAACGGGCGTCTGGCGCACTCTGAAGCGCACCCTGAATCACGGCAAGCTGGAAATTCAGCCCGTGGACGTCTTCTTCCCGTTCAGTCCCGCGGCCCTGAAACCCGAGCCGATCGATGTGCACGTGAAGATCATCCTTATCGGCGACCGCGACATGTACGAGCTGCTCTACGATTTCGAGGAAGACTTCAAAAAGATCTTCAAAGTGCGCGTGGAGTTCGACGAAGAAATGAAGTGGAGCGATGAAGTTATCCGCCAGTACGCCGGGCGTCTGCGCAAAATCTCCGACGACGAGCGGCTCTATCCCTTCGATCGCACCGCTTTCGCCGCGATTCTAGAGCACGGCGTGCGCCTCGCCGGCCGCCGCGGAAAAATCACCACGCGTTTTTTCGATCTCGCCGATCTCGCACGCGAATCTTCCTACGTCGCGCGCAACGAAAATCAATCCGTGGTCACCGCCGCGCACGTGCGCCACGCCCTCGATTCCAAAATCGAACGCCACAATCTCACCGAATCGAAAATCCGCGAAATGATCGAGCAGAATCTCCTGTTTATTGACACTACCGGAAGCCGCGTCGGCCAAGTGAATGGCCTCAGCGTAATGGAAATCGGCGGCTACGCCTTCGGCAAGCCCGTGCGGATTACCGCTTCCGCTTCGCCGGGAAAAGTCGGCATTATCAATATCGAAAGGGAATCCAATCTCAGCGGCCGCTTCCACGATAAAGGCGTGCACATCATTTCTGGTTACATGCGCCGCACCTTCGCTCAGGACAAGCCCCTCGCGCTTTCCGCCAGCCTGTGCTTCGAGCAATCATATTCCGGCGTGGATGGCGATAGCGCCAGCTCCACCGAAATCTACGCGCTGCTCTCCGCTCTTTCCGGCTACCCCATCCGTCAGGAATTAGCGGTCACCGGCTCCGTGAATCAGCAGGGAGACATTCAGCCGATCGGCGGCGTGAACCAGAAAATCGAAGGCTTCTACGATATCTGCAAAATGAAAGGTCTCACCGGAAATCAGGGCGTGCTGATCCCGTCGGAAAACGTGGACGACCTGATGCTGCGCGAAGAAGTGATCGAAGCCGTAGCCCAAGGCCAGTTCCACCTTTATCCTGTCGCCACGGTCGAACAAGGCATCGAAATCCTGACCGGTCGACACGCCGGCAAGCGCCTGGCGACCGGAAAACACGAACCCGATACAGTCTTCAGCAAAGTGGACGCCCGCCTCCACGAAATGGCCCTAGCCCTAAAAAAGTTCGACTAAAACCCGTCGCCAACGCAGCGCGCTCGGATTTTCAAGTTGTAGCGGCCTGCTTCAGCTGGGCGCCTTTGACTTTGCCTTTGAATCTGTGAATCGCGCTGCAGCGCGATTCATCCCTCGAGCGCGCAGTGCGTGATCGAAGGGCAGCTGTTGAAGTCGCTGAATATCTATGATTGTTCCTAGAAATGGCTCGCCACGTTCTGCGCCAGCAGTGGATCCTCTTTCATCCCGTCCTTGGCCTTCGCCACATGCTCCTGATAATCCTGCTTCGAATTTTCAGTGGTGATCAGCGCCGCCGCGAATTCCATTTCCGCATCGCGTCCCCGCATCCCAATCGCTTTTTTCACCCACGCATAACCGTCCAAAGCCGCCGCTGGATTCACCCAATCGCCACGATTTGCACTGCCGCGCGACATTCGCAGCGCCATGTCCAACTGCCGGTAAGTTTCGATCAAATATCCATAGTCAAAATCCGCAAATGCATCATGTTCACCGTGAGTCGCGCGCGTCGCCAATCCGGCCAACAGCTCTCGAGCCACCGTCGCATCATTCTGGCTATAAAGCGCGGCGCGCCGAATTGTTTCCATGCGCACCAGCACCGGCGCATCGGGACTCAGGAAAGCCAAAGTGTCCGCAACCAGATGATTGACGTCGTAGCCCTCTCCTCCAGAAAGGTTCCAGGTCGTGCTCGTCCACGGCAACGATTGCGCCGAACCAATATTGATCAGATGGCAAACCAGCGGCGGCCCAGCAAACACGGGAGCCGCAAGCGCCACCATCACCGCAAGAATCTTCATCGAATTCTGCATAGCACGGAAAATATTACGTTTCATGTTGTCGTCTCCTTGCAGGGTGGCCATCACTTCCTGCAATTAAAAAGACGTGAACGGGAAGCGCGCCGTTAACAAGCACGAAGGTCAGCAAAGGAAATCAACGCAGCCGTCATTCCTCGATCCGCGGCGGCCCTTTCAATCCTTTCTTCGCATGCCCCAGACCAAGCTTGTCCCACCACCCGCTCATGTCGTCACCGTCCACTGCATTCTGCCGCGTCACACCAGCAGGTGGGGGCAGCAGAACCGCCAGGCGATCGTACAGGCGGCCGCGGTCCTCGGCATCCACTCGCCGGAAAAGATTCAGCAGCGTGAACGCATCACGCGGCCGCGCTTCCGCCAGCAGAATCGTCAACGCTTCTGCACGCGCCTGCGAATCTTCTACATTAAAATTCAAAGTCTCCAGCGCCTCTCGAAATCGCTCGTTCGAGTCTTCGAAATACGGCGCTCCCGGACCGATTCCCGGACGCGACTCCGCCGCCGCACCCGCCGGAACCAGCGATTGCCGAAAACCATGCTGCAAATCCACCCAGCCCACAGTCACGCGCAAAATGCTCACGCCCGCATCGGTCACCTGCAGCGTGTACGCGCAACCCATATCCATCGCGTAAGCCCCAGGCGTGCGCACCAGAAATACATAAGGTGGCGCCGTCACCGTTGCTTGAATCGTTCCGCGCTCTAGCCGGATCTGTTGCTGCGTCGCGTTTGCTTGTAGCAGCTCCAGCCGCGCGTTCGGCCCCACCTCGATTTCGCCCAAGCCATCCACGTGCAACTGCACGCGCGAGGCCGTGTCGGTTTCCAGCCATTGCCCGATTTTCCAAATCTCGTTCCGCTCGGCGGCCCGGCCGTCAATCCGCGGCGAGCCTTCAAGTCCAGCAATCGTCCACGCCGCGCGACCCGTCAGCGCCCGCATCAGCCAGATGCTGCCGAGTAGCAGCACGAAGCTGGCAGCAACGCGCCACCACTGCGCGCGCCGCGAGTGCGTATGCAAAGGAGAAGTCGCGGCAGCAGGGAACTCGAATCCCCGAACCGCCGGACGAAAACGTCCGAGCAATTTTTCCAGTCGCTCGACTTCCGCGTCCGGCGTGCCGCAACCGTCCCAAAGATATTCGTCACTCATGATTCGCGCTCTTTCCCAGTTTTTCGCGCAGCTGTTTCATCCCGCGATGCAAATTCACGCGCACCGATGCGGGCGTCAGTCCGGTCCGCGCTGCAATCTCCGGCCCGCTCATTCCCTCCACCAATCGCAAAGTCAATGTCTCGCGATACGCCTCTGGCAAAGCTTGAATCGCCGCCAGCGCCGCTCGCGCCTCCTGCTCGTCGCGATCAGCGATGCTCGCCGGCTCGCGCAATTCTTCCGCGGCGCGCGGCCGGCGATGAAAATCGTTCGCGCGGTTCCGGGCAATCACCAACAGCCAGCCGGCAAAAGCGGTCGGCTCGCGCAAGCTCTCCAGCCGCCGTAAAGCAATCAAGAACACATCCTGCAGAAGGTCATCAACTTCCGCGTAAGGAACGTGCGCCAGCAGGACGCCGTGCACCATGCGCTCGTAACGTTCATACAGTTCACCGAAAGCCGCACGGTCGCCGCCTCGTGCCGCCTGCACCAGTTGCGCGTCTTGGGAAAAGTCTCCCATCGAGTGGTTTGCCGGCATGGGAGCTTGTCGGATTAGCAGCACCCGGTCAAGAGTTGCAACGACGCAAATTTGCCTCGATTAGAAGACGGGAGGAACAGCACGACTGTTATCCGGCTCGTAAGCGATGGGAATAAAGGCAGTTATACGCGATATGCACGTCCTTTACATGTGAAATTAAAATGATATCATATAGATATTGAGTCCAGGAGGAGTCCATGCAAGAAAAACCAGCCTTTTCGCTTCCCGGCGGCCCGATGTTCTTGTTGCTCATCGTGGCAGTCGCCGCCACCGTTTTTGTTCTGATTAGCTCGTCGCAGATGCAGGCCACAGTCGGCGTAGTAGTCGCGATGTTCGCGCTCTTCGTGGAAGTGATCTGCTTCAAAGGCCTGCTGATCGTGAACCCCAACGAAGGCCAGGTACTGCAGCTCTTCGGGACTTACGTTGGCACGTTGCGCGATCAAGGATGGCGCTGGGTGAATCCGTTCACCACCAAGCGCCGAATTTCGCTGCGCGTGCGAAATTTCGAAACCTCGAAACTAAAAGTGAACGACCTCGACGGCAATCCCATCGAAATCGCCGCGGTCGTCGTCTGGAAAGTGGTGGATACGGCCGAAGCAGTCTTCCAGGTGGACAGCTACGAAAACTTCGTGCAGGTGCAAAGCGAATCCGCGCTGCGCACCATGGCCACTTCGTACGCTTACGATTCACACGTTGCCGGGCAAATGAGTTTGCGCAGCCACATCGCGGAAACTGCCGCGGAGCTGCAGAAAGAAATTCAGGACCGCCTCTCGAAAGCCGGCGTGCAAGTAGTGGAAGCTCGCATCAGCCATCTGGCCTACGCTGCGGAAGTTGCCGGAGCGATGCTGCAGCGTCAGCAGGCTTCAGCGATCATCTCTGCACGACAGACCATCGTCGAAGGAGCGGTGAGCATCGTGCAAATGGCACTCGATCAGCTTTCCGAACGAAAAGTTGTGGAGCTGGATCCCGAGCGTCGCGCCGCGATGGTCAGCAACCTGCTCGTCGTGCTGTGCGGTGAACGCAGCCCACAACCGGTGGTGAATGCGGGTTCGCTTTACAGTTAGAGGCGAAATGGCGGAGCGCAAACCATTTCTTCTGCGGCTCGATCCGGCGACACACGTCGCGCTCGAGCGCTGGTCCGCCGACGAGTTACGTAGCCTGAACTCGCAGATCGAATATTTGTTGCGTCGCGCGCTGCAGGAGGCTGGCCGATTACGGCGTCCAGCCTCGGACGACGCCCTCGCACAATCCGCCGCGCAGCCGACGGCCGAGACCTCGAAGACCTAATCGAATTTCGCTTCTACAAAATCCCGCGCCAGCCACAGAAACTTAAATTCGACGCCGCATCTGCAACGACGTCGTAATCGTCTGCCCCTTGCGGTCAATCAGCACTTTGTATTGATAGCCTACCTGCCGGAACAGATCGCGCACCGCTGAAAGCGTCAGGTCTGCCGCCGCCTCGTCCCCGATTCCCGCGATCACATCTCCTGGCACAATTCCCGCATGCGCCGCGGGCGTTCCTGGCTGTACAGCCACCACCTCGAATACTTTCAAATTCGGCCCTTTCGCAATGATCGAAAGTCCGCTCATATCTTCGTCTGTCTCATGGTTCAATTGAACATTCGCTTCCAGAATCACGCGCTGGTGCGGAAAATCATAAATCACCGTGAAGCGCCGCAGGAAATTGCCGCCGATGGCCCCCGCAATATTCTTGTCCGCTCCGGCTTTCGTTTTTTCCTGGGTGAAGTCGCCCACAATATCCTCCAACTGGTACGGCCCTATCTGAAAACTCTTTAACCGGCCCAGAAATATCTTCGCGCCGCCGTCCACTTCTGGGTAAGACGCTGGCTCGCTCTTGAAATGCGCCGCGGAAATGCGCTGCGAGTCCGTGTATCCCCGGTAGAAAATAACTCCGGAATCCAGAGCCGTGTCCACCGCGAAATCCGCGGTCTCCGAGCGGTGCCCGGGCACGTCGAATTTCGCGCGAATCAGCGGCACCGGCCCGGAGAAAGTCAGCGGAAAGCTTTTGCCCTGTCCGCTGTAAGTAAAAGCGCTCGGATCGTACAGCTGCACCGTCTGTCGGTGGTAATCCACTTGCACCACCACGCGATCGAAAAAATCCCTCCCCAACGTCCCTTGATAAGGCTGTCCCACCTGTTGCGCAAAATCGTCGCGCGATAACACGGGCAACGTCACGAACGGCAGCTGCACCCCGGCCAACGCCAGCACCGCGTAGCGCATTGCGTTTCCAGGCGGATCCCCAGCCATCTTGCGATCCACCGCACATTTTTCCGTGGCCGAATCCAGTTCAAAAAGTCCGGGCTTGCCGCCGTTCAGGCGAACTGGCAAGAAAATCAGGTTGCGCAGAAACACCGCGGGAATCTGCGCGGCGTTGCCTCCGTAATTAAATCGCGGAGAAGTGACGTCCGGAGGCCCAGGCGCAGCCGCGGGCGTTCCTGCTTGCGCTGGTGCCGGCGGCGCAGCGTTCTGCCGCTGTTGCGACAGCGCAGGCCGCGCGGCCCATCCGCACAATAAAATAGAGCAACCGACCAGGAATTTTGCGCGGCCTCGATTCATCATCCCTCCCGTCAAATCTTGCAAACCCAACCCAACTCAACCCGCGCGTCTCAAACACTCGCGCCGATTATACGAGCTATGGCCCCGGCGCGAGATACCCTTCGCGCGAAAAAATCCGGTGCGTGGCTTTTTTCCCCTCAGTCGCAAAAGGCTGGCCGCTCGCGTCCAGCGCCTCCACCGTCAGCGGATGGAATTGCCCGTCGTGCTGCGGCGCGACCCCCAGCAGATACTGATGCCGCAGCGCCGCAGCGATCTGCTGATACATCGGCGCGAAATCCTTCGCGGATTGCGGAAAAAACGCCCTGCCTCCCGTAATCGCTGCCAGCGAAAGCAGCGCCTGGTCCGCCGCCGCAAACACCTGAGAATCCTCTTGTGGCGCCGCGGTTGCTTTCTTCTTCTTATCCGTCTTATCCGGTGCGCGCCGCAGCCACCCACCCAGCGCCACCGGAAAAATCACCACATCGCGTGCCCGAAGTTTTTGCGCCAGAGCATCCCAACGCGCCGCCGAAGACGAGTCCAGCCCGGTCGTCAACAGCACCAGCGCTTTTTTGCCGCTCACCGGAGCAATCCAGTCCAGCGCCGTGGATACCGAGTCGTAAAAATTCAACTGGCCCATGCCCACGGAAAATTGAATTTGCCCCAGCGCGTTCAGCAGCGCATTTTTGTCCGGAGTAAATGCCAGCACTGCCCGCGGCGCCTGGTCGTAGGTCACCAGCGCCACCTGATCGTCCGGAGCCAGCCCGTCCAGCAGCGCGTAGGCCGCCGCAATATGTTGGCTCTGGATCAGGTACACCGCCGGGCTCGTCTCCACCATCACCAGAATTTGCGCTGGCGCATCCGTGGGTGCAAAAAATTCTAGCGGCCGCTCGATCCCCGCATCGAGAACACGAAAATTCTTGCGTTGCAGCCCACTCACGAAATCGCCCCCGGTCGCGAGCACGCTCACGCCGATCTGCACCATCTCGGTGGTCACCTGCAACGGCTGTTGCACGTCGCCCGCAGCCTGTTGCGCCGCGGCTTCACCTCCGCTCGGAATCAGAAGTGCGCAAAATAAGATGATGGAGAACGCAGCGCGCAGGAACAGCGAAAGCGGTAAACGTGGATTTCCCAATTTGTAATTCAAATTGAACGCCGTGGAGTTCTGCCCACGACCGCGACCCGGGCACGCCACAATCTAGCACGCGCCCAGGTCTCGGCCGACAAACCGTTCGTATAACCGATTTAGTTGCCCGAAGGTGGTTTCGCCGCCGCAGGCGGTCCCGCGTTAGCCGATTTCGGGGTGCTCAAATATCCCTTGGCGCTGTCCTTGGTCAGATCAAATACCACGATCTCGTAAGGTGCCCGCGCCCCGCGCACGTAAAATTGAATCGGCTCGCCGACGGTCCTGTCCTTCTTCTCGATATTCTTGTCGTCTGCCACCACGTTCAGCGTGTACTTGTACTTTTTGGTATCTACCTTGCGCAGGGACACCTGAATCGGTCCCACATGCTCCGGGCCCTTGGCGGACTTGCTCAGGGTGAACTCAAAAATGTCGCGCTCACCCAGCCGTTTCAATTCCTCTACTTCGTCGTGATTGCGCGCAATCAATCCGCTCTGCACTCCCAAATCGCCGATGGTGCTCGACAGCTTGCCCTTGGTTGCATCCAAATCCGCTTTGGTCGCGTCCGCTTCGCTCTTCGTTCCGGAAAGGTCCGTGGTCACTTGTCCAAATTTCGTGGCCGTGTCCGCCTGCACCGCTCCGATCTGCTCGCGCAGTTGCTGATCGCTCTTCTGCTGATCTTTCTTGATGGATTGCGCCAGCCCGCGCGCGCGCGCCAGTTCGTCCTGTGTCAACCCCAGCTTTTGCGAGGTCACGTCCAACTGGCCTTTCAAGTCCGCGATGCGCGAATTCGTTTTGTCCAAGGCCGCGGCCAGCGCCTGCGTCTTCTTGTCGGCATCATCCAGGCCCTTGCGCGCCGCTTCCCGCTGTTCATAACCGGCGTACAGCAGATAGGCCACGAGCGCGAACGCGATTGCAAAAAGCAACGTAACCCAGCGCGGCAAAGCGGACGATTCCACGATCGTAGTCTGTTCACCGGGCATATTCGGGGTCGAACTCATTGAGCCTCCTTGGGCGCGGCGCCTGCCGCATAGTCCGAGCAAAATTATCGCCGAGTAACGCCGGGTTGTCCATCCCCGATGGTTCGCGGCGCAACTCCCCGTTCGCCGGGGATGCAACTTCCGGACGAAAGCCGCGAAAGCGCGGCTTCCCGCGCACTCTGTATTTCCGCGTCTTGCTCGCTAACTGACTTTTCGGTATCCTGCGCTACAGATTCGGAGTGACGATGATCTGTCCCCAGTGTCGCAGTGACAATTGTTTTCGTTCGCACCGAGACGGAATTTTCGACTTCGTGCTCACTGCGGCTGGCCTGCGCCCTTGGCGATGCCACAGCTGCGAGCGGCGATTTCACGCCTGGCGAGTTGCTGCCATCCTCGAGCGCTTCGCGCACTGTCCCCGTTGCGGAAATTTCGATCTCGAGCATATTTCCCGCGAACGCGTCGAAAACGGCACCCTCGTCTTTGTGAAACGCTGGCTGCGCTTTCCCGCCTATCGCTGCGATCCGTGCCGCCACCGCTTCTTCAGCGTCCTACGGTTTCGCCGCATTGTGCCTTCGTTTGCCGAACGTGAAACCCACCGCGCAGCCAACTAGCAGAAAATAAGCCGGTTACAGATGCTGACTCCGGCCCGAGCCGGCTGTAATTTCCCCGTTTTGGTAGTAACGCACAATTAACATTCCCGTCACAGTAGGTTCAAGCGGCCCGCTTAACGTGCCTGCGTCGCTCCGCGTGTAGCGACTCTGAAAGTATCCGAATCAAAAGCTGCGGGTGTGAGAACGTGCCTTTTGAAAGCGAATTGCTTCCAGTGGCACGTAAATTTTCTTCTAACACGCAACAGGACGGTTTCCTCGGCCGTGACAGTGGGGGGAAGTGACGGAGTTTTCTGATCCGCGCTTTCAGTTCTCGATTTCCAGCGTTCGGAAAATGTGGCAGTCAAATTTCAAGGAGGAAGGAATGCGAGCATTGGTTGCATATCTGTTAGCCCTCGGGCTCGTCGTCATGCCCGCAATGGCAGCGACGGGTTCGTCGGGTGATAAGGACAAGGACAACACCGCTGCGAAATCCGGCAGCACAGCCGCCGCGGACAATTCTACGGCCTCGGACAAAGACAAAGACGCTTCGGCATCCACGTCCAAGTCCGATCCTGCGACGCCCGGAAAGACGGCTGCTTCGTCCGGTCTGGAAAGCGAATTGCAACAGCTTCGCGAACTTCTCGAAGCGCAGTCCCGCCAAATCCAGATCCAAAACGAACAAATGCGCGAACAACAGGAGCGCATGGAAGCCATGGAAACGGAGCTGAAAGTAGCCACCACTCCTCGCGATACTTCCTACGTTCCCGCTCCAGACAGCCGCGTTCCCAAAGCTGCTGACGGTTCCGCGCCGGCTACTGGTCCAAGGCTGAGCGATATCTACATCGGAACCGCTGACGGGCAAGCGGCGGACGCCGATAACAATCCCATCGCCATTCACTTCAAGGGAATCACGCTCACTCCCGGTGGCTACCTGGCAGCGGAAACAGTTTTCCGCAACAAAGCAGAGTCTGCCGACATCAATACGGGATTCAACCAAATTCCTCTTCCAGGGAATTCCGGAAGCCAGACCACCGAGTTCAACGCCACCGCTCGCCAATCGCAACTGACCCTAAAAGCCGAAGGAAGACTGGCCGCTGTGAAGTTTACCGGCTACGTCGAGACCGACTTCCTGGGCACTGGTATCAGCTCCAACAACAACCAGAGCAACAGCTACGTGCTCCGTCTGCGCCAGGGCTGGGGCCAGGCGAAATTCGACAACGGTTGGACCATCACCGGCGGCCAGATGTGGAGCTTGGTCACGGAAGACAAAACAGCCGTGGATAACCTCAGCGAAGTTCGTCCCTTGACCATTGACCCGCAGTACACGGTCGGCTTCAGCTGGGCGCGGCAGTACGGACTTCGCATCTCCAAGAACATCGGCATGTTAACGTTGGCCGCTTCGGTAGAAGACGCGGCGACGACACTCACCGTTCACGGGAACCCGACATCGACAATTCCCGCGTCCTCGAATGTGACCGTAAATGGGGTGACGATACCGACATTGTCCACGACCGTCTTTAACAACTTCCTGGTCGGCGCCCCCGGTCTCACCCAGGGCCTGCTCAACCAGACCGGAACCTATGCCTACGAAAAGACCCCAGACTTTTTGGTCAAGGCGACTCTTGATCCGAAGTGGGGGCACTTCGAAGCCTTCGGTGTCATCAGCACGTTCCGTGATCGTGTGTTCCCGTGCTTCGCAGCAAACGGAGCCATTACCGTCACCCTCGCGGGTGACGGCACGACTCCATTCCCAACGGTCGCAATTCCTGCCAATCCTTGCGCTCTCACCGGATCCACTAACGCTGCTTCTGGTGCGTTTAATAGTTCCAGCACCGGCGGCGGCATTGGCGCAAACGGTCGCGTCTATCTTGGCAAGCACCTCGACGTCGGCATCCACTTCCTTGGTGGCGACGGCGTCGGACGCTATGGTACCGCTGGCCTTCCGGATTCCACCGCCCGCCCAGATGGCACCATGGCGTTGCTTCGCAACTATCAGGCGCTCGGCAGTTTGGTGTTCCATGCCACGCCGGCGCTTGATATTTATGCCTACTTCGGCGGTGAATACGCCAGCCGTTGGATGGACGGCAAGGAAGGTTACGGGAGCAATCTTCGCCGGGATGACGGTTGCGCGGTTGAAACCTTGCCGCTCGCCACTCCAGCCGCTACCATCAACACGACCGCCGTGCTGGGATCCACTGGTTTCATTCCCGGTGCGCTATCGAATTGCGATGGCGATACCAAGAACATCCTTGAAGGCACCCTCGGCTTCTGGTACCGCTTTTACAACGGACCGAAGGGTCGCTTCCAGTTCGGAGGTCAATACTCCTACGTCCAACGCAACACCTGGTCCGGTGTGAACGCGACGGGCGAGGGAGTCGGGCCGCACGGGCTGGACAACATGGTGTTTACGTCGGTTCGTTACTACCTGCCTTAAATCACCACTGCGCGCGAGAGAGGCGGCCAACCGCCTCTCTCGCTCCGCATTTTCCGCACCACAAATCTCGCTCCCGCCTGTGCCATCCGATTGACATCCTCGCCTCGTCGCGCTTAACATCCTCACTCGTCCACTTTCTTTCGGCGAATCCAAATGGCCACTGCGAAACTCTTCACGCCCCGCGCCGCCGCACAGGTCCTCGGGATCAGCTATCCCACGCTGAAACAATGGATCTACAAAAAGAAAATTCGCACCGTAAAAACCGCCGGTGGCCACCACCGCATTCCTGAAAAAGAAGTGGACCGCTTCCTATATCGTGCCACCGAACATGGCGATGTCTCCGAACGACGCACAAATTTTCGCCGCATCAGCGGCCGCAACCAGCTCGTCGGCCGCATCACCGACATAAAAGTCAGCGGCCTGATCGCGCAAGTGGCTCTCTCCATCGGCGGGCAGCACATTACCTCCATTATCACTGCAGACGCTGTCCGCGAGCTGCGTTTGAAAAAAGGCCAGACGGTCGCCGCCCTCGTAAAATCCACTGAAGTTATGATCGTCCGGCTGTAGTCCCTCGTGTACTGCCGCGCTCGCTCCCCCGGCTCTGCCGCTCTGTGCGCTGCCGTACCGCGCCACAGGACCTGCTAATCGCATCAAATCGGTTTGACATCTTTATACGAATCGTATAGATTCGCGCATCGTCGGCACCAACTATTCGTACGGCCATTGAAACTACGCAACTGTAAACGCAAGGAGATTCTGTGAGATCCCGAACAATCGCTTTGGTAGTTTTGTCTCTGTTTTTCGTGGTGCCGCCGGCCGCGCGCGCCCAATCGAGCGCGCGCCTTTCCGTTGCCGTGACGAATCCAAGCGGCGCGAGCCTTTCCGGCGTGGTGACGAACCAGGCCGGCGCAGCTCTTCGCGATGTCACTGTGACCATCAAGAACCTGGACACGCGCGAAACGCGCACGATCCCAACCGATGCCGGGGGGCACTATCAGACGTCCGGCCTGCCCGCGGGACGCTTCGAGATCCGCGCGACGAAATCCGGGTTCGGCGAGGAAACGCGCGCGGGAATCAACCTGGCGGCTGACCAGAGCGCCACAGTTGACATTCAAATGCAGCGGAAGGGCCCCGACCCCTGCACGAACGGCCACGAATTCGCGACCACCGACTGCGCGCTAACCTGGCACGGCATCACGCTCTACGGCGCGTATGACGTCGGCGTCGGCTGGGTCAGCCACGGCTTACCGGTAAACGGCTATAACTATGAAGGCGAATCTCTGGTGAACCGAAACGGCTTTCAATCTCGATTCCTCGTCGCACCGAACAACCTGCAGCAGACGGGTATCGGTATCAGGGGCAAGGAAGAGTTTGCGCCCGGCTGGGCCATTGTGTTCAACGCTTCAACTGGCATCAATCCGCAGTCCGGACTGCTCGCCGACGCGCCGAAAACCAATATTGTAAACAACGGGCTTCCCAGAGCCAGCTATTCGATGGCCATCGACGGCGCGCGCGCGGGCCAACCCTTCAATGACGAATTCTATGGCGGTATATCGTCTACGCGTTTCGGCACGCTGACCTTCGGTCGTCAGCGATCTCTCGGCACCGATGCGATGCTCCTTTACGATCCCGTCGGCGGCGGCTATGGCTTTTCGTACATCGGCTATAACGGCACGATGGCCGGCGGCGGCGACACCGACGACTCCCGTTGGGACGACGCAATGAAGTATCGCCTCACCGTTGGCCCGGTACATTTCGGCGCGATGTATAAATTCGCCAACGGTTCTGGCGGCTGCTTTTCGGCCGAACCAGTCTGGACCGCCGCCGGCCCCGCCGCCTGTACTCCGGAAAGGGCGCATAACAATGCCTATGGATTCGACGTTGGAGGAGAACACGGCAAGTTTTCCGCCGATGCCGTCTTCCAACATTACAACCAAGCAATCAGCGTATTGAACCCCTTGCTCGGGCCTCAGAGCCTGTCGGCCCCAACGCAATCCACCATAGACAGCATCAATACAAACCAAATCACCGGCGCCAATCTGATCGACCCGAACGGCACCGTGTATGGCATCGTGACCGACAACAGCGCCATTATGGTCGCTGCCAAGTATGTGTGGGACCCATTCAAGTTTTATGCCGGCTACGAATACATCTGGCAGAACAACCCGAAGCAACCGCTGGGCGTTGGCGCCACGGACCAGGGCGGCTATATCATGAGCGGGGTCGAAGACAACAATCTTGATTCCGAGAAATTGCTGCAGATCTGGTGGGCAGGCGTGAAATACACCTACCGCACCAAAACCGATGTCACATTCGCCTGGTATCAACAGCGGCAGAACGACTTCCGTGTTCCGCAGACCTGCACGCCCGCCAGTTTTCGCAGTTCTTGCGCCGGTACACTCGACGAGGCGTCGCTCTATGCGGATCATCATTTCACCAAGCGTCTGGACGGTTACGTCGGAGTTGCCTATTCCGTCGTGACCGGCGGTATGGCCATCGCCATTCCGCATGGCCCCGGCGTCCCCTATCTCCACCCCACCAACGTTGCTCCGACAATCGGTGTTCGTTTCGCCTTCTGATCGTTTCCGCGGCGGGCTCAGTCGAGAGCCCGCAAGGATACTTGAGGGCGCGATCGGCGGTGCGCTGCTCTTCGCGGCATTGCGAACTCCCAGAACGCCCCGCCGCACGAGCCTATCGCAGCAAGCCAACCTGATAATTCAGCGCCGATATTTGCGCCGCGTAGTCGTACTTCGCGCTCGCTTGCGAAATCTGCGCCTGCGTGGCGTTCAATTGCGCCTGGCTTAGCTCAATGATGGAGCTCAGTCCCAATTTGTAGCGCTGCTGGGCAAGATCGAGGGCTTGGTTCGCTTCGTCGAGCAATTGCTGCGTGAGCGCGAGGCGCTGGTAGCCGGAATTTGCGTTGAGCCAAGCTTTGCGCACGTCGCGAACCACCGCATCCTGCAGATCGCGCAGGAACTGCTGCCGTGCGTTGGACTCGGCTTTCGCTTCGGCGTGCAGCGCGTTGAACTGGCGGCCATTGAAAATGGGAATGTTCACGTTGAATCCGGCGGCCGCGTAGCGCGACCCGAGTTCCTCCACGCGGTAGGGCGTGAGGCCCGCGGTGCCCACCGCGCTGATGGTCGGAAGCCACAAATCGCGCTCGGCGGTGGCGTAACTTTGCGCGGAACTTACGTCGAGCTGCTGGCTAATAATTTCAGGGCGGTTGTGCATGGCTTCGGCGATCAAGCCAGAAAGATCGCTGGGCGGGGCCGGCGGCACAGGCTGGTCGGCAAGCTGAAATGTTTTCTGGTCCGCGAATCCCAGCGCGGCGGAAAGTTCGGCGTAGGATGCCTGCAAATCATTTTGCGCCTGCACCAGCAGCAACTCCGCTTGCGCAAGATCCACGTTCGCGAAGCTCACGTCCAGTCCGGACTTGAGCTTATTTTTCTCCATCTCCGTCACCTGATCGGAAACGAGGCGGCGGTCTTTGACTGTCTCCTCGGCCACTTGCAGCACGGCTTGCGCTTTCAAGCAGTTGTAATAGGTGGCGTCCACTTGCAGCAGCACGTCCGCACGCGAGGTGGTGACGTTTTCTTCCTGGGCCTTTGCATGTAAATTCGAGCTTTTCACCAGTTCGTGCGTACGCCCAAAATCGGTGACCAACTGCTGCACCGTGACACCGTCCGCAAAGCGACTGAAGATGATCGAATTGCTCAGCGCGCCAGCAGCGACGCGGCTGTTGGTTTCCGCCTTTACTCCTGTGACGCTGCCGTAGGCATGCGGGTAGTATTCGGAGCGAGCTTCGGTGACTTGCGCTTTCGCCGCAGCCGCGAGATACGTGGCGGCTTGTACTTGTGGATGATTTTGGATCGCAATTTTTTCGGCTTCCTGCAGGGTGAGGCTTTGCGTTGCTGCCGCGGCCGCAGTGGACGGTGCTTGCGGGGCCGGCACGCCCACGGCAGCGTGCAGTTGCGCCGAAGCGGGTGTAGCAGCGAAGGCTGCCAGAGCGAACAGAATCAAAGATAACGAAATATTTCGGCAACGCATTAGTGAGCCTCCTCGGCGATGAGCGAAGCGGAAGCTTCGGCGCGCCGGCGGTACATCAGCAAATAAGCCGCAGGTACGACGAAAATAGTGAGAGCGATGGAAGTGAGTAGGCCGCCAATGATCACGCGCGCGAGAGGTGCGTAGGCTTCGCTCCCCGTTTCCAGCTTGAATGCCATGGGCAGCAAGCCGACGACGGTGGCGAGCGACGTCATTAAAATTGGCCGCAGCCGGATGCGACAGGCGTCCACCACCGCTTCGAGCAGGCCGTGGCCTTGGCCGCGCAGCACGTTGGCGAAATCCACGATCAAAATGCTGTTGGAGACGACCATGCCCTGGAGCATCACCACACCCATGAGCGACTGGATGTTCAGCGTGGTTCCGGTGAGCGCGAGCGTGAGCACGACGCCAATCAGTCCAGTGGGCACGGCGAGAACGATGAGAAACGGGTCCACGAAGGAGGAAAACTGCGCGACCAGAATGAGATAAACCAGCAGCACCGCGAGAAAAAGTCCGAGGCCAAAACTTTTGAATGACGATTGCATGGTCAGGACGAGGCCGCGCACATCCACACGCGTGTTGGGAGGAAGTTGTGTGCGGTTGATGATGCGCGAAATTTCTCTTTGCGGTCCTCCAAGGTCTTCTCCTGTGGGCGCGACATAGACGTCAATGCTGCGCTGCAGCTGGTAGTGGTCCACTTCGGTAGGAGTTTGTATCGGCACGACGTCCGCGACTTGATTGAGGTACGTGGGCATTTTCAATTTGGGCGAGTGCAGCGGCATGGCTTTCAGATCTTCGATGGATTTCACCTGATTTTCCGGGTACTGCACGGTGACGAAATAATTGTTGCCGTTTTTGGGGTCAACCCAGTAGCTGGGCGCGATCATCACGTCAGAAGTGAGCGCGGTGATGAGGTTATCAATCACTTCCTTGGGGCTGAGGCCGAGTTCGGCGGCGCGATCGCGATTCACGTTCACTTCGAGCGCGGGGTAATCCATGTCTTGCGGGATGTACACATCGGAAACGCCGCGCGCGCCCCTGATCTGACGCGCCAGATCCTGCGCGATGCGGTCGTCGGTCTTCAGGTCCATGCCGCTCACTTGCACGTCAATCGGCGCGGGCATGCCTTGGTTCAGAACTGAGTCCACCAGGCCGCCAGATTGAAAATAGGTGCGCAACTGCGGCAGTTGCGCGGAGATCCGACGGCGCACTTCGTTCATGTAGAAAAAACTACTCTGGTGATGATCTTCCTTCAGGCCCACTTCCACGAAGGCGGTGTGCATGCCGGAGTTCGGCGTGAAAAGGGCGGACAAATCGGCCATTACCCCGATATTCGACACGACCGTGTTGAGATCGTTTGGCTTCACGACCTGGCGCACGATCTCTTCGACTTGTTTTACGTAATCGTTGGTCACTTCAATGCGCGTGCCGGTGGGGGCCTTCACGTTGATCACGAATTGGCCGGCGTCCGAGCGCGGGAAAAACGAAACGCCGATGAAGGGTATTAGCGCAAAGCTCAGCAGGAATACACCTGCGAAGATGAAAAGAGCTTCGCGCGGCCGTTCCAGAGTTTTCCGAACGTACTTTTCATAGACGCTCAGCATCTTTTCGAATTTGGTGTTGAAGCCGGAATGAAACCGGGCACCCCAGGATTTTTTCACGTCCGCACCTTCGACGCTGTGTTCATGAGCGGGTTTGAGGAAATACGCGCAGAAGAGCGGAACCACCGTGACCGCGTCGAAGTACGAGGCGCAGAGTGCAAGAACAACCGCGAGCGCCAGCGCGGAAAATAAATACTTGCTGACACCGAAGAGTAGCGTCACCGGGAAGAAAACGACGACTGCGACCAGCATGATGGCCAGCACCGCCAGCGCCACCTCGTTCGCGCCTTTCACCGCTGCCACTTTGGGATCCTCGCCCAGCTCAATATGCCGGTAAATATTCTCGATCACCACAACCGAGTCATCAATTAGACGTGAAAACGCCAGCGCCAGACCGCTGAGCACCATGCTGTTGATGGTCTTGTCGAGGGAATGCAGAATGAAAAACGTGATCATCACCGAAAGTGGAATGGAAAGGAAAACCGCCGCCGTCGCGCGTGTGCTGCCGAGGAACAGCAGGATCATCACGGCGGTTAGGAACAGCCCAATGCCGCCTTCGCGCAAAACGGTGGAAATGGCCTGCTTCACGAAGAGCGACTGGTCGAAAACGACGTGAGCGTGCAGTTGCGCTGGAATATCGCGCAGCGTGGTAATGGCCTTTTTGATGCCGTTGACGACCACTATCGTGTTGGTGTCGCCGCCCTGTTTGAGAATTGGCGCGTAGACCGACTTTTGACCGTTGACGCGCACGATGTTGTACTGCATGTAGGAACCGTCAACAGCGTTGCCCACGTCAGAAAGGAAGACGGACTTCTCGCCTTCCGTCTTCAGTGGAATCTGATTCAGAGCTGCGGCGTTGGGTACCTGCGCATTGGTATAGATGTTGTAATCCAAGGCGCCCAAGCGCACGTCGCCCGCTGGAAGAATTAGGTTGGACTCGTTCATGGCGCGCACCACGTCCATGGGGCTCAGCTCGTGCGCCTGCAATTTCAGCGGATCCACATACACCATCAGCTGGCGATACTTCCCGCCGTAGGGAGGTGGCACGGTGGCTCCGGGAACTCCGGCGATCTGGTTGCGGATCTGATACTGCAGATAATCGTGCAACTGCGTTTCGTTGAGCCCCTGGCCTTCGACGGTGAGCAAGCAAACGGGAAGACTGGAAGCGTCCACTTTCAAGACCACCGGCGGCAGAGTGCCTTCGGGCAAGCGCCGCAGATCGGCCATGGCGAGATTGGAAATGTTGGTCACGTCGGCATTGGCGTCGGTTCCCGGCTGGAAATAAATTTTGATCAGGCTCACACCAGCCATGGAGCGCGATTCCATGTGGTCAATTCCGCTGCCAAGTGTGAAAAACCGTTCGAACGTGTCGGTAATGTCTGCTTCGATCTGTTCGGGCGGCATGCCGTTGTAAAAAGTAGCCACGAGCACGACGGGAATATTGATCGGCGGAAACATGTCCACGGGCATTTGCGCCAGGCTGGTGATACCCAACACGCAAATAAAAAGACAAACCACGATGATGAAATACGGGTGGCGGATGGCAAATGTCGGCATGGTCGGATTACTCCATTCCTGGGGCGGTGACGAGTTGCGGCAAGACTTGCTGGCCTTCCTTGAACTGATTCTGCTCGCCGAAAATGACGGTGTCGTTTTCGTTGACGCCGGAGAGTACTTCGGTGTCTGAGGCGGACTGCAGTCCCAACTTCACTTCGCGCCTTTCGAGATGGTTCGAGGAGTTCACCACCAGCACGATGCCCTCGCCGGTTCCGGTGGATTGCACGGCTTGCATGGGAATGGTGAGAACGTTAGTAACCGTGTGCAACGGGATTTTCACTGACGCGTACATTCCGGGCACCAGCTCGTAATTCACGTTGGGCACGGTGACCTCGGTGTGCATGGTGCGCGTGGCGGGATCGATCTGGTCGGAAAAGCGCACGATTTTGCCGGTGAAAGTTTTGCGCAACGCCGAGACGTTTATTTCCAGCGTCTCGCCGTCGCTGATATCTGGCACCGCCCGTTCCGGCACGGGGATCACCAGGCGCAGCAAGTTATTTTGTGAGAGATGGCAGAGCGCGGAATCGCCCTTGTTCGCGGAAGTTCCCGCGGGAAGCAGCGCGCCTGTGTAGGCGTAAATTTGCGTCACTACTCCGTCAAAGGGCGCAGTCATGCGCGCGTAGGCGAACAGAGCCTTGTCCCTGTCCAGCGCAGCTTTCGCGGCAAGCAGAGCCTGTCCGGCGGCGGCCAAGGCATCCTTTGACGATGAGACGCCCGCGCTGGCTTCCAAGTCTTTCCCCTGCGCCACATCAATCTCCTGCTGGGCAACAAGCTCGGGGCGCGATTTCTGTACGTCGGCGAGGCGCTGATAGGTGACGTGTGCGACGGAGTAGGCGGATTCCGCACGGGATTGCTCTTCGCGGGCTCGTAATACTTCCTGATCGGCGCGGCGCACGGATGCTTCGTCCTGCAGCAGCTGCTGTTGCAGCTCGGGAATTTCCAGCACGGCCAGGAGCTGTCCTTGTTTTACGTGCGTGCCCCAATCCACATCGAGTTTCTGGATGTAGCCGGAGACTTTTGCGTAAACGTCAATTTCCTGATAGGGCAGAAATTCGGAGGCGATCTCCAGAGTGCTGGAAAGATTTTTGCGCTCCACTTTCACCACGGCGGCGCGCGGCACGTCGCTCGCGTCGGCTTGGTGCGCCTCGCCGCAGCCGCCGGCGAACGCGGAAAGAATGATCAACATGAATATCCAGTGATGGGTGGCGAGTCTATGAATCACGATTCCAGCTCCTTAGCTTTCTGTATGAACTCTGCGATCGAAAAGTCTTTGGAATGGCACAGGCGGGTCAATTCTTTTCTGGACTTCACGATCTCGCGGGCTTTCTGTGGAACGCGCGCAGCGATCTCGCGTGGAATGGTCTGCACGCCGTGCAGATCTCCCTGGATCAAATCGCCCGGATGCACGGTGAGGCCCGCAATCTCGACGGTGCCGCCAAAATCAAAGACGTGCGCGTAGGCGTGCGACACGGAAACATTTCCGGCAAACAGCTGCAGGCCGCTTTTGCGCACATCGGGAAGATCGCGGACGCCGCCGTTGGTCACCACCGCGACGCACCCCAGTGCCAGCAGAATATTGGCGTGCACCTCTCCGATGAAGGCGCCCAGACCCGGCCTGGTATCCACGTCTTCGATCACTACAATTCGCGGTGCCGGGATTTTCAGCAGGGAATTCCACCAATCGCCGCGGTCATAATAACTGTGCCCCTCCATGGGAGGATCGGAACCGCGTATGCGTGCCGTCGCGGCGTAACCCACCGCGGCCGGCTGCTCCGGAAACATGCAATGCAGGCTTGAATCGGAGAAACCTCTGTTGCGCAGGCGCACGCCAAACGCTTCGATGGCGCTGGCGACGACACAGGTGCTTAGCGCGCGCAATTCCTCCAAATACGGAGGCACCACTGGTTCTGGGTTCATAAGTGCTCCTCTCCTGGATCGTGTCCGTGGACCAATCGAAAAAGGGCCGGAGCGCGAAAAAAGAATTGGAGATTTCAGTTTTTCAGACGCGTGCGAGCAGACTACGAGAGGGAGATCGGGGGAGAACGATGCTGCAGAGAAACCGTGACGCCTATGGACGGCAGCGCAGGAATCTCTTCCTCCACGATCCTGGCGATCCGCATTTCAGGTTGTGGTGGTATGAATCGGGCGACGGGGCGCAGAGGAGTTCGGTCGATTACCACCGGCAAATGGCTGACCTTCATTTTGCTGGAAATATTGATGTAGTGAGCGGGATTAGACCGGGAAAGATACTGGCTATTCTTCGCGAGAGTGGCAAATCCGGCGATGGCCAGCAGCAACATCACCACACCGAGCTTCAGATAGACGCATCGCGCTTGCGCCCCTTGGCCGACCTGGTTCGCGGATTGTCGCGCCGTAATCACGGTGGTTCGCCAGCGTTTACATTTCTATTGTCGGTAAGTCTGGCCCAGAAAGCAAGAACGCACGCAATTGGATAGCCTAAGGATACTTCGCGCGTCTTTGCAAGCCGAGCGCTTGGGGCATCAATGAGCGCGCCGCTCTCCGGATGCAACGACGCAAGCGATCAATTGCTTTTCCAGGAGGTGCGCCATTGACTCGAAACATCAATTAGGGACTAGGCTCCCAAACGTTGGCGGGAACGCAGGGTCTCCAGGATACTCGTCGGTCTATCCTTTGGGACTCGCAAACCCTCAGAAGCGATACTTCAATTCGCTAAATCCGAGTGCGCCGTTACCATTATCGGTATAAATTTTCTTGGTCACATCGCCACCTATCGCGTAGCTAAAGCACTGTTAATTTTGCCAATAGCCATATGCTCGAATCGTGCCCAAGATAGGCGTAAATGCCAACGTCCACGCTGGGCGAGATGATCTCGAGGACCGAGATTGATGATCCCGTCCCGTTGCACCGACGTCCCAAATGCGTTTTGCGGGACTAGAGAACACCTCAGGGATGAGCGGATGAACTCTCGTGACTCGAAAAGGGTCGTTGGTCGCGGGTGATCTCGCTCTCGTCTTAAGCACCATGGCCGTATTGTCACGCGAGTCATTCGATACTGTTGACACGGATTCCGATGGACGAGCAGCTCTTGAAGCAACGTTGAATTTCAAACGCGACTTGATGGTTTTAGACATCTCGATAGCAGTGATGAGTGGAATCGAAGTTGCATAAGAACTTACGACATAAGGCAACAAGGCTAAGGTCGTAATTCTCGTGGTCCAGGCGGCGGCCTTCCGAATACTCACGTCGGCACTTGTTCCGACGCTTTGATGGCCGAATCTAACAAGAACGGTTGGTTTGTGATCAGGATGAAGAACGACTGGGAGCACATTTTCTCCTTCGAGCAGTAGCATGCGCGCGGAGAACGCCAAACAAAAATGCGGCACCTGATGGCTCGCTGTGAAGTATGCGATTCGGGCGTACCATCCGGTTCCTGAAAAGGCCGAGAAATGACTTGCATGCGTCGCGGATGGCTGATGTTGGCGCTTCTATTGCTGTTCCCAGCCTCGTCTGCATTCGCACAAAATTCAACGACGGAATTCCTGCCGGAGATTGATGCTAATTTCAAACTGAATTCCTATGTGCGTTTTATTTTTCAAGCGAAGGATACTAGAGAAGGTGGCGATCCTACCCAAGCCGAAATTGGGCCCAGCATCGAATTTTATTTGAAGCCCTTGCTCAAACTGAAAAACGTCACTCTTTTCGATTTGGACGATGCGAAATCCAGGCCGTTGGTGCTGGCAGTGGGATACCGCGTCGTCCCGTCGTCGGGTAAGCCCACAATAAATCGGATGGAACCGGTCCTTACGTTTCACGTTCCCATTACGGCTCGAATTCTGGTTACCGATAGAAACCGCGCCGATCTTGATTGGTCCCCCGGCAAGTTCGTCTGGCGCTATCGCAACCGGCTGACGGCCGAACGACGCTTCACGATCAAAGACTACCATCCAGCGCCTTACGTCAGCGCCGAACTTTTCTACGAGAGCCAGTACTCAAAAATCAGCTCCACTAATCTGTATGCGGGTTGCTTGCTGCCGGTGAACAAGCACATCGAGTTCGACCCCTACTACGAGCACGAGAACAACACCGGTAAGCGCCCGAATCAGCAGGTGAACGCTATAGGTCTGATACTGGACCTTTTTTTCTAGGCCTCGCAAGCGACCACAGCAACTCTCCCTGGTTCTACGAAGGCATTCCGGAATTGCCCCCTCACCTCCGAGATTGAAGCCGTAGCAGTCCGGAATCAGCGGCTGGGCCCCGGCGTAAACCGCCGCTTGCAGGGATAAGAAACGCACCGACAAATGCCTTTCGTAGAGCCAGGCGTGTACGATCACGATGCGATTGTTACTTCTGAAAATTATCTCGACCGGGCGCAAGGCGCAGAGCTTGCGATCTGTTTGCCTTCCGCGGAAATGGGAGCCCTAGGAGCAGGGAGGTAAGCTACCGTTTCGAGGACAAAACCGCTTGTACGGTTACCTGACGCAGCCTCTGCAGAATGCTCGTCGGTCTATTCGTTCAGGACTCGCGGGCCGTTAGAAGCGATAGCTCACTTCGGTAAATCCGAGCGCGCCATTGCTATTGACGGTGTAAATACTCTTGATAACACCGCCGCCCACCGCGTATCCAAAGTACAGGCCCAACGAAAGCCCGTATTTCCACTTATAGTCTCCGCTGATGTCGTAGAGCGTCGCAAGATAACTGTTGCCATTGGAGGGCCTGCCGTTGAAGCCAAACGTTGTCGGCTGGAACGCGCCGCCGCCCGTGTACCACAAATCATTCTTATTGCTGAGCCACAGCCCGTGTATGTCACTTCGCAGAGTGAACGATTTGGTCGGCCTCAGCATTATTTCTTCAAACAGGTCCGTGTTGTTCATCGAGTTGAAGAAGGGAAAACGCGCGTAAACGCGAGGTGTGGGAAGGATTGCGAAGAAGGTGCCGTGCGTGTTGTCCGTGGCATTCCCATCGCCGCTCGAGTAGTCAAAACCTGCACGAATCCAAGGACGTACAGGACTGGCAAACGCTGGCTGCCAGCCCCCTTCGATCGAACCCGCTCCAGCCCGCTGCTTCAGCTCTCCCCAACTCCCATTCTGCAGCGCGCCCCAGGCCAGCAGGTCGAACGTCCCCGATGAAGATGTCGGCGCAGACAGAATGAAATTTCCGCCATACGTCCCGATATCGATGCCGCCCAGATCGGTGCTGCGCGCGGCAGCGGAGCGGTTATCCGTCTTCACCACGCTCCGGTCATCGTTATAATAGATTCCAAAAACACGCCACTCCGCGCGGCTCTTTCCCAATTCCACCTCGCGCGTCAGCGCCACGTAGGTCACCGGCGTCGTCACCCAACCCCAGCCATCTACCTGAAACACACCGCGCGTCGGTATCGCGCTTACCGCCGTCAAATTCCACGGTCCGTTGGAATAGCCAAACTGGACTCCGTCGAAACTTCTCATGACGTCCGAATACCCGAAGTTTCCCAGCAATCTCTGATTGATTCGGTTGGTCTTCAGCCACGCCAGCGTGGGGTCCTTCGCTTTCACCTCGTCGCCATCCATGAATTCGAAACGCCCTACTCGCAGGTTTTCATGCTCTCCTTTGAAGCGGACAAACGCCTGCTTCGGGAAGATCATAGCGGCATTCCTGTTGTTGTCATTGGCCGCGTAATAGGATCCTCCCAAGCCGTATTGGCCGAGCGGAGCGGGATTCACCGCGTGATTCGGCAGCCCCAGCAGAATCGGTGCTTCAAACTCAAGGTTCCAGTCGAAGTGTGTGTGCTCCTGCGAGAATCCGAAACGCACCACGGTTCCCGAAAAGCCATACAGATTATTGCCCGTTGTCGGCTCGAACCAGTCCCAAGCCTCGACGCGCTCGCGAATGCTTCCGGAAAACGTCACGTTCCCGATTTGGATCGGTTCCGCCGCGGGCTCTTGCGCCTCGGTCGCGCCCCCGAACAACAGTAACAACGCACAAACGAAAAGTTGTTTCACGAGATCTCCTCGTTGTCTTCCCGGCGTTTTCAGTTTTGTCTGACGCAGCTGTACTGCAGCCCGGCACACACGGGCAAAAAACTGCGCCCATTCTAGTGGTCAAGAAAATGCGCGCAATAATAGAAAAGTACTACGCGACCGCGACTGCGCTTCGGGCCCTTCCAGTTCGTGTGGGTGGCGAAGAAGGGTGGCGGCCCTCATTTTTCTGTTGATTCGGTGATATCGAAAATCACTACGCCGCCACCGAACATTTTCTCCAACTCACGTGTGGAAGGATTCTTGAACTCGTCCCCGTACTTTTCTGCCAGTGATGACGGTAACCACCGTTTAGAAATGTGCATCCAACTATGTTGGAACACTCCCTCGCGCCGCCGTCGTTGACGGACGGTCGTCAGACGGAAAAGCGAGCTTACGTTCCTGAGAATCGCTTGGAGGGGGAATATATGAAGAGAATCGTATTACTTTTAGCCGTTTTCCTCGCAGCTGTCACCGTACTTCACGCACAAAACCAAGAAACGTCGTACGCAACCAACATGCTGGACGGAACAATTTTACCCGTTCAACTGAGTTCAACCATTTCACTAGGCAAGGCCGTACCGGGCCAACCAATATCCGCACGAATCGCACAAGATGTTCCGCTCGAGAATGGCGTCGTGCTGCGACGAGGCACGAAAGTCTTGGGCCATATCGTCAGCGTGACGCCTGGCAACCCTGCTCGGATTGCCTTCACTTTTGACAAGGTCGAATATTCCAAATCCAACTCTGTTTCCGTCGCTACCGATCTTCGTGCACTCGCCTCAACTTTGGAAATAAATAGTGCTTCGTTGCCGAACACGGGACCTGACCGCGGCACGCCATCCGTCTGGTGGAACACAGTGCAAGTGGGCGGCGAAGGCCTCTATGGAAGCGGGCCCTTGACGCACGGCGACCAAGTTGTGGGTCACTGGGTTTGGGGTGGCGGGGCGGTCGGTCAAGTTGAAGAGAACGGAAAGTGCCGCGGCGAAGTCGCCGGCAACGGGCGCGAGCAAGCGCTGTGGCTATTTTCCACTGATGCGTGCGGCGTTTACGGCTATTCCAATGTCGCCATCGAACACGCCGGACGCACATCACCTGAAGGCGAAATCACTCTGACATCAACAAACCCGAACCTGAAGATTCGTGCGGGAAGCGGCATTCTGCTCCGCGTGGTCAAGAGTTCACCGGCTGACGTGCGCCAAACCTCATAGTCGTATTCGACGCGCTCTTCGGCAGAGGGCCAGGCAACGATGGCCGCCTGGCCTTCCCGCCGGAGCGACGCGTGAAGTTTCCAGGATGGCCCGATACGTCTCGCCGTTTTGTTGCTCCCGGTCATCGTTCTGGGCGCTGCGAAGGATCGGTCTTTGTTTTTCGTCTGAGCTTGGCGCGCGCCGGATTGGTGCTCCAAAAAAGTGAAAAGTTTCTTGGAAACGGCGAGCGAATGTGGTCGGGTGCGCGGTGGCTCGCAAGGTGCCCGCGCGAAAATTGAAGCTCGCCGGGGCCACCATTGTGATCTTCGCGGGACTGCAGCTGATCTGAAGCGGCGCCCGCACACTGCTGGTGAACCGTGCAGTGAACGTGGCGAAAATCGCTGCAGCCGCGATACTCCCGTCAGACAACGCCGATCAGATATCCGAGCCGCCGCTCTCACACCTTGAAATTGACTTTGAGCTTGTAGCGCCCGCTTCGCCCCCGCACTGTAAGACGAAGCGGGCATATTTGCGCCTCTACGGAATAAAGTAGCGCAGCCCGACATAGACCAGCACCACATGGGCGTTTTTCGGAGCTCCGCTCGGCACGGACCATGGACTGCGCTCCACATACGAATACTGATTGATGAGCTGGAGCTTCCCGTAGTTCGGGTTGGACCACAGCGTCGGGATGAACCCAATCGTCCCCTCCTGAAACGCGCGATTGTTCGTGTTCGCCGATCCGGGGAATCCGAATCCCACGCAAGTGAATCCGGAAACGCCATTGCATTCCGGCGCTGGTGTAGCCGTGGACGCCAGCAAGCCATAATTCCGCTGGAAGTACGCGCCGCTGTAATAACCGTCCACCATGAAGTTGGGCTTCATCTGCCATTCAACTCCGGCCACGCCAGATCCAGCGTGCACTCCCGAAAGCGATCCGTCAGGCTTCACGATCACGTCCGGTCCCAACCCGCCGATGTAGCGCCCCACGCCGTCGCCGTAAAACGAATCGGCGATCAAGTGGAACCCATTGAATAGCTCCAGATTCGCATTCAGCGAAGCCCCGCCGCCGGTAATCGTATTGGTGTCAGCCGGCGTGCTCAAGTTCTCGTAAACCTTGAAACTCCGCACCAAACCCGCGGCCTCTACGTGAAACGCTCGTTCGCGAATTTTCCAATCGAATGCTGTCTTCACTACAAAATCCGGATGCAGATTCGGCGTCAGCGCATTCGAGGTGGCGCTGGTAGCGCTTGTGCTTCCGCTACCGTTGTCGAACTGTCCCGGGAAAATGCCGGCTGTGCCGCCCGGAAAAACCACCGAGCTGGGGACGAATTGCTGCGGATTTTCCAGCGACGCTCCCACAGTCCACCGGTCTGTCGCGTGATAGATCACACGGAACCCAGCCTGCCGCGCGAACACCAATCCCGTCACGTAATTCGTATCCAGACGCAGCGTGCTGAAGACGTCAATCGGCGCAGCCGAGAGCCCGTAGCGGTTGGGCGTAATTAGCGACCACGTCTGGCCACCCACGAATTCCCATTTGTTGTGTCTCACGTCCGCATAAAACAGTCGAAGTCTGAATGTGTCGCTATTAGTGCTCTCCTGCGCGTTCGGCGGTTGATAGCCGTTGAAGTCCGATTCGATGTAGCCGGTGACCGACGTAGAATTCCCAACATTCGCATCCACTTTTAACGAAAGCCGTGATGCCTGCGCCGTGACGCGAAATTCCGTCAACTGCGATTGCGGCACCGTGTTGTTGAACGGAATGCTGCTAAAGTTTGTTCCCAGCCCTGTTCCAGTATTGGTGCTGCGGAAAACTCCGGTAACGTCCGCAAAACCTCCAGGCGTGAAGTCTGCCGCTCCGATCTTGAACGAAAGCGGATGTTCGACTTGGGTAATACTCACCTGCTGTTTGTCGGGCGCCTGTTCGTCTGGCGGGTGAATCACATGCGCATCCGGCGGTCCTGCCGCTGCGGGTATCGCTGTAGCGGAACTCGCCGCGGGATTCTCCTTCGCATTGTCGGGTGTCACGTTCATTGTAGATTCGAGTTTCGCAATGCGGTCCAGCTCTTCGTGAAGCGCGGTTCGCTCGGACTCCAGCTCTTGCGTGTGCTCGATCAACCTTTGCGCCTGTGCCTGCAACGTGTCTTTCAGTTGCTGAAGTTCATTCAGCAGAGCGACATTCGCGCCCGACGAATTCAATGCGCCGCTCGCATCAGCCGAAGCTGTTTTCGATCCACCCCTCGTGGAATCCGCCGTATGGGCGGGCGCTGCCGCGGCGGTTTTATCGTCGCCATCTCCGGAAACTGCGCGGCCTGCTGCGCGGGCACGAGCCGGCCCTGTATGCGCTAGAAAGTTCACGAATGCGAAGAACGCAACGCCAATGATTTTCGTTTTGAGTCCTCTGGGTTTCGGCATGGAAGCCTCCTGAGATTTTGGCTTCGCGCCTCCAGTGGACTGGTCGGCCGATCGTAATTCGGTTTCCTCCGCCCCGCTTTGGGGTAGGGCCTTGCAATTCTTTTGCGGCGGTTTCTCTTTCCCTGCTACGTTCCGTTCTTGCGGATTCGCTCCGTCTTGTTCAACTCCACAATCCGCCCGTCATGCACGGTCAGAACGACCGACCCGTAGCGAATCGTCCGCAGAGCCAGCGCGACTTCGTGCAACAGCTCCGCCTCGCCCGCAGTCAAATCCTTCTGCCAGTCCGTAATGCTTGTCACGGTCATCCCCTTACCTCCCTGCGCCCCCGAGCTCTCGCCCGCCGCGAGCAACCAAACGGATTTCAGCGCGCCGAGGCAAAAAAAAACCCACCTACCAGTACAACTCTGGCGGTGGGATTCAGCTCTGCTGAATTAAGGCCGGATACTTAGCTCTTCAGCCTCCCTGCACCAGAAAACACCCGTCCCCGTGCCACACAACATTGGGAACAACACGTGTTTTCTGGAAATGCCCGATCCATGCAAAAAACATACCGGAAATCCAATTCGATTGCAACACGCTAAAATGACTTCTGCCACACCTTTCCAACCGCGATTCAGCCGAAAAAGCCGTCAAAATGTCAGGATTTTTGGCAGTTACTCCGAAGAGCGAAGTGGTACGGTCGCCGAATACGCCCGCCACGGCTCGCAAAATCCCGCCCCCGTTCCAGTTCGCTTCGACTTTTCTCCGCCACTGCCACTTTCCCGCGCGCGGATGCCGATGCTACAATCTGAGAGTTGCGACAAGGCAAGGCGCTGCGTTGTTTGTATGCGCCCACAACGCAGTCTCCACTCATAAACGGCGGTATGGTGCAGGGGTCAGCACGTCAGGTTCTCAACCTGAAAACCCGGGTTCGATTCCCGGTACCGCTACCAAACTCTGTCAGTTAATTTCCTCCGCAACTCACGGCCAAAAAAAACCTGGCACGTCCCACCAAATCGCCAAGCGCCACCTCCTGCTCGATAATCCCGAATCCTGTTTCGCTCTCGCGCCATCTGTTATCGTTACCTCATGCCACCAATCAAAAACCTGGAATGTTCCCGTTGCCAGGCCACCCTTTCTGCCGCGACGCCCCAGACGCTCTGCCCAAGATGCAAAGGTTCGCTCTACGTCCGCTACGATCTGGAACCGCTGCGCGGAATCACAGCACGCGACGCTATCGCCAGCGAAGCCGCCAAGTCTCCGTGGGCCGGCATGTGGCGTTATCGTTCCGTGCTCCCAGACGCGCGCCCCGTCACGCTTGGCGAAGGCTGGACTCCCATGCTTCCGAGCCGCCGCTATCCCAGTGCGTTCCTGAAAGAAGAAGGCGCGAATCCTACCGGCTCGTTTAAAGCCCGTGGCCTGGCACTCGCCGTCACCATGGCGCGTCATTATGGTCTACGTGCGCTCGCCGTTCCGTCAGCGGGTAACGCGGCTGGCGCGCTAGCCGCCTACGCCGCAGCCGCCGGAATCTCCGCCTACATTTTCATGCCGCGCGATGTTCCCTTCGCGAATTACGTCGAAGCCATCACCTACGGCGCAAATGTCACCTTGGTTGACGGCCTCATCTCCGATTGCGGCCGCATCGTCGCCGAACGCAGCAAGTCCGAAGGCTGGTTCGACATCTCCACGCTGAAAGAACCGTTCCGCGTCGAAGGAAAAAAGACCATGGGGTACGAACTGGTCGAGCAACTCGGCTGGGAATATCCCGACGCGGTTTTTTATCCCACCGGTGGCGGCGTCGGCCTCATCGGCATGTGGAAAGCATTCGCCGAACTCGAAGAACTCGGTTGGGTGAAACCAGGGAAGCGTCCGCGCATGATCGCCGTGCAATCCGCCGGCTGTGCGCCCGTCGCCCAAGCATTCGACCAGGGCGCGACCGCGAGCGAAATGTGGCCCGACGCCGCCACCTTCGCCTCCGGCCTGCGCGTCCCCAAACCCTACGGCGATTCCATCATGCTCGAAATTTTGCGCGAGTCCCACGGCATCGCCCTGGCAATTCCAGACGCGGAGATTCTCGCGTCGCTGCGAGACTGGGCCAAAAACGAAGGCCTCTTCCTCTCGCCCGAAGGCGCTGCAGCCACAGCCGCCTACGACCGCCTGCTCGACTCCGGCTACCTCAAGCCGAGCGATCGCGTAGTCCTCTTCAACACCGGCGCCGGGCTGAAATACGCCGACGTCACGGCGGAAGCCATGCACCTGCAACGTCCTACGACTGGTGCATAAGCGGACATCTTCTCCCGTCGCGCCGGTTGCGCCACCCATTCCCCGCGAGTATGCTGGATTCGTCCATTGAAGAAAGAGCCCACCAGCCCAATGCAAAAATCCCGCCTCTGGTTTCCATTCGTCGCCGTTCTCGCGCTGTGCGCGTTTCCACTCGGAGCCTTCACATCTAGCCCGTCCGCCAACGTCGTCCTCACCACCATGCAACAGGAATTGCAGCGCGCTACAGAATCACTGGCCAAAACCGATCCTGCACCCTATTACCTGAGCTACGCAGTCACCGACACGGATGAAACCGCCGTCGCGGCCTCGAACGGCAGCGTGATCTATTCCGCCAGCGTGGATCGCCGCCAAGCAGACGTGATGATGCGCGTCGGCTCTGTCGCGCTCGACAACACGCACAGCCAAAGCCGCGGCTCCGGCATCACTTCCGGCCTGCTCCCGCTGAACGACGATTCCAGCGCCATCGCTCGCGTCCTCTGGCAACTCACCGACCGCGAATACGAGCAAGCCTCCGCCGCATTTCTGAAAGTCAAAACCAGCAACGCGGTGCGCTCCGAAGAAGAAGATAAATCTCCCGATTTCTCCAGCGAAGCTCCGCAGGATCATCTGAATCTTTCTCCCTTGCGTGCTCCGTCTGATCAGAAAGAATGGGAAGCGCGCACTCGAACAATTTCGGCCGGCTTCCTGAAATATCCCGAGGTCTATTCCTCATACGTTTCCTTCAACGTTTCCGCCGATCGCTCTTATTTAGCCACCAGTGAAGGCACCGCGCTGATTCGTCCCGGCGCCATCGCGCGCCTGGTGATTCAAGCCGAAACGCGTGCCGACGACGGCATGGAATTAATGCGCGTCGATTCATTTCAAGCAGCATCCCCCAGCCAGCTTCCTTCTGATGCAGAACTCGCCGTAAAAGTGGACAAAATTGCCACGGACCTGAAAGCCCTGCGCGCCGCTCCTGCCGCGGATCCTTATGCCGGTCCCGCTATGCTTTCCGGACGCGCCGCCGCCGTCTTCTTCCACGAAGTTCTGGGCCACCGTCTCGAAGGCCATCGCCAGCGCGACGAGAACGAGGGCCAGACCTTCACCAAAAAAGTGAATGAGCTCGTGCTGCCTGCGTTTTTAAGCGTCGCCGACGATCCCACGATGAAGGAACTGAACGGCGTGCAGCTTGCCGGACATTATGACTACGACGACGAAGGCGTCCCCGCGGCGCGCGTCGTCGCCGTCGAAGACGGAATACTCAGAAATTTTCTGATGTCCCGCATGCCCATCAAAAATTTCAGCCAATCCAACGGTCACGGCCGCCGTCAGCCCGGCCTGATGCCCACCGGACGCCAGGGCAATCTGATCGTCACTTCCACCAACACTGTGAAAGATTCCGAGCTGCGCGAGAAATTCGTTGCCGAAATCAAAAAGCAGGGAAAACCCTACGGCTTGTACTTCGACGACATCCAGGGTGGCTTCACCCTCACGGGCCGCGCCTCTCCGCAAGCATTTCAAGTAATCCCCGTGATGGTCTATCGCGTGTACGCCGACGGCCGCCCCGACGAACTGGTCCGCGGTGTGGACATCGTCGGCACGCCTTTGCTTTCCCTGAACAACATCGTCCTCACGGGCGACACCCTGCAAGTCTTCAACGGAATCTGCGGCGCCGAATCCGGGCAGGTTCCCGTGGCCGCTGCTGCTCCCGCGATGCTCTTCACCGAGATTGAAGTGCAGAAACGCCGTCGCGGCTCAGAACGCCCCCCGGTCCTGCCGCCGCCCGGATTTGAATCCACAGCGTCCGCCGCGGCGCCCGCGAACGCAGCCAGAGTCGCCGCGCCCGGAGCGAAGCCATGAGCGCTCTGACAGCAACTCTAGTTCGCGCGGCTATCGCTGCATCACCGCTGCGCCGCTCCGCGCTTACACCCGCATTGCTGCTCGCGCTCTTCCTCGCAGGTGCTGTTCCCTCCGCTGTCGCACAACAAAAGTCTTCCGCCCCTGCATCCGCAGCGCAGGCCGCGCCATCCGCCGCGGTACAATCCGATCCTTTACTCAAAGCGATGCGCGAAGAGCTGGACCGTTCCAAATCCCAGCTCAAAATGGATAACGTCCCCGCGCCGTATTACATCGAGTATCGTCTTTCCGACCTGGAAGAGTTTTCTGCCGAAGCAGCCTTCGGCGCCCTGCGCCAGGATCAACGCGTCCATGCGCGCAGCTTGCGCGTCGTGGTCCGTGTCGGTGATTACAAGCAGGACAGCTACTACGGGCCCGGCACCGGCGTCGCGAATATCGCCCCGCGCGACGACGACCCCGTCGCTCTCCGCCGCGAATTGTGGCTCGCCACCGATCGCGCCTACAAAATGGCCAGCGAAGCCCTCGCGTCCAAGAAAGCGGTCCTCAGCCAGTACACTGCCGATCAACCTTTTGACGATTTCGCCCGGGCTCCCGCCGTGGAATCCATCGGCCCCATCGCTAAACTCGATTTCTCGCCCGCGCCCTGGAAGGAAACGCTCGAAAAGGTTACCAATCTCTATCGCACCGACGCCAAGATTCAGTCTCTTTCCGCGTATCTCAGATTTCGCGCGGTAAACGATTATTTCGTGAACACCGAAGGCACCAGCACCCGGCAGGGTTACACCATTTATTCCCTGAACCTTTCCGCCGAGACTCAGGCAGACGACGGCATGGAACTCGGCCGCTCACCCTTTTATGTCGGCTCGACCCCCGCCGAATTGCCCTCGCAGGAAAAGCTCCTCGCCGACGCCACCAAGATGCTCGCGACCCTGAAAGCTCTCCGCGAAGCTCCGATGGTCGAAGAGGATTATCGCGGCCCCGTCCTTTTTTCGAACGATGCCGCCGGCGATATTCTCGACGGCATGATCGGCGCAAATATTCTGGGCATCCGGCCCAAACCTGGCGATTCCGCGCGCACCACCGGAGAGTTTTCCTCGAATTACAAAGGCCGCGTTCTGCCCACTTTCTTGACGGTCGTTGACGACCCCACCATGAAATCCTTCGATGGCAAATCCTTGATCGGAAGTTACCAGATTGACGAAGAAGGCGTTCGTGTCGCCCCTCTTCCCGTTATCAAAGATGGCATCCTCGTCGAATATCTTCTCGGGCGTATGCCCATACGCGATTTCGCGGATTCCAATGGACACGGCCGCGCCGCTCCCGGCCAGGCGCCTTCGCCGAACATCGGCACCCTGATCCTTCAGCCCAAAGAATCCATCTCGCCCGAAGAGCTAAAAAAGAAGTTGATTGCGATGTGTAAGGACGAAGGCAAACCCTACGGCTACTATGCGGAAACTCTGGTGGGATACAACCCGCGCCTACTCTACCGCGTGTATGTCAGCGACGGCCACGAAGAACTCGTCCGCGGCGCTGTCTTCAACGAACTCGATACCCGCACCCTGCGCAGCAATCTAGTCGCCGCCGGCAACGACCCGTTGGTGAGCAACCGCGAAGGCGGCGTGCCGACCACCGTAATCAGCCCCTCAATCCTCTTCGACGAACTGGAAGTAAAACGCACCGACAAGAAAAACGCCAAGCTCCCCGAATATCCCCCGCCCGACCTCGCCGGGCACTGATCACAGATCTATCGCTTCGGAAAGTCTACCCGAACCCCTACTCGCCCCACAATCGGCAACCCCAACTGAAAAACCGGCGTCGCCGCCGTGTAATAAGTCGCGTTCAACAAATTCTCCGCCGCCGCATAAACCTCGAGCCCAGCCCGAACCTGCCGCGATACCATTGCGTCCAAGACAAAAAAGCTCCCCAGCGGAAACTGGTTCTGATCGTCATCAAACGCATTTCCGATTGCCCGGCCTGTTACCTCCACCGTAACAATCCTCGGATTCGAATATCGCGCCTGAAACGTAAACGAATTGTGCGGCACCTGTGCCACCCACAATCCCACCAGCGCCGTATTCGCCGGAAACGAACTCACCTTCGAATCCACAAACTGGTACCCGCACGAAATTGTGAAGTCGCGGACGATACTTGCCGTAACGCCGAATTCAACCCCCGGCGCATTAATCCGCCCCAGGTTTTGCCGTTGCCGCGTGATCAGAATAGGCGTGGTATTCAAAGTCACATTCGCCACTGGATTGACGATCTGGTTGTAGAAAACCGTCCCGTGCGCCCGCAGCTTCCCGTTGAACCCCGTCACCGCCACTCCCGCATCCCCGCCCGACAAGTGCTCCGCAACCAGAAATGGATTGTCCTCCGTGAAAGTGTTCCCCTGCCGGAACGACCGGTACAATTCATTCAACGAAGGCGCGCGAAATGCCCGGTACGCCGACGCATTCCACGACACGTGCGAATTAATCTGGTTGCGCAACGTCAATCGCGGGCTGAACGCATTCTGCGAACGGTCTGGAAAAATCGCATCCGTCGGCGTGGCCGGCGGCGCAACCGGCTCACGCAAAGTCGCAGCGTCGAAATTGCTCCAAACATCCACGCGGGCGCTCACCGAAAGGAACCACCTCGGCGCAATTTGAATCAAATCCTCGCCGAATATCCCCACCGTCCGCTGCCGGCCTCCGGAGGAAGAATCCGTAGTCCCGCCGGATAGCAGCACTTCATGGCTCGCCCCAATCTCTTCGTGGTAGTCAACTCCCGCCACCAAAGTCTGCCGCTTTCCCGCTTGCCGCGACCACACCGCGGACCAGCCCACTCCCTGCGACGGCACCGTCTGCAAGTCCGTCAGTGTCTCGCTGTCGCGGTTCGGGCCTATCGCGGAAAATGTCTGGTGATATGTCTGCGCGTCCGCGTAAAACCGCAGCGTCAGCGCCCCGAACATGCCCAGCTGCAAATTCGCGCCCAAAGCTCCCTGACCCAGCTTCGTATCGTTCCGTTGCAGCGGCGTGCCGTTGTCGCGCGTTTCGTCCAGATACCACCCGCGCGCGAATATTTCGCTCTGTTCGCCGATTCTGCGTCCCACCATCAGGTCCGCGGTCCCGTCCCGCACTCCCGCTCGCACATCTACGGTCCCCCGCTCCGCTTCCGGCGTTAAAATGTACCCGTCGGTATTAAATACTCCGCCCGCAAAACTCGATTCCCATTTTCCTTTCTGTCCGCCGGCCCACAACGAAAGGTCCGGCGTATTTTGATTCCCGTAAGAAGTGTCCAGCGAAATGCCGCCCGGCTGCGTCGGCCGCGAAACAAATTGCACCACGCCTCCCAGCGCGTCACTGCCGTAAAGGCTCGACCCGCCTTCCTGCGAAATCTCCACGTCCGAAATGGATTCCACCGGCACGCGATCCCAATACACCCACGCGCCAAAAGGATCGTTCAATGGAATACCATCTTCCAGCACCAGCGCGCGGCTCGCGCCATTCGCGCCCAGCCCGCGCAACGAAACGCCCTGCGTCGTCGGATTCGCCGTGCGGCTGCTTGAGCGGCGGAACAAGCTGAACCCGGGGACCTGCCGCAGATCATCATCCAGCTGTAGCGCAGGCGTGTCCTGCAAATCCTCGCGCGTCAACTGCACATCGCTCACCGGCACGTCGCTCACCAGCGTCGCCGCGCGATAAGCAGTCACTTGCACCTGCTGGCTCACCGTCGCTGGCGTCAGCACAATTTCCACGTGCACCACCGCTTGCCCGTCCGCCCGCCGCCATGCCTGCTCAATTTTCCGAAATCCTTTCGCAGTCACCGACAAAGTCCCGGCCGCACCCGCCACATTTTCAAACGCGAACGCCCCGCCAGCGCCAGTAACCACAGAAGCCGAAAACGAACCGGCACGCACGTCCACCTGCGCGCCAACCACTACCGCGCCGCTGGAATCTCGCACCACGCCCTCGACGCGCTCCGCAACGCCGGTGTTCTGCTCGCCGGCGCTAACCGACGCCAGCAAAATCAGTGCAAACACACCACCAGCAAACACGCGGAGGGCGCGCACAATCGTTCCTCGAAAAATTCTCGTGAACAAAGTCAAACCTGCCCTGCCTCAACGCAGATACACACCGCCGTTCCAGCACCGCCGCACGCGCATCATATCTCAGCGCCGAAACAGTAAATCATCGAAGACCGCCGCGCGTGCCGAAGTCCTACCTGCGCCGCCGTTATGCTATCGTGTTCCACAGTCTGCCTGGCTTCATTTCAGGAGGAAATGGCATGGGGACGGCTTCGCAGCGTCGCAGTGATCGGGTCTCGCTGACTTTATTGCTTGAAGCTTCCGGCAAGGATGGCAACGACGAGGAATTCGCGCTGCCCGCCCGTACCATGCAAATCAATCGCACCGGCGCGGTGATCCTGCTCGACCGCGACCTACACGCCGATCAGCACATTCTCATCCGGCGGCTGGCTCCCACCGAAAAGCACCGCCAAAGCCAGGTTCGCATCGTCGGCCAATTCGGCCGCCAAAAAGAAGGCTACGTGTACGGCGTGGAAATTCTGCAGCCCGAGAATGACGTCTGGGCGATCGAATTCCCGCACATCGCCGAATCGCAGGAAGCCGTCGCACGCATGCTGCTCGAATGTACCTACTGCCGCTCCCGCGAAGTCGTTTACCTCAACGAACTCGAGCTGCGCGGCTTCGAAGGCACGCGCGGAATCGCGCGCTATTGCAAGACCTGCAGCGTCCCCAGCATCTGGTCGCAAGCTCCGCACGAAAGCGAAAAGAAACTAGCGTCACGCGCCACGCGCAGCCGCATCAGTGCCAGTGATCTGCCGGCACTTCCCGCTGGTGGGGAGCAACGCGAACGCGGGCGCCTGCGCATGAGAACCCGTCTGACAGCCTGCGTCCGTCAGCCCAACGCCGACGATGAGCTAGCCGTCTGCGAAGATATCTCCCCGGTGGGAATGTGCTTTCGCAGCAAACGCCGCTACGACGCGCAGGAAGCAATTGACGTGGCCGTCCCCTATACGCCCGAAGTAGCCAACATTTTTATCCCCGCGCGCGTGGTCTATTGCGAAGAATTACCCAAAGCAGGTCTCTTTCGTCACGGCGTGGAATATCGCAGGCCCGAACCGCCAAAAGAATAATTGCCGCGCAGCGTAGATTTTCACGTTTCGCAGATCGAGCAAATCCCGAGTCATCCCGACCGAAGTCCCGCGTTTTTTCTTTCCCGCCGCATCTTGGCGGACGCGGGACGCAGGGAGGGATTTGCTTTTTGCGGATCAGTCGCGCTTCCTGAGCGGCTCAAATCCTAATGCACAGCCACCGGCGTCCGTTCCCCAGTCCTTCGCTGCAAATACTGCATCGCAATATTCAAATGCACATTCCCGCCCGGCGTCTCGAAACAAAGTATCGTCGCCTCCGAATCCTGTCCTGCCTTCTCGCATTGTTCCTGCGTCAAAACTTCCGGCGGCAGCACCTTAAAATGAAATCCTGCGTCATTCAGCTGCGTCACCGCATTTCCAATCACCATGTTCGCCAATTCGCAAACCGTCTCGGTCACAATCGTCGCCGAAGGATCCACCTCCGCGCCCGCCAGAAAACTCGCCACCTGCGCCGCCGCTCCGGGCTCCATATCCAGAATCACGCGCCCCTCAATCTGTCCCTTGAAACTCACAGCCGCCGCCGTTCCGCGACGCCGGTATCCTTCCTCTTCCATCGTCAAATCCACAATCTTCGCCGGCACTTTCATCATCTCGGCCAGCACCGCGTCAAGCGACCCGATAAACGGCTGGATCAGATCCATCCTCATCGCGAGCTCTCCTCGGCCGCGCCCACCGGCGCCGTCACGCCATCGTCATTCAGCACGTAACGAATAATTTCGTACAGCGCGTCCGGCTTCACCGGCTTCTGCACGAAATGCCGCGCACCCTTCTGCAGCGCCGCCAGAATGTTGTCCTGGTAGCCCACTGAAGAGACCATGATGATCCGCGCTTCGCCGTGCTCCTGCACGATGCGCTCCACCGCCTCGATGCCTTCCATCTGCGGCATGGTGATATCCATCAGCACGATGTCCGGCCGCGTTCTCGCGTACTCCGTGATCGCTGTGCACCCATCGCCGGCTTCTCCCACCACGTGTCCTCCGAACGATTCCACCATTTTCGCCAGGCTCTTGCGCGCGAAGACGGAATCGTCCACGATCAAGTACTTCACCGCCTGATGGTCATTCTTTCGCGTCAGTGCTTCAAATTGTTTCATCACGATCTCCTTCGTAATCCCGATTCAGTAGTGAGAATGTCTGCGCTCGAATCCTGATTCGCCTGTTCGCTGAGCGGCCGCTCCGCTATGCATTTCGCCTGCAAGTAACTCGAAAGACTGGAAAGCGACACCACGCGCCCCGCGAATCCCCGCTCGATGGCCGAACGCGGCATGCTGTCCACGATGCATGTGTCCGGGCTTTGCGCGATCGTCATTCCGCCCGCGGCCTGGATCGCGCCCATACCATCCGCGCCGTCGTCGCCCATGCCGGTCATCAGCACGCCGATGGCGCTGCTGCCAAACTCCTGCGCCACGGAATGGAACAGTACGTTCGCCGACGGCCTGTGCCCGTTCACGCGCGGCTGGTCTACTAAAATCGCCACGTTCCCATGCTCCATCCGCCGCACTTTAAGGTGCCGGTTGCCGGGGCAAACCAGCGCCCGCCCCGCCAGCAGTAAATCGCCCGATTGTGCTTCCTTCACTTCGATCGCCGAACATTCATCCAACCGCCGCGCAAACATCTCCGTAAATCCTTCAGGCATGTGCTGAACCACCAGAATGCATCCCGGGAAATCCGCTGGCAGCTGCGAAAATAAATATTGCAGCGCGTTCGGACCGCCCGTGGAAATCCCGATGGCCACGATCTTCGAAGGCCAATTCGGCATCGAAGTCCGCCGCTGCTCCTTCTGCTTCAGCGGCGGCACGGTAATAATCATTTTCGGAGCGCCCGAACCGGCGGCCACTTTGATCTTCAGCGCCAGCTCCGCCGCAATCTGGTCGAGCCTTCCGGAAGCCGCTTCCGGCGGTTTGGTAACGAAATCAAAAGCGCCCAGAGCCAGAGCTTTCAACGTCACCGAAGCGCCGCGCTCCGTCTGCGCGCTCACCAGGATTACCGGCACGCGATGTTTCCGCGTGATCTGACGCAGCATCTCAAGGCCATCCATTCGTGGCATATCCAGATCCAACGTCACCACGTGCGGCCGTAGCTCATCCAGCTTCCGCAATCCCACTTCGCCGTCCATCGCCGTACCCACCACTTCAATCGACGGATCGCGCTGCAGCACTTGCGGAATCAACTTGCGCATCAGCGCCGAATCATCCACCACCAGGACGCGGATCTTTTCACTCATGCTGTGGCTCCCACTGGCTGAATTCGCGCGAGATGAGACACCACCGCAGGAATATTCAGTATGAGCACGATTGTCCCGTCGCCTAAAATCGAAGCTCCACTAACCAACGGAGAAGTGACCAATTGGTCCTCCAGCGCCTTGATGACCAGTTCCTCTTCACCCATCAGCTTGTCCACCGCCAGGCCAAATCGCCGGCTCCCCGCTCCGATCACCACCACGAAAACTCTCTTCGACCGTTCCGACGCCTGTAAATTTTCCAATCGCTCCAGCCGCACCAGCGTCAGTACCTGCTGCCGCAGTTGAAAAACTTCGTGGTCGTCCACACGATGAATTTCCTCTTCGTTAATCCGCGTAATCTCCACCACGGACGCGATCGGCACGGCGTACAAGCGCCCCGCCACATGAAACAGCAACGCCTGTATGCTTGCGAGAGTCAGCGGCACGATCAGCCGGAACGTAGTGCCCTTGCCAGCCTCGGTTTCAATCTCGATCGAGCCTTTCAGGTTGTCCAGCGCGGACTTCACTACGTCGAGTCCCACACCGCGCCCTGAAATTTCCGTCACGTTTTCCGCCGTGCTGAATCCCGGCGTGAATATAAGATGATTGATTTCCGCTTCGTTCATGCGCGAAGTTTCGGTCGCGCTCATCAACCCGCGCTCGATCGCGCGCCGGATTATTTTTTCGCGATCAATTCCCCGACCGTTGTCGGAAACTTCAATCACTACCTGGTCGCCTTCGTGATAAGCGTCGAGCCGCACCGTGCCGCTACCCGGTTTGCCCGCCGCCGCGCGTTCGCTTGCCGTCTCGATCCCGTGATCCGCGGCATTGCGAATCAAGTGCGCCAGCGGCTCGGCCAGCGCATCCAGAATGCTTTTGTCCAAATCCGTGTTTTGCCCCGCGATCTCCAGCGCGATCTCTTTATTCAGGTGTTTGGCCACGTCCCGCACAATCCGCGGAAATCTGCGGAACAGCTGCTCCACCGGCACCATGCGAATCTTCATCACCGATTTCTGCAGCTCATTCAGAATCCGCGATTGAAACGCCAGCGCGTCCGAAAATTTGCCGCGCAGCGCATCCTTCGCGAACCGCCGCTCGAATTCCGCGATGGTGCGCTGTAGCATGGACTTCCCGATGATCAGCTCGCCCACCAAATTCATCACCGTATCAATCCGCCCAGCGTCCACTCGTAAGGTATTCTCGGCCACCGCATGTGCCAGTCCCGTTGGCGCGCTCGAACTCTGTGCTTCGTCCTCTTCGTCGATCTCACCCGAGTCTGCGTCCGCAGCCACTCCCCCAACCCTCGCCGAAACCGCCGCCGCTTCCGCTTCCACCAGAACGTCCAACACATCGCGCGGCCCCGTCTCCAACAGCGGAATGCGATTCACCGAAATCTGAGCCACCACCGAAGGCACCTGGCAACGCTTGCGGATCCAATCCGCCGGTTTGCTGCTCGCCAGCGCCGCTTCCAGCAAACCGCCGCTCACCACCTCGGCGCTATCCTCCGGACGCAGCGCCAAAATCTTGCCGGCGCGCTCCAGTGCTTTCTTCGCCAGTTCATACGCGGCCGCAGGCGAGATCGCTTCGCCGGCGAGGTGCATGGCCACCTGATAAACCGGCTCGCCGCGACGGAACGATTCCGCAATCAGCAATCGTTCATATTCCGTCCAATTAAACGTAGCCGCAGTCTCTTCCACGGGTTTCTCACGCCGCGCCATCGCCGGTTTGTGCAACAGCCGCTGCACATACTCGCGCAACGCTCCACCGTCTGGCGGCTGCAGATTGCTGCGATAAGCTGCCAGCATGTCGCGGAACGTGTCGGCAGCCGTCAGCACCACTTCCGCAATCAAGCCGGCGTGCTCCTTGACGAGGTCGGGCGTCAAGACATCTTCCAACTCGTGCGCCAGCTCGCTCAATTCGCGATAGCCGCACGCCGCGGAATCTCCTTTCAGCGTGTGCACAGCTCTCCGCACGCTGCGTAGGCTTTCCTTGTCGCTCGGACGTTCCTCGAGCGCCAAGCCCGCATCGTTCATCGCCTGTAGAATTTCCTCCGCGCTCTCGAAAAAGAGATCGCGAAGTTCCGAGGCTCGATCATCAGGAGAAAACGTCACTGCGGCCCCTCGATTCGCTGGTACACGGTCGCGTTGTTCTGATGGATCATGTGGAATCTTTTCGTCAGCCCAAACAAACTCTCCGCGTGCCCCACGAACAAATATCCTTCCGGATTCAAGCAGCGATGGAATTTATCAATCAACCGCTTTTGCTCCGCTTCGTCGAAATAAATCATCACGTTACGGCAGAAAATCGCATCATTACGTTGCGGCAGATATTCCGTCTTTAAATTGTGAAAGTCGAACTGCACCAGACTCTTCAGCGCCGGTTTCACCGAATATTTGTCGCCCACCTTGTCGAAGTAGCGCAGCCGGCAGGTGTAATCCACCGTATCCATCTGGCTTTCGGTGTAAATCCCTTGCTGCGCGGTGAGCAAAGCCGAGTAACTGATGTCCGAAGCCACAATCTCAACCTTCCACGGCGGAGGAATCAACGGCTTCGGCGTGGGCATCTCAAACGGCAGGGGATTCCGCAAGTAGTAATAAGCCAGCGCATCGCAGATCAAAATCGCCAGCGTGTAAGGTTCTTGGCCCGTCGAACACCCCGCGCTCCATATGCGCAAGGACCAATCGCGCCGTTCCTGCTTGCGCCGCAAAAGGTCTTCCAGCACGTGTTTCTGAAATAGTTCCAGCTGCGGCCGTATCCGAAAAAAACTCGTTTCATTCACCGTCAGGTTTTCAAGCAGCGCCACCAGCTCCGCCTTGCCTTCGCGGCTGGTCAGCAACCGGTAATACGAATAGAACGAATCAATCTGGCAGGCTTTCAAGCGGCGCTGCAACCGGTCGCGCAGAAAATGCGTGCGGCGTTCATCGAAATACATGCCGCATTCCTGATACACCAGCGTCTGCAGGAGCTTCAATTCGGGTTCGGTGAGCGGAACCTGCGCTGTGAGAGTGGACATTCGCTCCTCGTCGTTTTCGTTCTCGCGCTAGCTCTTGCTGGCGCCAGCGGCCAGCACTAGACGCGTGCCAGATTTTCTGTGGACAGCGCTGCGGCGGTTTCGGCCGCGTCTTCCAGTCGGCGCAGCTCTCCGCGTTGCAGTATTTTGCTCAGATCGAGCATCATCACCAGCCGTCCGCGGAATTTCCCCACGCCGGTGATGTAATTCAATTCGCCCTCCTGAAATACGGAGTGCGGCGCTTCAATGTCCGAGGGCGGAATTTTTATTACTTCGGACGCCGAATTCACGATCAGCCCGATCGCCCGGCTGTCTAGTTCCACCACAACAATTCTGTTCCGCTTGCTCGCTTCGATCACTTTCTCGCCAAACCGTTTGCGCAAATCCACCACCGGAATAATCCGCCCGCGCAAATTAATCACGCCCTCGATGTAATCCGGAGCGTTCGGCACCGAAGTAATCTCCGGCACCCGCACGATTTCCCGCACCATTGCAATTGGCAATCCAAAAGTCTCCCGCCCGATCCGGAATCCTACGATTTGGATGTCTTTGTCCATGTCGTCTTTGAACGCGCTCTAGGAACGCGAAACTTCCGCATATTCCGCAGAAGAATTACGCTCGTGCTCACTTGAACCGCCGCCACCGCTGAACGCTCCACCCGGTCCCTGCCTCCGCCCGAAATGGCGCCGCCCATCCTGGGATGCTTCATCCAACACAAAGCGGTCCATCGACTCCAGCAGCACGCGTGAAAGCTTGGACATCTGCTCGGCCGCCGCAGCCAGTTCCGTGGAACTCGAAGTGGACTGCTGCACCAGCTCCCGCATTTTCTCCATCGCGCGCACCACCGCCTGCGAACCCGAAGCCTGCTCCTCCACCGACGAATTGATTTCCTGCGTGATTTCCGTCAGCCGGTTGGTCGCCTTCGCAATCTGCGATGAACCGCTGGACTGTTCGGTAGTAGCCGCACCAATCTCCTGCGAAAACTTGTAAACCTCAGACACCACGTCCGAAATCTTTTCCAGCGCGAAGCTCAGGTCCTTATTCAGCAGCAGGCCTTCCTGCACCATGGTGGTGCTCTTTTCCATGTTGTCCACGGCTTCCCGTGCTTCCTTCTGAATGCCCTGAATCAGTTCCGAAATTTCCTTGGTGGACTGCGTGGACTTTTCCGCCAGCTTGCGCACTTCCTCGGCCACTACCGCGAAACCCAACCCATGCTCGCCCGCGCGTGCCGCTTCAATCGCCGCGTTCAAAGCCAGCAGGTTGGTCTGCTCCGCCAGATCATCAATCACCTCGATGATCTTTCCGATGTCGTCCGCCCGCCGCCCCAGCACGTCAATAATTTCTGCCGAAGACTGAATCGCGTGGCTCGTGCGGTTCAATCCCTCGGTCGCCTTGTTCATCGTTACCATGCCGGTTTGCACTTCCTCGCGCGACCGGTGCGATATATCCACTAGCAACTTCGCCGTATCCGCCACCCGCTCGATCGAAGTCACCATCTGATCGATCGAAGCGGAAGTTTCGGCCACGCTCGATGCCTGAACTTGCGTGTTCTTCACCACGTTCTGCACGTTGATGCTCATCTCGTGCATCGTGCTGGTCACTTCGTCAATCGCAGACGCCGCCTGCACGCTCACCTTCGCCGATTCGTCCGAAGCGCTGGCCATCTGCCCCGAACCGCTCGCCACCTGTGCCGCGCTGTCTCTTACTTGCCGCACCAGGTCCCGCAATCCGCGCGTCATCGAAGCAAACGCCTTCGCCATGGTGTCCTGCTGCGACCGCGGTTGCACCGTAACCGAGAGCTGCCCTTCTGCAATCGCCGCGGAAACCGCTGCCATTTCCTTCAAATGCACAATCATCTTGTTGAAGTTTTGCGCTAGCACGCCCACTTCATCATCGCGACGCGTATCAATGGTCTGCTCCAGATCGCCCGTTTCCCCAATCCGCCGCGCCACTTCGATTAAATGGTAGATCGGCTGCTTGATGGTCTTCGCAGTTTGAAACGCGATAAAGCATCCAATGAAAACTGCGAAAAGGGTGCCGACAGTTGTGATCCACGTGCTCCATGTCGTAGCTGCTGTCGCCGAATTGTTCGAATCTTCCAACAATTTCTGTGCTGTGTTGTCCGCCTGCTCCAGCATCGCCGCGGACTTGCTCAGCCACGAAGCAGGATCGTGCTGCAGGTAATAAATCTGCAGATCAGAAACCGTCGCGTCTCCCGCATCCACCTGGTGCCGCTTCGCGATCATCGGCTTCGCGAAATTCTCCGACCAGCTCGTTTCCGCGTCTCCCACTTGCGCCAGAGTGCCGCGCACGCCGGCGTCAGCGGACTCAGCTTCCGCGTCTTTCAGCAGCGCCAGCAGATCTCCTACGCCCTTATTGGTCTTGTCTTCATCCCTCAGGTCGCCGCTGAGCAAGTAATTGCTCAGATACAGGCGGTCCTGCATCATCTGCGAGCGCGCGTTGCTGATCGCCGTCTTCGTCGTTTGCGTGGCTTTCGCCGCGGCCTGCGCGGCGTACTCCCTGCGCACGGTGATCACGTTAATGAAGAACAAAACCAGCATGATCGCCAATATCGTGCCAAACCCGAACCAGAGTTTCTTCCCGATTGTCATGAGAAATGCCTCCGCTCCCCGCCTGCGACCGCTGCCGCAGGCCCCCATTCACGCGCCCTCAGTTGTGCCCCGAGAAATCAAACTCGATCACTTCCACCGATTCCTTCGTCGCCGGCTCAAACTTCCATTTCTTCAGCGCGTCCGTCGCCGCACCCACCAGCAGCGGGCTGCCGCCAATCACTTTGGTGCTTGTCACGCGCCCATCCGGGGAAATTGTCGCTTCGATTTTCACTTTGCCGGTCGCGTTGATCTGACGCGCCAATTCTGGATATTCCGGCACCGTCTTCGTTTTCACTTTTCGTTTCGCGTTGTCCTGCGAATTTTCCTGAGCACTTACTCGCGGAGCGACTGCTAGCGATCCCCCCAGGATCACCGCCAATCCAAAGCCCAGCAGTCGTTTCTTGCCGTTCATGCGTACGCCTCCTCAATCGAGGGAAAGGTCCCGCATCGGAAATTGCAATGAGGATGCCATCGGGAAATTGTTATTCGTTCACGAACGAAATTCGCCAACGTGCCTCATATAGCGCTGATTACACGGCGGTTAAGTCAATCATCGCCACCGGTCTCCATCGCTCTCCGCCGGCCTAATCGTCTCAAATCCCCGCCACCATCCGCTAACGCGTCTCACCTTGCGACGAGCCGAGATTGCCGGATACGGCACTTTCCGCGGCCCCTTCGCTTGACTCAAATTGAGAACACACCGTAACGTCATTTCTCGTATAGGCGTAGCGCGCGCAGTGTCCCCTTGACCTCCATGCGTGCACTAAAAAGAAGTCGCGATGTCTCATCTCGTCTCAATGGCTCCTTCGAGAGCCTGCTGGCGCAGTTCTCTGCCACCACGCTGGAGCTGAATCCTTCCCTTGGCGCCGCTGAATTCTCACGGCGTCTCACCGCACGTGCCGCCGAAATGTTGGGTGCGCGCGCCGCTGTGCTGGCGCTCGCGCACGATGCGGAATGGGAAATCGCGGCGCTCAGTGGACCCGCGCATCGCTGGGATCCCATCACGCAGCATCACCTCGCCGGCATTCTCGCCGAGCAAGCTCGCGTTCCCGGTGAAAAATTACGCTCAGGCTCAGCGGCAATGCTTCTCGGTCGCGGCCTTGCGGAAGCGCTGGTGTGGGACGAATTGGTGCTCGCCCGCCTCTCTGGCAGTGAAGGCGAACTTCTAGGCGTGTTGTGTCTGGTGGATCTTTCCCGCGAACTTTCCGCCACCGAACACCAGCTCGTCGAAGCTCTCGCAGGCCACGCCGCAATGGCTCTTGAAAATGTCCGGCTCTTTTCGCGCGTGGAGCAATCCAGAAAACAATGGGTCGAAGACTTCGACGCCATTTCCGACTTCATCGTCGTGCACGACGCTGGAAATCGCGTCCTGCGCTTGAATCGCGCCCTTGCCGAAGCCCTCGGCCTGCGCCCTACAGAAGCCATCGGCTACGAAATTGACCGCCTGGAAATTCTCGATTCGCCGCCCAAGGAAGGGAATTGCCCCTTCTGCCGCAATCCGCGCCTGGCGCACGAGGAATTCATCCACGAAGCCGCTGAGCGCACATTTTTAATTTCCGCTTCACGCATTCACAACGCGCAAGGCAACGACTGGCGCACGATTCACGTAATGAAAGACATCACCGATCGCCGCGTTGCTGAACGCCGCTATCGCCGCGAGCGCGATTTCAACAAAAACATTCTCAACAAC
>Ga0210390_10000303_pt1 | contig 53739 bp, 45 predicted proteins | sample IncBWH11OmetaG_FD_161050 | JGI IMG/M metagenome (GOLD analysis project Ga0210390, IMG submission 161050) | Forest soil microbial communities from Barre Woods Harvard Forest LTER site, Petersham, Massachusetts, United States - Inc-BW-H-11-O ... | reverse complement strand
CCCGCGCCCGGCGACCCCGCGCCCGGCGACCCCGCGCCCGGCGACCCCGCGCCCGGCGACCCCGCGCCCGGCGACCCCGCGCCCGGCGACCCCGCCGCGGGCGACCTCGGCACCGGCAGCACCGACACCGACGGCTCCGACCCCGGCACCGTTAGCCCAGGCCACCCCGCCCCCGGCACCACTAGCCCAGGCGACCCCGCCCCCGGCACCACTAGCCCAGGCGACCCCGCCCCCGGCGGTCCGGCTGCCACCAGCCCCAGCACCGGCGATCCCGACAGCGACCCGGCGCCGTTCCCGGCGCTGATCAACCTCCTGGTCCCGGCCGGCACCGCGCTCGGCTGGTCCACCACGCCCGGCGAGGCCGGCCGGTGGGGACTGCTCGACCCGTGGGACACCCGCCGCCTGCTGCAGGCCGCCTCCCAGCATCCGCGCACCCGCTGGTGCGTCACGGCCGTCGGCTCGGATGGCACCGCGGTTGCGCACGGCTGCTCCCGCGGACCCCACCGCTGGACCCCCGCCCCACCCGCCACCGCCACCGCCACCGGCACGCCGACCCGGCGATCACCCGGCACCACCTCCAGGCCCCCGCCCGGACCCGACGAGTACCAGCAGGCACAGCTGGCCGACCTGCTGCGCGCGCTGAACATCACCTGGGCGCCGATCGCCAAGGAAACCTGTGACCACAGGCACCGCGAGGACCGGTACAAACCCAGCCGCAAGCTCGGCCACCTGGTCCGCGCCCGCACCGCGACCTGTCCGGCGCCCGGCTGCGGCGCCAGCGCCTACCACGCCGACCTCGACCATACGACCCCGTGGCCACGCGGAACCACCGATGAGTGCAACATCGCTCCGCCATGCCGCCACCATCACCGTGTCAAGCAGGCTCCCGGCTGGAAACTCGAACAAACCAGCCCGGGCGTCATGCGGTGGACCGCGCCTTCAGGCCGCACCTATACCACCACACCCACCGTCTACGATTCGTGTTGACAGCCCCCCGTGAGGACGAGAATCGGTCCACGCTCCGGCATGTGGAGGCACTCCATGAGCGAAGGCTGCGTGTTCTGTGATCAAAGCTGGATGAGGGCAGCCGAGATCTTCATCGAGACCCCCCACTGCATATTCGCCTCGACCCGAGATCCGGACATCCGGGCCCAAGCCGGACTGGCGGAGGGCGTCCTGCCCGGCTCCGGGGCAATCGTGCCCATCGCCCACCGGACTTCGGTCTTCGAGCTGACCCCCGCGGAGTGGGCAGACACTCAGGATGTATTGCTCCAGGCAAGGACGGCGCTGCACGATCTGCTGGCCCCGGACGGCTATTTGCTTGGCTGGAACCAGGGCGGTGCCCTGCATCCCCATATGCATGTCATTCCACGATTCGACGACGAGCCACTGTCTGATCGCTGGCTGCGCTCGGCGATCAACGTCCCGGAAAACAGACGGCCCGATCCGTGGGCACCCGGGAGCGGACGGGCACCCGGGAGCGGACGGGCACCCGGGAGCGGACGGGCTAGGTGAGCGAGGCGCCCGGGGGCCTGTCGGCTTACTAGCGGCTCGCCGGGCCCGTTCTGGAGGGGGCGAGCAGGCCGAGGGCTCGGGCGAGGTCGACTGTGCCGGCACGGTGGTGCGTGCCCAACTTGGCGTACAGGTGCCGCATGTGGGTCTTGACGGTGTTAGGGGAGACAGACAGTTCGCGGGCGATTTCCGGGATGCTCAGGTTGGTGGGCAGGTAGCGCAGCACACGGCCCTCGCCGGAGCTGAGGGGTTCGGCAAGAGTCATTGACCCGGGAGTAGCGATCCCCCCCAGACCCCCCCTGCGAATGGAGGGACCCCCATGTCGCCCCCGTGGCCCTGCGGCAAGCAGGTCGCGGATCGTGGCTACCAGGGCGGCGTGGGCGGTCCGGTGCCGGGCATGACGCTCCAGCAAACCAGAAGCGGGATACAACAGGAACGGGGTCAGGTCGCCGCTGCGCTCGGACAGGTCGAGTGCGCGCTCGACGGCGGCGTCGGCGGCGTCCGGTTCGCCGAGCGCGTCACGGGCAAGCGCCTCCAGCACGTCAGCCCGGGCTCGCCAGAATCCCCAGGGATCCTTGGAAACGGGGTCTTCCTGGACCGGGGCGAGGGTGGCGAGCGCGGCCTGCGGGTCGCCTTGGGCAAGCCGCAGCGCCGCGGTGGCGACGCGGATCTCACTGCGCTCGTGGTCCTGTTCGCCGAGCCCGGCCAGGAACTGCTCAGCACGCTCGACCTGGCCGAGGCGAATCAGGGAGTGCGCCAGCATCGCCCGTGTCCGCCCGACGAGGTAGTGCTGCCCGCCAACCCGCCGGGCCAGCGGCTCGGCGGCCTCGAGTGCGGCCAGCGCCGCGGCGTTACGATCTCGCACCAGTTCAAGCGTCCCGCGGATCTGCCGGATCGCCAGCACGGCCACGGGCTGGGTGTCGGCTGTGAGGGTGCGTTCGGCGCGTTCGAGCCACGGCTCGGCCTCCTCCGGCTGTCCCTGCCACGCCAGCACGAGTCCGACCGTCATGCAGGCGATGCCGACCGCCGGGTCGTCGGTCCAGCCGTGCCGCTCGGCCAGCTCCACCGCCTGCCTGCCGCGCTCGGCCGCTCGCGCGAACGAATGGTAGAACTCGTGCGTCGTCAGGTAGGCCAGGCCGGTGAACTCCAGGTAGGGCCGTCCGCCCTGGCGGGCCAGCGCGATGCCGCGTTCCAGGTAGCGCTCGGCGTCCTCGGACGCGGTCGCAAAGATCTCGGTGCTGCCCAGGCTGATCAGCGCGAGCGCGCTCAGGTCCGCACCAAGGCCGGGCCGCGCCGCGTCCGCGACCGTGGCCATGGCCTGCACTTCCCGCGCCTCCTCGGCCACGGCCGGGAGGTTCCCGCCCTGGCGGTCCAGCAGCAACCGGACCACCCCCCGCAGAAGCCGCACGTATTCTCGCCGGTCGGCCGGCACCGACCCTGAGTGCCGTTCCGCCAGGTTCAGGTAACGCTGCGCCGCCTCCAGCGATCCGCGAGCCAGTTCATCCGCCGCGGTCAGCACGGCCAGCCCCGGATCCGCCGCGGCCATGCTGGCCGGGAACCCGGCCAGCAGATCATGCACCGTCGCGGCCTGCCCATTCAGATGAAGGGCGGGCCACTGACCGGCCAGCAGCCGCGCAGCGAGATCCCAGTCCTCGCCGGCCTGGGCGTGCCGGACCGCCCCCACCCCGAATCCGTGGTCGGCAAGCCAGCCCGCCGCCGCCGCGTGCAGCCCGGCCACCGCGCCCGGTTCGGCGCGGCGCAGCTCATGCCGCAGTAGGTCGGCGAACATCTGGTGGTAGCGAAACCACGACCTTGCCGCGTCAAGCGACACCACGAACGCGCCGGCCTGCTCCAGGTCCTGCAGCACCCGCTCCCCGCCATCGTCCCCGGTCAGCAGCCCGGCCAGCTCCCCGTTGACCCGCTGGAGCACGCTGGTCCTCAGGAGCAGCCGCCGCACGGGTTCGGGCTGCCGGTCCAGCACCTCGGCCAGCAGGTACTCCGCCACCGTCCGGTCGCTGCCGGAGAACTCCGCCGCGAACCGCTCCGGATCCGGGCGCCCGGCCAGCGACAGCGCCGCTAGCCGCAGCCCCGCCGCCCACCCCTCCGTCCGCTCATGCAGCATCGCCAACGTCGGCTCGTCCAGCTCCACTTCGGCCGCGGTGAACAGTTTCCCTGCCTCGGCAAGGGTGAACTCCAGGTCGCTGGCGCGGATCTCGGCCAGCCCGCCCTCCAGCCGCAGCCGGTGCAGCCCCAGCCGGACGTCATGCCTGGCCGACAGCACGAATCGCAGCGTCGGCGGGGCCCGCATGAGCAGCAGCTCAAGCTGCCGCACGGTGTCGGGGCCTAGCTCGTGCACGTCGTCGATCACCAGCCAGGCTGGATCTTCGAGCGGCGCCAGGTCTTTGAGCAGCCGCTCCACAAGCGCCCACCCGTCCAGGTCCGGCGCCGCCGACACCGCCCGCACCAACGCCGCCCCCGGGTCGGTCTCGCGCAGCGCCCCGAGCACCGACAGCCAGAACCGCTGCGGGTCGCGCTCTTCCGCTCCCACCGCTACCCACGCCGCCCGGCCCGTCAGCCCAGCCTCAGCGATCCACGACCGCAGCAAAACCGTCTTGCCGCTGCCCGCGGGCGCCGCCAGGACCGTCACCCGCGCCGGCCCCGCAAGCCGCCCGAACAGCTCCGGGCGGGCAACCACTCCGCCCGCGTCACCTCTCGGCACGGAGCGTGATCCCGCCGGAGATCCCACGCCCCAATCATCCCACGAAGCGGTGCGGCGCCGTCACGAACCTCATCTCATCGTGACGATGTGTCCGCACCCGCCGGCCGGCGACGCTGGACGTGAGGAGCCGGAAAAGCAGGAACGATGGAGCGCCGGACCTCACACCCGGCTTGGGGCGGTGGCGTCACCAGCCGGCGCCATTGCCGGGTCCGCGTCGGCCAGGTCCTGGCGCCTGATCCGGACCACGGTCAGCGCGATGATCATGGCCAGCACCATGACGAACCCCGAGACCAGGTAGCCCCGGGAGAATCCGGTCGCCAGCGCGTGATCGTACATGTGCGCCTGCAGCGCGGCGGCCCTGGCGCCGGACGCGTGCGCCGCCGCAACGCCCGCCGCGGCAGCCTGGGATCGCAGGCTGCTGGCCACCGCGCTCCAGGCCACGGTGCCGAGGATGGCCAGCCCGATCGAGCCGCCGACCTGCTGCCCGACGTTGATCAGGCTGGACGCCACGCCGGCGTCGTTGTTGTTCACCCTGGTCAGCCCGACCAGGAAGACCAGCACGAACAGCAGGCCCATGCCGGCCCCGAGGACGAGCTCCGGCCCGAGCATGCCGCCGATGAAGGAGCTGTGCTCGGTGATCCGGGACAGCCAGAACATCCCGCCAGCCCCGAGCGCGCTGCCGACGACCAGTAGCGGCCGGGCGCCGATCCTGGTCACCCCTTGCTGCGCGACGACGGTCATCACGAGGACCACCGGGACGAACGGCAGGTAGGCCAGGCCGGTCTTCAGCGGGCTGTACCCCCACACGTCCTGGATGAAGATGGTGAGGAAGAAGAACATGCCGAGCAGCGCGGTGCCGATGCACAAAGTGATCAGGTACGCACCGGACCGGTCCCGGTTGCGCAGCACCCGGACCGGCAGCAGCGGGTCCTTGCTGCGGGTCTCGATCACCGCGAAGGCGACCAGCAGCACCACGGCGGCGGTCAGCGACGTGACCACTGTGGTATCGCCCCAGTGCGAGACGCCGTCCGGGGTGGTCGCGGCGTTGGACAGCCCGTAGACCAGCAACGCGACTCCCGCGGTCGCGGTGATCGCGCCGGGCAGGTCGAACCGCCCGGCGCGCCGTCCGCTCCGCGGCAGCACGCGCACGGCCAGGACCGCGACGACCAGCCCGATCGGCACGTTGACGAACATCACCCACCGCCAGCTGGCGTAGGTGACCAGCAAGCCCCCGGCGATCAGCCCGACCACGATGCCCAGGATGGCCATCGCCGAGTACACCGCCATCGCGCGGTTGCGCGGCGATCCCTCTGGGAACGTGACGGCGATCAGCGACAGCGCGGTGGGCGCGGCCATCGCGGCGCCCGCGCCCTGCACGGCGCGGGCGATGATCAGCCAGGCCTCGTCGGTGGCCAGCCCGCCGAGCAGCGAGGCCACCGAGAACACCAGCAGCCCGGCGATCAAGACGCGACGGCGCCCGAGCAGGTCGCCGGACCGGCCGCCGAGCAGGAGCAGCCCGCCGAACGCGACAGCGTACGCGTTGACCACCCACTCCAGGTTCGACCCGGAGAAGCGCAGCGCGGACTGGATGTGCGGCAGGGCGACAGTGACAATGTTCAGGTCGAGCACGACCATAAGCTGGGCGGTAGCGATGACAGCCAGCGCGAGGCCCAGCCGCCTCGGTGCCTGCGCGGCGGGCGCGGCTCGCGCGGCGCCTCCAGAAACGGCCGCGGCCCCACTGTCCGATGTCTCGGTTGACACGACGATCTCCTCCTCAAGTGCCGGTGTACCGGTCTGAGGCCAGGCTGCCGTCGGGCGAGGTGAGGGAACGTCACCTGATTGGTGCGATCGGAGGCAGTCGTTGAGACCACGGTCCGTTCAGAAAAATCAACAAAATTATCCCGAACGGAGCCGTGCTTGCTCGCGGATCCTCAGCTACCCCCCCGCCGCGGCATCGCGCTCCGAGCGGGGATTGCCCGGTGCGCTGGCCGTCCTCGCCCATCGGCTCGGTGGGTCCCCGCCGCTCTAGTCGCGGGCATCGCCAGCAGTGCGCGCTTCCCATTCGGGTTTGGTTAGCGCGTATTCGACCTCGCCGTACTCGGCGCCTTCGAAAATGTCGGCTCCCTCGTACGGGATGGTGCGCACCAGGGACAGGCCGCATTTCTCCATGACGCGCCGGGACGCGGTGTTGACCGTCATCGTGTGCGCGAACACCCGCTGCACGCCAAGATCGGTGAATCCCGCGCTGATCAGGGCACGCGACCCCTCGGTGGCATAGCCCTTGTGCCACGCGGACCTGCGCAGCCGGTAGCCGAGGTCGATATTGGCGATGTCGGTGCCGGGGCCGGCGCGAAAGTGGAACCAGCCCAGGAACTCCCCGGTAGCGGCGGACTCGGCCGCCCAGGTGCCAAGCCTGTCGAACCTGTCGTAGACGGCGAGATGGAAGGGGATGATCTTGTCCCGGATTTCCTCGCGAGGGGTTGGCCTGCCGCCGCCGGTGATATAACGCATCACCTCAGGGTCGCTGTTCAGGTCGAACAGGTTGTCCACGTCGTCGCCGCTGAACTCGCGCAGGACTAGCCGCGGTGTTTGGAGGATGGTGCGCACGTCTCGGTTCCTCACGAACCATGAGTATGCCGCCGGCCTAGCTGAAAGCCACCCCACGGCCGAGATTCGTGGCACAGGACAGCCCGGTCAGCGAGTGGTGCGCTGCTGGCCGGGCGGTTCGTGGTTGTTGTGCCGGGTTTAGAGCGGCGGCGTGGGCTAGTGCTGGAGGGCACGGCTCGTCTTGAGCAACCGGTAGCCGAACGCCAGCTCCTTCGCTGCCGCGATGTACACCAGCGCTCCCCACTCGTAGCCGTGGCTGCAGAGGATGGAGCCGAGGGTGATGAACCAGACGAAGGCGACTGCGCGCACAGCGACCCAGGCCTGAGGGTGCCGGCGCTGGAACGGCCATCCGCCGCCGACGAAGTAGCTCTGGATGACGGATTGTGACGGAGTGGTGTTGATGGTCTGCGCGTACATCGGAGTACCTCCTGTGTCCTCCTACCTGCTATCTCTCTTATAGCAAAGTGATATCACTTTTAGGATGACCAGTCAAGGACGGCGGCAATGCGATGGGTTAAGGCTCGTCAAGGTCGTCGCTGACAGCTGCTTCGCCGCCGCGTTCCTGGGTCAGCCGGCGGACCTCGACCAGGTCCAGCCCCAGCGTCTCGATGACGGACAGCACGCCGTACAAGGCCGAGCGGTCCAGGTGCCCGGTGAGCACCGTGTGCGCGCCGTGCCGCTGCGGCGACATCGCCGGGAACGCCGACAACACCGTCGCGCCGAGGTGCCCCTTGATCCGGATCGTGTACGGGGCGGGGGCCGGATCCATGGACCAATCGTCGCGGGCAGCCAGGTGAACCCACGTCACCGGGATCGGGTGATGATTTTCGACAACCTTTCCCCCGAACGGCTGCGCAGGCTCGGCTGGCGCGGCGCTTTCCGGCGGGCGGCCCAGGCTGACGCTTGTCGGATCACCGGAATCCGGTGATGCCCGATCACCTATCCGTTGGCGAACCTGAACCCGCCGTTAACGATTCAAGTGGAGGTGGGCAATATGAGCGGGCCTGTCGCGATCGTGGCTGGTGCGGGTGGGGACCTTGGCCGAGAGGTGGCGGAGAAGCTGACCGCGACGGGGGTCACGGTGGCCGGGATCGACCGGAGCGAAGAGACGCTGAAGCAGCTGCCGGACGGCATCTGGCGTGCGGCCGCGGACCCGGCCGCCCCGGCCGCCGCGCGCAGCGTGGTGGACCGGATCGCCGCCGAGGTCGGCCCGCCCGAGGTGCTGGTGAACACCATCGGCATGTACCACCTAGGCGACGCGCTCGCGGCGACGCCCGAGGACCTGCGGCTGATGATGGACGTCAACGTCGGCGCCGGGCTGTGGCTCACCCAGGCGGTAGTCCCGTACATGCGCGAACACGGCTCGGGCTCGATCGTGCACGTGGCCGCCCGTCCCGGTCTAGAGCCGACCGCCGGCATGGCCGCCTACGCGCTCAGCAAGGCGGCCCTGGTCCACCTCACCCGCGTCCTCGACGTGGAGCTGCGCCCGCTCGGCATCCGGGTGAACGCCGTCGCGCCGCAGCTGCTCGACACCGCCAAGAACCATCCGTACCTGTCGCCGGAACTGCTGGCGCACGCGGTCGCGCCCGAGGCGGTTGCCGACATCATCGTCTACCTCGTCAGCGACGCCGCCGCTCCGGTGAGCGGCGCGGTCGTGCCCGCCTACGGCGCCTGACGCGAGTCCACTGGTCATGAGCAGTGAGATGCCCGGCCGGCTGGAAGGAAAGGTTTGTGTCGTCACAGGCACCGGCGGCGGTTTGGGACGCGCCACGGCCCTGACGTTCGCCCGCGAGGGCGCGCTGGTAGTCGGCTGCGACGTGGCGGTCGAGCCGGCCGAAGAGACCGTCAAGCTGGTGCACTCCGCGGGCGGTGAGATGGTGTCGCTTCAGCCGTGCCTGCTCAGTGACCCGGCCGAGTCCGAACGGCTGGTCGCGCTGGCGGTGAGGGAGTTCGGGCGGATCGACGTCTTGTTCAACCTGGCGGGCAGGTCCCACTTCGCGTGGCTCGAGAACGTCACCAACGAGGAGTGGGACGCCGCGCGCCGGGACGAGGTCGACCTGTTCTTCTACCTCACCCGTGCGGCGTGGCCGCACCTGATCGCCAGCCGTGGCGTGGTCGTGAACATGGCCTCGCTGAACGGGCAGCTCAGCTTCAAGCTCATCCCTTCTCTGTCCCACACGACGAACAAGGCGGCGATCATCGGGATGACCCGCCAGCTCGCCCTGGAGGGCGGCGAACACGGGATCCGGGTCAACTCGATCTCGCCCGGCCTGATCGTGAGCAACGCGACCCGCGGGCAGCTTGAGGACGCGAAGTGGGCAAGTCAGATGCGTGACAGGACGCTGCTGGGCCGACTCGGAGAACCAGAGGAGGTGGCTAACGTCGCGCTGTTCCTCGCCTGTGATGAGAGCTCCTACCTGACCGGCGTCGACATCGTGGTCGATGGCGGCATGAAGGTGTGGTGAGGGGCCATGGCCAGGTGGAGGTTCTGGGCCGTGGCGTACGCGTTCCTCGTTGTCATGATGTTCGCGACGCTGCCGAGCCCGCTGTACGGCTTGTACCGGGCGCGGGATCAGCTGTCCGCGTTCACGATCACCGTGGTCTTCGCGATCTTCGCGGCGGGCACGATCATCACGCTGCTGAGGGAGCGCTCGATCGTCGCGCGCTTGGGACGACGGGGCGCGATGCTCAGCGGTGTGGCGACGATGATGGTGGCGGCGGGACTGCTCGCGGCGTGGAAGGCCCTGCCCGGGCTGCTGATCGGGCGCGTGCTCACCGGGGTGGCGATCGGGCTGGCCGCTGGGGTCGCGATCCCGTACCTGATCGAGCTGCGCCTGCGCGCCGATCCGAAGGCGTCCCCCGTCTCCGCCAGGAACATCGGCACCGCGGTGAACGTGGGTGCACTCGGCGTCGGCCCGCTCCTCGCCGGCTGCCTGGCGCAGTGGGTGCCGCAGCCGCTGACGCTGCCCTACATCGTCATGATCGTGCTCGGGGCGGTCGCTCTCATCGGCGTGGCGGGCGCGCCAGAGACGGGCACGCCGACGACAGGGGCGACCGCGGGGCCGACAGCGGGGCCGACCGCGGGGAGCGCCCCGATTACGCCGGCCAATCGGACACCCAGGACCCGGGTCAGGCTTCCGGTTCCGGCGGCCGCGGGGACCATCGCCGCCTTCGCCGCGTCAGGTCTGTTCGCCGCGCTGTCCGGACTCATCCTGGCCACCACGTTGCACCAGACCTCGCACGCGCTGTCGGGGGCGACACTGTTCCTGGTGTTCACCTCGGGAGTGGCGGCCCAGCTTGGCACGAACAGGCTGCCCGCGTCACGCGTGCTCGCGTTCGGCACGATATCCATGATCGCGGGCCTGGCGCTGCTCGTCGTCGCCGTCCGTCTCTCCACGCCGAGCCTGGCGCTGTTCATGGTCGGCGGCGCGCTGATCGGCGCGGGCGCGGGGGCGGTCTACAAGGGCATCACCGGGATCGTGCTGGAAGCAACCCCGCGGGAGGACCGCGTCGCTATGACGTCGGCCCTGGTCATCGCGGTCTTCGTGGGACTGTCTGTGCCGGTGATCGGAGCCGGGATAGCGCTCGACGCGGGCGCGAGCACAGCCAACACGGTGCTCGGGTTCGCCATCTTCGTCGCCCTGGGCGTCTCGCTCTCGGGCTGGGCGCTGCTTGGCCGCCGGGCCGCCGGCTCGCAAGAGCCCGCACCGCCCGCCGCCCCCGCGGCGGAAACGGTATCCCCGTAGGCGAGCGCGCGGTTCGTGGTTCCGCCCGTCACGTGGGCGGCTGATCGCTCCCTCGCCTGACGGCGCGGACCAGGGCTGCGGACACCGGGCCGTGTCGACCGCCGCACCAGATGAATGTCCCCTTCAGCTGCATATAGCCAGTTGAAGGAGACATTCATCTGGGCCGCCGGCTCGCAAGAGCCCGCACCGCCCGCCGCCCCCGCGCCGGAAACGGTATCCCCGTAGGCGAGCGCGCGCGGGAGGGCCAGGCCCCCCACGCACGCCGTTCGGGCACAAGGTTCAAATCTTTTTACCGAACGGAGGCGTGCTCCTACGCCCCCCGGCACACCGGTTCGTGGTTCCGTCGTCACGTGGGGCGGCCGGTCGCTCCCTCGCCTGGCGGCGCGGACGAGGTAAGCCCGCACCTCTTGGCACCGCGGGAAATACGTGAACGCCACGTCGTGTTCTGGCCGGCTGCCGAGCGCGACCTCGTGCACGGTGACGTCGGCGAGTTGGTGCAGGCCGATGTTCTGCCGCAGCACGGCCGCGGTGTGAGGGGCGGGCACGAAGGTTATCCGGCGGCGAAGTTCGACTGCAATCTCGCCCGCGGTCATGACGGGTGTTGCGCATATTTCTCAGCTGTGTCCAGCTTGAGGCAGACAGGGATGCGCGCACCTGGGGTGTACCAGGAATGGACCGCTCCGGTCCCGTACTTTTTCTCGAGCATTTTCACAATGGCGGCAACCGCTTGCCCGGGCTCAGAGCATGCGACTGGGTACCCGAGGAACCGGACGCCGCCAGCCTCGATTTCCGCCTCTCCCGTCGCCATAAGGTTCTGGTACCAGTCGGTGCCGCGGCCGTGTTCTCCCGCGTGGGCCAGGACATAGGCCATGCCGTCCCGGTAGGCGAACCAGACGACGACACGGTGCGGCCGGCCAGTTCGCCGGCCGCGCGTGCATAGGGTTACGCTGGTTGCCCGCACGAGCGTGTGTTCATCCTCGACCGTCATCCTGCCCTGCCCTCCAGCCACGAGTCGAGGCGGGTGAGCGCCTCGCGGAGGTCATCGTGGCTGGCCGCGAAGCTCAGCCTGACGCGTGACGCCGCGGCCGGGCTGAAGTCCGTACCCGGGGCCATCAGCACGCCGCACTCGCTGATGGCATCATCGCAGAACCGGCCGGCGTCGAGCCCTGATGACGACACATCGGGCCAGAGGAAGAACCCGCCCTCGGGAAGCGGCACGGGAAAGTCGCGGCGTCGCGCCCAGTCCAGGGCCTGTGCCCGCGCCAGGCGAAGATGGTCGCGTACTCCGGCCAGGTAATCGTCGCCGGCTTCCAGGGCGGCTAGTGCCGCACGCTGCGACGCCGAGGGCGTCGACATCGATACTCCCCAGTGGATCCGGGCCAGCCGGCTGGCCTGGTCCGCGGGGGCGTGCAGGTATCCGACCCGCCAGCCTGTCATCGCGTAGCTCTTGGAGAAGCTGAACAGCGAGACGATCCGGTCGCCGAGCCGGTCCGCGGTCGCACGCGGGCTGACGTGCCCGCTGTCCAGGCAGGTGTCCTCATAGACCTCGTCGCTGAGCAGCACCAGATCGGGATTGCGCGCCAGCAGCTCGCGCAACCGGTCAACCCAGTCCTGGCGGGCGACGGTACCGAGGGGGTTGGACGGTGAGTTCCAGATCAGCACCCGGGCCGCGGACGCGCCCTCCGCCAGGTCGTCCCAGTCGGGCTCGAAGCAGGCGTCCTGCTGGAGCACGTAGCGTCGCGGTCGCAGCCGCAGTGTTTCCGCCATGAGCAGGTAGAGCGGGAAACCAGGATCGGGAACGAGCACGATGTCGCCCGGTGAGCAGGACGCGGCGAGCGCGCAGAACAGCCCGAGCGACGCTCCTGTGGTGATGACCACCTCATCCGGACGGGCGTCGATGCCGTTCCTGGTGCGCAGCTTGTCCGCGCATGCCGCTCTGAGCCGGGGCATGCCACCGGGTGGCGCGTATCTCTCGTTGCCAGCGGCCAGACCACGGGCGACGGCCAGTTTCGCCTCCTGCGGCGGGTCATATCCGGGATCACCAAGGGACAGATCGATAACGCGGCGGGACGTGGTCCGGCCTGGCATCGTGGCCGTCGTGCCCATCACTGACCGTCTCTCGCCGTGGCGCTGCCGGTAAGTTGCCCGGCAAGCGCGCCGTCAGAACCGAACAGGTGCGCACGCAGCTCGTCCCCGGTTCGCTCGTAGAGCGCGAAGAACTGCCGCGGGTCCGCCGTCGCCGAGTCCAGCAGTTCCCGCGGCCCGAACTCCGTAGCGATCGCCTCGGCCATCCGGATTCCCACCAGGTTTATGACCGGCAGCCGGGGATTCTTCAGGATCTCGCTCACCCGCCCGCGCAGCGCGTGAACGGTATGCCCGTCGAGCTTGCCCACCAGCTCCCGGCAGGCTCGCATCGCCGCCGCCGCCGCGTCCGTGTTTCCGATCATGCCCGCGTAGCTGAAGTAGCGGAAATCACAGCCCTGATCCCGCAGCGTCAGCACCCGGTCGAGCACGGCGAAGTTGGCGAGCCCTTCGTTGCGGATCAGCGATAGCAGCCATTGCAGGAACCGGCCGACCGTGGTCGGGTCGTGTTCGGCGGCCCGGGTCTCCTCCGTCGCGAACACCGACGTCGCCTCGTGATAGTAGGTGTGCGCGAGGAACAAGAGGGCTTCTTGGGGCGTGGCGCCCGGATACAAACCGAACAGCTGAATCCCCGCGGCGGGGCCGAAGCAGTAACAGAAGCCGGGCAGCAGCACGGCGCGCAACCGCAGGATGTCGTCCCGCGGCAAGACCGGGAAGCCCGGCTCAATCCACGATACCGACGCCGCCAAGTTGTGCTCGATGTGCGAGCGGATCGCTTCCTGTTCCGGCCAGAAACCGGCCGAGGTCATCGCCCCGACATCAAACCAGTCATCGACATGGGCCCCGGTGAACGCGGCATCCTGGCCGAGGTCCGCCCTTCGGGAAAGCACGAGCCCCAGGCCCGCCCGCAGCGCCGCGTGATCTGCCCCGGCCGTCAGGTGAGTCGCGCGCACGTCGTCGAACAGCGACGTGTCCGCCGTCACCTCAAGGCGCATTGTCCCGGTCATGGGCCACCTCCCAGTCAGCGGCGAAGTCCCGGCCCGACCCGGCGATGAAGTCCTCCGTGCCAGGCGGGCCGACCACGGCCATCCGCACGTCGGCAGATGACAGGTAGCGCCGCGCCGCCGCGGTGACCTCCTGCGCCGAGATCGACTCGATGACCTCGAATTTCTCCTCGCGGGTCGCCACGTTTCCGCGGTGCATCAGCTCGAATCCGGAAAACCGCGCTAGCGACCCGGAATCTTCGCGCTCCAAGACGAATGTCCCCTTGGTCATCGCTGCGGCCTTCCGCACCTCCGAGGCAGTCGGTCCCTGGTCGGCGAGTCCGTGTAGCTCGTCCATGATCGACGAGACCACCTGCCCGGCGTTGCGCGGATCGGTGCTGGCGAATGCGATCAGCGAGCCGGTTTCCGTGAACGGGTCCAGGAAGGACTGGATCGAATAGCACAGGCCCTGGCGCTCTCGTAGCGAGGACATCAGCCTGCTGCTCATCGAGACCCCGAGGATCGAGTTCATCATTCGGGCGACCAGCATCTCCCGGTCGGAGTTGAGGTAGCTCGGTCCGGGGAGCGCGATGCACAGGTTACACAGCTTGATGTCGCGATGCGCGACGAGATTGACCGGCCGCGTCCGGGCGGCCGGAGCCGGCTCCCAGGAGGAGCCGCCGGGCGGCACATCGCCGAGGGACTCGACGGCCAGCGTGACGTGCTGGTCGTGATCCGGATTACCCGCCACTACGAGGATCAGCCGCCCTGCGCCGTACAGGCGCGTCCGGAATTCCATGATCGCGGCACGCCGCAATGCCATGATCACATCGGGTGCTCCGCCTGTCTCCCACCCCATCGGGGTGTCCCCGTAGACGGCCGTGTTGATCAGGGCCCGCATGCGCGAACGGGGGTTGTCTTGGGCGGCGCGCAGTTCCGCCAGCACTACCCGCCGTTCTCGCTCGACCTCCGCGGCCGGCATGACGGCGTTCTTGATCAGGTCGGCGATGATCGTGATGGCGTTCGCGGTAAATTCCTCGGCGCCCTGGATGTAGTAGTTGGTCCACTCCTTTTCCGTCTGCGCGTTGAACCTGCAGCCGAGGGAGTCGATCTCGGCGGAGATCGCCCGCGCCGAGGGCCGTTGCTCGGTGCCGCTCCAGAACAGGTGCTCGAGCATGTGGGCGACCCCGGCGGTGTCCCTGGTCTCATAACGCGATCCCGCGGTCACGAACAGCATTACGGTCATCGAACCCCGGCCGCCAGGTACGGTCAGCACGCGCAGCCCGTTGGGCAGGTCGGTACGTGCCACGGGGGCGAGGGCTGGAGTCTCAACGGCCAATGACGGTCACCTTTCGAAGGTGGGCGAAGAGGACGAGGTCCCGCGCGAGCATCCCGAAGCGGTCAAGCAGCTCCGGGTTCGTGAGGATCGGCTCTCCGCCGTGGTCTGCCTCGAAGTCCGCTGGCGTGGCCACTACCTGGACCGGCAAGGCGATCCCGTGCAGGCCGCGGGTGACCGTCCGGAGCTGGTCGCACACCTGGACGGCCGCCAGTGAGCCGCCGAACGCTCCCAGCCCGACGGGCTTGTACGCCAGTTGCGGGATGGTGAGCATGTCGAGCGAGTTCTTGAGCACCCCGCTGAACGAGTTGTGGTACACGGGGGAGACGATGACGAAGCTGTCGGCCTCGTCCGCGGCCGCCACGAATCGCCGGACCTCCGGATCAGGGTGCAGGGCCGGGTCCTCGTGATACGCGGGGTCAGCGATCGGCAGCGGGGACTCCCGCAGATCCCACATCTCGCAGTCCACGCCGAGTCCGCGCAGCTGCCCGCGCGCGGCGAGCGCGACGGCCCTGGTGCGCGACCGCGGGGACACGCTGCCGGACAGCACGAGGGCCTTCATCGCTGACCGCCGTTCGTGCTCGAAGGGACCGTCAGCGCGCCGTCTAGTGTCGACCCGTTCTGTGCCAGGAAGCCGGCCAGCGCGGCGACTCCCTGCCTGATGTCCCACCGCGGTTGGTACCCGAGCTCCCGGCGAGCGCGGGTCACGTCGATCGGCAGGAAGACCGGCGGTGGGCCCGGCCGGGTTACGACATCGGCCCCGGGCACCGCTGCCCTGATCGCCGCCGCGATGTCCTCGGCCAGATGCAGCCGGCCCGTCCCGATGTTGTAGACGCGGACATCCTCCGCGGTCGTGTCGAGCGCCTGGAGCGCGAGCAGGGTGGCCCGTGCCGCATCGGCCGCGTACAGGTACTCGTGCCCCTCCAGCGGGCGACCGATCACGGCCTTCCGGCCGTCCCTGGCGGCCGCCACGATGCGCTGCAGCGTGTAGCCAAGCTGGGATCCACCGGAGTAAAGCCCCGGGCCGAACACGCCGGCCAGCCGGAGGATCGCGGCACGGAAGCGCCCTTGCCCCGCGTAGCCCGTCACAACGGCCTCTGCGGCCAGCTTGCTGCCTCCGTACACGGTCTGCGCGGTCGTCGGTCCCGTCTCAGGGATCGACCGCGCCCCGGCGGTTCCGGCCGCGTCCCAGTCGTACACCGCCAGGCTGCTCATGTGAATAAGCCGTGATACCCCGGCGCGCCTTGCTGCCTCGGCGACCGCGGCGGTTCCGCCAGTGTTCACCCAGTACGCGAGGTACGGGTTGGCCTCGGCTTTCTGTCCGACAAGCGCGGCAGTGTGCAGCACGGCCTCCGCGCGCCATTGCTTGAAGTCTTCGGTGAGAAGGTCGACATCGGTGACGTCGCGGCGGGCGAGCTCGGCCCGCGGGCCAGCTACGGCGGAAACGTAGTTGGGCCGGGGCATGGCATCGAGGAGAAGCACCCGATGCCCGGCGTCGGCCAACTCCCTGGCAGCGTGGCAGCCGACCACGCCAGCGCCGGTGACCACTAACCGCATCGCGCTACTCCTCGTGCTCAGTGCTGGCGGTCCGCTCGGTGCTGGCGGTCCGCTCGGCGGCGATGACGATCATCTGCGCCAGCGTCGGGAACCGGGACCTCAGCGCGTCGCCCATGCCCGCGATCCGCACTGGCTCGAAGCCAGTCATCCGCAGCAGGTCCACGATCTTGCGACGGTTGAACACCCTGATGTGCGAGCCGTGCGCGTCCCCGGGATACGCGCCCCACAGCGGCAGCGGCAGGCCGAACAGCACCCGGAACCGGTTTTCCAGGCTGTTGAGGTTAGGGGTGCTCACGATGAGCTTCCCGCCAGGCACCAGGACGCGGCGGACCTCGCGGAGGAATCCTTCCGTGTCATAGAGGTGTTCGATGATCTCGCACGCGTGCACCGCGTCAAACGACTGATCGGGCATGTCGAGCGGCTCTTCGAGGTCCTGTTCCACGACCTTGATCCCTCGCCGCCTGGCCTGCTCCGCCATCTTGTGGTTCAGCTCGATACCCGTCACATCGTGCCCGAGCCGGGTGAGCATCATGGCGATGTAGCCGCCCGCGCAGCCGACGTCCAGTACGCGTTTGGGCGGGTCTCCGACATGGTTGACGAGGAATTGACGCCGCACCGGCAGGTCGAACAACTCGCGCTGGGCCGACGCCGGGAGCGATGCCGCCTCACTCCTGATGTACTCCGCTTTCCCGGTCACAGGCACCCCTCTGTCTCGCTCACGACTCACGCTCCAGCGACCCGCGGCTGATCGCCAGCCGCTCCACCAGCCGGAGGAACCAGTAGCCGATGGCCACGTAGGCCACACCCAGGGCGAGCTCGACGGCCAGCCGGGGCGCGACGGCGCCAAGCGACGCGCCATCCAGCGCCATCCTGGCGGCCTGGATGCTCCTGGTGAACGGCAGCACCAGACTGATCGGCTGGACCCAGCCGGGCAGCTGGCTGACCGGGATGTTAACCCCGGCCAGCAGGAGCAGCAGCATGAAGATCAGGTTGTGCACGAGGAAGAAATCACCGTATGCGATGGACACCGCCCCGAGCAGCAGGCCCAGCGCGATGCTCGCCAGCGCCGCGACGAGTACCGACAGGCACAAGGCCAGGTAGTCCGCCGAGGCGAAGCTGATGTGGAAGATGAGAGCCGCGAACACGAACGCCACGACGACCGAGAGCAGTGCGTCGGCGATGTGCACGGCGCCGCGCTGGAGGAAGTTCGCCAGCCGGTTGACGGGCGAGGCGATGAGGATGCCCAGCATTCCCAGGCCCCGGTCTTCCGACACCGTGCCCGCGGTGGCCAGTCCGCCGACCGCAGCCTGGATGATCGCGTTGCCGACCACCACGTACGAGACCTTGAGCGGGCTGTCGGCGTACTTCGCCAGCAGTCCGTAGATCGCCAGTTCCTCGATCGGCGCGATGACCTTGGTCGCGATGTAGGCGTTGACGTCGAACCACTCGAACAGCGCCTTGAAGATGATCACCGAGTTCTCGCCCGACCGACGGATGGCGTCGTAGACCATGTGCCTTCACCCCAGCGTGAGCGCGCCGGAATGGCGCACCCGCGTCACCACGAGGCGGAGCAGGACGATCGACAGCGCGACGTAGCCGGCGGACAGGCCGGCCAACGACGCCCAGTCGGGCAGGATCCCGGACCAGCCGCTGCCCTCCGCGGCGCCGCTCATTGCCTCTGTCGCCCAGTAGGCCGAGACCAGTGGGCTCAGGTGGTTCATCCACCCCGGCAGCAGCGCCACGGGGAAGAGGAACCCCGCCAGTAGCCACACCGGGTACTCGAGCATGTTGATCCACCGGGTCAGGATGGGGAGCAGCACCACCACAGGCATGAACACGAGGGCGAGCGCACCCAGGGAGACCGCGGAAAGCACCGTGCTAACCGCGAACACATCTGGGGAGACGATGGCGATCCGGCCACCGAGGATTCCCCAGCCCACAAGAAGGCTGGCGACGATGCCCGCGAACCCGATCGCCGCCTCTGCCAGCAGATACGCGCCGAAGATGGCCTCGACCGGCGCGGGGACGACAGAGAGCAGCGGCAAGGTCCCGTACCATTCACGCTCCCGGCGGAGCGTGAAGACGGCGGTGCCAAGCAGCGAACCCCACATCCCCGCGAGCCCGCCGCCTACCAGGACCCGGCAGAACGCCGCCGCGCTGTCGTTCGTAGTCCTCAGCACCAGCACGCCGATGGCGCCGGTCGTGGCCGGCGCGACGATGGCGGTGATGAAACGCGACCGACGGAACGTGTACAGGCGCAGGTGCATGGTGAATGCGCCGTCGAAGGCCCGCCACGTGTTCACTGAGCCTCCGCCCCCGCCGGGCCACTGACCAGTCGGATGTAAGCGTCCTCGAGAGTCGGTTCCCGCAGGGTGATCAGCCCGACGCGGTTGCGGCCGAGCGCGTTCGGGATCTCACCGACCAGGGCCGGGCCGCGTTCGGATTGCATACGGACGATCTGGTGCCCGTCGGCGTCCCTGACGGTGAGCGCACAGTCGGGCCCGCCGAGCCGCCGCAGCTCATCGAGCTGCCCTGGCGACGGCTCGAGGATATCGATCTCGATGACATACAGGTCGGGGACCCGCAGCCGCAGTTCCGCGGGCGTGGCCAGCTCCACCAGCTGACCGTGATTGATGATGCCCACCCGGTCGCACAAGATATCAGCCTCATGCATGTAGTGGGTGGTGAGCAGGATGGTGTGCCCCAGTGCCCGGAGCTTGGCCACAAGATCCCTGATCTCCCTGGCGCCGGTGGGATCGAGCCCGATCGTGGGCTCATCAAGGAACAGGACTTCCGGTTCATGCAGCAGGCACCGCGCGATGTGCAGCCGCTGCTTCATCCCGCGGGAGAAGGTGTCCACCCGGTCTCCCGCGCGGTCCTCAAGGCCGACCAGGCCCAGGACCTCCGGGATCCGCCGGGACGACACCGAGGTGGGCAGCGCATACAGGTTGGCGAAGTAGCGCAGGTTCTGCCAGGCCGAGACCCGCCCGTACAGCCCGCGCTCGCCGCCGAACAAGATCCCGATGCGCCGGCGAATCCGCTTAGCGTCAGTGGCCACGTCATAGCCGAGCACGGTCGCTTTTCCCTGCGTTGGTAGCAGCAGCGTCGACAAAATCCTGACGATTGTGGTTTTCCCCGCCCCGTTCGGACCCACCAGCCCGAACAGCTCGCCCGAACCGACCGTGAAGGTTACTCCGCGCAAGGCCTCGATCGTGCGCGGGCGGTGCAGCCCCAGGAATCCGCGCTGTTCGATGGCGTATGTGCGCTGGAGTTCCTCGACCGTGATCGTGTTCACGCCCGCACCTGCCCGCCTGCCGCGCGCCGCGCCTCGGCGGCCCTGACGGCATGCTGGCCTGCCTTACGCGACACCTCCAGCCCGCAGTCGTCGATCTCGAGCGACGCCGTTCCGGCGAATCGCGCGCTATCGCGCATCAACTCGCGGTACCGTCCGAGCTGTTCACGGAACCTCGGTACCGCGATGTCGTGGGCGAGGATGAGCCCGTCGTCCTCGACCAGCGGATAGATCGCGTCGAGCAGCGGATAGTAAATGGCTTTGCGGCTGTCAGGGTCGTCCGCGTCGAGCAGGACCAGGTCGAACCGCTGGTCCAGGCGCGGGATGTCCAAGCCATCCATGCAACGGCACTCCACCCGGTTCGCCATTCCGGCTCGCGCGAAGTTCTGTGTCGCCGCCTGGACCGCGGCGCGGTCGATGTCGACGCCGAGCGCCAATGCTCCGCGGTAGACGGGATCCGGGCCAAAGCCAGGACCGGCCATCCAGGCCAGGGCGTTGCCCACATAGCAGCCGACGCAAAGCACGCGCTCCGGACGGGCCAGCGCGGCCAGGCCGTACAAGAGCCTGGCCATGAGCGGCGTCACGGAGGTCTCGGGCACGATGAAGCTGCTCCTGATTCGCTGCCGGAAGATCTTGTACCGGTCCCAGTCGGGGAGCCGCTGATCGGGCAGCAGGCCTTGCTCGATGCCGCCACGGAGAATCCTGGTGGCGAGTTCGTCTGCCGCGGCGGCAGGCAGCCTCATGACACGCCCGCCGCGGAGGTCGCGGGAAGCGTGGCGATGTACCGGCCGAAGTCGGTGAGCGAGGCGAGGAGCGCCTGAACGCCCCTCAGCTGGCGGGGGTCGCCCACGACCTCCGCTCGCGGCGCGGTCCATGCCCCCATGACCGCCAGCGTCGTGCGCATCGCGGCAAGCGCGGTATGGCCGGATCCCCGGTCGGCGCCCACGACGAGCAACGCCGTCATCTTCCCGGCCAGCGGCAGGCTGGTGCCGGGCGGCAGGTCGTAGGCCGCGCCGCCGATCAGGTCGAGGAGGTTTTTCAGCACCCCGGCCGGCGCTCCCCAGTAGGCGGGCACCGAGAAGACGATGATGGTCGCGGCCTCGACGGCCGCCAGGACGCGGTCGAGGTCGGGCGACTCGTACGCGCCGCCGTGCCTGCCGTCGAAGAACGGAAGATCTAGGTCACGCAGGTCCAGCCAGTCGTATTCGGCGCCAGCCTCGGTCATCCCGTGCGCGACCACGCGCAGCATCTCCCGGGAGGCTGACCGGCCCTCGTGGCCTTGCGGCGGTTTCCTGCTCCCGCAGATGAGCAGAGTCGAGCGGCCGGTCACGACCGGCCTCCGCTACGACCCGGCCCGAACGGGCCGGAGCTCCAGACCAGGTAACGGTTGAGGTCCTGGGCTGGTATCCCTTCCAGGTCGACCTCGGGGATGTAGGCCGGGAGCTTAGGGGAAGGCAGCGGCAAGACTATTCCCGCCGCGGTCAGGAACTGGCCAGGGTCTGACCCGTCCGGTGCCGCGGCGGCCAGCCTGTCGGCCAGCGCGGTGCCGGGCAGCGACTCGAGTACCTGCAGCCTGACCTGGTCGAACTCATCGATGGCCCGCATCGCGGCGAGGCAGCACAAGATTCCGGCCTGATGCCCGCAGAGGGAGTCGAGGCTCCGCAGGCGCCAGGAAAGCTCACGGCCGGCTAGGTAGGCGCGCAGCGCGCGGTGGTGCTGCCCGCTCTTCGCGTAGGCGTATCCGGCCGCGAGGCAGACGGATTCTTCGAGGAAGCTGTCCCCCTCCCCGGCACAGAGTTCCCGCGCCCTCTCCAGCGTGGCGATAGCCTCCTCCCGCTGGCCCGCCTTGAACAACAGCAGGCCGAGCCTGGTGTTGAACGTGGCCTCGAACGCATGGCTGTCCGCGGCGAGATAGCGTTCGAAGGCCCGCCGCCAGAACGTGACGGCCTCTTCGAACCGCCGGGAGATCTCCAGCAGGAAAGTGAGGTTGGCGAGCAGGTTGTGCCGAAGGTACGACGGTGCCGCTCCCGGCAGATCTTTCACCAGGTCAAAAGCCTCGAATTCCTGGGCGAACGCCTGCTTGAACTTCTCGTCCCTGTCTTCGCCGGATGACACCTGCTTGGCCTTGAGGGTCATGACCAGCGCCTGGCCGTTGAGCAGCCAGGCGCGCTCGACCCTGCGCTCCGCGCTGTGATCGGGGTCTGGCCCGAGGACATCGAGTCCGCGCTGGTAGTGACGCAGCGCAAGGTCCATGTTGTAGACGCGTTTGGTGGCTATGAGGCCGATCAGGTATTCAAGGTGCGCGCCGAACGCCCGATCGGCGGTCAGGCCCACGGCCCGGGAGATCTCCCGCCCGGCGCTGCCGAAATCCTCGAGCTGGGCATGGGCGATGCCGATCAGCCGCCGCGTCTGTGCCTCCTGCTCGGGATCGCATGCCTTGGCCAGCGTCTGGTAGGCGAGCTGATAAACGCGTTCGTAGTTCTGGTAGGACAGTGCCTCACCGATCGTGAGGAGCAGATCCCTGAAGTGTTCAGGCAGGACCGCTTCTCCCCAGTCCTGGCCGTTGTCGCGTGCGCCCGTCGGCAGGCCGGGCGGCACTGCCGGGTGGACGCGGACCGCGGGCAGGTCATACAGCCTGCCGAAGAACCGGGACCGGGCCCACGTGATTCTGTCTTCATCCGGTGGGGCGTCCTCCGCGTCCGCGACGAAGCCGTCGCCGGTGCTCGCCGGCACTGCCGAAGCCGCGACCGCCGATAGCTGGTCGGCCGGCCCCGCCAGCAGCGCGACCCGGTAAAGCCACCGCAGCGAGGGGCGGTCCCACCGTTCGAGGTCAGGGATGAAGAGGGTCGTCCCGCCGCGGAAGGACGGGCAGCGCCTCATCGTCTCGAGCATCGCCCGCGCAAGACGATCAATGATGAGGGCGGAGTGGTGGGACTCACGGCCAATCCGCCTGGTTATCGCGAAGGTGATCGACTCGGCGACGTGGCTGACGCCCATATGCTTAAGCAATCGCGGGGCGGAAGACATGTCCTCCAGTGCTGTCATCCTCTGCTCGACGAGTTCAGGGGCTTCTTTTTCGGCGATCGGGAGAACGGCGGCCAGCACCGCGTGAATACCGCTGAAACTCTCGAATCCGGCACCCACCTCGCCGATCCTCAGCGGATTCGGCGCGACGCTCTCGATCACCTGCCACAACAGGTCACGGGCCTGACTTCCGCCGGCCGACGGGGCCTCGCAGAAGATCGTCAGCGGATGCGGTGGTGCCAACAACGTAGCCAGGTCAGTCGCCCAGTCGCGAGTGTCTTCGATAAGTGGAGTCTTATTACTGATCGACATGCTTACGCTCCGGGGCGCTTCGCGCAGGCCAAGCCGGGAGGCCGCAACCCGATGGCCGGGCATGTTCCCGGCTTGGCCTGCTATTTCTCGGTGCTTACCACTTGATGGCCCGAGATGCGGTTTCGACTTCGTCCTCGAGGTCGTCGATCAGGTTGGCGTTCATGGAGGCGAGAACCTCTTCGAGCGCGTCAGCAAGGTCTTTACTGGACATTGACACACCTCCTCTCGGTAATCTGTTCGCCTCCGCGAAAAAAGTCGCGGCGGCAATGTCGAACAGAACCGCGATCGGCCGCGCAGTCGGCAACTCTCGTTCCCGCAGCCCTACATTTAGCACCATCGATGCCGTCGGTAAAGTGACATTCCTGTACGGTTCGTTCAACAGAATCTATGTAATACCTTAAGTGCATAGATCAACACGGATATGTGCAGGTCAACCCCGCCGGTTGGCGTCCCTCGGTGAGCTGCCGCCACCGGAACTCCGGCGCTATCAGCGTTACAATTCAGGGCCAGCGAGGCTGGGTGCAAATGTCCCGTTAATGCGTGCTCCGTTTGGCATTACGGAACTGATGCGGCAAGTGTGATAGCCCGAACCGCTGAAGCATTTTGCGGCGACCCTTGCTATATGGGTCAGACGGTGTAATATGCCAGTGCATCAGCAGTCACAATAAGCTCGGAAAGCTGGGCCTGGCACTGAAATGGCATCCTCTTCCGCTTCAGAGAATGCACGTATGGCATAAAAAAGGCTTCGTGGTCCCGGCGGCCGGCCTGGTCGCCCCACACCTCACTACGCCCTCCCCGTCACTGGCCCCCGCCCTACGACACCGGCTGACGTTAGCGCTTCCTCGCCACGCGGAGCTCATATGAGTACCGCTTTATCACGTGACCGTCGTAATTCCGGTCGATCAGGTCGCCTATCTCTCTCAGCAGCCCTTCTCGCGCGACGGGGGCCATGGCAAGAGTGCCAGCATAAGTGAGCAGCCTCGCCTGGTACGTGGCCCGGTTAAACCTCGTGTCACGAACGTATCGCCTGAACTGCGCGGGCTCGAACAGGCCAGACTCAACTAGCTCGGTATCGTCCTGTGGTATTTCGTCCACCTGGACTGGAGGACCGGCCAGAGCGCCCGGGCACCAGCGCTCTGAACACGCCTGTTCTTCCTCGAAGAACGGCATGCTGCCCCCCACGACATGGTGGGTGTCGATTGTTGCCAGCGACCCTCCCGCATGCAGAGCGTCCGCGACCTTGGAAACTCTGCTCGCTGGTTCGAGCCAGTGAAAGGCGGTGGCCGAGACCACAGCGTCGAATCGTTCAACCGGCAGCGGCCATAGCTCGAAGTCCGCGGTAACAATATTGGCATCGGGGAAGTCTGCCAGATTGCGGCGTGCCATTTCTGCGAGGCTGGGCCCCAACTCTACCGCGGTTATCATGCAGCCAAGATGAGCGAGCTGCACGGTGAGCTGGCCCGTACCGGGGCCTATCTCGAGCACGCGCCTGTCGCCATCGATCCGCGCCAGGCGAGTCAGGTCGCTGACTAGTTCAGCTGGATATCCCGGGCGAACGCGGTCATACAGGTCGGCCACTATGTCGAATGTGGCGCGCAACCGCATTGGTACTCCTGAAGGGCGCACTTGTAGGTCTATCCGATCATGCGCGCCATCCCCGACATTAGCCAGCCCCGGACGTGCGACGGAGGGGAAATGCCGCCGCCCGCGCCCAGTTCCCGTTCGTTATGGTTCTTGGGTTTCAGGTGGTACAGGCGGTTCCGTTCAGCGAGAAGCCGCTGGGAGCCGCGTCGCTGTTCGTGTACGTGCCGTCGAAGCGGATGCCGATCGAGCTGTTCACGGAGATCTCCGCGTCCATTAGGACACGTTGTTCGCGGTGTATTTGGGGTTGGCCAGGATGACATGCACGGTGGTGATGTTCCATCCGGCTGCGCCGGGCGGCGGCGGGTAGATGCCGGGGTCGGCGTTGAGCCGCGCGCAGATGGTGGGCACGCCGACTTTGTCCTGGGTGCGCCAGGTGTAGATGGCGCGGATGGCGGGGGCGGTGGCGGGGTTGATGGCGAGGCGGGTTTGGTGCGGCCCTGGCTGGCTTTGAGCGGGTTGGGGTGCGGGTGGCGTTCGCCGCGGTAGCCGTGCGGCGGGGTGCCGATGTTCCACCCGTCAACCGAGCCAGCACGACCGGCTGCCAGCCATCCGAGCCGATCGCGACGGCGATCAGGTAGATGCCGGTCATCGGCGCGGACTGGATGGCGGCCCGGTACAGCCGGGCCGGCGGCCAGCCGCGCAGCCACGCCCCGGCCACGGCGACCGCCGCTATGCTCGTGACCGGCCAGGCAGCGGTCAGCTCGGCGGCGGACACCAGGTACCTGGCCAGCCGCAGCCCCTTGCGGACCAGCCACAACGCGACCAGCACCGTCAGCACCGACCTCGCCCGCACCGCGGCGCCCCTGGCAAGAACGCGGCGGCGGGCAGCTCCCGGATCGCGATCCGGGCGCGGTGCGTCTCGGGCAGCCCGGCGGCGGCGCGGGCCACGACCGGCCGGGCGGCTGGCGCGGTCAGGTAGACCACCTGCGCGTAGCCCGGCCAGCAGCCCGGTCATGATCCGAGCGGTCCGCGCCGCTGGCTTGGGGGTCAGCTCCACCTCCACCGCCCAGGTCTGCCCGGCGTACGGGCCGGCGTCCAGGGACGGCCAGACAATCTCGGCATCGGCCAGGTGCGCGGCACCAGCATTGGACGCCAGCGCGGCCCGGATGTTGCGCTCGGACCGCCACCACGCCCTCCCGTCGGCGTATACCTGCCCTGATTGCAGCCACAGCCGGGCGGCCAGCACGGCACGGATATGCGCCAGCCGCGACAACGCCGGCGGTCGCGCCGGATAGCCCAGGCCGCACGCGGACATTCCGGCCGCCGTCAGCCAGCACCACCCCGGACCCGGACCCAGTGGGCATCCGCCCGGCACCCTGGCCGCGCGGATCACGGCGGCGCTGGCCCGGTTCGGGCAGATGCGGCATTCATGCGGCGCGCGGATGCAGATCCGGGTCTACGATGAGTACCCGACCGTCAGCGTGATCTGCGGTGATGCGGCCATGCTCGTCACGCCGTACCTGCGGTTCTTCATCGGCAGCAACTCACCGACGTTCGAGTTCCGCGCGGATCAGGCACCGAAGATGTTCACCCGCTACGCCCGCCATTTTGAGAACACCTGGAAGCTCGCGAAGGACTGGCCCTTATGACGAACCCGCCTGTGGCTGGCACGATGGAAGACGCCCGGCTCGTCCAGACCGAGATCCTGCTGCCCAAGCCCAAGCGGTTCGTCCGCGAGGCCCTGGTAATGCCCGACGGGTACGAATGCGACTGGTACTACGTCGACACCCCGCCCAGTGTCATGGTCGTGCCGGTCACTGCCGGCGGGCAGCTCGTCCTGGTCCGTCAGTACCGGTACAACCTGAAGTCCTACCAGCTGGAATTTCCGGCTGGCACGATGAACGAGACCGAGGAGCCCGCGGCCGCTGCCTGCCGCGAGCTCGAAGAAGAGACCGGCTTCACCCTGGCCGCTGACGCGCGGTTGCGTCCGCTCGGCTCGTATTACTCGCTGCCGTCCGAGACCAACAAGTACACCCATGTGTTCCTGGCCTCCCCGGTCACCAAGGCCGGGCCTGCCCGGGGGGACACCGAGATCGAGAAGTACTTCGACATGAGCGTCGTCTTGATGCCGGTCGGACAAGCGCTCAGCGGGATCGGGACCACCATCACCAGCATGGAGACCGTGGGCGCGCTGATGGCGGCCCGCTCCGAACTCCGGTAGCAACCCATCCGGCATCACTGCACGCACCGGCACCTGCGCACCGGTGCGTGCAGCCCGGCGCAGGCGTCACCGTAGTGCGAGCGCCTGGACCCGCCCCAGCCCAGGCGGGCGGTGGTCAGCGATCCGTGCCAGGCGACGGCCACCATCACCCGGCGCAAAACCGGCGGCGCCTGCCTGCAAACCCGGGTGACCTCCACGCCATGGCTCATGCCGAATAGCCATCCTCCGTGGCGAGCCGGGCAGTTGAGAACACCGTACGTGCGCACCCGGGTTCGCGGCCTGGCGCGCACAACCGGCGCGGGGATTTTGTGGTTCTGCAGCGGGGGTAACCAGCGCGTTCGTTCGCCTGCGCCCTGCCAGCGGTGCCGGACTGGTGGCCCGGCCGCTCCCGCCTGGCCGGTGCGGGTTAGGCAGGCGTGGCCGTGCGCCAGGCCAGTACCGGGTTGTGGCCCGGGTCGAATAGTTCGATGTCGCTGACGGTGGCGCCGCGGTAATGGCGCCAGTCAAGGCCGTACTTGAGGAAGATGCCGATGTCGGCGCCGCACTGGGCGCAGACCGGGGCGGGTTCGTCGCTGCCGTCGCCGGTGCATGGTTCGATGGCGTCCAGTGCGGCATCGAAGGCGTGTGGTGCGTATCCGGCCAGCCAGGTCATCGCGTCGGTGACCTGCCGGGCCGAGAACCCGCCGAGCCGTTGCAGTCGCTGGCGGCCGGTGATGTCGTGCGCGGGCTGGGCGTGCACCGTAAGAATGGGTTGCATGACTGTTCCTTCCGGTCGTTGCGGAGGGTGCGGCCGCGGCCGCGTTGTGGATTTGCGCCGCACCGGCCACCGCGGCGACCGCCGCGACCTCCGCGAACGCGGGAGCCGCGCTGGTGGCCATCGGCGGACTCGTGCTGCTGACCACGCGGCGCAGGAGGCGGCGCGATGCGGCGGACGCTTAGGCTCCTCGCGGTCGCCTGCGTCGCGGTCGGCCTGAGCCTGCTCGGCCATACCGCGTACCAGATCTGGGATCCTGGCGCTGCCAGGGAACAGAGCATGCTCGCCAGGCAGCTGCAGCGGCAGTGGGCCAAGCGCCCCGCGGCCACGGCCGCCGCGGCCACGGCCGCCGCTGCCGCCCCGATCAGGCTTGTCCTTGGCGCGCCGTTCGCGTTCATCCGCATCCCGGCCTTCGGGCCACGCTGGCGGTTCGCTGTCGTCGAGGGTTCTTCACTCGCCCAGCTCGCTGAGGGCCCCGGCCACGTGCCTGGCACCCAGTTGCCCGGCCAGCCGGGCAACTTCGCCGTGGCCGCCCACGACATAACCGCGGGCAACCCTTTCCTGCACTTGGCCAGGCTGCGTGCGGGAGACCGGATCTACGTCACGACAGTCAACGGCACGTACCAGTACAGCGTCGTCTCCGAACGTGTCGTTTCCTACACTGACGTCGCGGTGCTCGACCCTGTGCCCGGCCACCCGGGGCAACGCGCGCAAGCGCAGTTCATCACCCTCATCAGCTGCACCCCAGTCACCCTGGCTTTCACGCCGTGGCGCGTCATAGTCACAGGAACTCTCGTAACCGCCCCCACCCGGTAGAACTCGCCCGGCACATCGACCGAATCTATCCAGGCGAAACATGCAATCGACGCAGCCGCCCCGCACCATGCGCGATGCGACCAGCAGCGCTCGGCCGACCTGTCGCGTGCCTCGTGTGAACCTCCGGCTTGCCGGTAAAGGCGCAGGTCAGCAGCTCCTGAGCGTACTTTCGGCGTCCCGCGGGCCCTCTTGACGAACCTCAACGCCGGTGATTAAATCACAGCTTAATATAAGAGTTAAATTTTAGCCGCCACGGGTAGGCGGCCCATCGGCCATCGACTAACTCCGCCGCTGTCGGCCTTCTGGGTCAGTTCCATCGACTTACGGGACGCATGAGAAGAGGGAGTAAGAGGAATGGGATCACTTCACGTCCCACGACCGGCTTGGCCCCGCTGGGCCAGACCGTGGCGGGGCCACCGGGGCGCTTTGGCCCTCGCAGTCGCGGTCCTGGCCGCCCTGACGGCGGTGAACGGAGCGCAACACGCCGCCTACGCCGCCGCCGACGCCCCTTACGGGGGGACCCCCGCGGCGGTGCCCGGCACCGTGTACGCGGCGAACTATGACACCGGCGGCCAGGGCGTGGCGTACAACGTCACGGCGGTCAACGGCTCAGCCAACAGCTACCGGTCCGACGGGGTCGACCTCGAGGCGACCGCGGACACGGAGGACACGACCGCGGCCGGCGGCGCCTACGACATGGGCTGGACCACACCAGGCCAGTGGTTCAAGTACACCGTCGACGTCTCAACGGCGGGCACCTACACGGTCGCCTTCCGGCTGTCCTCGCCGTACGGGATCACGGACGCCCTGCACATCGCCAACTCCTCCGGCACCAACCTGACCGGCGCGGTCGCCGTTCCGAACACGGGCGGGTACGAGACCTGGACCACGGTCGACGCGAGCATCACCGTGCCGGCCGGTGAGCAGACGCTGACCGTCGACCAGGACTCCAACGGCTGGAACTTCCACTTCATGACCTTCACCCTGAACTCGGGCGGCGGCGGCAGCGGCGGCGGCAGCGGTGACCAGCCCTTCGGCGGGACGCCTGCGGCCGTGCCTGGCACGGTGCAGGTGGCGAACTATGACACCGGCGGCCAGGGCGTGGCGTACAACGTCACGGCGGTCAACGGCACCGCCAACAGCTACCGCTCGGACGGCGTCGATCTCGAAGACACGGCCGACACCCAAGACACCAGCGCGCCAGGCGGCGTCTACGACATGGGGTGGACCACACCAGGCCAGTGGTTCAAGTACACCGTCGAAGTCGCCACCGCAGGCAGCTACACGATCAGCTTCCGGCTGTCCTCGCCGTACGGGATCACTGACGCCCTGCACATCGCCAACAGTTCCGGCACCAACCTGACCGGCGCGGTCGCGGTCCCGAACACGGGCGGGTACGAGACCTGGACCACGGTTACCGCCAGCATCACCCTGCCGGCCGGTGAGCAGACGCTGACCGTCGACCAGGACTCCAACGGCTGGAACTTCCACTACATGGCCTTCGCCCAGGGCTCGAGTGGCGGCGGGGGCGGCGGCACCGGCGGCGGCACCCCCCCGGGCGAGTACTGCGGCACGCAGGACCTCGCGATGGACCAGCCGACCACGGCCTCCTCGGTCCAGCCCAACACCGGCACCGACTACCTGCCCTACTACGCGACCGACGGCGACCCCGGCACCCGCTGGTCCAGCGCATCCAGCGACCCGCAGTGGCTGGAGGTCGACCTCGGCTCACCGCAGAACATCTGCAGCCTTGGCATCGAATGGGAGGCCGCGTACGCCACAGCGTTCTCGCTCCAGGTGTCGAATGACAACTCGACCTGGACCACGGTCTACTCCACGACGGACGGGACCGGTGGTAACCAGACGTTCCCGGTCTCGGTGAGCGCCCGCTACGTCCGCATGTACGGCACGGCGCGCGGCACCCAGTTCGGTTACTCGATCTTCGAGTTGCAGGTCTACGGCCTTACCACCACCCCGCCTGTCACTGGCGGCACCGGCAGCGGCGGCAACGGCACCTGCCCGTGGGTCGGCTCCACCGCGCCGGTCGCCCAGCGGGTCCAGCAGGTGCTCAACACCATGGACCAGTCGGAAGAGGCCAGCCTGCTCTCCGGTGACGGCGGCTCGTCCTACATCGGCCAGGTCAACGCGATCCCGGATCTGTGCATCCCGGCGATCAACATGGAGGACGGGCCGAACGGAGTGGGTGACGGGAACGGCGGCGTGACGGCCTTCCCCGACGGCGAGTCGGCCGCCGCGACGTGGGATCCGGCGCTGATCCAGCAAGAGGGCGCGGCGATGGGGAACGAGTTCGCCGGCAAGGGAGTGAACCTCTCGCTCGGCCCGACCACCAACCTGGTGCGCGACCCGCGCTGGGGCCGGACCTACGAGACCTACGGCGAGGACCCGTACCTGGCCGGCCAGATCACCTCCGCGGAGGTGGACGGCCTGCAGGGCCAGGGCGTGATGGCCATGGTCAAGCACGTCGCCGCCTACGACCAGGAGCAGTACCCGAACGGCGACAACGACGAGACGGTCAGCCAGCAGGCACTGGAAGAGCTCTACCTGGCGCCCTTCCAGGCCGCCATCAAGCAGTCCGCGCCGGCCGCGATGATGTGCTCCTACGCCGTGGTCAACAACGCCTCCTCCTGTGAGAACGCCGACATGCTGCAGGACGGGCTCTACACCCAGGCCGGCTACGGCGGCTTCGTCACCTCCGACTGGGGCGCCGCTGGCGCCACCGTCGCGGACGCCAACGCCGGTATGGCCATAGCGATGCCGTTCTCCGATGCGAGCAACGTGACCGCCGCCCTGTCGGCCGGCACGCTCAACCCGGAGGTTGTCAACGCGCTCGTGGCCCAGATCCTGACCCAGATGTTCGCCTTCGGCATGTTCGATAACCCGCAGACCGGCTCCCTGTCCAACACCGTCTCCACCGCGGCGCACCAGCAGGTCGCGCTGGAGATGGGCGAAGAGGGCACGGTCATGCTGAAGAACACCGGCATCCTGCCGCTGAACCCGAACGGCAGCGAGTCCATCGCGGTCATCGGCACCGACGGCGGCGCCGGGGTGGAGATCGCGGGCGGCGGCAGCGGCTCGGTCAACGGCACGAATACCGTCTGGCCGCTGACCGGCATCCAGGACGCGGTCGGGCCGAACGTCAAGGTCACCTACACCGCGGGCGACGACAACGGCACCACCGACATCCCGGAGGCGGTGACCGCGGCGCAGGCCGCCACCGACGCGGTCATCTTCGTCAGCCTCCCTGAGGGCGAAGAGAGCGACCTGACCTCGCTCGACCTGTCCAGCGCGGACGAGACGATGATCGCGGACGTGGCCGCGGTCAACCCGAACACCATCGTCGTGATCAACAGCGGCGGCCCGGTGGTCATGCCGTGGCTCAACAACGTGGCCGGGGTGTTCGAGAACTGGTACGGCGGGGACGAGACCGGCGCCGCGGTGGCCGCGCTGATCTTCGGCACCGTCGATCCGTCCGGCAAGCTGCCGGTCACCTTCCCGGCCAGCCTGAGCCAGGTCCCCGCGCAGACGGAGGCGCAGTGGCCGGGCACCTCCACCGGCGTGGACTACAGCGAGGGCGTGGACATCGGCTACCGCTGGTACCAGTCCGCGGGCATCACTCCGCTGTTCCCGTTCGGGTACGGGCTGTCGTACACGAAGTTCTCGTTCTCCAACCTGAACGTCGGTGCGTTCAACGCCAACGGCACGGCGACCGTGACCGCGACGATCACCAACACCGGGTCGGTCGCGGGCGCGGACGTGGCGCAACTGTACGTCGGCGACCCGGCCGCCAGCCAGGACCCGCCGAAGCAGCTCAAGGGCTTCCAGCGGGTGACGCTGAACCCGGGGCAGAGCGCGCCGGTGTCGTTCCCGCTGACCATCCACAACCTGGCCTCGTGGTCGTCGACCGCCAACGTGTGGGAGGCGCAGGCCGGCACCTACTCGATCTCGGTCGGTGACTCCTCGGTCAACCTGCCGCTGACGGGGTCGACCAGCCTGGCGCAGACGCTCACCGGTCAGGTCGCCGCGGGCGCCTCAGGCGCGGGCGTCTCCCCGGCCAACACGGCGGTCAGCGCGAACGTCACACCGAACTCGGGCGTACCGGGTGCGGAGACCGTCGGGGTGGTCAACCCCTACGGCTACAGCAGCCCCAAGGGCGCCGCGGTGTCTTTCACCATGCAGGCAGAGGACTCCAACCCGTCCCAGACCCTCACCTTCACCGCGACCGGGCTGCCGCCCGGCACCAGCATCGCCTCGAACGGGACGATCTCCGGTTCCGGCAGCACGCTCGGGACGTACACGGTGACCGTGACCGCGACCGACACGGAAGGAGTCTCCGGCACGGCCACGTTCGTTTGGTCCGTGGTGCAGTAATGGTGCCATGACACAAAGGGCGCGCCGCGCGGTCCCGGCATCACGACCGGACCGCGCGGCGCGCTCTGCACTACCAGATTCCCTCTCGGTCGCCGACGGGCTGTCCCTCCAGGAATCTATCGACCGGCTCTGCGACCGCATCCTCGACCGCGACTGGGGCACGGCTCAGTCGATGGTGCACGCCTACCTGAAGAAACTCGAACGAGTCACGGCCGGTTCCCGCGACTACGCCCACGGCTCGCTGATGATTGAAGATGATTGCGTATGCGTGTCATAGGTCGCTCCGGTCTCGCGAATCGCTGCTGCGCCGTGCTTGCCGGTGCCCTCGCGCTCACGCTCTCGGCGGCTCTGGTCGGCGCGCTCAGCGCCGCTCCGGCTGCCCGCGCCACCGCGGACACCACGGTCACCGCGCGGGCTCTGTGCGGGGCGGGCGTCGATCCGTACAGTTATCCGGAGGGCGCGCTCGCCGCGTGCGGCGACGTCTACTACCCGGTGCAGCGCAGCTACGCGCTGCCCGACGGCGGGACGGCCTACGTCTACGCCACCCCCGGCGGCGCGACCACGTTCTACGTTCCGCGGGCCGACTTCAACCCGTTCCTGGCTTCGGCGTCGGTCCGGGCCGCCTATGACGTGCCCGCCGCGCCGGCCACCGGTCCGGCCCGCGCCTCGTGGGAGCAGGCCGCCAGTCGCGCGCACTTCGTCGACCCGGGCAGCTTCATCGTGGCCGTGCCCGCGGGCGCCGCCGGGGTCGCGAAGGTCACGACCGAGAAAAGCCAGTGGGGCGGGTACAACACCACGGGCAAGTCGGGCGCGTTCACCAGGGTCACCGCTGCTTGGCGGGAGCCGAAGATCGGCACGAGCTGCAAGAATTCGGCGGAGGCGATCTGGGGCGGACTCGGCGACCGCAGTTACCTCGCCCAGGCTGGCACCGGCTATAACCTGCCCGGTGTCGCCGCCCATCAGGCCTGGTGGTACCTGGTTGAGCCCAACGTCATTAACGACGGCAAGCCGTACGCCATCAAAGGCCTGAGCGCAAAGCCAAGTCAGACCTTCTCGGTGCTTATCAATAAGCCCAAGAGGGGTTCGGCGTCCTTCTCGTTCCTGCTGGAGAACGTGAGCTCTGGCGCGATCTCGATATTCGCCAAGTCGACCGAGCACGACTTCGGCCCCACGTATGCCGCGGCGGTCGTCGAGTACCCCTACACCAAGTACAAGGCGGTCTCGAACTTCGGCACCGTGACGTTCACCCAGGTGACGGCGAACTTCAGGGGGTTCGGCGCCGACAACCTCGACAAGGACGTGATGGTCGACCTCAACTCCAGCAAGTTCCCGACGCTGGCCACGACGGGCAAGCTGACGGACCAGCCCATGGGCGCGACATACTCGGTGAAGTACGGGCACTGCAACTAGCCAGATGCCGAGCAGACTGAGTCCATGGGAGTGGGGAGCGATGGCACAGCAGTACCACGAGATCAGCGATCGACTGGCGGAGTTCATCGCCGCCCAGCACGTGTTCTTCGTGGCGACCGCGGCGCGCGAGGGACGTGTGAACGTCTCACCGAAGGGGCTCGATGCCCTGCGCGTCCTCGGGCCCAATCGGGTCGTCTGGTTGAACGGCACGGGCAGCGGCAATGAGACGGCCGCGCATCTGCTGGACGTTAACCGGATGACCCTGATGTTCTGCTCATTCGAGCGTCAGCCGCTGATTCTGAGGTTGTATGGCACCGCGACGGAGATCCAGCCGGACCAACCCGAGTGGGACGAGCGCATCGGGCTCTTCGAGCCCATGCTCGGCGCCCGGCAGATCTTCGACATGCGGGTCAGCACGGTCCAGACCTCGTGCGGCTACGGAGTGCCCTTCATGGAGTACGTCGACGATCGAACGCTGATGGCACAGTGGGCCGGGAAAAAGGGCCCTGACGGGCTCGAGGCGTACCACCGCGAGAAGAACCTGACGAGCATCGACGGCTTCCCGACCGGCCTCCGTTACGCCGGGGCGCGCAGCGGCGTCGGCCCGCCGACGCCGATGTAGTCCAGCGGCTCCAAGCTCACCCGCGCCACCGCCGGGACCAGCCCAGGCCCAGACTCATGACAGGACCCGGCGTTATCGACGGAACCGCCGCCTACGAGTCACCGCACAAACCGCAGAAGTCTCAAGCATCACGCGACGCCCAATCGCCTCCGCCGTTACAGGACAAACCCCCGGTGCCCGGCCGTTGGCCGGTACGGCATCCGGCCGCCGGAGCACTTTGCACACTCCACGACCAGAACATATCGGATATATCAGCATATATATGCCCGGCAAAATGTCACAGAGTATGCAAAGTCAAAACCAGAGGCTGATGTGACGCGGGATGCCCGCGCTTGGCGGCTGGCCGCCTTTTGTCAGCCGCGTGTCTGCTGGGCGTGCTTGGGCAGCAGGCACACCAGCAGCAGCGTCAGGAAGTTCAGACCCGCGGCGATGCCGAAGACCAGCTCCGCGGCGGCGAAGTAGGAACCGGCGGTCGGGTGCCCGACCCGGGTGAAGAACACCGTGCCGAGGGCGGCGACGCCGATGGCGCCGGCGAACTGCTGGACGGCGTTGAGCATGCCCGCGCCGGTGCCGACTTCGTCGGTGGTCGCATCGCCCAGGATGAAATCGACCAGCGGAACGAACACCAGCCCGGCGCCGAAGCCGGTGCACAGCAGCGCGGGCGCCAGCTTCCAGACGGTGATGTCGGCGCCCCAGTGGGCGATGGACCACCACAGGGCGAGCAGGCCGATGACGGCGATGGACAGCCCCAGGTGCAGGCTGGCGCGCCCGAGCTTGTCGGCGAGCACCGCGCCTGCTAGCAGGACGGCGACGGCGGTGCCGAGGGCCCAGGGGACGAGCGTGAGGCCGGTGTGCAGTGGCGTCCAGCGCATGCCCAGCTGCAGCAGCAGGTTGATGACGAGGACGAACGCGCTGAGTGAGGCGTAGAACCCGGCCACGATCAGCAGGCCGACGACGAAGCTGCGCTTGCGGAACAGCGACGGTGTGATGACCGGATGGTTGCTGCGCCGTTCGGAGAAGGCGAACAGCGCGAGCGCGACGACCGCCGCGGCCATCATGACGAAGGTCCAGGCGGGCCAGCCGAGGTCGCGTCCTTGGATCAGCGGGATGATGAGCAGGGCCGAGGCCGCGGTGAGCAGCCCGACGCCGGTGAGGTCGAGGCGGGCGGTCGGGTCCTCTCCGCCGCGGCGGGGGAGGACGCGCCAGGCGAGCGCGGCGGCGATGAGGCCGAACGGGACGTTGATCAGGAAGATGGAGCGCCACTGGCTGCCGAACAAGTCCAGGTGAAGCAGCCAGCCGGCCAGGATGGGCCCGGCCACGGTGGCCAGGCCCATCAGCGGGCCGACCGGGATCAGTGCCTTGCGCAGATGCTGGGGCGGGAACACGATCTTCATCAGGGCCAGGCCCTGCGGGATCATGACCGACCCGAATAGGCCCTGCAGCACGCGGGCGACGATCAGGAAGACGACATCGGGCGCGAGACCGCAGGCCAGCGAGGCCAGGGTGAAGCCGGTCATGCCGAGAAGGAACAGCCGCCGGCGCCCGAACAGGTCTCCGAGCCGGCCCGACGTGACCAAGCCGAGCGCGAAAGCCGCGGTGTAGGCGCTGAGGACCCACTGCACCGTCACCTGGTCGCCGCCGAGGTCGGCGCGGATCGACGGGCCGGCGAGGTTGGCGACGCTGGAGTCGATCAGGTCCATGACGTCGGCGATGAACACGACGACCAGGACGAGCCACGCGGTGCGCAGCGGCAGCGTGCTGGCAGTCGGCGCTTGGGATGTGCGCTGGTCAATGGACACGAACACTGTTCTATATCAGATCATCGTTCTAGTCAATACGAGCATAGTTTAAAGTGATCCAGAACACCGCTCGCCGACGGCTGCAGGCTATTGTCGCCTGGTGCCTGCCACGCGATTCGTCGTCCAACTGCATGACGCGACCACGCTGCACTTCGACCTGCGCATCCAGGTCGACGAGGTGCTGCGGTCCTGGGCCGTCCCGAAAGGACCGTCGCTCGATCCCGCGGTGCGCCGGCTGGCCGTCCCCGTTGAGGATCACGACCTGGCGGCCGGTGAGTTCGAGGGGGTGCACGAGGGGCAACGACGGGGGAGCGGTGCCGTGATCATCTGGGACGAGGGACTCGCCGAGGTCACCCGCGATGAGCCGGGACACGTGGCCTTCACCCTGCATGGCAGCAAGCTGACCGGAGGCTTCGCCCTGACCCGAACCGGCGAGCGCCGGTGGATCCTGGTTAAGACCAGGGACGCGGCCGCCCGGCCGGGCTCGGACATCGTCGCGGACCGCCCGGCGAGCGTCCGCACAGGAAGGACGTGGCAAGAAATCGCGGCAAGGCCAAGGCCAACGCCGTTAGCAGCCGTTCCTATACAAACGAACTCTGTTCGCTATACTGCCCGCATGTCACCGACCCCCCAGCAGCGCCGAGCGGCGCGGCACCTGCAGCCCGGCGCCGCCGCGAGTACGCTCGCGGCCCGTCGCGGCCCGTCCGGTGGCGCCAAGAAGCCGATCACGGTCGAGGCCATCATCAGCACCGCGTTCGGCATCGTGGAAAAAGAGGGATACCAGGCCCTGACGATGCGTCGCGTGGCGACAGCGCTCGAGACCGGCCCCTCCTCGCTGTACGCTCACGTGGTCAACAAAGAGGACCTGGACGAGCTGCTCATCGGTCGCCTGTGCGCCGAGATCGACCTGCCCGAGCCCGACCCGGTCAGCTGGCGCCAGCAGATCGCCAGCGTCTGCGCTCACCTGCGGGACCAGTACCTGCGCTTCCCCGGCATCTCCCAGGCGGCTTTCGCCGTCGCTCCGTCCAATCTGGACACGCTGCGCGTCAGCGAGGGAATGCTCGCGATCTTGCTCGCCGGGGGCGTTGACCCGCAGACCGCCGCCTGGGCGATCGACTCCCTGACGCTTTACGTCAACGCCTACAGCCTCGAGCTCTCCCTGGTCAACCAGCGGCTCAACCACACCGACGGTAGCTGGGTCGTCAGCCGCGACGAACTGCTGCGCCGGTACGCCGCCCTGCCCGGCACCTTCCCCCAGAGCAAGCGCTACGCGGCCGAGCTCACCGCCGGAACCGGCCACGACCGCTTCGACTTCACCATCGGCCTGATGATCGACGGCCTCGCCCGCCGCTAGGCAGCGAGCCGCTGTCACTCTGGTCGCTGGGGCGGCGGCCCTTGCTGGCAAACCGCCGCCCCCGCGCATGCGTTCCTAGCTTGTAACCGAGCCAGCAGCGCCGGTCAATGACCTGCGCCTAACAACCGGCCGACGAACATATGTCCTCGTATGTCCACGTATGCCAGTCCTTGGCCGGATTCGCGGTGAAGAGCTTGGTGCCGTTGTCGAGGTTGGACGCGACGATCCACGCATGAGAGTAGGTGTCCCACAGTTGCCCGGTGGTGCTGTAAGTCCAGTAGATGAAGTGCTTATCGTTGCAGCTGCGGAGCGTGTCGTCCTGGCCCTTCCCTGAGTTGGCCATGCATTCGCCGTCACCTGCGTTGAGGTAAAGGTGCTTGCCCTTGTAGAGATATTTCTTGACGTACTTATAAACCCCTTTGCTGACCTCGACGAGGCCCCATGTGATGACCCCGCCACCGACATTCTCCAGAATGGTTATAATGGCGCTGTCGATGGCAGGCCGTGGCAGCAGCGCCGAATCCGAGGCGGTGTCGGAGATGCCGTGGGATTGGGAGTTGTACAAGAGCCAGATGATCCCGTAGAACTTCTTGCCGGACGTTGTGCTGCCGCTCACATACTGCGTGGGCCCTTGCGGAATGCCCGCGCTCGCCAGCGCCCGGTTGACGGCCTGCGGCGTGGTGAGCGGCACACCGCTTACCGGCAGCTGACTGGTCCCGCTGACGTGATGGGTCGGCGCGTGCGAGGACTGCGGGCTGGCCGCGCCCGTGGTGGCGGCCAGGGCAAGCGACGCCGCTGCTACCGTGGCGATCATGTGGACATAAACCTTCATAGTCACCGTCCCTTTCTGTTGCTTGCTCCATCTCTGTCGTGGGCTCTGACAACAGCCCCGCGCAAGTGAGCGCGATCACCCGCGACGATGTTCGTGAACCGCCAGCCTCGCTCGGAGCGCAAGCACGGTGCTAACAATTCGCTAGCGCCGCAGCTCAAGCGACCGAAGGAAAGGCGGGCGCTCACGCGCCGGCAGGTACCGGCAAACCCGGCGCCTCAGTCGCCGTCGTCTGAAAGAATAGGGACGTCTGCGTCAGGGGTTCTCAGCCGCGAGCGGGGTGTGAGCTGTGCCCGCGACCTTAGAGTTCGGCTTGCTCGGGCCGCTGATGGTGCGCCGCGACGGTGTGCTGCTGCCCGTCGCCGCGGGGCGGCAGCGCGCCCTGCTTGCCGTTCTGCTGCTGAACGCCGGGCGAGCCGCGTCGGCGGATGAACTGATCGAGGCATTGTGGGGCCCAGCACCGCCGCCATCAGCACGGGCCAGTTTGCAGAACTATGTGAGCAGGCTGCGGACGACGCTCGGCGATCGCGGCCACTGCCTGATTTGCACGGAGCCGGACGGTTACCGGATTGGCGTGGGCGCCGGGGAACTCGATGTGTCCAGGTTCGAAGAACTGGTGGGCGCCGTTCGGGTCGCGATGCGGTCCGGTGCCTGGGAGCGGGCGGCGGCTGGGGCGCAGACGGCGCTGTCTCTGTGGCGCGGGAAGCCGCTGGCGGATGTGGCCTCGGACGCGCTGGCGCTCGGGGAGGCGCCCCGGCTAGCGGAGCTGCGGCTGGAGGTGCTGGAGGCACAGCTGGGCGCGGAGTTGCGACTTGGCAGGCACGCCGACGTGATCCCTGAGCTCCGGCGGCTCGCTGGCGAGCACCCACTGCGAGAGCGGTTTCACGCGCTTCTCATGCTCGCCCTCTATCAGGACCATCGTCAGGCCGAAGCGCTGGCGGCCTACCGGCACGCGCGAAGAACGCTGGCCGAAGAACTGGGTATCGAGCCAGGCCCGGGCCTGCAGGACTTGCATCAGCGTCTCCTCGCTCGTGACCCTGGCCTGGCCGCCCCTGGCCTGGCCCCCCTGGCCTGGCCGCCGCCCCTGGCCTCGTCGCGCCCGGCCTGGCCGCCGCCCCTGGCCTCGTCGCGCCCCCGCCCGCCCGGACCCCAGTAATCGTCCCTCGCCAGCTCCCGGTCGCGACCCGTTATTTCACCGGCCGGTCGGCCGAGCTAAAGACGCTCAGCGACCTCCTCGCCTCGAGCCCCGAACGCGCCGAACGCCCCGAACGCCCCGAACGCGCCGAACGCGCCGAACGCACCGAAGCTAGCGATTCGGTGGTGATCTTGGCGATCGCGGGGATGGCGGGCGTCGGCAAGACGGCACTGGCCGTTCACTGGGCATCCGAAGTGACCGCGCACTTTCCCGATGGCCAGCTCTATGTCAACTTGCGAGGCTCCGACCCCGCCGGCCGTCCGGTACAGGCCGACGAGGCGATTCGCGGGTTCCTGGACGCGTGCGGACTTCCTGCGGACCAAATCCCGTCGAACCTGGAGGCTCAGACCGGCTTGTTTCGCAGCCTGGTCGCTGGCCGGCGCATGCTGATCGTCTTGGACAACGCGCTCGACGCCAACCAGGTGCGCCCCCTGCTAGCCGGATCACCGGGCTGCCTGACCGTGATCACCAGCCGCAGCAAGCTCACGAGCCTGGCGGTGAACGAGGGCGCCGATCTGCTGACCTTGGACCTCCTCCCGCAGGCGGAAGCCCGCGCGCTGCTGGCTCGCCGGATAGGCCCCGAACGGCTCGCGGCTAAACCGGACGCGACCGCCAGGATCATCGCGCTATGCGCACGGCTGCCGCTGGCGCTCAGCATTGTCGCGGCCAGAGCCTGCGCCCGGCCCGGCGTTTCGCTCGCTCGCCTCGCCGGCGAGCTGGGCGATCCAAGCCGGCGGCTGGACGTCCTCGACACCAGCGACCCGGCCGCCAGCGTCCGGGGGATCTTCTCGTGGTCGTACCTGAACCTGAGCGCGGAAGCGGCCAGGATGTTCCGGCTGCTGGGGTTGCACCCCGGCCTGGACGTCCCGGTCGGGGCAGCGGCCAGCCTGACCGCGGCGCCGCTCCGGGACGCCCGCCGTACGCTGGACGAGCTGACCGGCACCCATCTGCTAACCGAGCACCAGAACGACCGCTTCATGCTTCATGACCTGCTCCGCGAGTACGCCGCCGAACAAGCGGACCGGCATGAGAGCGAGGAAGAACGCCGCCGCGCTATCGGCCGGCTGCTCGATTACTACACCCATGCCGGCCGCGCGGCGGCGTTCCTGCTGAACCCAGGGAAAGTTGAACCGTGCCCGCCGACCCCTCCGCTGCCCGGAACCGCGTCGCCTGGCCTGGCTGACTGGGAAGGCGCCCTGGCCTGGTTCGAGGCCGAGGAGGCGGCGTTGCTCGCCGCTGTCACGCAGGCGGCGAACACCGGTTTCGAGGCGAATGCCTGGCGGATCGCGTGGAGCCTGGCTGACTACCTCGACCGGCGCGGACACCTGCGCGAGTGGGTCGCGGCACAGCGCGTGGCAGTGACCGCGGCCACGCGGCTCGGCGACCTGACGGTGCTGGCCTACACCTGCCGGGGCCTGGGCCGGGCCTACACGGAGCTCCGGGAGTGCGAAGACGCGCGCGGCTTTCTGCAGCGTGCCCTTGATCTGTACAGGCAGCTCGATGACCGTAGCGGCGAGGGATACTCGCACCTGGCCCTGGCGCGGCTGCACGAGTACCTGGATCAGTACCAGCAGGCCGTCGATGAGGCGCGGCAGGCTCTCGCTCTTTTTCGAGAGTCCGACGACTGCGTTGGCCTAGCCAAGGCGCTCAACGCGACTGGCTGGTGTGAGGCTCATCTGAAGGACTACCGCGGAGCCCTCAACCGGTGCACGGAGGCACTGCACCTCTACCGCCTGGTCAGCGACCGCCGGGGCGAGGCCACCACCTGTGACACCCTTGGCTTTGTCCACCATCATCTCGGCGATCACTCCCGGGCGATCGCGCGCTACCAGGAAGCCGTGGGGATCTTTGTGGAGATCGCCGACCTCTATAACTGCGCCGCCACGCTTATCCGCATGGGCGACACCTATGACAGCGCCGCCGAGCCGCGGGCCGCCCGCGAAGCCTGGCAGCGGGCCCTGGCCATCCTCGAGGACCTGGGGCATCCAAGCGCCGAGCGCATCAGGGTCAAGCTGCTGGCGCCGGCCAAGTAGCGAGCCGGGCCAAAGCAACTTTCATGGCGGCTGCCGCATTAGGGGAGTGCTGAGCTGCGCACGAATCGCCACGGTTCGTTCAGGATATTTCGGAACGGCCGTGCGGACTTACCGTGACCATAACTTCCTCCGACCGGTGGAGACAGGTCATGCGCAGACACACGCTCCGAATTGCGGTCACAGTAATCGCGGCATCCGCGGCGGTGGTGCTCGCCCAGCTCCCGGCAAGTGCGGTCGACGTGTCGGGGACGCCGAGTCCGGTTACCGGCAACGCGACGTGGTTCACCGGCCTGGGCGGCCCCTACGGCGGCTGCGGCCTCCCGCAAGCCAACCTGGACAGCCAGCACTTCCTCGCGCTCAACGTGCAGAACTCGCCCGGCGTGTACACCAACCTCCCGCGCCCGATCCCGGCGGCGGACGCGGCCGAGATCGGCATGTTCGACAACGGGCTGAACTGCGGCCGGTGGGTCCAGGTCACCATCGGGAACTACTGCACAGGCATCAACGACGGAGCGCAGAACGAGCCGTTCTGCCGGGACGGGTCGTGGGTAGCCGACCAGTACAACGGTGCCACGCTGGACATGGTGGTCGCCGACAGCTGCGATGACGACAACGCCTGGTGCAAGGACGACCCGTACCACGTCGACCTGGCGCAGGCGTCGCTGAACCAGTTCGTCCTGAACGGCCAGCCGGTCGGCAACATGTACCCGAATAGCTGGAACAACCGCCAGGTGACCTGGCAGTTCATCCCCGCGCCGAACTACACCGGTGACATCGACATCGGCGCCATCCAGGGCTCCCAGCCGTACTGGCCGGCGATCGCCATCTCGCACCTGGCCAATGGCATCCACGGGGTGCAGTACTACGCCAACGGCACGTGGACCGCCGCCACGATGGACAGCGACATGGGTGACGACTACATCATCGCGCCGACCAGCGGAGCCGGGACGGCGGGATCCTACTACGAGATCCGGGTCGTGGACGCGTCCGGCAACCTGGTCAACAACGGCGAGGTCTACAACTTCAGCCTGCCGGCCAGTTGCCTGCCGAGCGGGTGCACACCCGCCTATACGCCGGTCAGCTACACGACCTCCACCGCGCCCACGGCGCCGCCGCCCGCGACCGGCTCGTGCGCGCTGACCTCGTCCATCACTAACTCCTGGCCCGGTGGCTACCAGCTCCAGCTCACGGTGACCAACAGCGGCACCACGCTGCTGACCGGGTGGACCGCGGGGTTCACGTTCGCCGACACGGCCGAGACCGTCACCAGCTCATGGGACGCCACCGTGACGCAGACCGGCGAGCAGGTCACCGCGGACAACGCGAGCTTCGACGGCTCGGTCGCCGCGGCCGCGTCGACAACCTTCGGCGTCGTGGTCACCGGCTCTAATTCCACGCTGTCCGCCCTCACCTGCGCGCCAACGTGACGCGGCGCGGGCCCTTGACGGCGCCGCATCGCCGGGTCAGCCTGCCGGGTCGTGCCAGCTGTCCCCGACGGGCAGCAGCCGGTCGGCTTCCCCCGGCCCCCAGCTGCCCTGAGAGTACGGGTGCACGCGGACCGCGTCGCCAAGTATCGGGTCGACGATCCGCCACATTGCTTCAACGGTGTCCTGGCGGGCGAACAGCCACCGGTCCCCGTCCAGGGCCGCGCCGATGAGCCGGTCATACGGGCGGATGTCGGAGCCGGGCTGCTGGGCGAAGGTGAGCTCTTCTGCCTGCGGTTCCCAGCCTGCGCCCGGCTTCTTCCCGTGCACGGTGAAGCCGACCTGCGTCTCCGGCCAGATCCGGAACCGCAGCGTGTCCTGGGGCAGGGCGGGTTCGATGCCGAACACGTCCTGGGGCGGCGGCTTCAGGGTGATGCTGATTTCTGTGGCGGTGACCGGCATGGTCTTGCCCGCGCGGATCACGATCGGTACCCCGGCCCAGCGCCAGGTGTCGGCGGTCAGCCGGACCGCGACGTAGGTCTCCACGGTCGAATTGGGGTCGACGCCGTCGACCTGGCGGTAGCCCTCGTACTGCCCGCGTACCGCATCGTCGGGGGTCAGCGGGCGCAGCGCGTTCACCACGGTCTGCTTGGCGTCGCGCCAGTATCGGAGGTTGGTCCCGGCTGGAGGTTCGGCCAGCACGGTGGCCAGCACCTGGAGCATGTGGTTCTGCAGCACGTCGCGGATGGCGCCGGTGCGGTCGTAGAACCGGCCACGGTCGGAGACGTCGAACTTCTCGGCCATGGTGATCTGGATGCTCTCCACGTAGTTGCGGTTGAGCAGCGGCTCGATGGCCGAGTTCGCGAACCGGACGAACAGCACGTTCTCCACCGGGTCGAAGGCCAGCCAGTCGTCGACCCGGAAGATCGCCTCTTCGCCGAAGTACCGGTGCATGGTGTCGTTGAGCTGCAAAGAGCTGGGCAGGTCGGTGCCGAACGGCTTTTCCACCATGACCCGGGCGCCTTTGCTGCGACCGGCGGTGGCGATGCCCTCGGCGATCCGCCCGAATAGCACCGGCGGCACCTCCAGGTAGTACAGCACCTGCTGGCCCGCGCCGATCTCGTCGGACATTTCCTTGTACGTGGCGCCGTCACCGAGGTCCCCGTCGACGTACCGCAGCAGGTTCAGCATCGTGACCGCCGCCGGATCGGTCGGGTCCATCCCGTTGAGCTTCAGCGACGCGATGGCGTAGTCGCGGAACTGTTCAAGTCCCCAGCCGCTCTTGGCTACCCCGATCACCGGGACGTCCAGCACGCCCCGCTTGACCAGCCCCACGAGCGCGGGGAAGGTTTCCAGCTTGGCCAGGTCCCCGGTGGCGCCGAAGATGACCAGTGCGTCAACTTTCTCGGACATGTGATCCCTCCTGAACTCTTGGTTCCGAACGAGGCTCGGGAACCTCTGCGGGGGGTATCGCGGACGGCTGGAACTCACTGAGACTTACCCGCCCGCCGGAATTCGAAATAGTTCCACGCCTGGTAGCGCGGCCAGCGGTCGGCAGCGTTGACACCCGTTTACTGCGTGTTTAAGATTGTGGCCATAATTAATAGGAAAGTTTCCTATTAATTATGCGGCCGCGTAAGACACCGAACTCAGGGGGGACAGACTCGACGATCCAGGAGGAATGATGGATCTAACCGTCCCGGAACCACCACACAGGCCCAGAAGAAGCGGAGCCCGACTCAGGCGCGCGCTCGTCGCGGCGGCGGGCGCGGCGCTGCTCGCCGCCACCGCGATCGTCGCCTCGGCGTCGCTGCAAGGCCCTTCGGCCGCACCTCAGGTACCGCTAAAGGCGGACCTGGCCGCGGCGTCGGCGCTGACCGACAACTGGTACGAGTCCGCGCCGTACTACAGCGTGCTTGACTCGGACGCGCCCGACCTGGGGACGGTCATGTCGGCGACGGGCGCGAAGGCATTCGACATGGCCTTCATCCTGGCGGACAACGGCAGCAGCTGCTCCCCGGCGTGGAACGGCACCGACCCCGTCTCCGGCGACACACAGGTGGCCGCCGTCATCAACGAGGTGCGCTCCGATGGCGGCGACGTGATCGTGTCCGCTGGCGGTTACGACGGGACGAAGCTCGGCCAGGTCTGCGGGACCGCCGCCGCGACAGCGGCCGCATACCAGCAGGTCATCAACACCTACGGACTGCACGCCTTCGACTTCGACCTCGAGGAACCCGAGATCGAGAATTCCGCCGCGATCGCCAACGAGCTGGGCGCGGCGCAGATCCTGCAGGAGGACAACCCCGGCCTGTTCATCTCCATTACGATCCCGTCCATCGCGACCGGCGCCAACTACTTCGGCCAGCTGCTGCTTGACGAGGCCCAGTCGCTCGGTTTCACCCCGAACGACTACACGATCATGCCGTTCGACGGCGGCTTCAGCGGCGGCGGGGCGCAGGTCACCGCGCTGCAGGACTTCAACGCGCAGCTGGTCGCCACGTTCGGCTGGAGCAGCTCGGTGGCCTACGCGCACGAGGGCTTCTCCGGCATGAACGGCCGGACCGACGATGCGGAGTACTTCTACCAGAGCGACTTCCAGACGGTGCTCACTTTCGCGCAGAGCGTCGGCCTGGGCAGGTACACGTTCTGGTCGGTCAACCGGGACCGGGAGTGCGACCCACCGGATAACAACGGCGACCTGTCGAGCGAGTGCAGCAGCGTGACCCAGAACCCGTGGGACTTCACCGCCTACACGGTCGCCTTCGCCAAGAGCGCGCCGGTCACGGAGCCGACACCGACCCCCACACCCACAACAACCGCCACCCCCACACCGACGTCGTCGTCGTCTCCGACGCCAACGCCGACCACGGGATGCACGGCCTCTGCCTGGTCGGCGACCGGGACCTACGTCTCCGGCGACGTTGTCTCCTACGGCGGCGACCAGTGGACCGCCAACCAGTGGAACTACGACGAGGTACCCGGTGGCGCATCGGGTGCCTGGAACAGCGACGGCCCCTGCTGACCGGCAAAGCGAACGGCCCGCGAGCACTCGCGGGCCGTTCGCTTTGGGTGACAGGGTTAGAAGCCGATCGCTACCTGCACGTACTGCGCGTCGGTGCTGTTGAAATCGGAGGACTGGCCGTTGTCGTCGTCGTAGGCGAAGCCGTATTGCAGGCCGTTGACGGCGACCGAGTGCCAGAACTCGGAGTAGTAGTTGCAGGGAGCGTTCTCGTAGTAGTCCGACGGCGTGTTCTGCACCGTCGTGGAGAACTGCGCCACGCAGCGGTTCAGGGCCGCGCACAGGGTCGGGTCACCGCTGAGGTTCGGGGTGCCTCCGCCGGAGCACCCGAACACTTCCTGCGTGGTCTCCGTGGCGCCGACCGACGCCGCGTACGACACCATGTAACTGGCGTCCGCTCCGCCGGGCTGGAAGGCCGCGACATCGCCGGGCGCCGGGATGCTGTACGGCGCGTCCACCGTGGCCAGCTGCTGGAACGCTGCGGGCACCGAGTTCTCGAACTGCGTGAATACGGCGGACCTGCTCTCGGAGAAGATCTGGTCGTCTTCTCCTACCACGACGTCGCTGCCGTCGGAGTTGTGCAGGTGGATCGCCAGCGGCAGCCCCCACGCGTCGACCCGTGAGGTATCGGCGTTGATCGTGGTGCCGCTGGAGTTCAGCTCGATGAAGTCCTGGTAGGCGCTGCCAGGCGATCCGAGGTAGAAGTAGATCCGGCACGAGTTGCACGAGGTCATCGTGTAGTACGGCGACTGGGCGATCGACTCTTCGACGCCGTTGACGTCCCAATAGACCTCGCTGTCCGGGTACGCGCCGTTGGTGGCGTTGATGAAGTCGAACTCGATGGCACCCGACCCCGCGCTGGGGATGCTGCTGGTGTTGCCCCAGAAGCCCGACGGGAACCCGCCGTAACTGCCGCCGCCTCCCGAGCTGGACGTGGAGAAGACCATTTCCCAGTAGTTCCACCCGGCGTTGTCCTGGTCGACGGTCAGCGTCTGGACGCCAGCCGGCAAGGTAACGCTGGTCGTCACGGTCTCCCAGTCCTGGTAGCCGCCAGAGGCCGGGATGCTGACGTCGCCGCTCAGGTTCGTTCCCGAGCTGCTGGCGATGTGCAACGCATCGGTGATCGCACCCGGGGACGCGACCCGCAGGCTGACCGTGTACGTCGCGGCCGTCGCGACGTCCACCGTGTAGTGGAACCATTGCCCGGCCGCCGTCCAGCCGATGTCGTACCCGCAGCCGGTGTCGGAGCAGACCTCGAGGTCAACGCCGTCGGATCGGTAGCTGTTGGCGGATCCGTTGACCGCCGTGATGTTGTAGGCCACGCCCTGGCCGCCGGTGTCGTAGTTGGCCGCGTAGACCGTGCCCGGCACCGCCGCCGGGGTGCCACCGTACGGGCCCTCACCGGAACCGCCCGCCGCGGCGAACGTCAGGAAGTGGATGTTCCAGCCGGCGTTGTCCTGGTCAACGGTCAGAGTCTGGACGCCAGCGGGCAGGGTGACGCTCGCTGTGACCGTCGTCCAGTCCTGGTAGCCGCCGGTCGCCGGCACGGTGATGGATCCGGTGAGGTTGGTCCCGGCGGAATTGGCGATGTGCAGTCCGTCGGTGACCGCGGTCGGCGCGGCTAGCCGCAGGCTCAGCGCATAGGTGCCCGCCGAGGCGACGTCGACGGTGTAGTGGAACCACTGGCCGGCCGCTGTCCAGCCGAGGTCGTAGGCGCCGCCGGCCACGCCGGTATCCACCGTGTCCGCGGTGGCTTCGAGGTCGACCCCGTCGGACCGGTAGCTGTTGGCGGTGCCGTTGACCGCCGTGATGTTGTAGGCCACGCCCTGGCCGCCGGTGTCGTAGTTCGCCGCCTGCACCGTGCCAGGCACCGCCGCGGGCGTCCCGCCGAAGGGCTGGTCGCCGCCCGAGCCGCCGCCCGAGGTCAGGGTGAACGCCATGTAGTGGAAGTTCCAGCCGTTATCGTCCTGCTCAACGGTCAGCGTCTGCTCGCCGGCCGGCAAGGTGACGCTCGCGTCGACCGTCGTCCAGTCCTGGTACCCGCCCGTGTTCGGGATGGCGACCGCGCCGGACAGGTTGGTGCCGGAGGAGTTGGCGATGTGCAGCGCGTCGGTGATCCCGTACGGCGACGACAGTCGCAACGCGACGGTGTAGGTGCCGGCGGTGGCGACGTTGACGGTGTAGTTGAACCACTGGCCGGTCGCCGTCCAGCCGATGTCGTAGGCGCCGCCGGCCACGCCGGTATCCACCGTGTCCGCGGTGGCTTCGAGGTCGACCCCGTCGGACCGGTAGCTGTTCGCGGTGCCGTTGACCGCCGTGATGTTGTAGGCCACGCCCTGGCCGCCGGTGTCGTAGTTCGCCGCTTGCACGGTGCCGGGCACGGCCGCGGGGGTTCCCCCGTAAGGGGTGCCGGTGGCGGCGCTGGCCGCGGAGTGCACGACGCCTGTCAGCGGCAGGGCGGTCAGGACCGCGACCGCAAGGACGACAAGGCCGATGCGTCTACCGCCTGGCCTGCCACGCCGGGACCTAGCCAGCCGCGGGATGTGAATCAATCCCATTTCCCTTACTCCCTTCGTCATTCCCGGCCAGGCTGGGGATCCTTGTCCTGTTCGCAGGCTGGCGCGCCCCATGGGCTCAATGGAACTGACCCATCAAGAACGACAGCGTGATGGCCGGGGGCACGGGCTGGTCGTGGTCGGCGGACGGCTTTCGATCGCACGCCGACGATCGAACGCGTAGCGACTTAATTCAATGCTTATAGTAAGCATTAACGTAACGAGCGCGTGTGGGCTCGTCAAGGGAGCACCGGACTTGTCCACCGCGCAGGCCTGCTCAACGGCACGGAGGTCTCCGCCCTTGCAGTAACAGTCACCTCACTAGTCCCATCAAACAGAAACCACCACTGAAGCATCACAACCCTGTCGGACCGGGCGCGAAGCCGTTCACATCTTTTTAACTCTCGGCGCGATTGACGTAACGAAACCGCCACGTTACGTTTCCGTTCGAATAGGAAAGTTTCCTATTTATAACTCATGGAGCGGGGAGAGGAGGCCGGGATATGCCCGGCATGTCCCAACGCGTCATGCGTATCGGTAAGCGCGCCACGAGGTGGCGTCTCAGAGGCGGGCTGACGCTCGCCATCATCGCGCCGGTTGTCGCGGTGGCAGCGGCCATGGTGCCCACCGCCCCGGCTCTGGCCAACACGGCGGCCCCCGCGGCGTCGGCCCTGCGGGCCGCGCCCGACGCGGTCCCTGGCCCGCCATCCGGCTGGTCGACGGTCTTTAGCGACGACTTCAACGGCTCGTCTGGATCCGGCATCGACTCCCAGTGGATGTACGACACCGGGGCCGGGTCCAGTTTCGGCACCGGCGAGATCGAGACGATGACCAACTCGACAAGCAATGTGCACTTGGACGGCAACGGCGACCTGGACATCACGGCCCTGGGCAGCGGCAGCTCGTGGACCTCCGGCCGCGTGCAGACGACCAGCGCCAATGTCGGCGCGCCCGCGGGCGGTGAACTGGAGGTCACCGCCTCGATCGAGCAGCCCTCCGGCGGGCTGGGCTACTGGCCGGCGTTCTGGATGCTCGGGCCTGGCCAATGGCCAGAGAACGGCGAGATCGACATCATGGAGGACGTCAACTCGCTGTCTGAGCTCTCCGGCACCATCCACTGCGGCACCGACCCCGGCGGGCCATGCAACGAGCCTGACGGCATCGGCAGCGGCCTGGTCGGGTGCGGTGGCTGCCAAAGCGGCTACCACACCTACACGATGATCTTGAACCGCACCAACACCTCCGATGAGTCGATCACGTTCTACCTGGACGGCAACGAGTACTTCAGCGTGAGCGAGTCCCAGGTCGGCACGTCGACGTGGCAGGCGGCCTACGACCACAACCTGTCGATCATCTTGGACTTGGCGATGGGCGGCGCCTATCCGAACGGCGTCTGCGGCTGCACCAGTCCGACAAGCTCGACCGCGTCGGGCGGCACGATGAGCGTGGCGTACGTCGCCGCCTACTCCACCACCGGCAGCGGCGGTGGCGGCGGCGGTACTGGTGGAACCACCGGGCCGATCACTGGCTATGAGGGACTGTGCGTGGACGTCAGGGGAGCGAGCACCGCTGAGTTCACGCCTGTCCAGGTGTACACCTGTAACGGCACGAACGCCCAGCAGTGGACCGTCGTTGAGGCGGGCAGCACGCTGCACGCGCTTGGGATGTGCATGGACATCAACGGAGGCGGCACCGCCGACGGCACAACCGTTGATCTGTACACCTGTAATAACACAGGCGCACAGGTCTGGGAGCCGCAATCCGACGGGGCCCTGTACAACCCGCAATCGAATAAGTGCCTCGACGATACGAACTGGGGAGGCTCAGGAACCCAGTTGCAGATCTGGGACTGCACCGGCAACGCCAATCAGCAGTGGAACCTGCCCTAACAGGCCCGTGCACTGCACACCGCAAGCCCCCGGCCCGGCCCTGCACAACCAGGGCCGGGCCGGGACCAGGCATGTCCCATCGGGGTGCCCATCGCCGGCGACGCCGAGCCGTGTCTAGAGCACTATTTTGCGAGTTTAAGTCGAGATATTGCATGAAGATGTTGTGAATCGTACAGTCATCACAGCGAGGCGGCCCAGCGTTCCCGCGTCTGCGGCTCAAGGAGGAACGCGATATGAGCGTCAAGGGATTCGCGTCAACGTGGTGGCGCCACGGCCTTCGGCCGCGGCGACTGGTAGCGCCCGCCGCGGCGGCAGCGCTGGTCACTCTCTTCTGCGGCTTCCACGCCCCGGTGGCGCGGGCGGCCGCGTCGCCGACCACGCCGATCTGGTCCACCCAGCTCGACTTCGACAACGGCGGCACTGCCTGGTCGGAGTCGTTCTTCGCCGGGCTGGCGGCCGACGGTCTCACGACCGCCGAGCTGAACATGCCGTGGGGCACGATCGAGCCGGAGCCAGGCACGTTCAGCTTCACCGAGTTCGACACCGAGCTCGCGAACGCCAGCGCCGCGGGCATCCAGCTCATCCCGATCTTCTGGCAGGCTGGCTGGGGCGGTAGCCCGGCCCCGTGGATCACCGACTTCGAGGTCGGCAGCGGCGGCGCACAGGGTCAGGCGCCCGCCTGGTGGGACCCGACGGAGCAGTCCGAGTACTTCACGTACGTCACGGACACGATTCAGAACGCCGCCAGCCTGCCCGGCTACGGTGGCGCGATCCTGAACTACGGCTACCTGGACGCGCAGTGGGACCTCAACGGCGCCGGCGGCGGCTGGGCGGCCGACGACATCAGCGAGTTCCAGGACACGTACCTGCCGCAGACCTACGGCACCATCGCCACGTTCAACTCTGACAACGGCACGTCCTACAGCTCGTTCAGCCAGGTGCCCGCGGCCGCGCCAGGTCAGGCACTGTTCGGCGTGTTCCAGGCGTTCCGGGCGTGGTCCGTGCAGCAGACGTACGGTCAGCTGACCGCCGACGTGCGCGACGTCACCGCCAGCACCCCGCTGTACTACTACTACGGCGGCGGCTTCTCCAACGCGACGTCCTACGCCAACAACCCGGACACGTTCTTCCAGCTGGCTAAGCAGTACAACGTCACGATCATCGACGACTCCGCGGGTTCCCAGGGGCTCACCCTGACGTTCGGCAGCCTGGCCCGTGCGTACGGCGTGAAGCTGGCGCAGGAATGGACCGCGCCCAGCGACAATAGCCAGCTGGCCGCGCAGGCGGTGCAGTGGATATCCAACTACGGGATGGGCCTGCCCGAAGGCGGCGGCGAAGACTTCTTCATCCATGACGGCACCGAGAAGGACGTCGTCGGCTTCCCCATATACACCAGCTGGCTGTCCACCTTGAAGGGCCTGTCAGGGACCTACCCTCACCAGCCGGCCGCCGTGTACATCGACTTCTCCCAGGGGTACGGCAACACCGGCGGCGGCAGCCTGAACAACGTGCAGAATGAGATCGCCAACCTCTGGTTGAACTACCAGTCCGGCTTCAGCGTGGTGACCAGCCAGGAGGTAAAAAACGGCGCGGTCAGCCTGTCTCAGTTCAAGGCGATTTTGCCGCTCAACGGCGTCGACGCGAACCTGACCGCGTATCAGTCGGCGGGTGGCACGCTGCTGACGCAGCAGGAGCAGCTCACCCAGTACACGACGGCGTACGCGCAGATCGACGCCCCGGATGTGGGGAACCTGCAGGTCGTGCCGGCCGTCGCGACGAGCGGCACCAGCGCCGCCCTCACGTTGGCGAATATCACCTCGGGCACCACCTATGACGCCCCGGTCTCGGTCATCCCGGCCGGCCTCGGCCTGGCCTCGGGCAGCTACTACCTGGTGAACGCCGCGACCGGCGCCGCCGTCCCGCAGACCGTGCAGTCCAACGGCGTCATCTGTGCGACAGCCGATCTCAGCGCCGCGACGCTGGCGCAGTGGAATGTGGTGGCGGGCACGCCGCCGTCCGGCACAGCGTCTTCCGGTTGCCCGGTGACGGAAACTGGCGCCACCTCCGTGTCGGCCACCGCCGGGCAGCCTGGCCAGGGTCTGAATTTCCTGCAAGTCGGCTCGGCGAGTTCGGGTTCTGACGGCAACCTGACCCAGATCACTCAGGACGGCCAGACGGCCGACGAGACCTGGACGACCTCGCAGAGCGGTCAGGGCGACGCGAACGCTTACCTCCAGCTCGACCCGATGTCGGCGGTCGAGGCCGCATCCGATGTGACGGTGCGGGTCACGTACTGGGCCACGGCGGGCCAGGGCTTCATCGTGCAATACGACACGCCGGGTAACGCCTATCAGAACGGTCCGACCGTCAGCAGCCCGGGAACCGGGACGTGGACCACGGCGACCGTCCAGTTGACCGGCGCGCAGTTCGACGAAGCGCAAAACGACAGCGCCGACTTGCGCCTGAACGTCACCGATCCCGGCGCGGCGCTGATCGTGGCGAGCATCACGATGTCCGTCACCGGCGCGGAGGGGCCGTACGGCGGAACGGCGGCGGCGGTGCCGGGCACGGTGGACGCGGCTAACTATGACACCGGCGGGCAGGGGGTGGCCTACAACGTCACCTCGGTCAATGGCAGCGCCGACAGTTACCGGTCCGACGGGGTGGACCTGG
>Ga0210390_10000301_pt1 | contig 53890 bp, 47 predicted proteins | sample IncBWH11OmetaG_FD_161050 | JGI IMG/M metagenome (GOLD analysis project Ga0210390, IMG submission 161050) | Forest soil microbial communities from Barre Woods Harvard Forest LTER site, Petersham, Massachusetts, United States - Inc-BW-H-11-O ... | reverse complement strand
GCGCGGTCGGCAAGATCAGGATGATTGACGTTCTCCTCCTGGAGCGTCTGCAACGTGATCTTCGATTCCCGCAGGATCTCGTCCTTCCAGGCCAAGAGCTTGGCGCGAAAATAATCGCGCTGGCGCTCGTTCATGAAAGGCTCTTTTTCGGTCGGTCGATAGTTCTTCAACTTTTCCAAGGCCAGCCCATCTTTCACCTGAGGTGTCGCGCCCTTGCGGCACTGCGCGAGGAGAAAGCCCCCTCGCGCGGCGCCTTATATAGCGAGGTCTTGCGACAGACAATATTGCCGTGGCCTGCCTACCCCCTGGACCAAGCCCCTGCACAGGCAAATCGATCTGGCAGGGCCTTCCGGATCGGCCAAAGGCCGACGAAGTCTGGTTAATAACCGACGGTAAAGCGCGCCCGGGTATGGGCCGGGCGCTCGATCTCGTCGGCCATGGCGACCGCAAAGTCCTCAAATGAGATCCAGCTCTTCCCGGCCGAATCGACCAGAAGCTGGTCCGTTCCCAGGCGGAACTTGCCGGTCCGGCCGCCGGAATCGAGCAGCGCTGATGGCGACAGGAAGGTCCAGTTCAGCTCCCTTTCCTGCCGCAACCGGTCCAGGAAGACCCCGCCTCTCTCGGCTTCCGCCTTGTATGCCGCCGGGAAGTTCGGCGTCGTGACCAGCGGCACCCCGGGCGCGACCTCGAGCGAGCCGGCGCCGCCGACCACAAGGTAGCGGGGCACGCCTGAATCCCTGGCAGCGCCGATCAGGGTTTCGGGGTCGCTATCGAGGAAATGAATCGCGCTCACTGCGGCATCATGTCCGGCCCATAACCTGGCGAGCGCCGCGCGGTCATTGGCATCGCCTGAAACGGCCGTGACATTGGCGAGCCTGGCGATCCTGTCCGGGTTCCGCGCAATCCCCGTGACGCTGTGGCCGCGGCGGGCGAGTTCGGCTGATATGCAGGAGCCGGCGCGCCCCGAGGCGCCGGCGATGGCGATCTTCATGCTTGTCTCCCTGTCTTAAAGTTCTGGATGAATTGGAGTAGTATCCAACAGTGACTAGATAGCTATCGGAATGCTGGTGTTAAGAACGCACCTGGGGATCACCTGGTGACATCAGGGTAACCCCGCGAAAGCGGGCTCTTTTCGGAGTTCAAGCGTGATGAAAGCGAATCCCTATTCGGCCGACTGCCCGACCCGCCAGATTCTGGACCGGGTCGGCGACAAATGGGCGGTGCTGATCCTTTTGCTGCTGCGCTTTGAGGCCTTGCGCTTCAATCAGTTGCGCCGCGGCATTGAAGGAATTTCGCAAAAGATGCTGTCGCAGGTGCTCAAAAGCCTGGAACGCGACGGCCTGGTCAAACGCCGCGCGATCGCAACCGTGCCGGTGACGGTGGAGTATTCGATCACGCCGCTCGGCAAGACACTTGCCGCCGCCGTCGATCCCTTGCGCGATTGGGCCGAGACGAACCTGAAGGAGGTGCTGGCCGCCCAGCGCCGCTACGACGCGCAGCAGCACACCAAAGCGGCGTGAATTGAGCCCGTGAGGCTAGTGCTGCCCGGCTTTGGCGAGTTCGACCTCGACGCGCAGCTCGATCTCGGAAAGCACGGCATCCAAACCCGGGTCGCCCGAGGAGGACTTCAGGTTGACCGAAGCCTCCCGCAGCCGGCTCACCGTCGAGGCATCGAAATTACCCGACAACAGAGCGATCTTGAGATCGTCGAGCACATCGAGCGCGCGTTTGCCGCGCTGCACCGAACGTTTGCGACGCTCGGTCGGATCCTCTTCGATTCCCTGCATCGCCAGCAGCGCGTCGATGCCGGTCGCGGCCTTGGGCGCCAGCGTTGCGCGCGTCTCGCTGGCGGAGGCCGCATCATCCGGCAGCGAAAAGCCATTCGAGCTGGTTCGCCTGATATTGCTGGTCTGGGACCCCAGAGTGGTGCCGTTCGGTCCTGTGATGCGCATGATGGGTCCCTGCCGGTATAGCGCGCAGCATCGCCTGCGATGGTTAACGCGACGTAAATCACCCGGCAAAATCTGCCGCCATGCGGCAGTTTCGGCTGCCTTCGGCACGCCGCGCGCTGGCGCCCCTCAGAACTTATCCAATCAAATCAGCCCATTAGCTGAAATGAAGGCGTGGCACGGCGCTCGCATAGTTCATCGCGGATCGTCCCTCATGGGAGTGATGGACGCTCTTCAAGTTCAATGCCTCAGCGGGGAGCAGAGGATGCCAAGCGTCGATTGGGGAAAACTGTTGCGGCTGGGGGCGTGTGCGCTCTCGGCGTTGCAGTTGTGGACGGTTCCGGCCGGTGCGACGTCGCGGATCAAGGACCTCGCCAATATCGAGGGCGTGCGGCAGAACCAGCTCGTCGGCTACGGTCTCGTCGTCGGCCTCAACGGCACCGGCGATACGCTGAACAATGCCCCCTTCACCAAGCAATCGCTGCAAGCGATGCTGGAACGCATGGGCGTCAACATCCGCGGCGCCACCATCCGCACCGGCAACGTCGCCGCCGTCATGGTCACCGGCAACCTGCCCCCGTTCGGAACCCAGGGAACCCGCATGGACGTGACGGTTTCCGCGCTGGGCGATTCCAAGAACCTGCAAGGCGGCACCCTCCTCGTCACCCCCCTGCTCGGCGCCGACGGCAACGTCTATGCGGTGGCACAGGGCTCGGTCACCATCAACGGCTTCCAGGCCGAAGGCGCAGCCGCCAGCGTCACCCGCGGCGTGCCGACCGTCGGTCGCATCGCCAACGGCGCCATCATCGAGCGTGAGATCGAATTCGCGCTCAATCGCCTGCCCAACGTCCGGCTCGCCTTGCGCAACGGTGACTTCACCACCGCCAAGCGCATTGCCGCCGCGGTCAACGACTTCCTCGGCGCCAAGGCCGCGGAGCCGCTCGATCCCTCGACCGTCCAGTTGTCGATCCCTCCGGAATTCAAAGGCAATGTCGTTGCCTTCCTGACCGAGATCGAGCAGTTGCAGGTCGAGCCGGATTTGGGCGCCAAGATCATCATCGACGAGCGCTCCGGCATCATCGTGATGGGCCGCGACGTCCGCGTCGCCACCGTCGCGGTGGCGCAGGGCAACCTGACCGTTTCGATTTCGGAAAGCCCGCAAGTGAGCCAGCCCAACCCGCTCGCCCGTGGACGGACGGTGGTCACGCCGCGCTCCAGCGTCTCGGTGAGCGAAGATGGCAAGAAACTCGCGCTGGTGAAGGATGGCGTCTCGCTGCAGCAGTTGGTCGACGGCCTCAATGGGCTGGGCATCGGCCCGCGCGACCTGATCGGCATCCTCCAGGCGATCAAGGCCGCCGGCGCCATCCAGGCCGACATCGAGGTGATGTGATGGATCTGGCTCTGATCAGCAACAGCAAGCTCGCCAGCGCCGCCAGGGCGTCGATGCCCACCTATGGCGGCCACCCCGACTACGATTTCGCCGCGGCGCTCAACAAGGTGTCGCCGCACGTCAAAGCCAAGGCCCAGACCCAGGCGCAGCACTTCGAGGGAATGTTCATCAACTCGATGTTCTCGGAGATGACCAACGGCCTGAAGGGCGAAGGCCCGTTCGGCAACACCACCGGCACCGGCATCTGGCGCTCGATGCAGATCGAACAATATTCGAAATCTTTCGCGCAGGCAGGCGGCGTTGGCATCGCCAAGAACGTCTACCGCACGCTGATCATGCAGCAAGCCAAAACCGCCGGCCAGCCCCAAGGAACTACTCAAGGAAAACAAGCATGAACCCGCCTCCTTCACGGCAGCCGGCGCCGGCGACCCCGACGATTTCCACACCGGCCGAGGCCCGCAAGCTCGCCGAAGATCTGATGAATGCCATGAGCGCCCTGCTCGGCGTCATTGAGCGCGAAACCCAGCTCGTGCGCGCCGGCAAAATTCACGAGGCGATGGTATTCGAATCGAAGAAGTCGGAGCTGTCGCGCCACTATGTCGGCGTGGTCAATCGCCTGAAGGTCAACCACCTGTATCTGGCCAAGACCTCGCCGGATCTGCTGGCCACGCTGCGCCGGCACCACGACACGTTCCGCGCAATGTTGCAGGTCAATCTCACCGTGCTTGCAACCGCGCATGCGGTTTCCGAAAGCATCGTGCGTGGCGTCAACGCCGAGGTTCAGCGCCGCAACATTCCCAACACCTACGGTGCAACCGGCCGGCGCGTGAATCCGGGAGCACAGCACCTCAAGCCGCTGGCGGTCAGCCGCTCGCTCTAATCGCTCTCGTGCTGCTTATCTGAATATCTCACAGCACGAGCGCTAAAAGCGCCTGCCGTCCCAAACCACGCGATTGCAGACAATTTTCATTAAATTGACGCAGGCGCGTCAGCGCATCGTTCAGCGCGTTCTCTAACAATGCGTTGAGACGTCTAGTTCATATTGCCGATGACGAGGGGTTGGGATTTGACTCGAGGAGAGCCAGGAGGCTGCCATGAGTACGGATTTCAGCATCAGGCCGGTGGGGACCCCGGTCGCAGTTTCATTACCGCCCGCCGCCAGCAACGCGGCGATTGGCGGCGTGCCCACGCAATTGCCTGCCAATCAAAGCGTCACGGCAACGGACCCGAGCACGGCGAGTCGCAACGATTCACCGAGCCAGGGTTCGAGCGATCTGTCGCATCAGGCGTTTTTCGACACCGCCGCGGCGTCGGTCGTTTTCCAGTCGGTCGATGCCTTGACCGGCGAGGTGGTCCAGCAATTTCCTGACGACGCGATGTTGCGCCGTCGCGCCTATTTCCACTCGCTGGATCTCCAAGACTCGCCGTCGCGCCCGCTCGCCACCGACGTGACGGCGTGAAAGCTGAGTCGAAGTGGAATATCTTCAGGCTCTGCCGGCGAGACCAGCAGCAATGTTGCAGTTGATGTCGATCAACGGCTTCAGCTTCGCCGGATCCGGATGCATCTGCATCTCGATCGTCTGATGCATGACAAAGACGCTGATGTTGGCGATGTTCTGACGAACCTCGAGCGGCTGCGGATTTTCGTTGGACTCGACCGCGCTCAAGAAGATCGTCCACAGCCGGCGATTGAACAGCAACGCTTTATGCATGCTCGCACTCGGGCCGGTCCAGTTCGCCTGCACATCCCGTAATTGCTTCGCCGCCTTCAGCAGTGCCTGCGCTTCGATTTCTCTGGCCGTCCCCGTTGTCTGTGATGTGCGTGCATAGGCTTGGGCGGCATTGGACATACATCACTCCGGACAGGGATTACGCAGCACGCGGGCATCGGAACTGCCCAAGTTTTATAGGTTGTTGCCTTTAAAATATGGTTAGCACTGGTCGCAGAATGCACCGCAAAACTACGGATTAGGCGGTTGCCTAGTGCCCGGCTCTGACATTCGTATCTTGTCGCAGCGGGCACTTTTACGAATGTCAGAACCAAAGGGACACTAGCAAATATATGATTCTAGTGTGGCTTTAACTCTGACGTTCCTTTGAAGAGATCGCCGCGAAACTGAAAGGAACGTCGGTGTCGCCACACTAGCCGATCGGCAGACGCGCACGATCAATAAAAAATGGCGGAGTTTCCTCCACCATTTTGTCTTCTGTCGTTTGCTGTTCGATCAGCGGAGCAGCTGGAGCACGCTCTGCTGCGACTGATTGGCGAGCGCCAGCGCGGAGACCGCGATCGATTGGCGGGTCGACAGCGCCTGGCTGTTGGCTGCTTCCTCGTTCGGATCGGCCAGCGTCAGGTTCGATGCGCCGGTCTGCAACACGTTGATCAGGTTCTTGTTGAAGTCCTGGCGGATCTCGACGATCGACAGGTTCGAACCGAGAGCAGACGCTTCGCCGCGCAGTGTGGTGGAAGCTTCGTCGAGCTGTGCGAGCACGGCGTTCGCGGAGTCGCTGTCGAGGAAGTCGGTGCCCGCCGTCAGGGTCGACAGACCAAGACCGGCATCGTTGAAGGTGACGCCGGTGATGTTCAGCTTCGACGCGCCGGTCTCGTCGAACACCAGGCTGAGCGTGTCGCCGTTCAACAGGTTGATGCCGTTAAAGGACGAATCCTGCGAGGTCGTGTTGATCTGCTGCAGCACGTTGTTGTATTGCGTGATCAAACCGGCGCGTGTCGCCTGTGAGGTCGGATCGGCCACAGGAGCCGTTGCGGTCAGACCGGCGAAAGGCGTCGCCGTTCCGCCGATCGTGCCGATCGTGGATGAAGCCGCCTCGTTCGACGTGACGATGTTTATGACGCCGGTGGTGCTGATGCTGGCCTGCAGGTTATTTGCCGCCAACGCCGCGTTGAGCTGGTTGAGCGTCGAGACCTGACCGGAGCCGGTACCGAAGACGATGCTGGTCGCCGTGCCGTTGCCGGTCGGGGTGATCGTGAGCGATTGACCTTGGAGCAGCGGCGGCGAGAGTGGCGTCGTACCAGCCGTCAGGCCGAGTGCGGTCAGCGTGCCCGCGTTGCCGCCGATGGCCAGAGCCTGCGTGGTGCCCGTGCTCAGGACCAGCTTGGTAGCGTTCAGCGTCGAAGGGGTCGTTGCACCGGTGATGCCGTCGATGGCGCCGAGCAGGTCGCCCACGGTCGCCGTGCTCAGATCGAGCGTCTCGCCGTTCGAGGTGAACGTGTTGCCGCCGGAAGCTGCGAACGAGATAGTCTTGCCATCGATCGTGAGGCTGTCCGCGGTGGTGATGGGCGTCGTCAAAGCGCTCAGCTTGGTGGTCAGCGCCGTCGCACCCGGAATGGCCCCGCCCGTCACGGTGTTGTTGGCCGGCGGACCGAGAAGGTTGTTGGCGGTGGCGCCAGGGATGGCCGTCGCGGTGACGTTAGACTTCGTGGAGTAGCCGACCGGGCTTTGTAGCACCTGGTTGGCGATCGATTGGGCGTTGGCGATCAAACCCTGCAGCGAGGTGATGCCGGTATTGGCCGCCTGGAGCACCTGGACGCCGTTGCCGATGCTGTCGAGCAGGTTGCCGATGTCGGAAGCGCGGTTGTTGAGGCCGGCTGCGGTGAAGAATTCGGTCGGATTGTCGAGCGCCGTGTTGACCTTGTTGCCGGTGGCGAGGTCATTCTGCGTGGTGGCAAGTAACGCCGCCGTCGACTGCAGAGACAGAAGATTTTGGCGGACTGATGCCGAAAGAACGATACCGGACATTTGTTGACCTTCCTATGCAGTGACGGCAGCCGACTCGAATCCGCGGCCGGAAGCACCTTTCGTCGTCACGATAGGGGGCGTCCTTTAAATTATGGTTAACGGCGGTTTAAGTTGTTTGCTTAACCCCGGGTTAAGGGCCACGCGCGAGCCGCACGGCAACGAAAAAGCCACCCATCGAGGCCCCCAAAACGAAAAACGGCGGGGTTTCCCCCGCCGTTTCAGTTCTGTTTTTGCTTTCGCGGATCAGCGGAGCAGCTGAAGCACGCTCTGCTGCGACTGGTTGGCGAGCGCCAGTGCCGAGACCGCGATCGACTGGCGGGTCGACAGCGCCTGGCTGTCGGCCGCTTCCTGGTTCGGATCGGCCAGCGTCAGGTTGGATGCGCCGGTCTGCAACACGTCGATCAGGTTCTTGTTGAAGTCCTGGCGGATCTGCACCACCGACAGGTTCGAACCCAGAGCCGAAGCTTCCGTTCGCAGCGTGGTCGAAGCATTCTGGAGCTGCGTCAGCACGGTGTTGGCCGAGTTGTTGTCCAGGAAGTCGGTGCCCGACTTCAGGGACGAGAGGCCGAGGCCCGCGCCATTGAACGTCACGCCGGTGATGCTCAGAGTCGAGGTACCGGTTTCGTTGAACACCAGCTTCAGGGTGTCGCCGTTCAACAGGTTGACGCCGTTGAAGGAGGAGTCCTGCGAGGTGGTGTTGATCTGCTGCAGCACGTTGTTGTACTGCGAAACCAGGCTGGCGCGTGTGGCCTGCGAGTTCGGATCGACGACCGGACCCGCAACGGTCAAGCCGTTGAATGCCGCACCCGAGGTCGAAACCGCCGTACCGCCGAGCGTACCGATCGTCGATGACGCCGCGTCGTTCGACGTCACGATGTTGATCTTGCCGGTCGAGGAGTCGATCGTAGCCTGCAGGTTGTTCGCCGCCAGTGCCGAATTGAGCTCGTTCAGCGTCGAGACGTCATTGGCCGCGGTGCCGAAGGTGATGCTGGTCGCGGTGCCGCCACCGGTGGCGCCGATGGTCAGGGTTTCGCCGGAAAGGCTGCCCGTGGTCGTGGCAGCCGTACCATTGACGGTGGCGTTGGGAATACCGAAAAGAGCCGCGGTGCCCGTGGTGACGATGGCATCGGACGCCCCGGCGGTACCTGTGCTGGTCAGGATGAGGTGGCCTGCGCCATCGTCGGAGGCAGTGACGCCTACGCCTGTGGTGCCGTTGATCGCTGCCTCGATGTTAGCGAGCGTGAAGTCCTTCGTCGGGGACGTGCCGGTGCCGGTACCGGTGCCGGTAGCCAGGGTCACCGTGGTGCCGTTGATCGTAAAGGTTTGGCTCGTGCCGGTATCGGTGAGGCCAGCCGAGAGGTCGGTCGTGCCTGTGACCGTGGCGTTGGTCGCCGGACTGCCGGTACCCAACAGGTTGTTCGCGGTCGCGCCGGTAATGGCCGCCGAGGTGATGTTGGACTTGGTCGAGTAGCCGACCGGGGTCTGCAGCACCTGATTGGCGATCGACTGGGCGCTCGAAACCAGGCTCTGCAGCGAGGTGATGCCGGTGTTGGCGGCCTGCAGCACCTGCACACCGTTGCCGATGCTGTCGAGCAGGTTGCCGATGTCGGAAGCGCGGTTGTTGAGGCCGGCCGCGGTGAAGAAGTTGGTCGGATTGTCGAGGGCCGAGTTGACCTTGTTGCCAGTGGCGAGGTCATTCTGCGTGGTGGCAAGCAGAGCGGCGGTCGACTGAAGCGAGAGGAGGTTTTGGCGAACTGACGCCGAAAGAACGATACCGGACATTGCTGTTACCTTTCTGGTTTTCTCAAGTATCCGACCCTTCAGGCCGGATTACCGAGGCACCGTGGGAGCAAGCCCTCTAACAAAACCTAAATCCGATACCTCCAATTCTCCCAAGCATCTGAAAAACAACGATAAAAACGAATTTTTCACCATACGGCGCAAACCACATATTGTTGAAAAGATTGAATATTTTTCACGGGTCCTGGCGCGTTTACGACTTGTTAAGAGCGACTCGGGAAGAGTGGCTGCGGCCACGATTGTATGAGTCCGTCGCCGGCGCGTTGTGAGCGTTTGGTCGCGCAAATCCTCAAATTTCAGACACGACAGGCGGCAACGGAGAACAGAGATGGCGCTCAAGGTTGAACTCAAGCCCCACGAACGGATCATCATCGGCTCTTGCGTGATCACCAACACCGATCAGCGGACGCGGCTATTGATCGACGGCGAGAAAATTCCGATCCTGCGTGAAAAGGACATCCTGACGCCAGAAACCGCCGACACCCCGGCCAAGCTCATCTATCTGGCGGTGCAGTTGATGTACATTTCGCCGGAACCCGAGATCAATCACGGCACCTACTTCAATCTCTTGCGTGACGTCGTCACCACGGCGCCGAGCATGTGGCCGATCATTGAAGGCATCAACATCGGCATTCTCAGCGGCGAACTTTATCAAGCGCTGAAGGAAGCCAAGAAGCTCGTGGCCTATGAGAAGAAGCTTCTCGACGAGGCGCGCAGCAAGCAGGCCGACACGCAGGTGAAAAAATCCGCGGCCTGATTCACAGGCCCGCAACTTATCTCGCAAACTTACGCCGCGCAGTTATCCGAAGATCGTCGCGCGCCGAATTCGAGCACGGCAGCAATAAGCGCATCGAGATCGCTTGTGTCGGTGCGATGGTTGACGATGGCGGCGCGGATCGCGAGCTTTCCGTCCAGCGTCGTGGTCGACGGCGCCGCGATGCCGGACTCGTGGATATCAGCCACGATCTCGCTATTGACGCGATCGGCGTCCTCCGCACGATAGCGGAAGCAGACAATATTGAGCTGAGCCGGCGCTACCAGCTCCAGCCGCGGCTCCGCCGAAACCTTCGTCTCGAGATAATGCGCCAGCCGACAGGTGCGCTCGATCATGGCGCCGAGCTTTTCGGTGCCGAACGCCTTCAACGTGAACCACGTCTTCAGTGCCCTGAACCCTCGCGACAGATCCGGTCCGAGATCGCAAGGCCATGGCGAGCCCGCGGCGAGTCCTCGTGTCTCGCGCCGCAGATAGGCCGCCGGCGCTGCAAAGGCATCGAGATGACGCTGACTGTCGCGAACCAGAAGAAAGCCGGCGTCGTACGGCACCTGTCCCCATTTGTGGAAATCAAGCGCGACGGAATCGGCATTCTCCAATCCGGCAAGACGCGGCGCCAACGCAGGCGAAAGAACGCCGAGCGCGCCATAGGCGCCATCGACGTGAAACCAGAGTTTCTCCTCGCGGCATAGCGCGCTCAATTCGGCGAGATCGTCGATGGCGCCGATATCAACCGTGCCGGCCGAGCCGACCACGAGGAACGGATGCAAGCCGATGTCGCGATCGCGTTTGATCTGCGCGCGCATTGCTCCGACATCGACGCGATGTGAACGATCGACCGGCAAGCATCGCAGCGCATCGGTGCCGAAGCCCGCAAGATCCATCGCCCTGGAAACGCATCCGTGCGCGGCCTTCGATGTGTAAGCTGTCAGCAAGGCGCCTTCAGCGCCGACGCCGCTCGCGCGCGCGGAAGGTCCAAGCGCCGCCGTGCGCGCCACCCACACCGCCATCAAATTCGCCATCGACGTTCCCGTCACGAACACGCCGCTCGCGCCTTGTGGAAAGCCGAACAGCGTCCGCGTCCATTCCGTGATCTGGCGCTCGACTTCAATTGGAATATGATCGCGGCCGCCGAGGTTGGCATTCAATCCGGCCGCAAGCATCTCCGCGAGCATGCCGACCACCGTGCCGCCGCCATGCACCCATCCCATGAAACCGGGATGAACATTGCCGGTCGCATAGGGCGCGATGAAATCGGAATATTCGCGATAGATATCGCCGAGATGGGAAGGCTCACGCGGAATCTCTACGCGAAAGCGCGCGCGAACCTCATCCGGGATCGGACGCCAGATCGGCTGCTCTCGAATATTGGCGATGGCGTCGATCGCTTCATCGAGCATGCGATGGGCTTGCACGCGCACGTCATCCCAGTTCGACGGATCGAGCGTTTCGCTGGGCCCGACCGCTGACGAACGTTCGGCCGGCGGCTTGGTCACGCCGCCGCCTCGTTGGGGCGTCCGGCGCGGCGCTGTAGCATCGCAGCGAATGCATCGAAAACTTTTCGCATCTGCGGCACCTTGTACGGAAAGACATCCGGCGGGTCCATGTCGTGGACGATCGCCGTGTTGTCGGCCTCGAAGATCAATAATGATCCATCTCTGGTTTCCGCGCAATCGATCGTGAAGTAGTCAAGCCCGATGCGCTTCGACAGGCCGGATAACGCCGCGCCATGACGCTGCGCAAAGCCGGCATCGAACACCTGCATGAAAGTCTCTTCCTCACGGCGCTTGCCAGTGCTCTGCGCCATCTGCGCGTTGAGATACCAGATATCCCAGCGATCGGCGATGGCAAGATGACACGCATAGGGCCGCCCATCGATCAGGACGATGCGGTATTTTCGGAACAGACCGTCATCGCTGCGATAATCGACAAAGCGCGACGCAAAGAACAAGTCTTCCGCATGTTCGCCGAGATAGCGCTCGATCGCGCCGACGTCGTCAAGCTTTGCAAGGCCTTTGCCGGCATGCGAACCGCGCGGTCTCACAATGATGGGAAAGGCAAGATCGGAAGCGACGCCGGAAAGTACGAGTGCCGATTGTGAAAGCTTCAAAAGCTGCTCGCGCGTCACGCCTATCGTTTGCGGGATTTCAAGTCCTTCGATGCCACCGAGCCGGCCGTGCAACTTGTCGCGATCGAGATGGCCGACGAGTTCAGGCGGATTGAGCAGCGGCCGCGGCCAGTTCGGCGCGACGCGGGCGATCTTTTCCAAGGCGATGCGGCAATCGTCGGAATCGGACGCGATCACGATGGCGACGTCGTGATCGGGCAGCCAGTTGGGCCAATCGATATCAGGCATCACATAAAGCGTGGTCAACTCGATGCCGCTGCTTTCGAGCAGGAATTCGATCGGCGTGTTGCTGCCGATATCGCTGGCGGCCGCCAGCGCCAGAACCCGCAAATGGGGAGGTTTTGCTGCGCAAGGCGACCGGAACAATTGATGCGAAGCGAGGATCGTCTGCTGGATCGCGAGGCCGGCTTCTTTGTCGCCAAGCAGTTGCGCGATGAGCGCGAGATCGAGCCCCTCGCCCGCTTCGATGCTGCCGTCGAGCAGGCGCGCAATCAGCCGTCGCCACAACGGGCGAAGGTCGTGGCCTGCCTCGAACGCTCTCGTCAGTCTGGCAAGACCGATATGCTCGGCGCAGCGCGGCCGGGGAATGCCGGTTCGAGGTGAAAGTGCTGCTTCAGGCTGCATCGCTCGCCTGCGCCGGGCTTGCAAACTGCGAGGCGACGTTACCCCGAAATACCGACGGGCCGACATGGTCGAGGCTGCTCTGAAGATCGGCCCAGATTTCGCCGCCGATGTCGGTCCAGCGTTTGCAGAAAGCGAAATCCTCGCTGAGATAGGTGCCGGTCGCGGGATCGATCATGCATTCGAACAGCGCAAAGCGGTTCGGGCTTCCTGCCAATGCGTCATGCGAGTGCTCGCGAAAGAATTGCAGCGGCGCATAGTCCGGATGCGCGCACATCTTTTCGAAGACGTGGCGGCGGATCATCAGAAATCCGGTCCCGGCGTAGCGAACCCGCGTAAAACCGTTGACGACCGCGACATGATCGGGATCGTTGATCTCGAGCACGTAGTCGAGCGAAGCCGCCGGCACATTCGGCCGTCCGGCCGCAAACGCGCGCTGCGCCTTCTCCCAGTTGACGCGCTTGATCGGATAGACGCCGGCCACGACATCCGCCGCGGACTCGATCAGCCGGAACACCTGATCGGGCGTGAAGCCGATGTCGGCGTCGATGAACAGAAGATGGGTCGCCGTGGGATCGTCGAGAAACGACGTCATCAGGTTGGCGCGGGCGCGCGTGATCAGCGCATCGCCATCGCGAAGTTCGATCTTGAGCCGCACATTCGACAGCGAACGCACCGCGCGCTGTAGGGCGAATATCGAATTGACGTAGAGGGTGGAAACCTGGCCGCCGAAGCAGGGCGTGGCCACCACGAGGTGAATTTGCTCGGTCATGAGGCGCTCCCTGCGGCCCACTTTGGACGACAACTCGTCGCCGCAATCGTCACCAATCAGTAAACAGACGTGGTTAACGAAATCCTAATGGCTCAGGCCTCCCCTGTTTTTGCCTCAGCAATCCCGCGCAATTCACCGGCCAGCCGTCGGATGGCGCTGTCCCAGTCGCCAAAAACCGGCTGCCGCAGCAGTTTTGCGCTTCTGTACCAGGGCGTGTCATCGCAATCTCGCATCCAGCGAAAATCCGCCGCGTGAGGCAGCAGGATCACGACCGGCTTGCCCAAGGCGCCCGCCAGATGGGCCACCGCGGTGTCGACCGAAACCACGACATCCAGCAACGAGATGACGGCGGCGGTCTCCGCGAAATCGGAAAGCTCGGGCCCCAGATCGATCAGGTTCGGCAGCCGCCGCAAGACTTCGCGATCGGCATCGCGCATCTCGCGTTGCAGGCTGAAGCAAGCCAACGGCAGGTTCGCGAACAGCTGTTCGAGCCGCGCAAGCGCGATCGAACGATTGGCATCGTTCTTGTGGGCGCGCGAGCCGGACCAGACGAAGCCGGCACGCAGATCCCCGGGCGGAAGGCGGTCGCGCCAATAGGCGACGCGGCTTGCGGGTGCGCTGAGATAAGGAACTCCGGCCGGAATCGTCGTGGGCTCGGCGCCGAAGGCCAGCGGCAATGAGAGCAACGGACAATGCAGGTCGAAGGGCGGCAGCACAGCGCCTTTGGCAACGACCTCGATGCCATCGAATGGAGCGAGCAGCGGCATCAGTTCCGGCTGAACCTCGCAAAGGACGCGCGCGCCGGAACTTTTGAGCAGCGGCGCATAGCGGATGAACTGAATCGTATCGCCAAATCCCTGCTCGGCATGCAGCAGGATGGTCTTGCCGGAAAGCGGCGTGTTGCCGAGCCATAGCGGTTGACGAAACGCGCGCCGCTTGTCGGCAAACGCGCCGGTTTTCCAGCGCCATTCATAAGCCTTCCAGCCGGCCTTGAAATCGCCGAGCGTCAGGTGAGCAAGGGCCATTTCGAAATGAGCCTCGGGAAAATCCGGGCTCTTTGCCAGCGCCGCGTTGAGGCTGACCAGCGCTTCCTCGGGCCGGTCGAGCCGGCGCAGCGCATGACCGCGATTGGTCAGGATTTGCGGATGATCGGGCATCAGCGCGAGCGCGTGGTCGTAACTCGCCAACGCATCCACCGGCCGGTTGAAACGCAGCAACGTGTTGCCGCGATTGACGCGCGCGCCGACATGGGAGGGGTTGACCGCCAGCACTTTATCGTAGCTTGCGAGCGCGTCAGTGATGCGATCCAGCGCGAGAAACCCGTTGCCGAGATTGTAGAGGATTTCGGGATGACGCGGCGCCAGCGTCAGCGCGTTGCGATACTGCGCGATAGCCTCCTCAAATCGTCCAGCATTCTGGAGCGCGAGGCCAAGATTCGACAGCACGTCGATCGAGGTGGCATTGACCCTCACGGCCTTCGTCAGAAAGCCGATTGCTTCGACGTTCCGGCCGCGTTGCAGGTGGATGAATCCCAGCAAATGCAGCGCGTCAAAATCGTCGCCGCGATATTCCAGTATCGCGGCGCACAGCCTTTCAGCCTTGTCGAAATGGCCCTGCTCGCACGAACTCATGGCTTGCCGCTGCAAGCGCGCCAGGTTCGGCATTCGCGCAGAGGCGCTTTTCCATTGAGCAGACAAGATAACGCTCCGGCACCGAAGGCTTATGGAATCTCGCGACGCGCGGCCACCGCCTTCGAATCATTTGTCGCTGAGAAGGCTATCATTTTCAGGCTCGTTCGGCTGATACCCCGCGCGACGCCGATCCGACCGGCCGCTGCCTTTTATTTGGTCCGCAACTTGCATCGAGGGTCATAATCGAGGCTGCATAACACCCCCACGACAACAGGTGAGGCCATGCGTTTTTTCCGGATTTTCCCTGTCGCCACCCTGATGGCGTTCTTTGGCTGGCAAGGTGCACATGCCGAAACCACCCTTCGCATCGCCATGACCGCCTCCGACATCCCGACAACGACGGGCATGCCCAACAACGGTTTCGAGGGCATGCGCTTTCTCGGCTATCCGATTTTCGAGGGTCTCGTGCTTTGGGACTTAAGCCGCACGGACCGTGTGGCGGATCTGCGCCCGGGGCTGGCCGAGAAATGGGAGCAGGCTCCCGACGATAACAAGACCTGGATCTTTCATCTTCGTCATGGGGTGAAGTTTCACGACGGCAGCGATTTCAACGCCGACGCCGTGATCTGGAATCTCGATCGCTACTTCAAGAACGACAGCCCGCAATATGAACTTCCGGGATCCGCGATCACACGTGCCCGCGCGCCTTTGCTCGCATCCTACAAGAAGATCGACGACAGCACGGTTGCGATCACGACGACCAAACCCGCTTCCTACTTTCCCTACATGGCGGTCTATATTCTCTTCACGTCGCCGGCGTCGTTCGAGAAAGCCGGCCACGACTGGACCAAGGTCGCAACATTGCCGGCCGCCGGCACCGGACCGCTTCGCATCACCAAGGTCGTTCCGCGACAGGAAGTAGATCTCGACCGCTGGGATGGATACTGGGATCCGGACAAGAAAGCGAAACTCGACCATGTCGTGCTGATGCCGATCCCCGAAGCCAATACAAGGCTAGCCGCGCTGCGCTCCGGCCAGGTCGACTGGATCGAGGTGCCGCCGCCGGACGGAATCGCCTCGCTGAAGGCGGCCGGCTTCACCATCGCGACCGGCTCCTACCCGCATGTCTGGCCGTGGTTCTACAACATCGGCGCAGCGACGAGTCCGTTTAAAGATGTGCGAGTGAGACAGGCGCTGAACTATTGCATCGACCGTGACGGCCTCGTGACGCTTCTCAACGGCACGGCCGAGCCGTCCGCGGGCTGGCTCAAGGCGAGCGACCCGAATTTCGGGGCGCCGCAAAACCGCTATACGTTCGATCCGGCCAGGGGCAAGAAGCTGCTGGCGGAAGCCGGCTTCACGCCGGACAAGCCGCTCGCCTTCAAAGCGATGATCTCGACCTCGGGCTCGGGACAGATGTCGCCGCTGCCGATGAACGAATTCATTCAGCAGAATCTGAAAGAGGCCTGCGGCGTCGATGTCAGCTTCGACGTGGTCGAATGGCAGATCCTGCTCAATGCCGGGCGGGCTACGCCCGACAGTCCCAACCTGAAAGGGGCCATGGTGCTCAACGTCTCATCGCCTTCTTCCGACGTCGGCGTCATGGCGCGCTATTTTTCCTCGGCCAACTTTTCGCCGAACGGCTTCAACTTCGAACAATGGAAAGACGACGCCTTTGACGAAGCGCTGACGACGCTGGCCGAAGCGAGCGATCCCGCCGCCATTTCGGCCGCCCTTCGTAAAGCCCATGAGCGGCTGGTGGACAATCCGCCCTGGCTTTACATCGTCCACGATCTCAACCCGCGCGCGATGAGCCCCAAGGTCAAGGGATTCATCTCGCCGCAGTCGTGGTTCATTGATCTGACGCTGGTCGGCATGCAGTAAGAGCCGCGCAGGCCGGAACTGCGCTGGCCACCGGCCGAAGGGTTTAAGCCGCCTGCTCGCGAGCAGGCCTGGCGCGAACCAGCATGGCCGCAAACGCGTCGAAGATCTTGCGCATCTGCGGTGCCTTGTAGGGAAACACTTCCGGCGAATCCATGTTGTGCACGACGGCGGTGTTGTCGGCTTCGAAAATCAGAAGCTCGCCGTTTTTATTCTCCGCGCAGTCGATCGTGAAATAATCGAGACCGACGCGGCCGGCGACAGCGGCGAGCGCGTTTCTGTGGCGAAACGCAAAACCGTAATCGAAGTCGCGCATGAAGCGCTCCTCCTCGCTCCGCTTCTCCGCGCTCTGCGTCATGCCCGCATTGAGATACCAGATGTCCCAGCGATCGGCGATCGCCATGTGGCAGGCATAGGGCTTGCGGTCGATGAACACGACCCGGTATTTGCGGAACAGGCCGTCCGGACTGGAATAGTCGACAAAGCGCGAGACGAAAAACGCTTCTTCAGTCCGCTTGGAAAGATATCGCGCCATGGCCGCGCCATCGTCGATCCTGACGAGCCCGACGCCGGCATGCGAGCCGCGCGGCCGTACAATGACCGGAAATTTCAAATCGGGCGCGACATTGGAAATATCTTCCGGCGATTGGGCGATCGCCATCAACTCGGCCCGCGCCACGCCATGGGTTGCGGGAATCTCAATTCCGTCGATGCCGCGCAACAGGCCATGCAGCTTGTCGCGATCGAGGTTGCGGACCGAACCGGGCCTGTTGAGCAGCGGCCGCGGCCAGCGCGGCGCCATCGAATCGACCTTGCGCAGGGCGTCGGCGCATTCTTCCGAATCCGAGGCAATCACGATCGCCACATCATGTTCGGGAAGCGGCATCGGCAAATCGACGCCCGCGACGACATAAAGCGTCTGCAACTCGATGCCGGAATTTTCCAGGAGAAACTCGATCGGGGTGTTGCCGCCCATGTCGATCGCGGCTGCCAGCGCCAGCACCCGCAATTTCGGCTGTTCCGACGAACAGGGCGAGCGATACAATTGATGAAAGGCGAGCACTTCCGCCTGGATCGCCATGCCGGTCTGCTTGTCGCCGAGAAGTTGCGCGATCAGCGACAGATCGAGGCCCTCGCCTGCCTCCGCGGTGCCGTTGGCAATCCTGCCGATCAACTGGTCGCGCAGGGGGCGCAGGTCGGCGCCTTCGAACGCCATCGTCGTCAACCTGGCAAAGCCGATTCGATCCGCGCTCGGATAGCGCGCAAGGCCGGTCGCGATATTCTCACCATCCATGAGATGCATCCATCGGTTTGAGCCCGTCCAGATCGACGAGCAGGGATTCAAGATTTTCGATCGCACTCGCGGCCTGATCGATGGCGCGTTGCAGGTTGCGATGAGCCGTTTCCGTGTCGGGAGACCAAGCCTCCGAGACAAGACGCGCGCTGGCGCTGATCCGAAGTGCGGCGGGCGGCTGGGAGTCGCCCCCCAAGGCAACCGGCTGGCCGATGAGGCAGGCTTGCGCCGCCGGCTTCAAGTCGCCGGGCGCGACGTGGCCGGCGAGCGCGCGGTATAGCGTCCTGCATTCGGAAAGCGAGCGAACGCGATCGCCTTGCCGGATCACAAAGGAAAAGATCGTCCTCTGCGCCATCTCTTCATCGGCATCATCCAGCGGACGTTCCTGCCAGGGCAAGAGATCGAGCGAGGGCGATGCCGCGATCAAGCGTTCGACCGCCTCGCCGAAGCTCTGAAGCGCGACGTTGCGAAAAGAATCCGGCACGCGGTAATAGGCGCCGATTTCCTCGATCGCGGCTTCCCATCGCAGCCATTGGCCGAAATTCGTCCTGACCGGAAAGCGCGCGCGCAGAAGCGGCCAGTTCTGCGGCCAGTCGCTGCAACTGATGTATTCAAGGAGACCCGCCGGAACGGCGCTGGTCGCGTTGAGAACAGACGCGAACTCGCCCGGCACCAGCAACGCGCCGCTGAAGGGCGGCCCGGTGAAAAACTTCGATCCCGTGACGATCACGATATAGCCGCGCGCAAGATATTTTCGCAAACGCGGCCGGCCAATGCGCATCTGGCAGGCATCGACGACGACCTGAACGTCATCGGGCCAGCGCGCCGTGATCGCTTCTAGGCATTCATCGCTCGGTGCGCGCCAGCCGAATTTCGAGGCGTCCATGACCTGAAGCAAAACTTTACTGCCGCCCGCGACGACACGTTCGACGGCGTCGAACACCATTGAATCGTTGGCGGCAGCCGAATGCGCCTGCCCGGCTCCATCGAACAACGGAAGCGTGACGCTGGTCAGAGCACCGGCGAGGCCCGCAATCGGTTCGCCCTTTTGAACCCGGCTTCCATTCGAGGTTGCTACGCTGAAATGGCAGCCGCGCGCCGTATTGACCGTTCCGCTGCCGGTCTGGTCGGCCGCGACCACAACCGTGACGAGGTCGGGTCCGAGCAGCGCGCGCGCCAGAAACAGCGCCTGAAGTTGCGAATCCGTGCCGGACGGAGAAAACACGACATCGGCAACGTCAGGCGCAAGACCAAGATGAGCCTTCAATTCGTCCCGCATCGCTTCGACGCGGGCGTCGAAGGCAGCTTCGATCCCGACCTCGATCGCCGACCGCATCAAGGTGTCGCGCGCGGCTTCCGCGCGATCATAGGCGCGCGCTGAAATCGACGTCGCCGTGCTCGAGGAAAAGCTCAGTGTGTCCGGGCAAGGCGACGGCTGACAGCCATATTCGTTCAAACCGCTTGCGGGATTGATCGTCAGCCGCGTATCGCCGCCGGCCGCCAGCAGCAAATTGAGCGGCGTGAACAGTTCGGCCATCGCGGAAGCCGACCGCGGCCGGCCCGCGAGGCCCTCCGTCTCCGACACCTGGAATCGAACGCTACCGTGCAGCATTGCCAAGACTCCACGCCCTCCGGCATCTCAGCCCAGGCGGTGCGATAAAGAGCGCCAATGGGAGCTAACGCGGCGTTAACCCGCGTTAAGAGAAGTAAACAGCTATGGTTAACGAAAGCTTTATGGCGTCCCGAAAGTACCCTCGCCGCTCTCACGGACTGCCTTTAACTTTAGCCGCCCGGCACCAGGAACTTGGTCAGGCTCAACCCGGCCAGGATCGAAGTGGTCTGGTAGGAAGCCGACAAGGTCGTTTGCAGCTGCAGGATCTGGCTTGCGACCTGGTCGGTGGACACGGTCTCGGTACTGTCGACGAGGTTCTGGAGCTGGGTCTGGGTCTGGGTCTGCCGTGCGGTAGCGGCCTGCATCTGGGTCTGGGCGGCGGCGAAATCGGTCTGAATGTCCGCAATCGTCTGCTGCCCCGGCTGCGATGTCAGGTTGGTCGCGATGCGCGAGGAAAGGGCCGCGGCCTGTGCGGATGAATTGGTCGCGGTCGGCGAAAAGGTCACCGCCGCGAAAACCGCAACGCCCTGGAGCTGCTGGCGGATCGCCTGCTCATTGGCCTGGGCGCCATAATTGACCGTAATCCCGGAATCGATCTGGGCGTTGGATGAGGAACGCGGATCGGCCGAGGAGTTTCCGGTGTACCAGGCAACCGTGTCGGCCGAGCCGTTGACCAGCGTGGTCGCGGTGGCCGCCGGCGATGGAACGCGCAGCGGCGGCTGCGGCGCGGAGATGGTGGTGCCGGACGCATTGGTGGTGGTGTTGGCATTGCCCGAGCCAAAACCCAACGCCCCCAGCGCGGCCTGTGCGTTCGGGTCCGAGGACGACGCCGTGATCGAAAAACTGGCGGCGTTGGGCGTGTTCAGCGTGATGGCGCCGCCGTCAATGCTGGAAGGCGTCGAGGTGCCGGTGATCGAATCGATCGCCGACAAGAGATTGCCGACCGTGCCGCTAGCCGGGTTGATATTGTAGCTCGGTCCCGTCAACGAGGTCGGGTTGTTCGAGAACGTAATCGTCGTGCCATCGACGGTGATGGCGTCGCCGTTTTGAAAGCCCGTGGTCAGCGAATTCGAGCCCGCGCTGCCCGACAACGCGGTTGCGCTCGTGATCGGCGCTGCCGGCGTCTGCTGGTTGGTGGCGACGCTTCCGACCGCGCTGCTGGAGGGATCGAAGAAGTCATTGCCGGCGGCAACCGCGGAAGCCGCGACTAGGTCCGTATTCGCCACCGTGCCGATCGCCGTGTTCAGCGCCGCGTTGAGATTGGCAGCCGTGGCTGCCGGCGTCGCACCGATCGCAAAGTTGTTGGCCGGCGCCGGCGTGGTGCTCGATGCCGTCAATGTCACGGACGATGTCGTGCCGTCCGGCAGATTGAAGCTGAGCGTCACCGCGTCGCCCGGATTGGGATTGGTCGAGCCGAAGCTGAACGATACCGCGGCCGGCGAACCGGACGGACCGGTCACCGTCGTTCCCGTCAGCGACGACGTCACCGAACTCAGTTTCAGACCGAACGGCGAACCGGCGGCGTCTTCGGCGACCGAGAACGACGTCGTCGTAGCGGGCGCCGTTCCCGTGGTGGTCGGCGTCGAGATCGTAAGGCGGCCGAGGCCGGTGGTGCCGTCGGCTGCCGCGCGTTCGGCAATGACCTGTTTCAGGCCGGCCTGGGTGCCGCTGCCGTTGAGGATCGCAGTGGCGTCGGCAACCGCCGGCGTGTTGATGGCGCTTCCGGAAAACAGGAAACGGTCACCGGCTTGGGTGTTGAGAATACCCACCATCGAGGAAAGCTCGGTCAACGCATTCTGTTGGCCGATGGTCTGGCCGGTGCTGTTGATATCCTGCGGCGTGGAAGCCGCGTCGCTCTGCACCGTAGTGGAGATGCTCGACAACGACTGCAACGCGGTGTTGGCGGCGTTGATGCTGGTGTTGACGTTGGTGATCGTAGTGCTGAACGCCGAGATGTTCGACAGTTGCGACCGCGCGGCGATCGCAAAGCTTTCACCGGAGCCCATGCCCGAATAGGTGGTCGACTTCTCGCCGGTCGCGAGCTGCGTCGACAGGTTCGTCAACTGGTTGTTGAGGTTCAGGACCGCCTGGCCGAACAGCGAATTATTGAAGCCGATACTGTTTATCGCCATCTGGAAATCACCTTACACTTGGGCCTGCATCAGGGTCTGCATCATGCTTTGAACGACCGACATCACGTGAGCGTTGGCGGCATAGGAATTCTGCAAGGCGATCAGGTTCGACAGTTCGCTGTCGATGTTGACCGCCGAAGTCGAATTGAATTTTTGCTGCAACGTGCTGACGACGACGCTCTGGCCCTGTTGCAACTGCGTCGCGGAACTGGCCGCGGCCGCCTGCTGGCTGACGAACTGCTGCAAATAGCTGCCGATGGTGCCGGTGAACGGCGCCGCCGTCGAACCGAGACCGGTTTTCGGCGAGTAGGTGAAGTTGGACGTCGTCAACTGCGAGAAGATGAAGTCCGAGCGCGTGTTGTCGCCGGCCGGCGTCGGCGGATTGGTGCTGTACGTCGTTAGGTTCGCCGGATTGGCGAGCAGCGCCGGATTGACCTCGATGCGGCTGGCGAGCCCCGTCATTTCGGAGCCGCTGCTGGTGATCGCGCCGGTATAGGGCGAACCGGAGTCGGTGAACAACGGCAATTGCGCGCTGCCGCTGGTCAGCGACGTCACCGTGGTCGTGGTCGAGGCCGAATTGATCGTGACGTGGGAGGCCGAGCTGGTGACGACCTGCAACGTGTTGCCGGATGTATTGGAGAATGACAGGCCGGCCTGGCCGAGCGCCGTGTTCAGCTGCGACGCCACCGAAGCGGTGGTGCCGGAAAAGTCGATCCCAATCACCTGCGGGCTCGCGCCCGGCTGGCTCGGCAGCGGCAGCGCTTTCGGATCGTCGACGGCGACGATCTGCACCTGCTGCTGAACGCCGGCCGGGTTGGTGTAGGTCAGGTTGACCGTGTTGCCCGCCTGCACGTTCGACAGATCGAGCGTGAAACCGGACGTCGATGCGGTGGGCGTAACCGCGGTGCCCTGCGTCGTCTGGTCCGACAGCGAGCTTGAAAGCGTCGCGGCGAGCTGATCGACCTGAGCCTGCGCCTGCACCAGGGTGGTGTCGCGCAATTGAAGATCGGCTGCGATCTGCCCCGATGAAATCACGTTGTTGGAGACGACGTCGAGGCTCGAGCCGTTCGGAAGCGAAATGGTCAGCGAGCCGACGCCGGACAGCGCCGGATTGGCATTGTACAGCGACGTCGGGCTCAGCGTTCCCGGCGAGGTGAAGTTGAACTGGGAAGCGAGCCCGTCGCCGACGAGTTGAATACCCGTCGAGGTGAACACGTTGGCCTGGTTGGAGCTATCGACCGTGACCTTGACGTCGACCAGGTTCGACAGGTCGTTGATGGCGCTGTCGCGCTGATCCTCCAGGGTCGCTGCGGAAGGATCGGTCGGACTCAAGCTCTGGAGTTTGGTGTTGAGCGCGGCAATCTGCTTCAAGTCGGTGTTGGCCTGCGCCACCGAGTTGCCGATGTCCTGCTGGACATTGCTGCGCAGCGTCTGAATGCCCTGCGATGTCGTATTGAGTTGCTGTGCGAGCGCCTGCGCCGCGCTCAACGCCGTCGTCTGGGCCGATAACCCGGTCGTAGAGGTCTGAAGCGCCTGGATCGCGGAGCTGAAATTATTGAGCGCCGTTTCCAGCGTGCCGGTGCCTCCGGGCGTGCCGTAAATGCTTTGCAGCTGGGTAAGGATATTCGAGGTCTGATTGGCAAAACCCGCTCCGCCGGTCTCGGTCCGCAACTGGCTCTGAACGAACGTGTCGATGTCACGGCTGACGCCGGTGACCAGAGCCGAGGCGCCGGCACCACCTGTCGGCTCCTCGATCTGGTTGACGGACTCGGCGACATAGCCGGTCGTGTTGGCGTTGGCTACATTCGACGACGTAATCGCGAGCGAGGCCTGATTGGCGGTCAGGCCGGACATCGCATTGGCAAGGGCAGCACTCAAACCCATCTTTATCGCCCGCCTTGGACTAAATCACGACCTTCAACGCAACACGTTCAGCAAACTCTGAACCATGTCGTTGGCCGTGGTGATCACCTTGGTGTTGGCCGAATACGCCTGCTGGGTCACGATCAGCTTCGTGAACTCATCGGCGATATCGGTGTTGGAGCCTTCGAGCGACGAGCCCGAGATCGTTCCGGACGCGCCCTGGATCGCCGCACCGGACTGCTCGGTGGCCGCATAGGCCTGGCCGTCAAGCGCTTGCAGGTAATTCGTGCCGTTGAAGTGCGACAATGTGATCGCGGCAAGATCGATGTTCTGGCCGTTGGAGAAGGTGCCGACCACCGTGCCGCTGTTGTTGATGGCGACCGACTGGAGCTGGCCCGCGGCAAATCCGTTCTGCGTGATCTGGCCAACGGTCGCGGTGCCGCTGGTCGAAGAAAATTGAGTCAAGGCGCCGGAAGCGAAGTTCAGCTGGACGTCGCCAACGGATTGACCGCCCACGGTGAGGCCCGGAATGGTGATACCGCCTCCGGTGGGACTGGTCAGGTTGCCGTTGGAGTTGAAGGTGAAATTCGTACCGACGTTGGTCCAGGCGGCCGCGTTACCGGTGGCGCTCGGGTCGCTTTGATAGAACAGATTCCAGGTGCCGGGGGCGGTCATGGCCCAGCGAAGCTGGACGTTAACCGGTGTGCCGGCCGAGTTGTAGACGGTGATGGCGCCGCCACTGATGCTTTCATTGTCGAAGGTCGTGACGTCGGAGGCGACGACAACACCGTGGCCCGGGAAACCGCCGCCGGTCGGCTGCGCTGCCGGCAGCGTGCTGGTCGAGGTTGTGAAGCCCAGTGACTTGAAGATGCCAGCGGAGTCGGCAGTGACGGTAAGACCGTTGCCGATCGTTTGACCCGTCGCCGTAACTGTCGTGAAAGCTGTGCCCGAGTTCAGCGTGACTTTGCCGGTTGTCCCGTCGACGCTGCTGGGGGTCGATCCCGTGCCGGTGTTGCCGGTGATCTGGTCAATAGCACTGAGAAGATCCCCAACCGAGTTGCCGGGGTTGAGAGAGAGCGTAGCAGGAGTGGCCGGAGGACCCGCACTAGCGGGGGTGATCGTGTATGGCGACGTCGGAAGGGAGGGGGTGGCGGAGGCTGCAAAGTTGATGACCACCCCGTTGACGGTGATCGTGTCACCGCTGGCGACAGCCGGGACCAAACTGCTCAATGGCGTGGTGCTGGTAATTGCATTGCCGCCACTGTCCACGGCGTTGTTACCCACGTCAGATGTGTTGGTGAATGCCGCCGGCGGCGTTCCCGTTACCGTCGGATTGTTGGCGCCGAAGTCGGACCCGCTGAGACCGCCCTTGGCGACGATCGAGCCGGTCGGGGCATTCGGACTGGCCGTCGTTACCGGCACGGTCGGCAGGTTCGCGGCATATTGAATCGCTGTCGTCGCCTGCGCCGGAACGAAGTTGTTGTTGAATTGCAGGACCGTCGGCACGCTGCCGAGCGGGTTGCCGGTTTTCGGATCGACCGCCGTGCCCATCAGGTAGTAGCCGGCGCTGTTGACCAGATACCCTTGCGCGTTGACCTGGAAATCGCCGGCGCGCGTATAGTCGGTGATGCCGTTGAAGGTCGGGGTGCCGTCGGTGACGCCGGTCGGCTGTTGCACGTCGAAGAAGCCGTCGCCGTTGATCGCGATGTTGGTCGCGACCGTCGAAGCCGAAACGGTGCCCTGGGTGGTGATGGTCTGTTGCGCGAGCGCTTTGACGCCACCCGCCACCTGCGATTGCGGGTTCAGCGCGTCGGGGATCAGATCCTCGAAGCTGGTGTCGATGCCTTTGTAGCCGACAGTGGAGGCGTTCGCGATGTTGCCCGAGATGTTCTGCAACGCGAAGGATTGAGACTGCAGGCCGCTCACTGCTGTCGTAAGCGCGTCGAAGATACCCATAACTTTGTCTCCACATTCGATCCGGAGGCCGCGCGGACGGTCCGTCCACGCATGGCCTTGCTCGAGGGAGACATCGCAATCGCCGTGCCAAACACGGGATGCGAGTTATTTCAGGTACTTAAACAAAAAAGCCCCGGTCGGAGGACCGGGGCACAATTGCCGGGCGGGCAACAATTGCCGGGAGCAAAGTTCCGCAATAGCGTTTTCGAGCGAAGTGGGAACCGGTTCGCGTGAAGAAAACGCGTGAAAATTAGAGCGAGCCCGGACTAGCTCGCCGTTGCAGATGCTGGATGGAATTGCAGCGCAAAACCGTCCATGCAGTAGCGCAGGCCGGTCGGCTTCGGACCGTCATCGAAGACGTGGCCGAGATGGCCACCGCAGCGACGACAATGAATTTCGCTCCGCAGCATGCCGAAGGTGCGGTCTTCCCGTTTGCCCACGGCATTATCCAGCGGCTGATAGAAGCTCGGCCAGCCGGTGCCGCTTTCGTACTTCGTCTCGGACGAGAACAGCGGCAGGTCGCAACCGGCGCAGGCGAAGGTGCCTTTGCGGTGTTCCTTCAGCAGCGGGCTCGTCCACGGACGCTCGGTACCTTCCTTGCGCAGGATTTCATACTGCTGCGGCGTCAGCTGGGCGCGCCATTCCGCGTCGGTCTTTTCGACCTCGAACTTTTCGGCGGCGTTCGCGGGTTCACCGCGCAGCCAGCGCAGCGCCGCAAAGCCAAACAAGCCGGCAGTGGTAGCAAGCAGGATACGGCGATCGATCATCTGATATCTCCGTGCGAGGCGTAATATAGGTTCTGTGCCAAATACGGGCCGCAAGAGAGAAAGTTACACCCGTCCGACGGACAATTTCTCACGTTCCTGCGAGTACGGACGATAAAAGTGGCCTCAGGAGCCCCCTTCGGCGGAGCTTCCTGCCACCGAGGGCTCCGGGTGCTCGGCAGGCGGGCGGTTACGTTGATTTGGATTTGGGCCAGGCGGTGGCCGGGGCCGCGACGGCCCTATTCCCGCAAGCCTGTTAGCTTCGGCCAACCGCGCCTCGCGGATACGCTCCTGCGCGCGCAGCCGTTCGCGGTAACGGGCGAGCGCACCGGCGGCAGCGGAACTTCCGCGTTCCCACATTCCAATCAGCTGCCCCGCGACCCGCCCGGTGGCGCCGCCCGCCCACACCAGTTCGAACGGCGAAAACAGCCGCCAACGTTCGTCGCCCCAGAGAACGCTGCGGGCAATCAGCTGTCCCGCCATCGCGCTCGTCCCCAATCCTTGCCGGCCGAAGCCACTCGCCACCCAAAGACCCCGGCGCAACTGGCCGATCTGCGGCATGCCATGCACGGTCTGGCCGATGGCCCCGCCCCACACGTCCGTGACTTGCACCCTCCCGAGCTGCGGAAAGATCGTGCGGATGCGGCGCGCGATGCTGGAGGCAAATCGCTGAGGGCGGGCATCCCAGGTGGTCTCGGGGCTTGCCCACATCAGACGATCACCGTCAACGATCCGGAACTGATCGACGCCGTCAGTATCGATCACCGATCCCTTGAAGGCGATCGCGTCCGTCAGGCGATCGCCGAGCGGCTCGGTAATCCCGGCATAGCGCCAGACCGGCAGCAGCGTCTCCGATAGACGCCGCGAGGGCGCGCCGAGATGAACGTTGCCGGCCAGGACGATGTGCGAGGCGCGCAACCGCGCCGACGGCGTGACGATGCGCTTGCGGATTCCGGATGCGTCGATGCCGACCACCGGCGTTTCTTCGAAAATCCGCGCGCCTGCCCGCTTCGCCAGCGCCGCCAGGCCCTGCAGGTATTTGCGGCCGTCGACCTGAAAGGCTTTCGGAAAATGGATGCCGTGGAAATAGCGATCAGTCTTCAGTTGCGCGCGGACCTGATCGACTTGCCATCCCTCGACTTCGGTTCCGAAGTCCTCGCCCAGCATTTGCAGTTCGCTGATCAGACGGTCGCCGACATCGATGTTGGAGACTTGGAGCGCTCCCTCGCTGACCGCAATCCCCGGCATCTGTTGTTCGGTGGCCTGGGCGCGGACATATTCGGCGCCCTGTTTCGACAAATCCCAAAGCTCTTTGGCATCCTCCAGGCCGATGCGCGCGATCAGGTCCTTCAGCGCCAGACCATAGCCCGGCATCACCGTGCCGAGCAGGCCGCCTGAAGCGCCCCAGCCGACATGGCGGCCTTCGAGCACAACGACGCTGGCGCCAAGACGCGCCGCTTCCAGCGCGACCGTCAGTCCCGCAAGCCCCGCGCCGACCACGCAAATGTCGGCATCGAGGTCGAAGGTCAGCCGTGCGCGGGTCGCATCGCCGACCCCGGTATCGCCCGTGAGGATATCGCTCATAGCGTTGTCTTAAGGGATTGATCTGGTGCTTGTCACTAGTACCGCCGATCTGAAGTCCCTGCACCACAAGCGGCGATTTCGATCAGGGACTTCAGATCGATAAAGCGGTACTAGATTCGATAAATTTACTAGTGCCCATGACTTTCCGAAGTTCGTGGACGTGGGTGCTGCGATGGGGCACGAACTTCGGAAAGCGGGCACTAGATGGTACTCTGTACATTAATCCAACGAGCTTTGAGTCGAATCGGAAACCGTCATGCGCCGTTTGATGCTGCTTCGGCATGCCAAGACCGAAAATGATGCGCCGAGCGGCCGTGACCAGGACCGCAGACTGGATAACCGTGGCCGCCTTGATGCTGCCGAGATTGGCGCCTGGATCGGCCGCAATCCACCCTTCCCGAGCCTCGTGCTGGTTTCTCACGCGGTGCGAGCGCTACAGACCTGGGAGATCGCCTGGGAAAGGATGAAGGAGCTTGTGCCGGTGCCACAGGTCGAACTGACGCCGGAACTTTACGGCGCCGACATCTCACAGCTGCTCGAAACCATTCGCAATGCCTCCACTGCCGATCCGAAGCGGCTGATGCTCGTCGGGCACAATCCCGGAATGCACGAGCTCGCGGTTGCGCTCGCCGGTCGCGGCGATCCCGCCGGGCGCGGCGCTCTGGCCGACAACCTGCCGACGGCCGGTCTTGTGATTTTGGATTTCGACATCGATGACTGGCTCGATGTCGGAATCCGGCGCGGCCGTCTGGAGGTGTTCGTCAGCCCCAAATTGTTGAAGCAGGCCTCGGGAGATTGAACTTCTATCGCTCAAAGCCCTTTTAACGTCCGACGCCTTGTTGCTAAGTTCTTTACCGACCGAGCGCGCCTTGGAACCGATTCCCCAGGGACGTTCCGGCATCCTTACAGGGAGGCGCCGATGTTCAGCTCCATCCTCGTGCCGCTTGATCTTGCCGACACGGATCTGGCGCGGCCCGCCATCGCCACGGCAGCTACCCTCTCGCACACCTGGAACGGCAAGGTCAGGCTGCTCAATGTCCTGCCGATGACGCCGGTAATGCTGGCCGAATATGTTCCGGCCGACTTCGATGTGCAGCAGCGCGAGACCTCAGAGGAAGCGCTCGCCATCGTTGCGCGAGAATCCGGCATCGCAGCTGACCGCATTTCGACCGCCGTACGGCAGGGCGGAATCTATCACGAGATCCTCGAAGAGGCCGCCGCAGTCAAAGCCGATCTGATCGTCATGACCTCGCACCGGCCGGCGATGCGCACCTATTTCCTCGGCTCCAATGCCGGCCATGTCGTACGCTACGCCAAGTGTTCGGTGCTGGTGGTACGGCACTGATGCGGACTTCTTACCGCCGCACCAGGTTAAATGTCGCGCCTTAGTCCTTACGGTAACAAGGCTTTCGGCAAATCGTCGAACGTATAGGTGAGCGGCCGGTTGCGGGCGATGAAACCACCGACCTGCCAGGCAAATAAGGCGGCGAAGCCGACCAGAAACAGCGCGCCCGCCCATTCGCCCGATACGATCGACCGCAGCAGCAGCCCGCTCATCGCGATCGCCAGCAACGCCACGCACACAATCGCCGCCACATAGACCCGTGGACCAAGACCGCCGGTCAGTACGGCTTGGCTCCCGGCCTTTGCCATGCGCGCATGCAATTCGATGATGAAGTCGCGGTAGTCCTTGTCCTGCGGCGCCATCAGCGCGGCGGTCTGCCAACTGGTCGAGAGAATGGCGAGCCGCCCCCCGTCGATCTTGCCGATGTCGGCGCGAAACCGCCTCGCCTGCATCGACACCGGGCGATAGGACAGCCGCACGCTGGCGATGTCCGCGTAAGGCCAGAGGCCGGCGCGGCTAGCGATACGCCACGACAGTCCCTGCTCGGTCAATTCGAACTGATGGGCCGAACCGATCAGGGATGCTCTGAAGGCATAACCGAATCTAGTTGGGTCGGACGAAGCTGACGGCATCGGCGGGGAGCTGCCCTTCACTGGGTTGCCACTAGGTTGCGCAATTGAGGGTAGCGCCTAATGCGGCAGGCACGCCCAGAAAAATGCAGCGGTCGCGAGCCCACCGAGCACGGTTCGCACCGCGTGGACGAAGCCCCATTTCAAAACGAGCGCACGCGTGGGCGGGCCAGCTTTGTCCAGATCCGTGGCCAGCAAGGCATCGTTGATCGGCTTAATGACAATCAATGTCCAGGGCCATGGCGCAATGATCATGATAGCCCCGACCAGGAAAGCGGAATCGGAAACCTGCCACCACGCCAGCATCCCGAAGAGGAAGCCGACCACCGCGAGCGGCGCCTGCATCGCCGCCCCGCGCTTGTAGGCCGGCTTCCATTCGGTGAGCAGCGCACGATCATCGAGCGTCAGCCGCGCAGGCTGCTCGGCGAAGTTCACGTAGAACGCCGCACCGGCAAATATCGCGGACGCGATCAATGCGAGAAGGCCGAACGTCATGGCTAAAGTTCCTCAAAGGATTTTTCCAAACCAGCGGTCCGATTCTAAAATCCACTTCACTCGTGCGGCGAATTTGAAGTTCCTGTCAGTGTTGCGGAGCTCTAGCCTTGCGCCGATCGCCTACCCTATTCTACAACTAGTGGAGTGGATTTGACATTCGCTTCCCACCTAGCCGCAAATTCATAACGCGAATGCCAAATCTTAAACTCCACTAGTGTGGCGGTTCAGAAGTCCGCATCATTTCTGCCGCGAGTTCGTCATGCGGACTTCTGAACCAAAGCCACACAAGATCAATGGGTTTGCTAGTGTCCTTTCGATTCCGAAGTTCGAAACGTGGCTCCGAAAAATGCTACGAACTTCGGAATCGGGACACTAGAAGCAAGTATTTGCTGATGGTCCTTTTGATTCTAACATTTGCAAAAGTGGCCGCTGCGAAGGGATGCAAATGTTAGAATCGGACCACTAGGTCATGCCTGAGACGACTCCATTCCCAAGCCGCCTGATCCTCGCTGCCGCTGCGATTTCGGGTGTGCTGCTCGCACTCGCCGTCCATATGCTTGGCGCAAGGTTGGGGCTCGATCTCGGCGGCCTCTGGCGGTCGGACATCCGCGAATTCATGCCGATCAGTGCGGCGTTGGCGTGGTGGCTGATCGCAACCGTGGGATTTTGCGGCGGGTATTTTACCGCGACACTGATGCACAGCGCCGCGGCGGGACAGATTCCACAACGAATGCGGCAGTTCCTGATCGCGGTCGGCGTGCTGGTGCTCGCAGGCGCAGGTCAGGCTGCCTCCGGACCAAGTTCGCTTCCGACGGTCGCCGGTGTAATGGCCGGATTTGCGGCCCTTGCCCTCGGCGCGGCGATGGCGTTTTGCGGCGCGCATTTCGCTCTCCGCAAGACTTAACTTTCTTGACGACTTCAGTCACGCCTTGCCGCACCGCGCGAGATCACGACGCTGGCGATCACCAGAAGCGCCCCCGAGATGAAAAGCGAGAAGTGAGCGCCGCGCATGAACGTATCCGGCTGGCCAACCAGCGAGCCGAACAACGCGACGCCGAGCACGCTGCCGGTCTGCCGGGTCGCGTTGAGCACGCCGGCCGCGATCCCGGAGCGTGACTTCTCCACGCTGCCGAGCAGCGTTGCGGTGAGCGGCGGCACCAGCAGGCCAAGCCCGCCGCCGATGATCATGAGTTGTGCCAGCGTCTTGAGGTACGACATGCCCGACTCGATCCCGAGCAGCATCAGGCAGCCGAGCGCCGTCAACATGCCGCCTGCGGCAATGGTTGCGGGCGCGCCGAGGCGTTCAGAGACGCGTGCGGCCAGAAGGTTGGCCGGCAGCACCATGCCCATCATCGGAACGAAGGCGAGACCCGTTTGAAGCGGCGACAGGCCGTTGACGCGCTGGAAATACAGACTGAATACGAAGATCAACCCGTAGAACGCGATGTTGACGAGCAGGCCTACCAGCGATGTCAACGCGAACAGCCGATGCGCAAACAGCGACAGCGGCAGCATCGGGTGCGATGAGCGCGCTTCCTGTGCGACAAACAGGAAGGCCAGCAGCGCCGAGCCCGCAAAGCCTGCGATCACGAAGGCGTTGCCAAAGCCGAGCGCCCCGCCCTCGATAATAGTCCCGGCGAGACAGCCAAGCGCTGCGATCGCCAAAATCTGGCCCGGCAAATCGACCTCGCGCTGCCTATTGCGCGTGGTCTCCGTGGCGTAGCGCCAGCTCAACCAAAGCCCGGCAATGCCGATCGGCAAATTGACCAGAAAGATCGATCGCCAGCCGATCAGCGCGATCAATGCGCCGCCGGCCAACGGTCCCGCCGTGAGCGCAAGGCTGGCGCCCGCCGCCCAGATTCCGACCGCGCGTCCGCGGCCGCGTTGATCGGGATAGGCGTGATTGAGCAATGCGAGCGAGTTGGGGACGAGAACGGCGGCGCCCAATCCCTGCACCGCTCGCGCCGCGATCAGCACGGCCGAGTTGGAAGCCAGCGCGCAAGCAAGCGACGCGGACGTGAAGATGGCAAAGCCCGCCATGAAGACTCGTTTGGCGCCGATGCGGTCGCCAAGCGCACCCGCGGTCAGAATGAAGGCAGCAAACGCGATGGTGTAGGCGTTGACGACCCACTGCAGTTCGGACACGCCACCGCCGAGCGAGGTGCCGATGCGATCGAGCGCCGTGTTGACGATGGTGACGTCGAGCTGGACCACGCCGTAACCGAGACTCATGGCGAACAGCGTCAGCGATGCCGACAGACCCGAGGGCTGTTGTTCCGAAACTCGTTCGGCCGAGGAGTTTTCGCGATCCCGCTCTCTCGTCGAACTCGTCTCGACTGTGGCCGGAACCGGCTGAAATTTGATCGCTGCGTTTGGCATAGGCTATCTCCGTCAGCGCCGCGGGCCCAACGTGAGAGATAGCTATTCGGTTCGGCTCAATACTTCGATCAACGACGAAGTATGGTTTCGCTGAGCGGAGGTTCCCGGCGGAACATCGCGAAGATGCGCTTCACGCGCCGGGGCGGCGCGTCGGCAGCTGGACGTCCCAGGCCAGTCCGACCAGCACGAACAGCCGCAGCAGCAGATAGGTCAGGTCGATCTCCCACCAGTGCCGCTGATTGCAGGCGCAGCTCGGCTCGGCGTGGTGATTGTTGTGCCAGCCTTCGCCACTTGCGAGGATCGCCACCAGCACGTTGTTGCGGCTGTGATCGCCCGTGTCATAGTTTTGGTAGCCGAACACATGGGACAATGAATTCACGCTCCAGGTGATGTGCCAGACTACGACCGTGCGCACGACGACGCCCCACAGCCAGACGCTTGCGCCGAACTGAACCGCCGCCATCAGGTCGCGGCCGATTGCCAGCGCGATCAGGAAGCCGACCGCATAATAGATCACCGATTGGGCGAGCGTGATCCACACGACATGGCGCTCGATAAAGCGGTAGAAGCCATCGCGCAGAACGTCGCGCGCATAGCGGTCATAGGCGACCTGCCGGCCGAGGTCGGTGTTTTCCAGAAACAACCAGCCCATGTGCGACCAGAAGAAATTGACCAGCGGGCTGTGCGGGTCGGGGCGCTCGTCCGAGCGATGATGGTGCATGCGGTGCGTCGCCACCCAGCGCGCCGGCGTATCCTCGACGCACCAGACCGCGAGGATGGCAAAGGCGTGCTCCAGCCAGAGCGGACATTTGAAGCTGCGATGCGTGAGCAGGCGGTGATAGCAGAGGTTCATCCCGCAGGCGCCGTACACATAAATTCCGACGAAGGCGAGCACGGCGCCTGTGGTCGAGTAGAACCAGGGCACGAACGCCAAAAGCGCCAGCAGATGATAAGTGCCGACGGCACTCACATATCGCCAATTGATCTGCCGCTCGCTGGCGCCCAGCGGAAGCGGCAGCGCCACAGGTCTTTCGACCAGGTCGGTCAGGGTGGTTTGAAGTGGTTTTTCCAAAGTGCCTCGCGCCCCGTCAATCGGGGCATATTTTTTACACAATTGCCGGCCGTCCGCGAGACCAGACTGTGGAAATTTGCAGCAATAAACGGGCTTTAGGACGATCCTATCGCCCTTAGTCTACGGTTCCCGGGGAACCGTTCAAAGCCAACCCCAACGAACACACCGCGGGCGGAAAGACAATCCGCCCGCGGTGTTTCGTTTAACAGGTCAGCTGGCCGCGCGGAGATTAATCTTACCTTCGGCAAGCGAGGTCAGCTTCTTGTCGGTGATCCGCTCTTCATCGAGTGTCTTTTGCAGAATGCTCGCGCAGTCGTTGCGGCCGAGCAGCCGGGCCCAGGCGATCAGGCTGCCGTAGCGGGCGATTTCGTAGTGTTCGGCCGCCTGGCCTGCATTGATCAAGGCTGCGTCGAGGACCGCCTTGTCGGCGACTTCGCCGGCAACCTCGTCGGCTTCTTCGATGATGCCGTCGATCGCCGGACAATCGACCGCCTTCACCTCCGCGCCCCACATCCGGAAGACTTCCTCAAGGCGCTGCACGTGGGTTTTGGTTTCCTCGAGATGGGTCAAAAAGCCTTGCTTGAGCATCTTGTCCGTCGCCTTGTCGGCCATCTTCGGCAACGCCTTCACAAGTTGTTTCTCGGCGTAATAGATGTCCTGCAACTGATGGACGAACAGATCGTTCATGGTCTTGATGTCGCGGGTAAAGAGTCCCATCGTTTTCAATCCTTCTCGTTCAGGGAACACCATCGCGCGCCCTCTTGTCTCGCAGCCCACGCCGACATGTTCGATTTGCCCCACCTGTTGCTAACCGATGGCTGCGTGTGACGTTCCTGAGCGAAGCGGGGAACATCGGGGAACGTTTGCGGGCCTAAAGAAGGCTTCCCGGTCTTTTGACCGCCCGCCGGCTCGATTCCCGGAATACCGCAACCTATCTAAAGGCATGGCTGGGGCCGATGCGCGACAGTCCGTCGCTTTGTCAAGGACTGCACAAGCAAAGGTTTTTGCCGTATGTGTCTCGTTTACATTAGCGATCGGGCCCCAGATGCCCATGATCGCTTTGGGAGGCCGGCAACGCCGTTGCGGCCCTGCCGGGAGGATGAATGGTTCGGCTATTGGCCATGCTGCGGCATGGCTTCAAGAAACGGATAGGCTGGAAACGGGTCGGAATTGCCGCCAGCCTCGTCATCATCGCTTTTGCGATTACGACGCTCGTTCGCACGCTGAAAGGCATCGATACCGGCGTGATGCTGGTGGCGCTGACCGACATCCCGCCCCACCACATCGCGCTCGCCGCTTTATGCGTCGTAGCCGCGTTCTGTACCCTGACGTTCTATGATTTCTTTGCGCTGCGCACCATCGGCAAGAAGCATGTGCCCTACCGCATTGCGGCGCTGTCGAGCTTCACCAGCTATTCGATCGGCCACAACATCGGCGCGACGGTTTTCACCGGAGGCGCCATCCGCTTCCGGATCTATTCGGATTACGGCTTAAGCGCCGTCGACGTCGCCAAGATCTGCTTTCTTTCCGGTCTGACCTTTTGGCTCGGCAACACCTTTGTGCTCGGCATCGGCATGGCCTGGCACCCCTGGGCCGCCTCCGCCATGGACCAGTTGCCGCCGGCGATCAACCGGCTGATCGCCTTCGGCGTGCTCAGCGCGATCGTCGCCTATTTCGTCTGGCTCAGCCTTGGCGAGGAACGGCGCGAACTCGGGCAGAACGGCTGGAAGGTCCGGCTGCCTTCGGCGCCGTTGACGCTGGTGCAAATCCTGATCGGCGTGGTCGACCTCGGTTTCTGCGCACTCGCAATGTATCTGCTGATGCCCGCCCAGCCGGGCATCGATTTCATCTCGCTCGCCGTGGTGTTCATCCTGGCCACGCTGCTGGGCTTTGCCAGCCACGCGCCCGGCTCGATCGGCGTGTTCGACGCCGCGATGCTGGTCGCGCTGCCGGAATTCGGCAAGGAGCAGTTGCTGGCGACGCTGGTGGTGTTCCGCATCCTTTACTTCATGATCCCGTTCGGCATCGCGATCTCGATCATGGGAGCGCGCGAGCTTTGGCTCAACGTCGTGCAGCCATGGCAGCAGCGGCGCAAACAGGCCGGGGTTGGTGGAGGGATACGCACCGAGACGACCGAAGTCGAAGTCGTCGAGGTGAAGGCGACGTTGCCTTTCCCACAGCGTTCGCGTGCGGGCTCCCGCCGCTAAAACCAAGCGGTGCTTTCCAAAAATTATGGGCCTAGCGGGGCGAAGCGCTCTTCTTGCCCGGCTGCTTGGCCGCGACCGTCTGCCCCGGCAGATATTTGGCGATGATCGCGGGATCGACGGAGGCGAAGTTCGAATCCGGCAAGCGCTGCCAGACATCATCTTTGCCTAGAAGCGGCGTGAGCACATAGCCGCGCAGCGTGAGCGCCTGCCCGTCGGGGCTGAGCGTCATTTTCGCTTTCCAGACCTGGCCATCGCGAGGATCGAGGATGTTGCCGCCTTCATATTCGAAGCCATTGCGCTTCATGTCACGGATGAAGGAAATTCCAAGCACCGGCGCATCCTTGCGATCATCGGTGCATTTCGCGCAGGTTACCGTTTCGGGCATGCCGGGCTTCACAAACTTCTTGGCCATGATGCCTTCGAACGTGCCGTCATGGTGATCGACCATCAGGATCCAGATCACCGGCTTGCCGTCATCGGTTTTTTGCCAGAGACCCGCCGCTGACGGCTCGGCTGCGTATGCTGGAACAGACGCAGCGAAGACAATCGCAAGCCCGCTCGCAACCGCAAGCCGGCGCTGCATTCGGCTTATAGCTTTCCACATGGTCATCACCCGCTCGGTTTGATCGAACGATAGGCCCAAATTGTGGTCATTTGCCGGACGCGGCCGGTGTTCCCGACGTCGCACCTTCGCGCGTTTTCGGCTCCCCGCCTGACGCCGTCAATTGACGCCAAGCTTCTTTTGCAGGCTCGAGGACGACGTCGTGTACTGGAAGACCAGCCGCTTGTTCGGATAGACGTAACGGTGCGCCTTCTGGGCCATCAGCGAGCCCTCGTGGAAACCGCACAGGATCAGCTTGAGCTTGCCCGGATAGGTGTTGATGTCGCCGATGGCAAAGATTCCGGGAACACTGGTCTCGAATGCCGATGTCTCCACCGGCACGAGATTGTTCTCAAGCTCAATGCCCCAGTTCGCAACGGGTCCGAGTTTCATGGTGAGGCCGAAGAACGGCAGCATGGTGTCGCAGGTCACTTTCGTCATGGCGTTGTCGTTGCCCTTGACGTGCGCGCCCTCGAGCGCTCCGCCCTCGCCTTCCAGCGCCGTGACCTGGCCAATCCTGAGGTCGAGCTTTCCGCTCGATACCAGCGCGCGCATCTGCTCGACGCTGTGGGGCGCGGCACGGAAATCGTCGCGCCGATGCAGCAGCGTAACGCGCTTGGCGATCGGATGCAGGTTGAGCGTCCAGTCGAGCGCGGAATCGCCGCCGCCGACGATCAGGATATCCTTGTCGCGGAACTGCTCCATCTTGCGCACGGCGTAGAATACCGAGGTGCCTTCATAGGCCTCGATCCCCGGCACTGGCGGCCGCTTCGGCTGGAACGAGCCACCGCCGGCCGAAATCACCACCACCTTGCATTCGAAGACCTTGCCGGCATCGGTCGTAATGCGAAAAGCGGGATCGCCGATCTTCTCAATCTTCTCGACCATTTCGTTGAGATGGAAGGTCGGGTTGAACGGCTTGATCTGCTCCATCAGCGCCTCTGTCAGGCCCTGACCCGTGACGAAGGGAATGCCGGGAATGTCGTAGATCGGCTTTTCCGGATAGAGCTCGGCGCACTGGCCGCCGACCTTGTCGAGAATGTCGACAAGATGGACCTTCATGTCGAGCAGGCCGAGTTCGAAAACGGCAAACAGCCCGCACGGGCCCGCGCCGATGATCAGCACGTCGGTTTTGATGGCTTCGCTCATGTCGCTTCTTTTCGGTTGAATGGGCGCTGCGGGGCGCGGAAAAGGACCGCCATAATACGGGTTGCGGACACCACGACAACCCCTTGCCGCCGCTCCACAACTAGGCTGTAACGACGGCGATTTTTGGAGAGACTCGCCGTGAATGCCCCTGCGCCATCGGATTCCACGCCGCGGTTAGAGGATTTTCCCTACCGGCTCACCGACAATGTGCGGTTTGCCGATCTCGATCCCAATCAGCACGTCAACAATGCGGTCTATGCGACCTATTTCGAGACCGGCCGCGTCACGCTGATGAAGGACAAGAGCTACTGGCATCTGCCGGAGGGGCTGACCTGGATCATGGTGCGGCTCGACATCCATTTCCGCGCCGAACTGCGCTGGCCGGGAACCATCGAGATGGGGCTTGGGGTGGCGAAATTCGGCCGCACGTCGGTGACGTTCGATCAGGTGGTGTTTTCGCAAGGCCGCTGCGTCGCATCCGCGCAGTCGGTGACGGTCTTGATCGATGAGGCCACCCGCAAGCCGACGCCACTGACGGCTGAGATCATTGCGAAGTTTCAGCCGTGGCTGCGCCGCGGCGTAACGCTGCCGGGCTGACCGAGATCAGGCCTGCCGCTCCGGCGTCGACACCACGAGGCCGTCGAGTTCGTCGGACACCTTGATCTGGCAGGACAGGCGCGAATTCGGCCTCACGTCGAAGCCGAAATCCAGCATGTCTTCTTCCATCGGCGAAGGCGGCCCGACTTTTTCGCGCCAGGCTTCGTCGATATAGACGTGACAGGTCGCGCAGGCGCAGGCGCCGCCGCATTCTGCCTCGATGCCCGGGATCGCGTTGCGGATCGCCGCTTCCATGACGGTGGCGCCATTTTCGACGTCAATAATGCGGGTTTCGCCCGAATGGTCGACAAAGTGAATCTTGGCCATGTTCGCTCGTACTGCCGGAAAAAAGTGTCCGGGCAGACCTATAACGGGTCGATCCGGCCAGCGCTAGTGGAGCAAATTGGCAGGTCAGCCTTGTCGATCAGCCTTGGCCCAGCATGGCCTCAATCGCACTGCGGGCCTGCATGATGGCGTCATCGAGCTCGCTCAAAGCTTCCGCCCGATCGCTCCCGCTTTTGATCAGTGTTTCGAGATGGGCTGCGGCGTCACCCACCGCGAAAGCGCCGACCGCACGCGCCGAGCCTTTCAGCGTATGCGCCAGCATGGCAGCATCGGCCGGCCGCGCGGCGAGCGACTTGACCAGACGCGAGGCCTGAGCGGAGAACATGCCCAGCACTTCGCGCTCCAGCGCGGCGTCGCCGAGCGTCATCCGCCGCAGATGGGCGAAATCGATCGGGCCGTCATCGGGAGCAAGCGGGGGCGATGGCATCCATTCAATCCGGTCCAGGTGAAGCGACATGGCTTTTAGAGTCCGAATCGTTCGTCGCCTTGCCGTTCGTGGGCTAAGGCTTCGGGCGAGCCAATCATGGAATTGGTTAACGGATCGTTCGACGCTGTGGACAGCGGTATCTTCCGCGCCGCACCTTCGCCTTGTTTTCAGCGAAGTGTCGCCGCAATTAGCCCTGACCTACGGAATTTCAAAGCTTTGTAAGGCCTTACGGCGCGACGCTGTTAACGATGATTAAGATTGTATTAATCCTACCATTTCATTCGTGACGCCTTGCCAATAGGATGTTTGCCGGACTTGAGCGGGACAAGCCGACCTCCAAGGCGGCGGCACGCAGCATTTTGATGATGACGGTTTGGACTTGCGGGGGGCTTCGCAGGACCATCGCCGGACATTGCGTAAGAAGTAACACGAGGGCTCGGACTGAACATGGCGAACACCCCCAAAAAGGTCAAAGACCCGACAGAAGTTGCTCTCTCCGCCATTCAGGAAGCCCTCAATATTTCCGATGGCTCGGCTGGCGACATCAGGGGTTCTGCCCACTCGGACGCGGCGCCCGATGTGATGACCGGCGCGCCTTCGTTTGACGACTCCTCGTTCGATGCGCGGCCGAACAACGACCGCACTTTCAACACGATCGAAGAACCGCGCGTTACCCGCCGCGCCGCCAATGACGACCGCGAAGCCATCGGTCAGGCCCTGCAGGCGATCCAGCGAGGCCGCGCCGGCCACGGCGCCCTTACCTACGCCGCCCTTGCCAGCCTTGTGTGGATTATTGCCGGCTTCCTCCTCGTCGTCGGCTTCTGGTCCTCGATAACAGCGGCGGTGGGACAAGGCGCCGGCGGCGTGCTGGCACTGGCCGGATTGATTGCGTTGTTGGCCGCACCGGCTCTGATGTTCTTCTTCATGGCGAACCTGTCGTCGCGCGGCCGCGAATTGCAGGCGATTGCGCAATCGATGGCGCAAGTGGCGATGCGTTTCTCCGAACCCGAAGGCGCAACCAGCGACTCCATGGTGACGGTTGGACAAGCGATCCGCCGCGAAGTCGCGGCGATGGGTGACGGCATCGAGCGCGCGATTGCGCGCGCCGGCGAACTCGAGACGCTGGTTGCCAACGAGGTCTCCGCGCTCGAGCGCGCCTATAGCGACAACGAAGTGCGGATTCGCGCTCTTCTGCAGGATATCGCCCATCAGCGCGACAACCTGGTCGGCCAGGCCGAACAGGTACGCAGCGCGATTTCCGGCGTGCAGATCGATCTGCGTCATGACATCGCGCTGATCTCGGATGCGATTGCCTCCCGCGTCGACGAGGTTGCCAAGAGCATCACCGGCGCACTGGAAGAACGCGGCGCGCACATCACGAGCGCGCTCGCCAATGCCGGCGACAACATGATCCTGGCGCTCGGTGAGCGTGGCGGCGACTTGCTCGACCGACTCGAGGAAGCCAGCGCCGAGACCACCCGCGCGGTGCTCGACGCCTCCGAACGGCTGACCACCAGCCTGAATTTCAAGACCGGCCACGTCCACGACGAGTTCGTCGAACTTGCCGACCGCGTTCACGATATGCTCAACGAGCGGCTCGACCGCGTCACCGCCGATTTCGAGCAGCGTTCCTCCACCATCGTGGACGGCATTTCGGACCGCACCGAACAGGTCCACGACTCCTTGAAGAACTCCAGCGACTCGCTGCTGCTGGAGCTCGAGCTGCGTTCCGGCGATCTCGTCAACAAGATCGACGAATCCGGCAACCGCCTCGCCTCGAAAATTCTCACTTCGGGCGAGAAGGCAAGCGACGCGCTCGACGTCACCGTCAACTCGCTGGTGGCCAAGGTCGTCGGCCAGACCGAAAACGCGCACGACGCGCTTTCCATGCAATTGAGCGCCTTCGACGAACTGGTGAAGAACCAGGGCGGCGAACTGGCGGAAAAATTCGCCCGCGACTCCGGCACGCTCGGCGCGCTGATCACCCGCCACATCTCCGAATTCGACCGCACCGTGAAAACCTTCGGCGGCGAGATCGTCGAGCGGATGGGCCAGCGCACCAGCGATATCGCCGATACGCTGAAGAGCTATGTCGACAACTTCGACACGCGCCTGACCTCGAATGGCGGCGAGATCACCGCTTCGCTGGATCAGCGCCTGTTGCAGTTCGAAACCACGCTCGGCACCCGAGTCACCCATCTCGACACTTCACTCGATAGCAAGATCAAGTCGTTCGACGAAGCGATCGACAGCCGGCTCAAATCGCTCGAGCAGACCTTCGATACCCGCGCCCAGTCCGTCACCGAAACCATCGACGGCCGGCTCGGCACGCTCACCGCCTCCCTCACCGATGGCGCGGCTCAGGCAGTTGCTGCCGTCGATCAGCGCATCACCAATGCCACCGCGACCATCGATGGCCGCAGCACCCAGTTGACCGAAACCATCGCGGCGCGTTTCCAGGAAATTCATCAGGGCATCGAGACCCGCATCGGCTCTGTCGCCGCCGACATCGATACGCGGGTGGCGCAGTTCGAGGAACTGCTGGACTCCCGCATCGAAGCCGTGGCCGGCCGCATCGAAAGCAGCGGACGGCAGGCCAGCGAAGGCCTGGTGGAACGCGCCGAACAATTGTCGGCCGGCATCAAGTCCCATGTCGAGGACGCCGAACGCTCGCTCTCCAACCTTGTCGTCAACACCAGCGAGACCATCCAGTCCGGCGCCCGCGCGGCCCAGGAAGCCCTGCTCGGCGTCTCCTCGGATGTCGGCGCTCAATTGAAGATGACCTCTGCCGAGGTCGAACGCGCACTGACCGCCGTCGGCAGCAGCGCCGCCAATTCGATCGTGGTCTCGGCCCGCGAGGCCCAGACCACGCTGGTGTCGGCATCGTCCGATGCCGCCAACCAGGTCAAGGCGCTCGCAACCGACATGGAACTCTCGTTGTCAGCCGCAGGCTCCTCGACGGCCAACGCGGTCGTGGCCGGCGCCCGCGAGGCCCAGAGCACGCTTGTTGCGGCATCCGCGGATGCAACGAGCCAGGTCAAATCGCTCGCCTCCGACCTCGAGCGCTCGCTGTCGGCCGCCGGCAGCGCCACCGCCGCCTCGATTCTGGCTAGTGCGCGCGATGTCCAGACCACCCTCGTCGGCGCCTCGTCTGACGCCGCCAATCACGTCAAGTCGCTTGCTGCCGACGTCGAACGCACCTTGACGGCGGTCGGCTCCGACACCGCGGCATCGATCCTCAACAGCGCGCGCGAGGCCCAGACCTCGCTCACCGCGACCTCGGCGGATGCCGCAAACCAGATCCGGGCGATCTCAAGCGATCTCGAGCGCTCGCTGTCGACGGTGACCACCAACACCACGGACCGGATCGCCGCCACCGCACAGACCGCGCAGCAGGCAATCATCGCGGCCTCCAACGAAGCCAGCTCGAAGGTCAAATCGACCTCGGCGGACGTGGAGCGTTCGGTTCTCGCCGCCAGCGGTTCGTTCGGCTCCGCCATGACCGGCAAGACCGACGAAATCGTCACTTACGTGCAGCAGCAGACCGATCGCCTGTCGCAGGCCATCGACAGCAAGCGCGGGGCTTTGGTGGAGGCCATCGGCGCCAAGACCAGCCTCCTCACCTCCGAAGTCGACCGCGTCACGGCGGAAGCCTTGCGTTCGATCGAGACCCGCGGCCAGGGCTTCTCGCAGGCCATGCTCGGCAACTCGACCGAGGTGGCGCGCAACATCACCTCGGCCGGCGAACTCGCGACCTCGACGATCAACAAGTCGCTGAAGGACCTGGAGATGTCGTCGCGCAACGCGATCGACCAGTCGCGCCAGGTATCGATCGCCGCGGTCACCGAGATGCAGGAGACCAGCAAGATCCTGCGCACCGACACGGTCGCGCTGTTCGAGCGGCTGCGTGAAGGCAACATCCTGCTGCAGGAAGTCCTCACCGGCGCCCACGACAACCTCAACTCGCTCGAGCGCGCGCTCGTTACCCGCGTTGCCGATTTCGTCTCGGCGATGAACGATGTCACCACGCGCAACGGCGCGGCTACGCAGACGCTGGAAGACCAGTTGAGCGTCTTCAACTCCAAGACCTCGAAAGCGCTTGAAGATCTCAATTCGCTGTCCGGCCAGTTCGAGATCCACGGCCGCTCCCTGGTCGAGGCGGCTGCCGTCGTCGAACAGAGCAACCGCTCGACCTCTGCCTCGCTCTCCGAACGCAAAACGACGCTGGAGTCGCTCGTCACCAACATCGACCTGCGCACCGCCGACCTCGATCAGCGGCTGTCGCGTTTCACCGGCCTGCTCGACGAGTCGCTCGCGGCCGCCGAAGAGCGTGCCCGCGATATCGCGCGCGTCGTGGCGGAAACCGCCGGCGCCGGCTCAGCCGCGATCAGCCGGCAGTTCGAAGCGGTTCGCGCCGCGGCCGAGGAAGAACGCCGCCAGACTTCGGATGCGATGGCTGAAATTTATCAGCAGAGCACCGAGGAAGCGGATGCGATGTTCAAGCAATCCGCCGACAAGTTCGCCACCATGGTCGGCAGCATGAAGCAGATGGCCGCCGAGATGCAGCGCGAACTGGAAGCAACCCGCAACGAGCTGCGCCGCGGCGTGCTGGAAATGCCGCAGGAGGCTGCCGACTCGACCGCGCAGATGCGCAAGGTGATCGTCGACCAGATCGAGGCGCTGGCCGAACTCAACCGTATCGTCGCCCATCACGGCCGCGGCCTCGACGTCGTCTCCAGCACCAGCCGCACCACCTCCTATCGCGAGGAAGAGCCGGCGCTGGCCGCTGTCGGCGGCGGACGTACAGAACCACCACCGCGACCGGCCCCGCGTCCCGCCAGCGCATCGACCCTGCCGCCCCCCGATCTCGGCCAGCCCGCCGCACGACGCACCGAAGCCCCGCCGGTGGCGCCCGCCGGCTCGGATCAGGGACGCGACGGATGGCTATCCGATCTTTTGAGCCGCACCGATGGCGCCGGCGCACCCCCGCCGGCCCCACCCCGGGCTCGCAACGCGCCAAACGGGACCAGTGGGAATCCGCTGGAGTCGCTGTCGCTCGACATCGGCCGGCTGATGGACCGCAACCTTGCTGCTGAAATGTGGGATCGCTATCAGCGCGGCGAGAGCAAGGCCTTCACCAAGCGGCTCTATACGCCGTCGGGCCAGAAAGCTTTCGACGAAGTCGCCCGCAAATATCGCAGCGACCGCAACTTCAAGCAGACGGTCGATCGCTATATCGCCGAGTTCGAGCGCCTGCTCGACGAGGTCGCGCGCGAGGATCGCGGACCGCAGGCATTGCGTGGTCACCTGACTTCTGAAACCGGCCTCGTCTACACCCTGCTCGCGCATGCGGCGGGCCGGCTGGGATAGTAGCGAAACCGCGAGTAGTCAGTAGCGAATAAAAAAACGGAGGCCTCACGGCCTCCGTTTTGTTTTGGCTTCAAAAGCTTATCGTCATGCCCCGCGCACGCGGGGCATCCACTACGCCGCGGCCTTCCAGCTAAACATTGAGGCCTCTGGAATACTGGATCGTCCGCATTCGCGGACGATGACAGCGAAGTTCGTTACTGCCGCCGCGGCGGAGCGGGCGGAGGCGTGGGCGTCGAGGCGGAAGCCGCCGCCGGCGAAGTTGAATTACCCGCGCCGAACAATAGCCGGGTCGGGTTACGGTCGAGATTATTCACCGCGCGGCTGATATCGCCGAGCGTGCGGCGGCCGTCGGTCATCAAGGCGCCGGAGCGCTTGTCGAAGTCTTCCGCCAGTTCGCGGATCGATTGCACGGTCAGGAACAGCTCCCCGCCGTCCTTGCCGCCGGCGAGCCTGTTAAGGCCGACCATCAGATTGTCGGCCTTGCCCATCACGCCATCGACCTTGGCCATGACGTCGTCGATCTTCTGGGCGTTGCGCGACAGGGCACCGGTGAAGACCTCCAAATTATGCAGCGAGTTTTTCACCGCCTCCTGATTGTCGGCGACCACGCGGTTGATGTTCTGCAAGGTGCCGCGGATCGCCTCCGTGACGTCCTGGAGCCCGTTCGGATCGGCGGTCAGCACAGGAATGGCGTCCTCGCCGAGCGGCACCGGGGGTGCTGCTTCCTCACCGCCCTTGAGCGAAATGGCCGCCACGCCCGTCAGACCTTGGAACTCGAGACCGACAATGGTGTCCTTGCGGAGCGGCGTGTTGTTTTCGACCATGGCCAGTGCGACCACGCGACGCGGGTTGTCGAGTTTGACCGAGATGACTTCGCCTACTCTAATACCGTTAAAATTAACGCTGCCGCCGTTACGCAGGCCTGCCGCCGGACCTTCAAAGATGATGCGCAAGGGGCTGCGCAGTTTCGTGGTGTGAAGGCTCTGGAACCACAGCACGAATCCGAACGCGGCGGCGATCACGGCGAGCGTGAACGATCCGATCAGAACGTAATTAGCCCGCGTTTCCATTAGCCAACTCCGAAACTGATCAAAACGAGCCCAAGAGGCAAAGAGAAGGAAAAAGAGAAGCAAAAGAAGCGGCTAAAATGCGTTCGTGAATTATCCCAGGAACTACCCCATGACCGCGCGGGCACGTTTGCCGTGGAAATAGGCCCTCAGCCAGGGATGCTGCGAGGCCTGCATGTCGGCCATCGATCCTGCAGCAATGATCTTACCGTTCCCTAAAACGGCGATCCGGTCGCACGCCGTATAAAGGCTGTCGAGATCGTGGGTTACCATGAAAACGGTCAGGCCCAAAGTCCGCTGCAGCGTTCTCACCAGCTCGTCGAAGTCGCCGGCGCCGATCGGATCGAGGCCCGAGGTCGGTTCATCCAGAAATACCAGTTCCGGATCAAGCGCCAGGGCCCGCGCCAGCGCGACGCGCTTGATCATGCCGCCGGAGAGTTCCGACGGGAAACGATCGGCCACCTCGGGGCGCAATCCGACCATGCCGAGCTTGGCGATGGTGATCTCATCGAGCAGGCGCTGGGTGACGTCGAGATATTCGCGCACCGGAAACTGGATGTTCTGCCGCACCGTCAGCGACGAGAACAGCGCGCCCTGCTGGAACAGAATGCCCCAGCGCCGCTCCACCGCGCGCCGCTGTGACGCGCTGGCAGCATCGAGATCGACGCCGAACACCTCGATCCGCCCCGAGACCTTCGGCACAAGCCCGATGATAGTGCGGGTCAAGACCGATTTGCCGGCGCCGGAGGGGCCGACAAAGCCTAAGATCTCGCCGCGCTTGACGTCGAGGTTGAGGCCGTCGAGCACCTTGGTCTTGCCGAACTGCACCGAAATATCGCGCACCCGGATGATTGCGTCCTGAGCCGGGATTTGGGCTGGGACTTGAGTTGAGGCTTGAGTTGAGACTTGGGCTTGGGCCTGGCCAACCATCATCACATCCCGATCGAGGCAAAGAAGATCGCGAATACGCCATCCATCACGATCACAAAGAAGATTCCCTTCACGACCGACGATGTCGTGTGCTGTCCGAGCGATTCCGCGCTGCCCTGCACCGCCAGCCCCTCGACACAGGCGACGATCCCGATCACCGCCGCCATGACCGGCGCCTTGATGATGCCGACGGTGAAGTGGTCGATCGAGATCGCGTCGCGCAACCTCAACAAAAACGCCTCCGGATCAACCCCGCCATAGAGCCAGGCCACCAGCCCGCCGCCATAAAGGGCGGCGATCGCACCGAGAAACGCCAGGATCGGCAGCGCCAGCACCAGCGCCAGCATCCGCGGCAGGATCAGAACCTCGATCGGATCGAAGCCCATGGTGCGCAGCGCGTCGATTTCCTCCCGCATCTTCATCGAGCCGAGTTCGGCGGTGTAGGCGCTTCCCGAACGCCCCGCGACCATGATCGCGACCAGAAGCACGCCGATCTCGCGCAACACCAAGACGCCCAGCATGTCGACCACGAAGATATCCGCGCCGAACCTGCGAAAGTGAAAGATGCCCTGCTGGGAGATGATGCAGCCGATCAGAAACGTGATCAGGACGACGATCGGCACCGCGCGCCAGCACACCTGCTCCAGGTGATGCACGGTCGAGGTCAGGCGAAAGCTTCTCGGGTGGATCAAGACACGGAAACTCGCGGCCAAAACCGCGCCGAGCATGTCGACGAGGCTGAGGACGGTGCCGCCGATCCCGGCCATGGTGCGGCCGACGGAATCCAGAATGCCTGTGATCGTCACCGACGTGACGTCGGCGGCTGGAATCGTCTTCACGCGGCGCACTTCATCGACAAGGCTGGAATAATCCGCCGACAGCCCTGCGATCTTCGGCTCGACGCCGCCCTGGGTCAGGCTGCGGCGCAGCCGCTCGATCAGCCAGGCGCCGAAGGTGTCAAGCTTGGAGACCCGTGAGACGTCGATGAAGACGTTCGCCGACTTTCCTCTCAGCCTTTCGGCCTCCGAGACGATCTGTTCGAGTTCGGAGGCAAAGCGTGCGATCCAGGGTCCGGTGGCGGACAGCGCCAGACCGTTCCCCTGTGCGGTACGCTCCAATGTCGGGTCGCCCTTCACGATTCCAACTCCTTAAGTCTTCTCTTCAAATATCACTTGAAGGGGAAAATCGGGCCGCGATTTGGTAACCTTGTGTAACACAATGCGGTCCGGCGGTTCATAAAAATGGCTAGATATTAAAATGACTTCCAGCAAAGCGCCAACGCTTGACGCGAGAATCGAACACTGGCCGATCGAAGGCGGTTTCACCATCAGCCGCGGCGCCAAGACCGAAGCGGTCGTGGTCGTGGCGGAAGTCGGCCACGGCGGCATCACCGGGCGCGGCGAATGCGTGCCCTATCCGCGTTATGGCGAGACACCGGAGGCGACGCTCGCCGCGATCCTCCGCATGAAGGATGCGATCGGCCGGGGCCTCGATCGGGAAGCCTTGCAGGCGACTGTCCCGCCTTCGGCCACCCGCAATGCGCTGGATTGCGCCCTGCTCGACCTCGAAGCCAAGCAAATCGGCATCCGCATTTGGGATCGGCTCGGCCGTCCGGCCCCCCGCGCTTGCGTGACTGCCTATACCATCTCGCTCGGCTCGCCGGAGACGATGGCGGCGGCGACCGCCAAAGCCGCGCATCGGCCGCTTCTCAAGATCAAGCTCGGCGGCGAAGGCGACGGGATGCGAATTGCCGCCGTGCGCAAGGCTGCGCCTGATTCCGAACTCATCGTCGATGCCAATGAGGCCTGGACCGAGGCCAATCTCGAGCAAAACCTTGTCGCTTGCGCCGAGGCCGGCGTTACGCTGGTCGAGCAGCCGCTGCGCGCCGGTCGGGACGGCCAGCTAGGGCGGATCCAGCGGCCGATTGCGGTGTGCGCCGACGAGAGCGTCCACGATCGCGCCTCTCTGGCAGGGCTTCGCGATCGCTACGATGCGATCAACATCAAGCTCGACAAGACCGGCGGATTGACCGAGGCGCTCGCCATGGCGGATGCGGCGGCGGCCCAAGGTTTCGACATCATGGTCGGCTGCATGGTGGCGACGTCGCTTGCGATGGCGCCGGCCATGCTGCTGGCACAACAGGCCCGCTTTGTCGACCTCGACGGCCCGCTGCTGCTCAAGCGCGACCGCGACGGCGGCCTGCGCTACGACGGCAGCCTCGTCTATCCGCCGGACGCCGCGCTCTGGGGGTGAGTCTCAAGATTTCTCCGCGCCAGCCACATCACGGTCGCGCCCGACAGCGCCATCGCGGCCATCGCATAGTAGGCTCCCTGGCCGTAGCGGGCATAGATCGCGCCCGAGACGATGGAGGTGGTCGAGGCGACGATGCCGCCGCAGGCCGCCAGATAACCTTGCGCGCGCGTGACCACCGGCATCGGCACATGCCGCACCATCAGCCCCATGATACCGACCTGTGTCAGCCCGAAGCTCACCCCATGCGCGAGCTGAACCACGGCCAGCACCGCAACCGGCGGCTCCTGCGCCGTGATCAGCCAGCGCAGCATGGCACCGACCCCGCCGATCACCACCAGCATCGACGGTCGCAGTGTGAACCGCGGCGACAACGCAAAGACTGCGATTTCGGCCACGACGCCGACCGCCCAGAGTGCTGCGATCGTCAGGGCGCCGAGCCCGGCAAGCTGCCAGGTGATCGAGCCGAAGACGTAATAGGTCGAGTGGCTACCTTGAATCAGGGCGGAAGCGGCGATGATGGCGAGGAATCCAGGATCGCGCAACAAAGCGCCCGAACCATGTTGTACCGGAGCCTGCGCTTGACGGCTCTCCAGCGGCTGCAAGCCGAAACCAACCAGCGCGGCAAGCGCCCCGGTCGCCACGATGATCCAGATCAGGTGTTTAGCCGCGATCATGCCGGCCAACAGGCCGCAGCCGAGCGCGCCGACGATAAAGGCTGCCGAGCCCCATAGCCGCAGCGGCCCGTAGTCGAGGCCGTATCTTGCAACACCTCGCAGGGCATAGGCATCCGTCAGCGGCACCGTCGGCGTCCATGACGCGGCGGTGACCGCATAGGCCAGGAACACGGCGAGCGGCAGATGCTGGGTCCCGATCACGGCAAAACCGAATGTCGTCATGACGGCGGTTGCCATCATGGCGCCGCGTACGGCACCGCGGCGTTCGGCGAAGCCGGTTACGATCGGCAGGACTGTAAACCGTGTCACGGCCGGGACGGCGGAAATGACGCCGATCCAGGTCGCATCGATCCCGACCGCGCGCAGCCACACTGGAAAGAACGGTAGATGGCAGCCGATCAGGGCAAAGATCGCGCCGTAGAACAACGCTAAGCGGGTCGCGAATCGCTGTGACTGGTGCGACCATGTAGTGGGGATTTGTGATTCGTGTGGCATCAATTCAATTGCGATTCGGGCGAGTTCGTGGTGATCGTTAGCCTAACGCGCGGTGATTTGCGCGCATGAGTTAGCCATGGCCGACGAAGCATTCGCCCTGTCTCCGATCTCCGCCCGCGCGGCCCAGCCGAGCGAGGCGGATTACGACGCCATTCAAGAAGCGTTCATGGAGACGTCGCGGGGGCGCTGGTTTCTCGGCGAGTATGCCAAACGCAACCGCAACGCCGACACCAAAATGGTGCTCGACGCCGTGGCGCGGATCGAGGGGACGCTGGCGGCGCAGAAGCAGCCGGAACCGGAGCCGGCGCGTGATCCCCTGCTCGACCAGTTACTGGCATCGTTCCGCGCCGCGTTGAGCGAAGCGCGACACACCGCAACGACCGCCGTCGGCGATCTGGCGCTGGAGCAAAATCTCGCACCGGTGCGCAAGGGCGCCCGCGTCATCCGCGAGATAGCCTGGCGTCTGCGCGAAATCGGCGCCGACAGCCGGATCTGCGACCTGATCGATAGCCAGGTCGTCGTCGTCGAGAGCGCAGCCGGAAAACTGAACTCCGCCGATCTTGCGGTAGCTCTGCACGGCGCGTTCGACCGGATCGAGGAGAAAATCGCGAGCTTCGACGCCGACGGGATGGCCGCCGCTTCCGCCGCGCAGGCTGAGGCCCGTGCCGAGAAGCCTGCCGAGGCCAGCGAGACGATGCAGGCGTCAGCAAGCGCCCATCCCGTTGAAGCTTCAGCGGTCCATCCGGCGGCGTCGGATGAGATTGCAATGGCGGAAGCCGCAAGCGAGCCGGCGGATGCCTTCGATGCCCATGACGAAGCCATGCTTGACATGGTGGCGATGGAGATGGCCGCGCCCGATAGCGATGCGGCCTACGATCCCACGATCGAGGAACACCAGGACCACGAGATGCAGGTCGCGGACGCGCAAGCGCTCGCATCCGTCGACGGAACGATCAGCGAGAGCGTGGCGGCCTACGAGATCGAAGTCACTTTTCCCGACTCCAGCGAGACGGCTGACGAGCCGGTCGCGGCTACGGTCTTGCCGATAGTGACACCGCTTCAACCTGCGCCCGAACCGGCCCCGGAGCCCGAGACACCGAAGCGCGAACCCGTGCTCCCGGCCTCGCTCGGCTCGAGCCTGCTCGCCAACGGCATCGTGACGCGGCCACGCGCCTCGCGGCCCGACCCGCTCGCCCCGATCCGGCGCATGAGCCAGACCGAGAAGATCGCGTTCTTTTCCTGATTGGGAATCGCGGAACGGTTTGCCGCAGCCAGCCGTCACTTCACCGGAAAATGCACGATGGTGACGCCACCAGAGGCATAATTGGGCACGTCACCCGCAACCGCCTGACCTTCCTTCGAGCCGAAAGCATTCATCAACGCCGCCTCACTCTCGAAATCGGCTTCGAAGATGCAGAAATACGGCGCGTTGCCGGGACCGAGCGCCTTCACGTCGAACGAATAGTGGGCGCTCTTGACGCCGGGCATTTTACTCGCCAGTGGCGCGTGCGTCTCGACGTAGTACTTCTTGAAATGGGCGGGGTCTTTGGGTTCGTTGTAGAGAACGAGCAGCCGGTGCATGGGCGTACCTCCCGATTTTTTTCTGAGCCTCTCAATCTGGGCCGCGGGGACCATAGCAGATCGACCAGGCTTTTGGAGGTTTTCAGCCAATCAGGCGCGCGTAGAGGTCCGAATCCACATTGCCGCCGGACAGAACGATCACGACCGTCTTGCCCTTGGCGTCGATGTGACCGGCGAGCAGAGCGGCAAGGCCGACCGCCCCGCCCGGCTCGACCACAAGCTTGAGCTCGCGGAAGGCGAAGGCAACGGCGGCGCCGACCTCGGCCTCCGTCGCGGTGACGCCCCGGGCGAGCAGCTTGCCGTTGATGGCAAAGGTGATCTCGCCGGGCATCGAGGCCATCAGCGCATCGCAGATGCTGCGGCCTTCGGCATTGTGCGCCTCGCGCTTGCCGGCGCGCAGCGAACGGGCGTGATCGTCGAAATATTCGGGCTCAGCCGACATCACCTGCGCTTGCGGGAAACGCGCCTTCACCGCGGTCGCAACGCCCGCAATCAGGCCGCCGCCGGAAACCGGCGCCACCACGATATCGGGCGCGATGCCGAGCGCGGTGAGATCCTCGCAGATTTCCCGGCCCACGGTGCCCTGCCCCGCGATCACCTTCGGATCGTCATAAGGCGGCACCAGCGTCGCGCCGCGCGGGCCTGCGATATCGCGGGCGATCGCCTCGCGGTCTTCGCGGTCGCGATCGTAAAGCACGACCTCGGCGCCGTAGGATTTGGTGCGCTCGCGCTTCAACAGCGGTGAATCCGCCGGCATCACGATGGTGGCGGGCATGTTGAGGATTTTGGCCGCCGCCGCGACCCCTTGCGCATGGTTGCCGGACGAAAACGCCACCACACCGCCCTTGCGCGCGTCTTGCGGTATCGACGACAGCTTGTTGAAAGCGCCGCGGAATTTGAACGAGCCGGTTCGTTGCAGGATTTCCGGCTTCAGGAACACTTTGGCGCCGACGCGCTCGCAAAGCACCGGCGGCGACAATAACGGCGTTCGGACCGCATATTGCGCGATGGCTTTGGCCGCGGCGTCGATATCGGCGGAACTCACGGGCAGATGAGAAAGGGGCTCGTTCATGGGCGCAGTTTTAACGCCTCTGGCGCGGAAACGGCAAGGCACACCGTCGTGTTTCCCTATGCAACTGTTCCCCTATGCGACGAAGCGCGGCTGTTCCGAAATGCCCCCCGTGGCGGCGGATCGCGATCCGAAACGGCTGAAATCGGCCATGTTCTCGATAAAGGCGCGGGCCGACGCCTCCCAAGTGTAGCGGGCGGCGAATTCAAGGCAGTCTTCTCGGAAAATCCGCAGCGCTTCGAGACAAGCCTCCTGGAGATCGTCGCTCAAGACACCGACCGGCGCTTGGCCGATCACGTCGCGCGGACCGGACACCGGGAACGCGGCCACCGGCGTGCCGCTCGCGAGTGCTTCCAGCAGCACGAGGCCGAACGTGTCGGTTTTGCTCGGAAACACGAAAACGTCAGCGGCGGCATAGCTCCTGGCCAATTCCTCGCCCTGCTGCGCCCCGAGGAACACCGCTTGCGGATAGTTTCGCTTCAGAGCCGCCCTCGCCGGTCCGTCGCCGACGATGACCTTGGTGCCCGGCAGATCGAGATCCAGAAACGCCTCGAGATTCTTCTCTACCGCGACGCGGCCGACACAGAGAAACACCGGGCGCGGCAGGCCGAGATCGGCGTCGCGCGGATGAAACAGCGTGGTATCGACGCCGCGCGGCCACAGCACCACATTGCGAAAGCCGCGGCTGCGCAACTCGCTCGCCAGCGCCGGCGTTGCCGCCATCACGGCCTCGCTACTGCTGTGAAACCGCCGCAGCACAGCCCAGATCCAGGACTCGCGAACCGGCAGCCGCGCCGAGACATAGTCGGGAAAGCGGGTATGGAAACTGGTCGTGAACGGCAATTTATGTTTTCGGCAGTAGCGGCGCACTGCGAGCCCGATCGGACCTTCGGTCGCGATGTGAATGCTGTCGGGACGCGCGTCCTCGATCAGGCGGGCGACTTTCGCAGCCCAGGGCAACGCGAGCCGCAGGCCCGGATAGCTCGGCATCGCAAAGGTGCGAAACGATTGCGGGGTGAGAAACGTGGTCTCGGCGCCGAGTGCCCTCGCCGCTTCCGCCGTCATCGCCAGCGTCCGCACGACACCGTTGACTTGCGGGTGCCATGCGTCGGTCGCGACGAGGATTCTCATCACGCCGCGGCGCGGGCCGCGACCGAAGGAACAGGCGCGATCCGGCGCATCGGATCGGTCCAGGTGATGATCTCGAAACGGCCGTCATCGTGCTCGACCAGCGCAGTGCAGCTTTCGACCCAGTCGCCGCAATTCATGTAGCGAATGCCATGATAATTGTCGCGGAT